>Ga0118677_10001137_pt1 | contig 57038 bp, 42 predicted proteins | sample AliMusrvi5mmetaG_FD_86154 | JGI IMG/M metagenome (GOLD analysis project Ga0118677, IMG submission 86154)
TGCCAACTCTGTAAATTTAAAAGAAATCTGTAATGAATCGTTTAAAAGTACTAATTGCTGATGATCATTATGTGGTTAGGCTAGGGTTGAAAATACTTATAAATTCTTTTGAAGATTTTGAAGTGGTGTCAGAGGTCGAAAATGGGCAGGAAGTTTTAAACAACATCGAGATCGCAGATTACTTCATTCTGGACTTAGAAATGCCCATTTTAAACGGTATTGAGGTTTTAGAAAAAATCATGCGTAATTTCCCTGAAAAGAAAATTGTGTTACTTACAAATTGCATGTATATCCCAACTTTAGTTAAAGCAAAAAAATTTAAACCTCACGGTTTCCTTTTTAAAGACGGAATGCACGAAGATATTAAAATATGCCTTGATGAAGTGAAAAAAGGCAATTATTATACCGGGAAAAATTGCCGCGCCTTTTTTGAAAGGCACAAGGAAGAAATACACTATGTAGAACATTTAATTCAAAATTTAGATTTGTTATCTAAAACTGAAATTAAAATCCTTTACCAGATTTCAAAAAACCTATCTACCCCTGAAATTGCAGATGCATTATTCAACAGCCCAAAAACTATTGACAATCATCGGACTAATATAGCTAAGAAACTTGATATAAGTGGTTATAACAACTTACATTATATTGCCGTTAAATACAAGCTGCTCATTGACTCTATGTACAATTTAATTTCATAAAAAAAGCAAGCCAATATTTTAAGACTCCGTTTTTTAAATAAATAGATAAGTGCCAGAATATCAGCTATCTGGTTAGATTTCGAACCTAAACTCTTCTGATCCGGAATGAGCATCGTTTCGTGAGACTGTAAAATACACTCTGTCTTAAGCCAGAAAGATCAGACACTGTTCAGATTATACTCCCCTGGATTTTTTAATTTGAAAAAATGAGGGTTAACTTAACGTTAATCCCTCATTCACTGCAAGATATAAATAATTTATAGTCATGTACTTAATGGAAATAGTATCCGCGGTTTTATTCCTTATTTTGCTCTTCCGGCTTTTGTAGCCTCAGGGACTTCGACTAGATTTCCTGTTTTTACGTCGTAAACATACCCATAAATAGGAATATAGGAAGGTACTAACGGATGGTTTTTAATTCTTGATACATCATCTAAAACGCTTTGAGCCTGATTTTTGATTGTTAAAAATGAAATAGTGTTGGCTTCATTCGAACCGCCTTCTTCTTTTACATTTCTCCATCCATTATGGTCAACGGTGGCTGTTTGAAGACTTTTTGCAAGTAATCCCCTAATAATATCATCGGTAAATAACTCCATTCCGCAATCGGTATGATGAATCACAAACCATTCAGCCGTACCTAATAATTTATGTGATATAATTAGCGAACGGATTGCATCGTCACTAGCTCTTCCGCCTGCATTTCGAATAACATGGGCATCCCCCTCGGAAAGACCTGCATATTTTGCAGGATCAAGTCTTGCATCCATACAAGTTAGGATTGCGAATCTCCTTGCCGGAGGCAGTGAAAGCTCCCCTTTCGCCTCAAAATTTGCCGCATAATGCTTATTCGCTGCCAATACTTCTGTATGTACCTGGCTATTCTCCTGTTGTAATAATGACTCTGAACTCATTTTTATTGTTTTTAAGGATTGGAATTTTAAAATTAATACATCGCAAATCTAACCTTAAATAAGGTGTTGATAAATCGCATAGATCCGGTATTTATTTATACCCAATAAAAGGTAGAGCCTGGAAGAGGATTTCATGTCGGGTAGGTTAAAAATTGTGTTTTGGTAATTTCTTCTTCAAATCTGCAAAATAGAAGGTTAAAATCCGAATACCCAATATTTATTTGAATTCATTCGAATTATGACATCTGATCTTTATGGATGGAATGGTATAGAAAATAATGGAGAAGATTAGTCCAATTTGGGAGAAATTATAGTTGAAATTTGTCAAAAAGTCCAAATCTCCGGTGTCATTTTCCGGCCTGTAAATTCACGGTACTTATCACCCTTAAAATTCATAAAATCCCCCAAAACCTAGCAAGAACCTAGCAATAAACAAAAAACACCTACCTAAATAAATAGATAAGTGCTTGATATTTAGTTGTCCTGTTAGGTCTCGAACCTAAACTCTTCTGATCCAGAAACAGACGTGTTGCCAATTACACCACAGGACAGTTATATGGTTGACCCGTCAAGGCTCGAACTTGAACTCTTCTGGACCAAAACCAGACGTGTTGCCAATTACACCACGGGTCAATCAATATTGTCTTATTATTTAAGACGGCTGCAAAAGTACGAAGTTTTTTTTTCCTGCAAACTGTTATGAGCATAAAAATGTAATCTATTGGTTTATTTATTGAAGTGGAAGTATTTTTCCGATCGTAAATTTCGAAAAACTATTTTTAAACACTTATAAAACATGTCGGTAGAAAATCAAAAAGTATTATCATGATTCTTTGTTTTGGCATATAGAACGATCATATACTTAAAATAATTTAACTGATTAGGTGGAGGTGTCGGGATTGTCCGGTTATTTGAACTTTAAAATTGATGAGGTCAAAGCCGATTTTAGTCAGAATTTAAAGAATAAGTAATTTGTGATTCCAATCTTTCAACAGTTTTTTTTGATCTGGACTGGAAAAAGCAGCTTAAATTGCTGTATCTATGAATGAATAGTTAATTTATCACAATGTTCATCAATTAATTGAAGGTGGGGACAAAGATTATTAATATCTTCGCAAAAATTTTGGTAATCTGTTAAGATTAAAAAGAGTTCTGATAATTAAAGTAATACATAGATTCATAGTATGGAAACAAAAGGGTATAAGTTTTACAACACTGTAGTAGGATGGTTCATATTTCTTGTTGCAGCAGTTGTTTATCTGATGACTATTGAGCCAACTGCCAGCTTTTGGGATTGTGGCGAGTTCATTACTACAGCTTTTACCCTTCAGGTGGGGCATCCCCCGGGAGCTCCGTTTTTTATGATTATGGGTCGTATATTTACAATGTTTGCAGGTAGTACAGCTCAGGTTCCGGTAATGGCGAACATCATGTCAGCGCTCGCAAGTGCATTTACTATCGTTTTCCTTTTTTGGACAATCACGCACATGGCTCGTAAAATGATGATCGCTGTTTCATCTGACCTAACATTACCGCAAATGATTGCGGTTTTAGGTGCAGGAGCTGTTGGAGCATTGGCTTATACTTTTTCCGATACATTTTGGTTCTCTGCCGTTGAAGGTGAAGTTTACGGAACTTCATCGATGTTTACAGCACTTGTTTTTTGGTGTATTCTGAAATGGGAAAATGAAGCGGACCAGAAATATGCAAACCGTTGGATAGTTCTGATATGTTATCTGATAGGACTCTCAATCGGGGTTCATTTATTGAATTTATTGGCAATTCCAGCAATTGTCCTGGTTTATTATTTTAGAAAATACAAGACTACCAGGAACGGTGTAATTGTCGCCGTAGCCATTTCGATGGTACTTGTAGCACTCGTAATGTTTTTATTTATTCCAGGTGTAATTATTCTGGCCCAATGGTTTGAGTTACTCTTTGTGAATGGATTGGGAATGCCTTATAATGCAGGTGCGATTATTTATATTATATTGCTCATCGTTGGTTTTGTATGGGGAATAAAATATACAATTAAGAAAAAACAGGTATTGGCGAATACAATCGTTTTGGGGTTTGCCGTAATGATAATCGGGTATTCCTCATATGCCCTGATTGTTATTCGTTCAATAGCAAATCCTCCTATGGATCAGAATAATCCAGACAATCCTTTTTCATTGCTTTCATATCTGAACCGCGAGCAATATGGTAGCAAACCATTATTCTATGGTCAATATTATGATGCGCCGCTGGATACTCAAAATCCATATTCCAAAGGTTCAGCCAACTATATTGAGCGAAACGGGAAATATGAAATTGCTGATTATAAGCAGAGTCCTAATTATGACGATCGTTTTAATACGCTTTTTCCCCGAATGTTTAGCTCCAGTGCTGACCATGTTAAAGAGTATCAGACCTGGGCAAATATAAAAGGAACACCAATTCAGGTAACAAACAGGGAAGGGGAGCAAGAGAAATTGATTAAACCTACCTTTGGAGAGAATTTGACATTCTTTCTTACATACCAGATTAACTGGATGTATTGGAGGTATTTTATGTGGAATTTTTCCGGACGTCAGAATGATATTCAGGGGAATGGAGATATAATCAACGGAAACTGGATTACAGGATTTAACTTCCTCGATTCGATACGTTTGGGCGATCAGGATCATCTGCCTACAGCATTAGCTAACAACAGAGGTAAAAATAAGTATTACCTTCTTCCATTGATCCTTGGACTATTAGGACTCTTTTTTCAGTTCAATTCTGGCATTAAGGGAAAAAAGGATTTTTGGGTGGTGATGTCCTTGTTTATAATGACAGGCCTTGCCATATTAGTTTACCTGAATCAAGAGCCGCTACAACCACGTGAACGCGATTATGCTTATGCGGGATCTTTTTATGCTTTTGCAATATGGATTGGATTTGGCGTCCTTGCAGTTTACGAGTTATTTAACAGAGTATCACCTGCCAAAATTAGTGCAATAGCAGCAACTACTATTTCGTTAATTGCCGTTCCATGTCTAATGGCAAATCAGAACTGGGACGACCACGATCGTTCGCATAGGTACACTTGTCGTGATTTTGGGGGTGACTATCTTGAATCGTGCGCGCCCAATGCAATTCTTTTTACCAATGGTGATAACGATACATTCCCCTTATGGTATGCCCAGATGGTTGAAGGGATAAGAACAGACGTTCGCGTTTGTAATTTAAGTTACTTTCAGACTGATTGGTATGTCGATCAGATGAAACGCAAGGCTTACGAATCGGATGCATTACCTATCAATTTTGAACATAACCAATATGTTCAGGGAACCCGTGATGTTATTTACGTGTTGGATCAGATCAAACGACCGATAAACCTTAAAGAAGCTCTTGACTTTATTCGTTCTGAAGATCCGGGAACCAAATTGCAGCAGGCAGACAATTCTTCATTCTTTCCATCACGACAATTGGTATATCCTGTTGACAAAGCAGCTGTTCTTGCCAATAATGTGATTGATCCGAAAAAGACCGATAGCATTGTATCTCAAATGAATATTAATCTCACAGGAAATTATCTCACCAAAGATGAGCTGATGATTCTGGATATTATTGCGAATAATAACTGGAAGCGTCCCATATATTTTGCGATAACAGTCGGGCGTGATAAATACCTGAATTTGCAGGATTATTTCCAGACCGAAGGCTTTGCTTATCGTCTTGTACCGATTAAAACTCCGGCATCACAGGGTCAGGTTGGAAGTGTTCGAACCGATGTGATGTACAATAATATCATCAACAAGTTCAAGTGGGGAAATATGAACGATCCAAGGGTTTACCTTGATGAGAATAATATGCGAATGGCGATGAATGTGCGAAATAGTTTTGTAAGACTGGCCGACGGATTGCTCGATCAGGGGAAACGCGATTCCGCCATTGCGGTTCTAGATCGTTGTAATGAATTAGTTCCTAACGAGAAAATTGAATACAATTATTTCAACTTGTTGATGGTTAATTCATATTACAGGGCTGCAAGCAGCAATGTTAAAAACATGAACAGGGATAGCTTGTCTGTCGAGGTGAATATTTACCCGGCTGCAACAAAGAAGGCAGACGATGTTGTGAAAGTAATGGCCAAAAATTGTGAAGAAAAATTGAAATACTATTTTTCACTTGAACCAAAATTTCGTGCTACTGTTCAGGAAGATCTTCAGAGGGAATTCTATATCATGAGAGAGCTTAGCAGCATCTCAGGTCAATATGGCGAAAAAACATTGAGTGAAGATGTGGCAAAGCGGTTAAATGATATTGTGAAGGTTTACCAGCCTGAATTAGCGTCACCTGAATTGAGAAAATAAATTATTTGTTGATTCTGAATAGATTATTTACTTTTGTTCCGATTTTATAAATTTGGCTTATAGATTTTAATAAGAATGAGATTTAAACTACAGGTTCACCTGCCGCAATATATTACAAAGTGGTTTCCTCTAGCAGTTTGGAGGATGCCCGACGATTCGAAGACGGTATATCTTACTTTTGATGATGGACCAATTCCGGAAGTAACATCTTGGGTCTTAGATTTATTACGCAAGAACAATATCAAAGCGACTTTTTTTGCCGTAGGGGAGAATGTTTTCCATTATCCTGATATTTTTGAACAAATCGTTGAAGAGGGCCACGCTGTTGGAAATCACACTTATCATCATCTTCAAGGGTTAAAATCAGATAATCTTACTTATTACAAAGACATCGTTCATGCCAATAAGCTAATCGGATCAAATCTTTTTCGTCCGCCGCATGGCTGGTTGAAAAGGGCTCAGTACCGTTACCTTACAGGTAAGTACAAAATCATTATGTGGGATGTCATCTCATGCGATTATAATCAGAATATTACAAAGGAAGAGGTGCTTCAGAACGTGCTTGATTTTGCCAGGGCTGGAAGTATCATTACCTTTCATGATTCAAAGAAAGCAGCAGAACATCTTTACTGGGTGCTTCCGCGCGCAATTGCCGCTTTAAAAGCCGAGGGTTATGAATTCAGTAAAATCGAATTTCCGAAAGTTCGTCGTCTTTTCTATTCACCGGCTTTACAACGCATCAGGCGTTTGCGCAACAATATCAGACAACTGAGCCTTTGGGCTTAAAATATAATTTTACTTTATCTTAAAAGATTCTTTCCGGTTATTGGAAAGAATCTTTTTTGTTTAAAATCTTATAGTTAGAATAATCTAACTATATTTGTGGCTTAAACGCTCTGTTTTGGAGGTATTCAAATAATTAAAATGAGATGTTAAAAGCAAATCTGCTTGAAGATATAATAGCAAAGTTATCGGCATATATTGGTCGAATGGAGGAAGAAGCCAAAGAACAGTACAATTTCAAAGAGCTGACGCTTACGCAAATGCATTACCTTGAGATGATCAGTGCCCTTGAGAATCCGAATCTGACTGAATTGGCTGCCGCGATGAAACTTACGAAACCTACAATTACGGTATTGGTTGATAAACTGATAGAAAAAGAATTGGTGTACAAGGTTCAATCTGACGCAGACAGGCGCAGCACGCATCTTCACCTGTCTGAAAGAGGAAAACTAATCAATCATATGCACGAATATGCCCATCGTAGAATTGCCGAACAGATTGAGAAGAAAATTGATGCGGATGAATTGGCTCAATTGACTGCACTGCTTGGAAAAATAATAGAGTAATTAGTTTAATTAGATAGTTAGATAGATCAAACGAATAGATTGACAGCAATGATAAACAACAATATTAGGACAGAAAAAATCCAGGGATTGACTGAAGAACAGGTAAAGCAAAAAATAGCAACCGAAGGCTTCAATGAATTGCCATCCTCAAAACCGAAAAGTCTGATTCATATTGCTCTGGGCGTATTCCAGGAGCCAATGTTTCTTTTATTGGTGGCTTGCGGTGCACTTTATTTATTCCTAGGTGATGTTCAGGAGGGTTTAATGCTGCTTGGATTTGTTTTTGTGATCATGGGAATTGAGTTTTACCAGGAGAAGAAAACTGAAAAAGCGCTTGATGCGCTGAAAGATCTCGCAAGTCCACGAGCATTGGTTATCCGAAATGGTATTGAAAAACGTATTGCCGGAAGGGAAGTTGTTACAGGTGATATCATGATTCTTCAGGAAGGCGACAGGGTACCGGCAGATGCCATTGTTCTGTATTCTGTGAATTTAAGTGCCGACGAATCTCTTTTAACCGGCGAGCCTGTTCCTGTCCGTAAGGCTGAATGGAGCGAAGGAACAGTGCAGGCAAGGCCCGGAGGTGATGATTTGCCTTTTGTTTTTTCAGGTTCAATGATTGTCCAGGGAAATGGAATTGCAAAAGTGACTTCAACCGCACTAAATACAGAGATTGGCAAGATTGGAAAGGCTTTGAACGAGGTTAAAGATGAGCCAACCAAATTGAAGCGTGAGATGGGTACGTTGGTTAAAAAACTGGCCATTATAGGTGTTGCGCTTTGTCTTGTTGTTATTGTTGCATATACAATAACCCGAGGTTGGGAGCATTTACTGCAGGGCTTTCTTGCCGGAATTACGTTGGCAATGGCGATGTTACCTGAAGAGTTTCCGGTTGTACTTACGGTTTTTCTTGCTTTGGGTGCATGGCGAATATCCAAGAAAAATGTACTTACCCGTAAACCAGCAGCAGTCGAAACTTTGGGTTCGACAACAGTTTTGTGTACCGACAAAACCGGCACCTTAACAAAGAATAAGATGACCGTTGCCCGCCTCTTTAATGGGACTGATTTTATGACAGTTACTGCTGACAGTACTTTCCCGGAAGAGTTTCATGAGATTATTGAATTCGGAATTTTGTCCAGCCAGTTGAATCCTTTCGATCCAATGGAAAAAGCGATCACTATAGTGGGCGAGCAGTTTCTTAAAAATACCGAGCATCTCCATGCTGATTGGGAAATGATCAAAGAGTATCCGCTTTCGAAAGAGTTATTGGCAATGTCGAGGGTGTTTACAAATGCAGAAACAAAAACACGGACAATTGCTGCCAAAGGGGCCCCGGAAGCTATTTTTGATCTGTGTCATCTTCCTGAAGAACAGAAGGCTGGTTTGGCGAAGGCTATTGAAACATTGGCTTCAAGTGGATTAAGGGTGTTGGGTGTCGCAAAGGATATCGAATATATGACCGAACTGCCTGAAATACAGCACGACTTTAATTTTGAATTTGTAGGTTTAATCGGGCTTTCAGATCCAATACGCGAAAATGTGCCACAGGCAGTAACCGAATGTTACAAGGCAGGGATAAGGGTTATCATGATTACGGGTGACTATCCTGCTACAGCCATGAATATCGGAAGCGAAATCGGATTAAAGAATTGCACTTCAATTATTACAGGGCCCCAGTTGGAGGAGTTGTCGGAAGCTGAATTGGCAGAGAAAATTAAAACAGTCAATATTTTTGCACGGGTTGTTCCTGAGCAGAAACTTAAAATCGTGAACGCTCTTAAACGGAACAATGAGATTGTGGCCATGACGGGCGATGGTGTGAACGATGCCCCGGCTTTGAAGGCTGCAAACATCGGAATTGCAATGGGTGAGAAAGGGACTGATGTTGCACGCGAGGCTTCATCTCTTGTATTGATGGATGATAATTTTGCATCGATTGTTGGGGCCGTACGAATGGGAAGAAGGATCTCTGACAACCTCCAAAAGGCATTAGGATATATTTTTGCAATTCATGTTCCGATCGCTGGTTTATCACTGATCCCGGTATTTTTTGCAGATCTGCCATTGATATTGTGGCCGGTGCATATTGTTTTTCTTGAGCTGATCATCGATCCTGCATGTTCGATCGTTTTTGAAGCCGAAAAAGAGGAACGCAATGTGATGAGTCGTCCGCCCAAGGCGTATGACGAACCATTCTTTGGTATCAAGAAAATATTGCTTAGTTGTTCGCAGGGAGTCGGGATTTTGATCATTGTTTTCGCTGTATACCTTTTTTGTTTAAAAAGTGGCTATTCCGAACGTGAAGTACGTGCATTGGCTTTCACAACATTGATTGCTTCTAATATTGCGGTAATTCTATCGAACAGGTCATGGTCGAGAAATATCTTCCAGATCCTGGCAACTTCAAACAGTACCGTGAAATGGGTTGCCGGAGGTGCTGCTTTCTTCCTTGTGCTGACGCTTAATGTCCCATTCCTGCTCAAACTGTTTCAATTTGATAAAATCTCATTTGTCGAAGCGATCATTTGTGTGGGTGCAGGATTCCTAAGTATTCTCTGGTTCGAAATTTACAAGGTCATTAAGCAATCGAAAGCATAATTTGCTAAAGACCTGTTGATTGTTCTTTATTGCGAGGAATATCCTTTGAATGATTGATGCTGTCTTAAACTACAAAATGGTCATTTGTAATGACGCCCGATGTTGCAGGAAGAGGGCAGAGGTGTGTCACCTAATAGCGTTTCAGCAAAACGACGACTATACCATGGTATTTGGAGACTCCCTTTAGCGCCAAAACCGTTGAAGATCGATAGTTGATGATGCACAGGGTGCATGCCGATAAAAGGGTGCCGGTCGCGTGTGCAAGGGCGGATATTGGCTTCGTGGCTCATCACGGTTGATGTCATTAATCCCGGCGAAAGTTTACTAAGTGCGTTTAATAATTCATTTTTACCCGCTTCGGTTGTTTGAGTGTTCAGGTTTTCCCTGTCGAATGTAGCACCGATCCTGATTTGAGAGGCGTTTAAAGGGATCAGCCAGTTGCCATAATTGATTATTTTGTCAGGCAGTACGGTAGGATGGTTCAGCGTTAAAATTTCACCTTTGACTGGCTGAAAGGGAAGCCACGAAAACCATGGGTTTTTAATTGCCTGATAACCTTCACAGAAAATGATCTGTTTTGGGAAAGTGTCCCTCCACTGTAAGATAGGGCTAAGTTTTATTTCATCGAAGTCAAAATCGGCGAGCCGGTAACTGTTTTTTGAAATCAGAAACGTTTTGAGGCAATCCAAAAGTGGCCGGGTTAATAAATAGCCGGTTTGTTTTTGCTCCAAATAACCGAAGGGCGTTACAAAATCACCGGTTGAGTTGGCCTTCGGATAGATATTACTGAGGTAAGGCTGGTAGTCAGGGTCCGTAACTCGTTTTCCCGCTGCATTTAATTCATTTTCGCTGCTGAAGATCCGCATCATCGGCTTTTCTACAAAAAACTCCTGCTGAAAATATGTTGTGAATTCTGTATAACAACTTCTTGCAGCGGGTAGCAGCGTATCTACTTCACCCGATTTTACAAATCGCATACCTGTTACGGGATTAATCAGTCCTGCCGCAACCTGCGATGCATTCTCCTTCCCATTATCAACAACAAGGACCGGGCAACCACGTTGCATGAGTTCCCAGGCCAGCAGGCTGCCGGCCAATCCCTGTCCTACAATCAGAAAGTCGATCCTCATTTGCCAAAGATACAATTTGAATTGCAACGATGCGAGAATCGTGGAAGTCATGGCAAACCATCGTAAGATTGGACCAAAATTCTTTCCTAACCACTTAACACGCAAGAGAACTCAAATATTTATTTAATATATTTACAATCCGAAATCCAGATCCTTTTAAATATTATCGTTGATATGATTACCTGTTGCAATATGAAAATCAGAATCCTTTCCGCAATGTTATTCTTTGCCTTTATTACTAAAGGTCAGGAGCCTATGAAAATAACGGTTCAAAATTCAGCAGCTTATCGCTGGCTCAATAAGGAAGTGAAAGAGAACCGGCTTTTGGATAATATGGAAACGACAGGACAATGGGAACCTTTTACAGTCGGGGCGATCGCCGTCGTCGATGCGAGGGTTACTGCAAAGATAGAAGAATCAAAAAGACAGGTAACCCGCATGAGTTATTCCCACGACCAGGCGCACACTGGAAAGCGATCGCTTTTGATGAAACTACCTACAAAGATGGAAGGTCCGGGTCCTCAGAGTGGACGCGGCTGGGGCAGAGCCGGCGTGATACGGAATTTTGAGAATGAGGATCTGAGTAAATTCAACCGGATATCCATTTGGATTTATCCCGATTGTCCGGGCTATTATCAGGACTGGCTCGAAATGAGACTCTTCAACGAGGGAAGTGAGAAGTTGCCTGCTTTGTTTGCCCAGGAAGGTGAAAATACGGTGCTGTTGCGAAACCGGGAATGGAATCATGTAGTCTGGGAAATCGGGAACGTGGCGCGTGACAAAATATCCAAACTTGAAATCTCCTCATGGATGCCCGGAAGCGAACCCGAGGCAACCGATAGCGTGGCCTATTACCTGGATGACCTGGCGTTGGAAAATGTTGTTCCAGACTATACCGAAGGTTGGGAGGTCTGGCCCGGCAGAATATCTTTCAGTCATACTGGTTACCAGGCAGGAGCATTAAAAAGTGCTGTTTCGAATAGTCTTACATCAAAAGATTTCAGCCTGGTTGATCAGGAATCGGGTAAGACAATACTTACCAAACCGATTCAAAATGTTGCGACTCACCTGGGGAATTTTCAAGTTCTTGACTTCTCTGAAATTCAAAAAAGCGGATCTTACGTACTTAAAGCAGGTGAAACGGTTACACAACCTTTCAGAATTGATTCGAGTGCCTGGGAAACGACGATCTGGAAAGCGCTCAATTTCTATTATTCCGAACGTTGCGGGGTTTCGATTCCAGGAGTGCATGGGGCATGTCACCGCGACTGGACTTGCGTTTACGGTGATAAGCGCATTGTTATAAATGGCGGATGGCACGATGCCGGTGATTTTACCCAGGGACTTGGGAATACCGGTGATGCGGTATATGCAATGTTCAGTCTGGCAGAGAAGTTGCACGCGAGTGGGGAGAACCCGAAACTGGTTGAACGATTACTTGAGGAGGCGCAATGGGGTCTAGACTGGATTCTGAAGACCAGTTTTGGCAACGGCTTCCGCAATGAAGGATCGATCAATAGCCGCAGAACTAATGGTATCATTGGTGATTACGACGATATTACTTCAACAGCACGAAATTCACCCAGGACCAATTTGGTGGCCGCTGCATCAGAAGCGATTGCTTACCGGGTTCTAAAAGAGAAAGATGAAAGGCTGGCCGCTTATTCGTTAAAAATGGCAAAAGCCGACTGGCAATTTGCAATGGATAAACTGGATCTTAATGAGAAACCCTCTTCTAACGATATTTTTACCGGTTCGTTTGATTCCGGTAATGTTGTACACGAACTCGCATCAGCCGGGATTTTAGCCTCCGTTGAGTTGTGGCGTGCAACAGGAGAAACGCGTTTTGCGGCAAAAGCCACAGACCTGGCAACAGTTATTCTTGAGTCGCAGCAACGTAAACTTCCCGACTGGGATATCCCGGTAACCGGATTCTTCTATACAAGTCCGATAAAGGAACATATTCTTCATTACTGCCATCGGGGTCACGAGCAGGAACCTATTGTTGCCCTTACCCAATTGTGTGAAGCCTTCCCCGATCATCCCGATTGGATGAAATGGTATTCGGCAGTGACTTTATATTCGGAGTATTTGAAGTCAATTGCCAAATATACAGAACCCTATGGTGTTTTGCCTGCATCAATCTATACCGATCAGGAATACCTCCAGGTACCTGTTAGCCGGCAGGAGTCATTCCGTAAGCAGGTTTTAAATGGAATTCCTTTGGGTAAAGGGCATTACCTGCGACTTTTCCCGGTTTGGATGGACTACAGGGGGCATTTTGGAACCGTTCTGCCCAAAGCACTTTCGCTGAACAATGCGGCACGTCTCAGGGGTGACGTTGAATCGGCAAAACTTGCACAACACCAATTGGAATGGGTGGTAGGCAGAAATCCATTTTCGCAAAGTACAATGTATGGCGAAGGATACGATTTTAGTCCTTTGTATACGCCTTCATCCGGAGATATCGTCGGGGCGCTACCGGTTGGTATTCAGACGCGCGGCGATAGCGATGTGCCTTACTGGCCCGTGCAGAGTACCTGGACCTATAAGGAAGTGTGGACGCATCCCGTAACCCAATGGATTTGGCTGATGTGCGACCAGGAAGGGCCGGCACTTGTAAAAGGAAAAGCTGACAGCAACGTTGAATTTAAGAATCTCACGTCAGGGCAAATAACAGTTGCTGAACCTGGTACACAGGGTCTGTTTAGTGCATCAATCCCCGAAGGAAAGTATGTTGTAAAAAGTGGAACTGTTGAACAGGCAATGTCGCTTCTTCCTGCCGGAAGTTATCAGATAGACCTTCGGAGGGAAGAGGCGGTTGTTTTCGATGTCTCACAACAGTCACCAGGTAAAGGGACCGTCACGATCACTTTAAAAGTGAAGGGAAACGGCAGTCATCAGTTCACGGTAAGATCAAATAATCTTCTCATTAAAGATTCAACCAGGAAAATTAACCTTCAGCCAGGAGCGGGCGTAACGCTGAAATGGCAATGTAAAATAAGTGCAATGGATGAGCCATGGGTGGCTGTGGTGGTTCCTGATCATGACCTGACCCATAAAAAAGAGCTGACGGGAGCTGTTTGGGAGAAGTAAATCAGGAGTCGTAAAATAACTTTATGATCCCTAAAGCTTACCTGATCCTGAATTATCCGCAGTAATAAGAATACTGAAATGTGATTACTATTTTACCTATTCCATTATGTTCCGGATTTTAAAGAATATTGGTCCAAGCGTTGAAGATTGCTGAAGATTGTGCGGATATCGCTGACAACCATGCGGAAGCATCTGTCAACCGTGCGGAGGCATCTGTCAACCGTGCGGAGGCATCTGTCAACCGTGCGGAGGCATCTGTCAACCGTGCGAAGGTGTCTGACGATCGTGCGGAAGCATCTGTCAACCGTGCGGAGGCATATGGCAACCGTGCGGAGGTATCTTACGATCCTGCGGAGGCATCTGACGAAGGAGAATAGAAATCTGAAGAAAATGCGGAGATTGCTCACGGGAGTATTCACGGAACTATGTCTAAAAAAATACTTGAATTTTAACCTGAATCAATAATACTATTCAATTCTTAGTAAATCTTCAACCTGCATTGGGGATGGTGTCGCGTGCGGTTCATTCTGCTGGTTCCGCAAACTACACCGGGGGTTAAGCAAAATTTATTCACTTTGTGGTTTCTAGCATTTTCAACAGATCCTATACCATGATAACGAAATATTCAAGTTAATTCGAATCTGTCAGCAGTTTAAACAGGTTTTCATCCCTTTCATAGATATCATCGTAAAAGTTTATCTCTCCCTGTTCATTGACCCAGGCCGTAAAGTAACCGATGTAAACAGGTATTTTAGTTTTCAGAATACAGGTGCTTTCTTTGCCGGCATTCATTGCGGCATCAATCTTTACAGGTGTCCATTGATTCTCATCTTTTAGAATTGTAATTGCCAAATCGCGTGGTTTTGCAACCCTGATGCACCCATGGCTGAATGCCCGTTTTTCTCTTTCAAACAGGCTCTTGGAGGGTGTATCGTGCAAATAGATATTGTTCGAATTGGGGAACATGAACTTTACCAATCCCAGCGAATTGCGTTTACCCGGTTTCTGCCGTACCTGTCCATTGTTCCACTCCATATTGTGAGATTCGAGATAGTTCTTATTTTTTGCCATTCCTGGCTTCACCTCCTTATTGATGATACTCTGTGGCAGGTTCCAATAAGGGCTGAATACGATGTAGCTCATTTTTCCGCTGAAAATCACTGTTTTTGTAAGGTTTTTACCCACAACTACCGCCGATTCCAGCTCACTTTTCCCATCACGGAAAAAATTCAATTTATAGGATGGAATATTGACAACAATTAATTCTTTGGCATTTGCAATTTCTGGTGAAATCCATCGGCAACGCTCCATGTTCACCACAATTTGCCTGATCCTTTCGCCAATGGGCAGATTCATCGCCTTGATATGGCCGGGCAAAATCGAAGATGTAGGGTTAAAGCCATTTCGTTGTTGAAATTTCTTGACTGCTGCCACCAGTTCAAAGTCATATTTATTACTCCCGTTATTTTGTTTAAGGTCACCGGCCATAAATAAATGCTCCCTGATTTGCAGAATTGCTTTTGCGGTATCACCTGGTTTATAAGCTTTAAATTTAGGATTTGTTTCGATTGTGTTCCATCCTCCTTTTTTCTCAATCTCGCGATACTGTTGCAACACATCGCGTAACTTATAGTACTGCCGGAATAACAATTTCGTATCTCCGTTTACCAATTTCTTTTCGGCTATGATCGAATCAAGCAAACTGGCATATGATACCTGTTTGCGGGGAAGTAACCATCCAATGGCTGTTGTCGTTTTTTCATCGATCCCTTTGAATACCTTTTCGGCATAAAACAGGAATAAATTGGTCAGCATGATTTCAGTTTCTGTATCTGTCAGTGTATTCTCAATTTCATCTACAAAAACGCCGTCAATTTGTGCTTGATAAGGGAAAGTAACAAATACTCCTACCACTTCGAGATCTTTGACTTTACTATACATCGAATTACCAAATTCGACAAGGCCTTTATTGTCGAACCAAATCTGGTGATAATTGCGCTTCCGGTAGATAGCGATAACATCCGGTTGGTATTTTTTTAATTCAGGATAGGCGGCATAAAATGAATAAACCAAAGTACTATCGAATGTAATTTTACTGCGTTGGTTAATCCTTACCTGTATTTGAGGAGCTATAGCTCTATTTGCCGGACTGACAACTTTTTGGTTGCATGACAAACTGACCAGTGAGAACAGAACTGCAATAAAGGTGAGTGGAAAATAAAACTTTTGCATAGGTTTAGTTGCTAAAAGATGAATGATCGTCAAAAAAATCAGGTTATTCTTTTTTCTATCAACAGGCTGTATCCTTAATTTGTTTCTGTTAGAGCAGAATTTAAAGTCAAATTTTCGTCTTCCATTTGTCCATCTATGATTTTTTTCCTGCAAAATAATATCTCCAGTCGAATCCCAGCCTGATTCCGATTGACCAGGTCGGTTTTAAATGAATGGCATCAGCTTCAGGAGTAGTTTTCATCGTTACTTTACCGGGAATATCTACTCCGGTGAAGAATTGGAGTAACAGGCTTGCACTCTGTTTACGCGAAAAAGTTCGGAGTGGCCGGTATTCAAGAAAAGGAAATTCAAGTTTGGTTGTATGCATCGAAATCAACGACCACTGGTTGGAGTTCAAATTTGCATCAGGGAAAAGGAAAGCATCAGCGCCCTGAACGGAACCAAAGAAATAGACGCCGACTTCACGTCCCAGCATAAACTGAAACCTTCCTATTGGAGTGATCAGACCTGTTTGCCACGGAATAAGTCCACCCTGGCTCGTGGTGGTCATCACTTTATTTAACGATTTGGGCGAAAAAAGTGCTAGTATCGGACCCATTACAAGAAGATCGCCGGGGATGACATAATAGGGTAGGCGTAGACGCGCATAGAAAGCTTCCCTTGATGGAATAGCAGAAAGAATTGAGCCAAACTCCTTATAAGAAGGATCAGGCCTGATCTTTACCGACGAGGCCCCGTCAAGTCGTAAGCCCAGATCGAGAAAAACAAGACCATCGCCCGACTGGTTAAGTACCCCATCCATACCTAAACCCATGTGAATCGCTAATTCAAGTCCGGGAACGAACCCCGGAGTTTTCTGGTCTAACCCGAATCCTCCTGATATTACCGAAGTGCTGCCTGCAGGCGCAATTCCGATAAAGGGACCCAATTCTGAACGGAATCTTGGAATTTCACCAAGTCCTGTTGAAAGGCCGGGAACAGGAGTTGTTATCAGGATCGCTCTGAACATTTCCCTTAAGTCCGGATCAGTAATCCGGCGCGGAGTTTTTTCATTTTTAGCAATGTTAAACTTATCGGGTGTAAATATCCCGGACTGGTCGTTATAAACTGAGAATCTGATTTTGCCAGATGCGGCATCAAGGAGTTGTTCCATACTTAATTGAACTGTATTTGCTGCTCTTTCGCAATCGACAGCCCTCATGTAAGCATCTCCTGTTAATATTAGCCGATTGCCTTGCCAGGTGGTGACCTCGAGTCCCCGTTCATCATAGTAATCATGTGTGCCTTTGCGTAAAGCGGCATTTCCCCATATACCAGCCACATGTCCCGCCGAAAAGCCATCCTCCAGGAAATGTAAAGCGAATGCTTCATCGGCCAGAAGGGCCATTGCAAGTGAAGAACGTTGTTCCGAAGTTAAGGTTTCTGTCACCAGCCTCATTGCCTTTAGCATTGCACTGGTATGAAACCAGGTATAGGTACCGATCAGGTTGACCTCGCTCCCTTCTCTGAAGCAGGACTCAAAATAGGTGGCGGCAGAAGTATTTACATCCGGCCGGGCAAGCATAAAATGAACATTGTTAGAGCCTGCACGCGAAACATATTCAGGATCAACTCTCAACAGTTGTAAATCAGACGATCTAAGCTTACTTTCCAGTACGCTTTTGGTTTTGGAAGCAGCAATTCCATCCTTTAGCCGGGCCGCAATATTGGCAACACCGAGTATCCAGTCTGTGTGAAGAATATTATTGATCATGTTTTCGGCTGATGTGGAATGGTCACCGGCGATTGCAGGCCATGCCGCATAATCTAGTTGTTTCGGTTCGACACCTTGCGAAATATCTGCAACAGCTGCATCAAGCCTTGTCTCATAGCCTTTTCGGGCAAGCTCCCAGAGCTTCTCAAGTACTATCCGGTGAGCTGAATCAAGTTTCTGAATGGCACGTAAAGTGATATCCCTGTGTTCGGGATAAACCCAGGCGCTGGTGCCGGAAGTTAAACCGATGATCATCAGAACGACAAAGATTGTTTTTCTAATCATGGTCTGAAGAATTTTGAATTTCGGTTATTGACAGTTCCAATGCTACGAGGCAGGATTCATAAAGTTTCGATGATAACTTGTTTCAAAACAGAATTTTATTAAAAATGAAAGTGGTAAGGTCGGTGATTATTAAAATCCTGGAAATTCACCCGTATTTAAGCTAAGAGCTTTTGATTAAAATCGCGTTTAGAATTCAATGATCTTATCTATAACTAACTTGCGCGAATTCTCACCATCCTTTAATTTATACTGAATCTGCCGGATTCCGCCCGTTGGATTTGAATTCGTATCGCCCGGTTTGTAGATCGGGAATCGTTGATTAAATGAGCTTTCCACAATCGCAAATTCATCGTGTCCCATATAACCTTTATTTGCTTTTTGATTTTCGGTGATGTCGGGCATGTAGATTTGACTCATCGATTTTCCATTATTTACTGAATATCCGATTACTGACCCATAACTTCCGCTTCCGGCAGAAGTAATATAAACCATCACCTCCGGAAAATTATCATTGTTAAGATCGCCAATTTCTGCATTTACAACCGTACCCAAAACTTCATGTTCAACTATTCTGTTGTCCTTTTCCAAACCAACAGGTTGTATTGTCAGTTTATTACCGGTCAGGTTGATATCAAAAAAGAAATTGTTCCAGGATAAACTCTTTCGAAAAATTGTGTGATCAATTTGCACCGAATCAAGCGGTTCCTCTATTTTGTAATAGGTTCCTGCAACACTGCCTCCACCAGAACAAAAATAGTTGAGTAATCCCTCATCTTGTGTGTTTTCAGCTCGGATCGTCAGGCTGTCGCCAGAAAATGCAAAAAGGATCGGTTTGCCTTCAAACCTGGCTCTTAATGTATCCCGGTTCGTTAAGACAGCATCCGCATCAAAAGTACAGGTAGGTTTCTTTTTATCAGCACGCGACCGAACGGCGACATGAACTGAACTGTCGGTTTGTTCCCGGATAGTTACAGCCACCCAATCGTAACCTTCTTTTCTTTTTGCATAGTCAGAAGAGGTATAATTTCCCGTAAATGATTGAATTGATTTTTTCGGGACATCCGCAGGAACTTTTTTGGCACTATTCCTGCAACCTGCAACCGCGATAACAATAAAACCTGCCATTAAGATTCTTTTCAACATGATCGTGTATTTTCAAATAAAACAATAAACTAAATTGAGCAAAGGATGAAAAATTCCCCTTAAATTTACCCTTTTAACCATTTCTCTTTCTGCACTGCTTTAGCTGGGTTTACAAATTTAAACCCCGGAGTGTCAATGTAATTTAATTTTACATTCCCTTTTAGTTCTACCAATTGTCCATTGCGGTTTACCTTTATTACCATCGGTTTGCCTTCCTGTAATTTGTAAATCCCCATGGCAACTGAAATCATGTCTGATGCATCTAATTTATGCTCATTTATTTCCAATAAGATGTCATCATTTTGTATGCCCATCGCATTAACAAACGCATTCGTCGTATCAGGAACAACAGCCAATACTTGTTTTTTCAACGTATCAATTTTAAGATATTTTTTATCGTTAACAATAAGGGCAATCTGCACCGGTGTTTTTATGGTAGTTCGTGCAATACCTGCCATTTCAAGGTATTTTGTATAATCGATCGTTTCTCCGTTTACGATGTATTTTTGGATAAAATCACCCACTTCAGGATACGTGATGCGGGTTACGACCGAAATTAATTCATCATCATCAAAAGGCCTTTTAGGTCCGTACATTTTCGACAATTTCCGCATCATATCCAGAATACCTTTCTTCCCATCGCTCTTTTCCCGGATGATTAAATCGATGCACATGGCCAGTAAAGCCCCTTTTTCATAGACATTGGGATATATTTTTTTCATCTCGGGATCTAAAATATTCTTGCTCATTTCCGTAAATGAAACATCTTTAGGATACATCATTTTTGCCATACTCTCTTTGGCCGCCATTTCATTCAAAAAGTTATCTTCCGAAATAAGTCCCTGGTTTACCTGAAACAGATACGCAAAATATTCAGTTATCCCTTCGTACAGCCATAAATGAGCGGACATTTTGGGGTTGTTGAAATCAAAATCCTGGATCTCTTTCGAATGTATATTCAGCGGTGTAAGTGTGTGAAAAAATTCATGCGAAATAACATGCACAAGATCCTCGCTGGTCATCGTTTCCATAAAAACAGCCGTTGTGGAAGTATTGTGTTCAAGGGCGCCAATTCCGCTGGCATCTGCTTTACCACTGCTTGTAACATATACCAAAACAGCATATTTGGGTGTTTGATTAATATTCCCCAAAAATTTCTTTTGTGCAATCATCATTTTTTGCAGATCGGGCATCAATGAAGCGGCAGTTATTTTTTTATTCACCGGTGAATAAACATGAAGTACAACTTTCATTTTACCGACTGTAAAACTGGCCACATCCGGGGCAGCATACATGATCGGAGAATCGACTAAATCTGCAAAACGCGCCGAATGAAAAAGATCGACAGTCTCGCTGTTATCCAGGTCGTCCATTGCCGATGTTCCGACCAGACCGGCCGGATGGTTTATTTTCACCTCATAGGGAATATTTTTCTGATTTTCAAAGTAGCCCACAAATCCTGCCATGTTCAGCATGAATTGCTGTCCTTCCAAAATATTCGTTCCTGCAGGTGAAAAAATGGTCGTACTCCCCTCTGTAAAGGCCATTCCTGTTTCAGAATCGTATGTATCGTTTACAAGGTAAGTTACCTTATCCAATTGTGCAGCATCGCTTATTACCCATGTATTAACATCTCGTTTGGTAACCGGGAGCTGTTTACCTGACTGATCGGTTGCAGAAAATTCGTCGATGTATCTTCCATAATCAGCTATGCTATAAGTGCCCGGTATAATTCTTGGAAATTGAAAGGAAACAGTTGATGTCGTAATTAAAGTTGGCTTTACAGTCACCTGTACCCGGTCGTTATGAACATTTACAAGATCGATGTCAACTTCAACTTTCTTATCCGAGGGACCTTTAGCAAATAGATTTTGGGTTACTGAAAATGATGAAAGTATCAAAACTGAGAATAGAAAAGATGTAAAATGCATTTTCATCCTGCTATAATTTCTTTTTATAAAACCGGAGGTAACTGGCATAAGGATATTCTCATCCGTGATTGGATTTAGTAAACTTGCTCTTTCCATGATTTGTTTAATAATAGATTAATTGTTATAAACGAAAAGGATTTTAAAAAGTTTTCCTGAAACAAAAATAAATTTTTCGAGTAAAAGCAGTTTTATTTTTCAGAACTTCAGTTGAACATTTCAATGATTGATTGGTTTACTATTTTTAAATTTGTCTAACTAATATTCAAAAACATGCAACATTGAAGTTATAGAAAAGGGGCTCTTTAAAAATAAAGTCTATATGAAATGCGGAATTGAAATGTCGCCGGCACAATTGGTGACCGTCTTTCAGAACGATCCGAATATGAAGGACTATTATAAACCCATTGCGCTGAATAATGCCGCCAGCAGTCTGCTTTATGCGATTGGCTCGGCCCTTGTTCTGTGGCCTGTTGCTGAATCGCTTTACGATAAAGCAAATCCGGACTGGAATTTAGCATATATAGGAGCAGGCTGTGTCGTTTTATCGATTCCCTTTAAAAATGCTTATCACAAACATGCTGCAAGAGCCGTCCAGTATTATAATTCCGGGTATAAGAAAACGAGCGCTGTTCATCTTAACCTCAATTTGGATAGCAACGGTTTAGGTTTAGCAATGAAGTTCTAATAATTTATAAATAACGAAGAGATGAAACTAAAGCACATTTTGGCAATCATTACAATTGCATTTTTCTCCCTCACAACTTTCGCACAAAACAAAGATGCGAAAAAACCGGACCGGATTATAACCCGGGATTACAAGATCATTGAAGGTACGATCTCGAAAATCTCGGAACAAACCGTCGAGTATTCCTTGCCGAATGAACAGTTGATCAATTCGATGGAGGTAGCTCACATCGCCCGTATCGAATTTGCAAATGGAAGAGTTCAAACATTCGATGTAGCTCCTGAAGTACAGAATAATAATAGCAATCCCGTTGAAGCTGCTCCAGCCATGGCCGGAAATCAGGTAATTGCGATTAAAGAAAATACAATTGCTGTTCTGCCTGTACCGTTTGTAGATGCCGGGAATATGCAAAGTTCGGAGGAGATGGCAAAATTCGCACAAAATGACATCTTTAGTAAACTGATGGATAAGTCATCGAACATTGCTCCCCTAACGGTACAAGATCTTCGGGTTACTAATAGTTTACTCCGTAAAGCAGGTCTCGATTATAAAAACATCGATGAAACGCCCATTGACGAGCTTCATAAGATATTGGGTGTCGATAATATTGTAGCCGCAAAAGTATCCTATACTACATCTGTAAATTCTACTTCAGCAACTTATAATACAGGAAATAAGAAATACAAGGAAAATAAAACGACGAATAGTAATTTTTCAGGGACCAGTTCAAATACAAATTTGTTATACCATTACAAGGTTTATTTTGATATCTATAAAAACAATACCAAGATTTACACCAAATCGCGACAACCTTTTCTTAATTTAAAAGATAGTTGGATAGAATCTGTCTCCTATTTGTTGAAAAGAAGTCCTATTTATGTGAAAAAATAGCAAGGAATTTATTTTGGCTATTCGTAGTATCTGCTTTCAATTCATTAATACTAAATCGTCTGCTTTGAATAAAGATAAACGTGGTAAACCTGAACTATACATTTTAGTATTTAGGATATTAATGGTTTTCTGTGCGCTATTTATGAGCCTTTCTGTTTCGGCGCAGCAGCAAGACACATCCCAAAAAATGCAACCCCCAAAGGTTAAATTGAACTTTGTTGCTAGAATGAATCAAATCGGAAAGCAGGAGACCGTCAATAGCATCGCAAAATTCGAAGCAACCAAGATCGCAATAAGGCAGGACCAGTTACTCGAAGATATTAAAGTAACAACACATTTTGCCAAAGAATATCTGAAGGGAGGTATTGATACCCTTGGAATGAATACGGAGCTTAAAAAAGTCCAGCAGTGGTATGCAATTGCAGGTGATGGTATTTTTACGAACAAAGGAACGGCAAAATCATACAGGGACCTTGTAACTTCATCTAAGATTTTAAGTGAGTTGTTAAGCATTTCGGGTGGTCGCAAAAGTCAGCTGGACAGACATCACAAATACCTTGTCGATTTTCAGTACAAATTAGATTCACTTTCAGGTGACACGTTGCTTTATGAATTCCCTTCTGATTCCGTTGCGGTTTCGCGGTATTTAAATAGGATTAGGGCTGCTGCTTACGAAGTTAATCCTACGGACACTGCTTTAAATGAAGCTTCCATTCATGTGTATGATCTGCAGACACAGGTTAACCTGATTGTAAATAAAATCAGTTCAAGCCTCGATGAAATTGAAGGTTATCAGCAAGAGCTTTCGGGCAAAACATTTGAACGCGAATTTGCCAACCTGGGCGGTGCGATAGAAAATGCACGGCCCTTCAGCGAAATTCTTCACTTTTCGCAAGCCAAAGGGGGGCTCATCTTTCTGTTTTATGCCCAAAATAATAGGGGAAAGATTCTGCTGATTTTTTTCCTGATAATAGCGCTCACTTACTTTCTAAAAGGATTAAAACGAATTCTTATTGCTGAAAATGTTTTACGTGCTGATTTTGCAGGGCAGCTGATCCTGCGTTACCCATTGCTCTCTTCAATTGTGATTATTTTAAATCTTTTTCAGTTTATTTTCGCAGCACCTCCATTTATTTTCAACGCTATATTCTGGATGCTGTCAGCCATTTCGCTGACATTTATTTTCCGAAACTTCATAACGAAATACGGGATGAATGTGTGGCTTATTTTTCTGTTGTTATTCCTGTTCGCCTGCGCCGATAACCTGATTTTGCAGGCATCACGGACCGAACGATGGGGCATGCTGATCCTTGGCATTGCAGGAGTTATTGCAGGTTCGATCATTGTGACAAGTGACCGGAAAAAAGAATTCCGGGAAAAACTGATCATCTACTTTATTGGATTTGTGGTTATCCTTGATCTTATATCAATTATTGCCAATATTTTTGGGAGGTATAATCTTTCAAAAACATTGCTCACAAGCGGCTATTTTAATGTCATCATTGGCATCTTATTTCTCTGGACCGTTCGTTTGATCAATGAAGGTCTTTCAATTGCATTCAGTATTTATACCAGGCAGGAAAAGAAATTGTTTTATATCAATTTTGAATTGGTAGGGAAACAGGTCCACCCCTTATTCTATGTGTTTTTGTTCGTTGGTTGGTTTATCCTGTTTATGCGCAATTTCTTTGTTTATAAGTTAATTTCTGAACCATTAAAGCAATTTTTATTAGCTGAAAGAGTCATTGGTGATTATGCTTTCACAATTGGCAAGATACTGGCCTTTTTTATGATTATGGCGATCGCTGTTATCATTTCGAGAGTGGTTTCGTTTTTTGCTTCTGACAGGAGTTCCGATACGGGAACGGATATTACTGAACAAAAAGCAGGTGTAGGAAGCTGGCTTTTGCTGATCCGTATTACAATTATCAGTTTGGGTCTGTTTATTGCTTTTGCGGCTGCGGGCATTCCGATGGACAGGATTACAATTATTCTCGGCGCACTGGGAGTGGGTATCGGTTTTGGTTTACAGCCATTGGCGAACAACCTGATCAGCGGACTTATCGTGTCATTCGAAAAGCCGGTGAACGTGGGGGATATTATTGAAATTAATGGTCAGTCAGGAACAATGAAGTCCATCGGTTTCAGAAGCAGCATCCTTTCTACCTGGGATGGCGCTGAAATCATTATACCGAATGGTGATTTGCTGAATGCGCACCTGATAAACTGGACAATGGGCAATCCGCGCAGGCGGGTTGATATCATTGTAGGCGTTTCGTATGGAACCGATCTGCATTTAGCCAAACATGTAGTGTCTGATTTGCTAAAAAATGATGAGCGGATTTATAAATATCCGGCTCCCAATGTACTTGTCATCGGTTTCAATAACAGTTCAATCGACTTAAAAGTACTTTTCTGGGTGCGTCATATCCGCGAAATGTGGGCTTTAAAGAGCGACATTATTACGGCAATTGATGTCGCATTTAAGGAAAATGGCATCGTAATTCCATTCCCGCAACAGGATCTGCACATTCGGTCAGGTATGCCCGACTTTATAAAGGATGCAGAGGATAACCAGAATGAACAATAATTATTATAGCGAATTTTATTACCCGAACTTAATTTAGCAAAGTCAGTATGAAAAAAGGTACCTATAAATCTTTGAGCTGTAGAAGATGCATCTGCCAATTTGCATTTTTCATTTTAATCTTTTTGTCATTTAAGGTTAATGCACAGCTGGATAATTCCTTAAAAGTTATTATGGAAGATGGATATATTGAGAAAATGAATAATTACGTGGGTTTAAAATTATCGATGAGTAATAGTATTGAGACTTTTTTGGTGCAGACACCGACCAACAAGATTGACCTGTATCCGAATACCTCGAACATCGGCAAAATCAGTTTTAACTACCGGTTTATATCGTTTAGCATTGGATTTGCTCCCGGATTTTTACCCGGTAATGGGGATAATGCAATGAAGGGCAAAACAAAAACCACCAGTTATGGAACCGGTCTGAATTTCAGGCATTGGTTTCAGGATCTTTCCTATACACGTATCAGGGGTTACTATCTAAATAATACAAGGGATTATAACGCTGAATGGGTGAATGGCGATCCGTATGTTCAATTCCCTGATTTGGTCTATAAAAAATTCCAAGGGATCACTGGTTATAGTTTTAATCCAAAATTCTCGGTGAAGTCACTGACAACCCAGACCGAACGGCAGTTAAAGAGTGCAGGGAGCTTTATCCCGTTGGTTGCTTACCGTTATTACATCATTGATGACCGAACTCCGCTCACTTCAACCAATACCTCACAAAGGACGAATAATTTTGAGTTTGCCATAAGTGCAGGGTATCATTACACATTTGTCCTAAAACAGAATTTTTATTTTTCCCTCGGGTTCACACCTGGCGTAGGCTATAATTTTACAAAGTTATACACCCGGTCTCAGGCAGAAAGTATAATCACCCGGAGTAAAAGTCCGGAGTTTCGGTGGGATGGACGTGGGGCAATCGGTTACAACGGCGACCGGTTTTTTGCGGGTGCCATCCTAAATTTAGGTGGTTCTTCTTTCCGGCAAGAAAATACAACCGCTATTAACCATGGTTATACTTCATCTTACCAGGTCTTTATCGGTTTCAGGCTGAACGCACCCCATGTATTACGCCAAAGTTTTGATGATGCTCTGAAATTGAAAACATGGTAGATCTTCGTCCGGGATGACAGAACCCAGCTCTTAAACGTGAATGCACAAGAATCAATATTCCCTGCTTATTTCTAAAAAATTCCGGTTCCGAAAAAAATAACTCTTTTTGGCAAGAGATTACCCCTTTTTAAGCGAAGAATAGCGGTTCCGACAATAAGGGACAAAACCCGATGAAAAAGCTTACGAAACAGGCTGAAAGTTTCTTGAAATATTTGATACAATCCAAAATATCAGATGATTATGTCATGTCCATGATTTTTATTGACACAACATCCGACCACTATTCTACTGCTAACTGTCGCCAACCCGTTTGAGCGATCGCAGACCATCGAAGCGGCTATAATCGGTTAGGGCCCCGCGGTATTTAACCGGTGAGAACTAAAGGCAATTGAAAATCGCCTGACCCGGACGCGCAATCCTTCGAGCGGTTTCACTACCCTTCGAGCGGTCGCAGACCATCGAAGGGTTAAGAGCCGCTTCGAGGGTTTTTAACCGCTCGAAGGGCTTTCATTAAAATATAAAGCATGGCAGATGGATAAAATAAAGTTGGTTGAAGTTCTGCGATTGGGTCCTGCGGTTTTTAACCGCGGAAATCGAATGGCGACTGAAAATCGCCTGACCAGGTGCAAGACCTAATGTCGGTAATTCGTCTATAAACATCAATTTATTATCATTTCTAAATCCGGAAATGCTGCTTGAATATTAAGCTTTTGCAAGGTAGCAACTGGAAGGATGGCGTGGCTTAATCTTTTATTTCCCTCTTCAATAAGCTCGGGTTTTGACGGTTATCGAAGATCGAAACGATGTCTATCGTTGTATCAGTGTATTTGTAAAAAATAGTTATCTGTTTGGTAATCACACATTTTCTTAGACCTCTTATCTTTTCAGATTCAGGGAAGCTGTCGGGAAGTTTTTGTATTTGATTGAATGATTTATCAAGCTTGAGAAAAATTGTGTTTTACTTTTGCTGACCATTCTTTTTCAAGGAAAACAAGGAGGTCATCAAGCTTTTTCATTGCCCTCGAAGATAGCCTTATGTCTCGCTTCATTACCGATGTTTTTTAATAAACTCCTCATAGGCTATTGTTTCTCCATTTTCAATTTCTTCAAGTCCTTTTAGAATTTCATCTCTATCTGATGGGGGTAAACTATCCCAAAAGTCAACATTTTTTGAGTCAGAAAATATACGTTTAATGGATGCCAAAATTCCAGGATTGTCTGTATCAATGATCATTCTAACCAGTGCCAATTTTTCAGCTTGTATATTCATCGTCTTTCTTTTCTGCAAATTTAAAGAATATTTTATTCTTTTTTAAAAGCTGGTGCGCTACCCTTCAATCGGTCGAAGATCCTCGAAGGTTGGTTTATTGCCGCTTCGAGGGTCTGCGACCGCTCGAAGGGCTGAGAACGCGTGACGCACTACTTTTACTTTTTTTCTTTTGGTTTTGCAGGCGCCGAAATTTCGCCGTTGTAGGAAATAGAACTGCGATTATTGCTGTTGATTGATAGCGATGCGCTGCCATTGAAACTAACAGAAAGCGAAATTTTGTAAGTGTCGTTGGTTCCCTTTACGCTTGCATTTACCTGGTAATTTTTAGACTCCTTTGTTATGGTATAATTATCGGGCTTCCCGTCAAACTTCAAACCGCCATCGCTGCCATAACCAATTCCGGCATAAGCCTTTCCAAAAAAAGGCATGTAACTTTCAATCCGGTCGGGATGGAATTTTACATAGTTTGTATTTGTAGTCAGGTTCATTGATTTGTATCCCGTTGGTATGGCAGTCCGACCAACGAAAACAAACTCTTTTGCATTTATCATTGCCTCGATTTGTTGTTGTTTTTCGATGGCACGTTCTTCCCTCAATTGCTTTTTGCTTTTTTCCTGGGCAAACAGGGTGGTTCCGATGAATAGCATGAGAACCATTAAAACTGAAATTTTTGTTTTCATATCTGATGCTTTTTAATTTTTAATGATACTTATTCGGATTCCATGCGCTTAATTTTTGTTCCCGGCAGACATCCTTAGATTGAATTGATTGTGCTGATAAACGGATCAATGGGAGTTATTGGATTTTCGAACGTATATGTATTTGTTGAGATGTTATTAAGAATTTATCAAGGTAATTCAAAACCTAAGATACTGGGTTTTTCGAGTTCTGTTTTAATGGTTTCGATCATCCATCCCGATGTTGTGCCTTGGTTTTGAGGCAGTGAAAAGGCTCGGAAAGCAACAGTTACCAAACCCGGTTTTAATGCCACGACACCGATACTTGTTGCAGGATCTTTTAAAATCAGCTCATTCTGATCGATTACCGACAAAATCAGTTTACGCAGGTTATCAATGTTTGTTGTTCCGGGCAGGTCAACAACGATTTCTACAAGCGCACTGCCAAGATGGGTAAGGTTGACGATCGTTCCGTTTGAAACGGCTCCGTTGGGAAGAATAATGGTCTCACCTTTTGTTGAGGCCAACACCGTACTGAAAATCTGGATTTCTTTTACGGTACCAGTTTTACCCAGCGCTTCTATTACTTCACCTACTTTGTAGGGTTTGAACATGAGAATCAATACGCCACCGGCAAAGTTTGCCAATGTGCCCTGCAATGCCAGACCAACAGCCAAACCTGCAGCTCCAATAATTGCAATGAAGGAGGTCGTTTGAATGCCGATCATTCCGGCGACACTGATCAGCAGCAGCACTTTTAGTACGATTGTGATCATGCTGCGAAGGAACGACCGCAACGACTCATCCATTTTACCCATTCCGATAGAAGCCGCTTTACCGATTCTTCCAATCACCCACCAACCGATAACCAACACAACAAGTGCCATCACAAGCGATGGAAGATAGTTTAATACCAACAATTTAATACTTTCGTAGTAAGTTTCAATCTGACTCATCGGATTTGTTTTAAAGGTTTTTAGTCTTGATAATTAAGTTTTAGAAAAACAAATTGCTTAATGCGTTTCCGGCAATATCACTGCCTGTTGGTTTCAATCCGAGCATTTTAGTGAATGCACTGGTGCCCATGATCCCTTTCAATTTCCCAAATAACCCTTTCTGGAGCGGGTTGAATTTGGCGAGGTAACCGGTTGGGTTGGTATCGGCCAGACCGGTAATGGATTTCTTATTTGTAAGAAAACCGCTGACGGCACTGATGAGTTTAGGTTTCAATGCGGCAGGAAGCGATAGTTTACTGCTCAGCATGTCGACAATAGTTCCTGCTGTTCCGCCAACATCGCCAATTGCAGGAGGTTTTACAAAATTTTTCAATGCAGATGTTGCAGATTCGACACTTTTTGTGTCGATTTTCGGAAGCGCAAATTGCGCCTGGCTTACACCATAAAGCGCAGTAAATAATAAAATAGCAATGATCTTTTTCATGATAAAATTGTTTTGGAATAATGGTTTAAATTGAAATATAAAGACTAAATATTGACAATTATTTCTCTGCGTGGCTTCGTATCTGGCTGACGGTCTGGTTATAGTCGATCTGAATTTTACGTACTACAAATGCCAGTACGATGATTAGAACCCCATTTAAAAAGAACTGTACTCCTGCAAGGACTGTAATCGTTATACTTAAATCAGATGTGCCGGCGATGTATAAATAGTCGATAATTGCGGTGTAGAGCATAAGAACAAAAGAGAACCACCACCAGTTGATTTCAAATTTTAATTTCCAGCTCGTGCTTACGAGCATAATGGCATTAAAAGTCATATAAGCGGCAAAAAACCAGGTGACCACCTGATGCGCCAAAGGGATTCCGCTTACAAAAAATAGACCTGCGAGACAACTGAACACACCTGAAAATAGCTCTATCCTGCTTTTTTCATTTCTCCGGGCTAACAAATAGCCAATCACCGAAACCGATCCGGTAAGCAACGCAATAAACCCGATGATAATACTTGCAGTGGGGATAAAAATATCTGAATGACTGAAAAGGAAATAACTTAAAGAAATAAGGAAGACTCCCTGGGCAATCATCAGCCACCATTTGTTGAAAACTTTGTGTGGATTCATGTTTTTATAGGATCAAATGATTAATTATTGAATGAATATCCTGTCTTTTAGGAGTGCATCGATAGTGGTTTTTGCGAAAGCTGCTGATAACTTATCCGGGCCCTTTTTTAATTTGCCGCTAAGCGGATGGCTCCAAAGCATCGATCGGGACGATTTGTTATAGAAGGCAGCATTTGCATTTACGATGGTCACCGATTTCGCTCCTCCGGCAATCGGCACATTTGTGCCCAAAAAACCTCCAAAGATGCCCAGGCGAACTGGTATTCCAACGTTCATATGCAAGGATGGTGTGCTTTGATAGGCGGTATTATTGCCCGTAATTGTGTAAACAATCAATGCATCTACTTCCAACGAATCTGCTTTTGCTTTAAATGAATCTTCGGTTGTTAGGTCGGCTTCCACAACATTTGCATATGCAGGAATGGCAGTCATCCCTTTCTCATTGAGCAATTTTACAGTCATGTCTTCTATTTGACGTTTAGCCAACTCGTCAGCAAATTTTGCCAAAACCATCACCTTTCGGTAGACTTCGGGTTTATAATCGGGCGCTTTCCACGAAGATTGTGCAAAACCGATGGTTTGAAGCAATAAAAGACTGCAGAATGTGATGATGAAGTGTTTTACTTTCATTTTATTTTCGCTTTAAATATTGTGTAATTTACTTTTTCACAAATCGCATCATTGTCACATCATCCATCTTTAAGATGAGCAGGTTTCCATTCAAAACCGACCAACTATCGACTTTATTCAAGGTTTCTAAAAACACATTCTCTCCGTTTCCATCGAGACACATCATTTTGGTCATAGCCAAGGGATCGGTAAAACTGATTTTATTTCCGGCTACGTTTAATTTGCCATTGAAGTTGTTGCAACTCGTATTGCCGTTCACGCGGTTATTGGCAACATCGAATCGGATGGATGGTTTTTTGTAGGGATATAATCCACCGAAAGCGATACGGGGACCCGTAATGTAATTTAGTTCCCAGGTTCCTTCCAGTTGCGAAACATTCGGCACCGAAGCGGTCGTTTTTTTTGTGCTATTACATGCAGTCAATAAACAACATGTAATAAAGAAGGCAAAGAGTGTTCTTTTCATTATCATTGTTTTTTAAGTATGTAATTATTAGCTAAACTACCGATTATTCTATTGCCCGACATATCTAACTGCAATATTTTGTCTTCTACAACAAAATATTGATTGGGATTGTTTTAGGAGTCCTGCAAGAGGATTGTTTTGGGTGTCTTTAGTGATAGATGGGGGAGTTATAAATCCTTCGAGCGGTCGCCCAACCCTTCGAGCGGTCGCAGACCCTCGAAGGGTTAATAGCCGCTTCGAGGGTTTATAACCGCTTCGAGCGGTTGATATCTTCTTCGAGGTTTTATCGCCGCTTCGAGGGTCTGCGACCGCTCGAAGGGCTATTCATTAAAAAGGGATAAAATAAAGTTGGTCGGGGGTTCTGCGATTGGGTCTTGCGATTTTTCAACTCGGAAAACAAAAGGCGATTTAGAAATCGCCTGACCCGGACGCCCAACCCTTCGAGCGGTCGCAGACCCTCGAAGGGTTAATAGCCGCTTCGAGGTTTTATCGCCGCTTCGGGGGTCTGCGACCGATCGAAGGGCTATTCATTAAAAAGGGATAAAATAAAGTTGATTGGGGGGACTGCGATTGGGTCTTGCGGTTTTTCAACTCGGAAAACAAAAGGCGATTTAGAAATCGCCTGACCCGGGCGCCCAACCCTTCGAACGGTCGCAGACCCTCGAAGGGTTAATAGCCGCTTCGAGGGTTTATAACCGCTTCGAGCGGTTGATATCTTCTTCGAGGTTTTATCGCCGCTTCTAGCGTCTGCGACCGATCGAAGGGCTATTCATTAAAAAGGGATAAAATAAAGTTGATTGGGGTTCTGCAAACGGGTCTTGCGGTTTTTCAACTCGGAAAACAAAAGGCGATTTAGAAATCGCCTGACCTGAATGCCTGAATAATCAGCCCAATAACCAGACGCTACAATTTTCACACAAAGATCTGCATGATTGGTGCAGAAAATGCGGAGGTGCCATGAATTGTAACAACCGCCACCCGGAACCAGTATTTGATTTCGAGCGTCAGGTTGTTAAGCTCAACACTTGTTTGCGTAGTGACTTCGACAGTTTGCCATCCTTCAGGGGTAGTAGCTAACGTGCCGGAACATTTTTGCCAGATGTAAGATTTTGCACCCGTCACTCCATGCCTGTGCAAAATTACAGAACCCGGTCTTGGTCCAAATTCGAGCCAAAATTCTTTGATTTGCGGTGTTCCGGGTTGTTTTGCCAATTTGAATCCGGCGGCAATAATAATCGTCGCATCGCCGTTGGCAATCCTGTCTACATACAATGCCAAAGTGCGCATAAGGTCATCCCATTCCTTCTCTGTCTTATGCAATAAAGCCACTTCGGTCTTTCCCTTGTTCATCGCTGCCAGGCAACATTGCTCAAGGGCATCGGTTTTTAACTGGACATCGCTTAACGCGACATCAGGTTTTACAAAGATAGGATTAGCATCCATCAGTGTGCAGACGTTCCTGCTAAACTCTATCTTTTCAGGAACCGTATCCTCAAGAAAACTAAATACTACATGATCTTTTCTCATGTTTTATAGTATTATAATGAGTTATAAAATACTTATTCTACATTAATCGTCTGATCATTGGGCTTATATCAAATATTTCAAAGAACTTTCGGCCTATTTCGCAGGCTTTTTCATCGTATATTGTCCCATTTCGCCAAAAGGGATCCCATTTCGCCAAAAGGGATCCGATTTCGCCAAAAGGGATCCGATTTCGCCAAAGGGGTCCTATTTCGCCAAAAGGGACCCGATTTCGCCAAAAGGGATCAGATTTCGCCAAAAGGGATCCGATTTCGCCAAAAGGGATCCGATTTCGCCAAAAGGGGTCCGATTTCGCCAAAAGGGATCCGATTTCGCCAAAAGGGGTCCGATTTCGCCAAAAGGGATCCGATTTCGCCAAAAGGGATCCGATTTCGCCAAAAGGAGTTCCTTTTCGCTAAAAGGGGTTCCATTTTGTCGGAACCGCTTTTCTTTGCGAAAAAAGCAGGCAAATCGGGTCAATGAACGGTTTATTCTGCAAGAGGTTTATGCCTTTTTTATGGTTTGCAGGTATCTTTAATCGTAATTCTGTATAGAATGAAATCCCCACAAATATTAATCGTTAAAATAGCATCAACTCTGCCAAATTTAATTTCATAAATATTAATGTACAATGGTAATTTAGTAGTATTTTTATACCAACTATTTAACCATAACAAGCTATGAAGAAAAAAAATGAAAAACCGCGGGATGAGGCGATCAACGAACCCACATTTAATGAAATAATCTTTCATTCGCTTTCAAGTATTATATACCAGATTGAGCTCCGCCATTCGGGTGATATCAGCGTTTTCCAAAGCGTCTGGCTGAATCAGCGAGCGCTCGATTTCATTCGATGCACGCAGGATGAGATTACTGTTTTGGGATTCGACATATTCAGAACGATCGTTCATCCGCACGATCTGGAGCTGATGTCGGCCAATTCGAAAGTGAACGGGACTTTAAACCCGAAACTGAATTTTTTCCCATTTATCAGGATTAAACCACCGTGCGAAACGGAATATACCTCGTTCTATTGCATACGAACGGTATTGGAGCGATTCGATAACGGTACGCTCAAAAAGGTGCTCGTCGAGGCGCTCGAAGTAAATGAGCATGAATATGCTGATAATGAAGTAACGGAAGTGTGGAGAGCGAAGGTCCTCCAAAATGGTTTTGAGCAGCTAAACGATTTAAGTAAGCGCGAAAAAGACGCCCTGCATTTAATATTGGAAGGATGGACTGACGCCGAAATTGCAGATAAATTGTTTATCAGCCTAACCACTGCCAAAAAACACCGCAACAACATGCTTCATAAAACCGGCGCTAAAAAAACGGTCAAACTGGCCGTACTGGCCTCAAAAAGCGGTAAATATTAGGACATAGGGAACATTAATTTTGACAATACCGACAAAAAAATGGCTCTATGACGAATCGTGTGGGTAAATTTTGTAAACTGCTTTCAAATGGATGAAACAATGGGCAACTGGCTTTTGGCAACTTGCAGCTGGCATGAAAGTGCTAACTATCAGTCTTAAATCCTTTAAAGAAGATATTTTCCGATTTCCTTTGCAGGCAGTTCTGCCAGTTGCCAGTATCTAATAGCCGAAAGCAATCATTACAAATTCCAATTACCCATACCAAACGTCATAGAGCTTTAAAAATCTTCAACCGCAAAATAATAATCTGAATCCTGACAATTATTATATCTCACAAAATAATTTTATGTATTTTAACCGTTCAAATACTGATACCAGATTAAATGCCTAACCAGAATCCGGAACAAATAGCCAGAGATCAAATCGACAAGCAGTTGACAGCTTGTGGATGGACAATTCAAAGCATTAAAAAGGTCAATCTGCATGTTGGTATTGGTGTTGCCATAAAGGAATACCTCACCGATGTTGGTCCTGCCGACTATGTATTATTTGTGGATGGTAAGCCATGTGGTGTAATTGAAGCCAAAAAAGAGGAAGAAGGGCATAAATTAAATACCCATGAAGGTCAGTCTGAAGGTTATGCAGCAGCAAAACTCAAACACCTGAATAATGAGCCATTACCTTTTGTGTATATCAGCACAGGTGAGATAACAAAGTTCACTGACTTCAGAGACCCAAAACCAAGAGCCAGGGAGGTATTCAGTTTTCACCGGCCTGAATGCCTCAGAGAATGGCTGAGAAATGATAAATCGCTCCGCAAAAGATTACATGACTTACCCGTTTTGCAAACGGCTGGATTAAGGGAATGCCAGATCAATGCCATCACTAATCTGGAAGTATCATTTAAGGCAAACAAGCCAAGGGCATTAATTCAGATGGCAACAGGTTCAGGAAAGACATTCACAGCTATTACAACCATTTACCGTTTGCTGAAATTTGCAAAGGCAAAAAGGGTCTTGTTTTTGGTGGATACCCGAAATCTCGGAGAACAGGCAGAACAGGAATTTATGTCCTTTGTTCCAAATGACGATAACCGTAAGTTTACTGAATTATACAGTGTCCAACGGCTTAAATCCAGTTATATAGCATCAGACAGCCAGGTGTGCATCAGTACCATTCAACGTTTGTATGCCATCTTAAAGGGTAATGAATTGGATGAAACACAGGAAGAGGTAAACCCCAATGAATATAAATATCAAGCTAAAGTAATACCCCCAATTGAGTATGATCCCAAAATGCCAATTGAATTCTTTGATTTTATTGTCATAGATGAGTGTCACCGGAGCATTTACAATCTGTGGAAACAGGTACTTGAATACTACGATGCTTTTGAAATTGGCTTAACTGCTACTCCGGATAAGAGAACCATTGGTTATTTCAATCAAAACCTGGTGAGTGAATATTCCCATGAGATGGCAGTTGCCGATAATGTGAATGTAGGCTATGTAGTTTTCATCATTGATACCAAAGTTACACAGCAGGGAGCAACACTGTGGAAAGGTGAATATATTGAGCACAGGGAAAGACTGAGCCGGAAAAAACGCATGGAATTGCAGGATGAAGATGAGGATTATTCCTCCAAACAGTTAGATGTTGATGTGGTTAATCCCAATCAGATCAGAATGATCATCAGGACATTCAAAGATCATTTGCCATTTATTTTCAAGGAGAGATTTGATCAGAACGGAATCTTTGAAGTTCCAAAGACATTGATTTTCGCCAAAACAGACAGTCACGCTGATGATATTATTAAAATTGTGAGGGAAGAATTTGCGGAAGAGAACAGTTTCTGCAAAAAGATCACCTATAATTCAGCAAAGGACCGTAAGGATGAAGATGACAATATCACTGAAGAAGGTGAAGACCCTAAAACCACACTTAGTCAGTTCAGGAATAATTATAATCCCCGTATTGCTGTTACAGTTGATATGATTGCAACCGGTACTGATGTGAAGCCATTGGAATGTTTGCTTTTTATGCGCGATGTGAAAAGTAAGAACTATTTTGAGCAGATGAAAGGGAGAGGTACACGAACCATTGACCTGGATAATCTAAGAAAGGTTACACCAACTGCCAAAACCACCAAAGACCATTTTGTAATTGTTGATGCCATTGGTGTAACAAGAAGTCTGAAAACAGACAGCAGACCTTTGGAGAAAAAGCCAGGTATTCCGCTGAAGGATTTGTTGCAGGCTATTGCAGTGGGTGCAAGAGATGAAGCGTTGTTTACTTCATTGGCTAATAGGTTAACCAGGCTGGATAAACAGATTACCCCAAAGGAAAGACTGAAGTTTACTGAAAAGACAAACGGGAAAACCATTTCACAGGTAGTAAAAGATTTATTGAATGCTTTTAATCCTGATGTACTGGAAGAAATAGAAACCAAAGCAAACAGTGAACATTTAGGTGAAGCTCCTGCTGATATTGCGAAAGCCATTAAAGCTCAAACTGAAAAATTACAGGATGAAGCTGCCAAAGTATTTACTGGTGAACTGAATGAATACATTGAAAATGTACGTAAAGCACATGAGCAACGTATAGATTCCAGCAATCCTGATGAAATAATAAAAGTGGGTTGGGATAAGGACAACAAAGAGAAGGCAAACGAACTGATCACTGCTTTTGCGGAATGGATGCAACACCACATTGATGAATTGACGGCTCTACAGATCTTTTATAACCAGCCTTTCCGAAGACGTGAACTCACCATTACCATGATAAAGGAGGTACTTGAAAAACTGAAAAGTGATAAACCTTCGCTTGCCCCTTTAATGGTATGGAGTGCCTATGAAGCCCTTGATCAATGCAATGGTTCGCCAAGGAATGAACTCACAGCCATTGTATCATTGATCCGTAAAGTAAGTGGACTGGATACCATCTTAACTTCGTATGATAAAACGGTGGACAAGAACTTCCAGGAATGGGTATTTAAGAAGCAAGCTGGTGCAACTAAGTTTAATGAAGAACAAATGCAATGGCTCAGGATGATTAAAGAGTATGTGACCAACAGTTTCCATATCGAGAAAGATGATTTTGATTTGAATCCTTTTAATGCGAATGGAGGACTTGGCAAGTTTTACTCGTTATTTAAAGAGGATTATGAAACTATACTGGAGGAATTGAATGAGGTATTGGCAGCATAAAATGTCTGAACCTGAATGTCTGAACTATGATTTTTTTGATTGATTTGAAAAACAGGAGAAAGGGAAAAAAAGATGATAAAGCCGGAGTATAAATATTCTGAATTAACAGGAAAGATTATTGGCTGCGCGATGGAGGTTCATAAACTGCTTGGTAATGGTTTTCAGGAAGTCATTTATCAGCGTTCGCTGGCTTACGAAATGGAGATACAAGCGCTTTCATTTTCACGCGAATTTGAAATGCCGGTTTTTTATAAAAAATTGCAGGTTGGTACACGAAGGGTTGATTTTTTGGTTGAAGAGAAAATTAGTGTCGAAATAAAAGCCTTGATCAAACTGGAACCCGTACATTTGGCGCAGGCAATAAATTACCTCGAAGCTTACAATCTTGAAATTGGTTTGCTTATCAATTTCGGAAATACAAGTCTCGAATTTCACCGGCTTGAGAACAAAAAGTATAAGGCAGGCTGAATGGTGAAAGTCTGAATGTCTGAACTTTGATTTTTGTGATTGATGTGATTAACAAGATTCAAACCATGCAGACCAGCGCTATTCAATCGACAGAAATCAACTTAATCATTAAAATCAAAAGAATCATAGTGCAGACAATGAGTGAAGAAATAAATATACCAAAGCATTGGCAAATAAAGAAGCTGGGAGAGGTTTGCTTCACTACAAGTGGTGGAACACCAAATAGGGGGAATAAAAGTTTCTATGAAGGAAATATACCTTGGGTAAAATCAGGTGAGTTAAACCAGGGCCTGATAACTAATACAGAAGAAAATATTTCAGAAGAGGCAATTAAAAAATCAAGTGCAAAAGTATTTCCGAAAGGGACGCTATTGATTGCATTATATGGTGCAACAATTGGAAAACTTGCATTTCTTGGTGTTGATGCTGCTACAAATCAGGCTATCTGTGGTATTTATAAAAATGAAAACATAGATTCATATTTTCTCTATTACTACTTGTTTTCTAAAAAACCAAGTTTAGTTAAACAGGGTATTGGTGGGGCACAACCAAATATCAGTCAAGGTATTCTTAAAAATTTGGAATTACCACTACCTCCTCTATCCGAACAACAAGCCATTGTATTCAAAATTGAAGAATTACTTAGTGATTTGGAAAATGGCAAACAACAACTTCAAATTGCACAGCAGCAATTAAAGATTTACAGACAAAGTTTGTTGAAATGGGCATTTGAAGGAAAACTATGTCTGAACTATGATTCTTGTGAAAAAAGTCTGAACTTTGATTCTTGTGAAAAAAGTCTGAACCATGATTCTTGTGAAAAAAGTCTGAACTATGATTCTTGTGATTTAGGAGATGAACAGGATTTAAAAAATGAATTTGGAAAGAATCAGGGCAATCACATTAATCATCAAAATCACAGTTCAGACAATTTGCCAAAGGGATGGAAGGTTATGGAATTGGGGGATGTCATAATTAAAATTGAAGCAGGAAAAAGTTTTCGGTGCAATGAGAGAACACCAGAAATAAGTGAAGTTGGAGTTTTAAAAGTTAGCGCAGTTACATGGCAAGTATTTAATGAAATAGAAAGTAAAACTGTAATTGATATAGAACGGGTGAATAAAGACTATTTCGTAAAAAAAGATGACTTTCTTTTTAGCAGAGCAAATACCCTGGAATTAATTGGTGCTGTTGTTTTAGTAAATTCGATTGAAAGAACATTGATGCTGAGCGACAAAACATTACGATTCATTTTTAAATCAAATGTTTCAAAAAAGTATATCCTATATTATCTTAGAAGTAGGAAAGGTAGAAGTGAAATACAAAGATTATCAACAGGTAATCAGGAGTCTATGAGAAACATTGGACAGCAAAGAATTAGGCAAATAGCTATTCCTATTCCACCACTTAAAGAACAACAACTCATTGTTGATGAATTAGAAAGTAAACTTACTGTTTGTGATAAAATAGAAGAGACCATCAAAGATGCCCTTCTGAAAAGTGAGTCGCTGCGGCAATCTATATTAAAGAAAGCATTCGAAGGGAAATTATGTCTGAACAATGATTCAGATGATTTTTCTGAAAAACATGAATTAAACATCATTACAGAATCATCAACTTTAGTCAAGAAATAGTCACAAAAGTCAAAAGAAGGGAAATTAGGTCTGAACAATGATTCAGATGATTTTTCTGAAAAGCATGAATTAAACATCACTACAGAATCATCAACTTTATTCAAGAAATAGTCACAAAAATCACAAAAGTCACAAAAATCAAAAGAATCAAATAAATCATAGTTCAGATATTTTCACACGAATCATAGTTCAGACAATGAGCAATAACACATCCTCAATAGTATCAAAAGTATGGTCATTCTGTAATCCCCTGCGTGATGTAGGTGTAGGTTATGGCGATTACCTGGAGCAACTCACCTATTTGCTGTTCCTTAAAATGGCAGATGAATACAGTAAACCACCTTACAGCCGGACATTGAATATTCCAAAGGAATACGATTGGGAAAGCCTGACTGGTACTAAAGGAGCAGCATTGGAGTTGCATTATGTGGCATTACTTCGGGAATTGAGTACCCAGAAAGGAATTTTAGGGCAAATATTCACCAAGAGTCAGAATAAGATCCAGGACCCTGCCATGCTTGCTAAAATCATTGATATGATCGACAGCGAACAATGGCTGGTGATGGGTGCTGATGTGAAAGGTGATATTTATGAGAAATTGCTGGAGCAAAATGCACAGGATGTAAAAAGTGGAGCAGGTCAATATTTTACACCAAGACCATTAATCAGGGCAATGGTGGAATGTGTACAGCCCCAACCAATGAAAACCATTGCTGACCCTGCATGTGGTACTGGCGGTTTCTTTCTTGCAGCATATGATTATCTGGTTGCCAATAACAAACTGGATAAAGACCAGAACAAGTTCATCAAACTCAAAACCTTCTTCGGAAACGAAATTGTTGCCGGAACAAGAAGATTGGCTTTAATGAACATGTTTTTGCACAACATAGGCGATATCGAAAGCGATAATTTTATTTCTCCTGCTGATGCTTTGATTGCCGCTTCACCAATTACTTATGACTATGTATTAGCCAATCCTCCATTTGGCAAAAAGAGCTCGCAAACCTTCACCAATGATGAAGGAGAACAGGAGAAGGATGACCTTACCTACAACAGACAGGATTTTTGGGCAACCACCAGTAACAAGCAACTGAATTTTGTGCAGCACATCAGGTCTATGCTCAAAACTACAGGAGTTGCAGCAGTTGTTGTTCCGGATAATGTGCTATTTGAGGGTGGAGCAGGTGAAACTGTCCGTAAAAAATTATTGGAGACAACTGATGTGCACACCATATTAAGATTGCCAACAGGTATTTTCTATGCCCAGGGAGTAAAAGCCAATGTTATTTTCTTTGACAACAAACCAGCGAGTAAAGATCCCTGGTCAAAAGAGATCTGGGTATATGATTACAGGACAAACATCCACCACACATTAAAGAAGAATCCTTTAAAACTTGATGACCTTAAAGATTTCATTACCTGCTACAATGCAACCAACAGGCATAAACGTAAAGAGACCTATCATGCTGAAAACAATCCTGATGGCCAATGGAGGAAGTTCAGCTATGAGGAGATCATTAACAGAGACAAAACCAGCCTTGATATTACATGGCTGAAAGATAAATCACTTGCTGATCTGGACAATCTGCCTGATCCTGAAACAATAGCAGAAGATATCATTGAAAATCTGGAAGCTGGTTTGGAGAGCTTCAGGGAGATCATGATTAAACTGAGTGCAAAGAGCTAATATTTAGTGAATATGGAACAGGTTTACCCTTTTGGTTCATCATTTACGAAAGTAGAACAGAAAGGCAAATCACCAACGAAGATATAAATGAAGACATTGATAAAATGAAAATGGATAAAATAAGAGTGTCTGAAATGCCTAAAAAATGTCCGGTTTGTGGATCAGTCAAAATTGCAGCATATCTTTGGGGAGAGCCTGCATATTCAGAAGAATTTGAAGCAGATTTAAAGGGAAAAAAGATTATTCTTGGAGGTTGTTGTATTTCAGATGATGATCCTTTCTGTGCCTGTGTTAAGTGCAATACAGATTTTTACAATCTTACAAATAATTTGAATCATGAAACATGATCGTTCGGAGACGGGGATCGATGATTAAATCAGAAATCCTTTTGCTATTAAAAGCTGAATTGAGCAGGGGTGTGGTTTAGCTCCGGATACACCTCGTTTGCAACGAGGAGTAAGCTGTCAGTCGTTTGTAACGATAAGAACCGGAACTTCTTCTGTATTTGTAACGAATAAAATGTCCGTAGTTTATAACAATTAAGACAACAAGCCCGGCCAAATGGTCGGTTTTTGTTGTTTTAGGGCAAAGTCTGAATTAGGATTTGGAGGATTAAATGATTTGCAGGATAGAGGAAAGTCTGAATCGTGACTGGCAGAATTAGGAGATAGAATACTAACAGTTAAAGTCGACGGCCTTCAATGTAATTAAAGAAATATAACCCCCAAAATGGTACTAAAAATGAATATTAATCGCTAAACTTGTAAAAATAAATCATCATGGGAGTACTGGAATTAAGAGAAGAGTTACACAACTTAATAAACCATGCGGATGAGCGGTTTTTAAAGATGGTCTATGCCATGAGCAAAGAATACAAAAGCCCTGTTATTGTTGGATATAACCCAGATGGTTCACCAATAACCGAGCAAGAACTTAGAAATAGGATAAAAGCAGCTTCTAAAAGAGTAAAATCGGGCGATTATTTAACTCAGGAAGAAGTTGAAAAGCAGGTTGAAAATTGATAAGGAGAAAACAACTTCCAATCCGTTGGGACAGGTTGGCAAAAAAACATCTTGATAATATTTGCGACTATATTGCAGAAGAATCAGTTACAGTTGCCAGGATGGTTAAGAAAGAATTAATAAACTTAGCACATAGCCTGAATGATTTCCCGGAAAAATTTTCTATCGAAGAATACCTGGCAGATGAAACGGAAAATTATCGTTTAGTATCAAAATGGAGTTAAAAGATAATTTATGAAGTAACTGACGATTGCATAATTATAGCAGATATCTTTCATACAAACCAACATCCTTCAAAAATAAATACTGATACGGAAGAGTAACCCCACGGAATCTTATCTATCGGGAATACCTTACCTCTTTTTTCACATCAGATAGTTAGCTTCTGAAATATCGAAAAAAAAACAATACCGGAACAAAAATCACGTTCCTCCTTGTTTGCAAGGAGGAGTAAGCTGTCCGTCGTTTGTAACGATAAGAACCGGAACTCCTATCATCTCTACCCAGAAGTTGTTTTTACTTTTGTTCTCTTTTGGTAGCTTTTCGTAGTCTTTTTTTGACTCATATTGTATGTACAATTGTATGCACAAAAAAAGAGTCGCAAAATTTTACTCTTGCAACTCTTTTTATTTCAGTGGAGAATATCGGAATCGAACCGATGACCTTTTGACTGCCAGTCAAACGCTCTAGCCAACTGAGCTAATCCCCCATTGAGGCGGCAAATATAAGAATATTTTTTTGTCACGAATTGAATTTACTTAATATTTCAGTCTTCCTATTAAATAAATCCAGCACGAATCAATTGACTGACCTTTGCAGATTAAATACCAGTACCTGAATCTTTATTGCAGTATTTTTTTTATACTTTAGGGCTTTAATTGTTTTAGTATGTATCAATTTGTCGATTCAGTATCCGACCGAAAAGAAAAGAGGTTAATCTGGGCTGTGAACCGGTCGGTTATGGAAAATACTGGGTTTGCCTCAAAAAGAAGTGGCCGAAAAAGTAAAAGCCACTGGAATCTATTCCTTACGCTGCTTAAGGTCTTCGCCTTCTTCCTTAAGATGGTGGGATACCACCAAAAGGGATATGGTAACGCCAAAACAATCAGGGTGAATGAATTAGTTTTAAAATATCCGAATCTTCCCGATGCTTTTAATGGATTCAGAATACTGCATTTGTCTGATCTCCATATCGACAGCATTCCCGGATTTGCCGCTTATATTATCGATAAAGTAAAAGGCATTAAATTCGATTGTTGTTTGCTTACGGGCGATTACAGGCGAGATCTTAATGGAAGTTTCAGCCATATTTTAAAGCCACTCCATATTTTGTCAAAATATATCAAGGCTCCCTATGGAACTTTTGCCGTACTTGGGAATCATGATACTTACCTGATGGCACGATATGAACAGGAATCAGGAATGGAGTTGCTGATTAATGAATCTGTTGAAATCATCAAAGAGGGACAGAAAATTTTAATAACAGGAACAGACGATCCATTTAGCTACTACACCGAGAGTGCCCTTCTTAGCCTCGAAACCAAAGGCTACGATTTTAAAATCGCTTTAGTGCATACTTCTGAACTGGCAAAAGTCGCCTCTGCAAATAAGTATGATCTTTACTTATGCGGACACACTCATGGCGGACAGATTTGTTTGAAAGAAGGAATCCCATTAATCAGTCACCAGTTCGAAGGTAAACAATTCAACCATGGTAAATGGAATATCGGAAAGATGACCGGATATACCTCCAGGGGAGTTGGAGTCAGCGGTATACCATTAAGGTATAACTGCGCTGCAGAGGTCACCATTATCACCCTTGTCAATTGAATCACTATTCGTCCTATACTTATAATACGGCATTGGGATACTCTTCATCCACAATGATTGATTAAACAGCTTTCAAACGAAAGTTTTCGCAGAGATTTCGCAACCGATTCGCGTTCAGGAATAAATATCCTAATATTTATGTATTCAGCGGGATAAATATCTTTGAGTTTGTTCGTCATGAAGTTGTTTAAAGTACATCCTTAAAAATATTTCTCTCATATACTTGTTTTTTGAGATTATCATTTATCTTTAATGCCAATTAACGGAGTGCTGAAATCACTCGTAAATAGCGCAATTTTGGAAATTAGTAAGTCGTATAAAACTGATATGGAAAACAAAGGGTTCCTTTTCCTCCGGATGATGATGCTCAATTCCCTGTTAATCATTTTATCTGCTTTCACAAGCATTGGAAAAGTTACAAGGGAAGATTTACCTGTCAGGATAAATGGAGCTGACAATCAAGAGGGAATGACTTCAGATGCAGAGAATGAGGATCTTAAACTGCCATTACCTCTTCCATCTCAAGTCGATGAAATAGTCCGTATTGTGAATGACCGATCAGATGAAATTGAAGATATTGGTATTAAAGATGCAAAGAGTGTAAAAGGTACGAAATCAGAATTGTTGCCGATTCAGACAAAAAAAGGGGAGAAAGAGAAAGACGAAGACGGAGTGTTTGTTGTAGTTGAAAATATGCCTGAATTTCCTGGTGGTGAGTTTGCTTTGCGCAAATTTCTGACGCGATCGATTAAATACCCTAATGTTGCCGAGGAAAATGGGATTCAGGGTAAAGTGTATGTGAATTTTGTTGTAGACAAAGATGGAAGTGTTTCAAATGCAAAAATTGCACGGGGAGTAGATCCTTCAATTGATAAAGAGGCGCTTCGTGTAGTTATGACACTTCCAAAATGGAAACCAGGTATTCAACGTGGAAAAGCAGTTCGTGTATCTTATACCGTTTCAATAAGTTTTCAGCTTCAATAGATAAATCATTGTATGGTATAATCCAGATTTGACAGTTGGCGGAAGAGTTTTCAAGAGGGACATTCAAAAACAAATTATAAACACATGCAATTTATGAAAACCCCGATTGTAAGACTTAGGTTTGTTGGTATCATAGGATTGATCCTTTCAATGATAATGATTTTCAATTTCTCGACCCTCAATTTAATACTGTTTAATTTTTATGCAGGTTTTTTAGGCGCCAGTCATCCTGTTTCAAAAGTTGGTAGTATTGCAATCCAAAATGTAGTTATTCTCATTAATCTCTCTATTCTTTTAATCAGTTTAGTATTCCTTTTTTTCAAAGAAATAAAGAGATTACTAAGTGAATTCATCGACACAGAAAAGGCTTTTCGGTTTTTTATGACAGATGAACAATGCAGCAAAAAACAACTTCCTGTTTTTCTGTTTTTAATTGCTTCGGCTTTGGGCGTCTTCTTTAATTTGTTCCAATTGACATTTGGAGAGCCCGCCAAAGAGGGCTTTATGGAAGATAATACAACGCTTTTGTATGTTGTTGCAGGGATAGTCTTATTTATCGCTGCTTTCCTTATTAAACGAGATTTTTTTTCAAAGCGCGAAAGAAATACTATTCTAATCTTACTGTTTTTACTTATAGTCATGCTTGTATTTCTTTTTGGCGAAGAGGTAAGCTGGGGGCAAAGGGTTTTGGGCATTAAATCAGTTGGGGTTTTTCAGGAATATAATTATCAGAAAGAATTAAACTTGCATAACTTTTTTAACCCCTTGTTTAAATATGCATATCCACTGGCAGGAATGAGTTTCTTTGTTGTTTTACTCTTTATGTGGCTATTTGATAAAAAAGATAAACCGCAGTTGTTTTATATCTTTTGCCCCTCACGAAGTTTGTTTTTTTTAGCATTCTTTATGGCCGCCTCAACTTACCATGGTCACAGTGAAATATTCGAAGAAATGGTTTCCGTATTTAGTCTGTTATATAGTATCCGCGTCTTTTTTTGTTTGAGATATCCGGCTGCAAAAACTCAATTGAAGTTGGATTAAATTGTGCTACTTTTGCAGAATGGCAAAATTACATGATACATCAGTTCAGAAAGAAAAAATAGTCATAGTCGGATTAGTTACAAGCCGGCAAAATGAGAAAAAGGTAAAAGAATATCTTGACGAACTTGAGTTCCTTGTTGACACAGCAGGCGCAGAGGTTTGGGAACGGTTTATTCAAAAGTTAGAAAATCCACATCCTGCTACTTTTGTGGGTTCTGGTAAGCTTCAGGAAATTGCTGATTTTGTCAAAGTCCATGATATTGATACCGTTATTTTTGATGATGAATTGTCTCCTACTCATCTTAGAAATATTGAACCGGTCTTAAACTGTAAAGTGATCGATCGCACCAATCTGATCCTCGATATATTTGCAAAAAGAGCGCAGACAGCTCACTCAAAAACTCAGGTTGAGTTGGCTCAATGTCAGTATTTGCTTCCCCGGTTAACCCGGTTTTGGTCGCATCTTGAGCGTCAGCAGGGTGGTGTCGGTTCACGTGGACCTGGAGAATCGCAAATCGAAACTGACCGGAGGATTGTTCTTGACAGGATTTCGTTTTTAAAGGAAAATCTGGAGAAGATTGATCGACAAATGAGCGTTCAAAGGCGCAACCGGGGCAATATGATCCGTGTGGCACTGGTCGGATATACCAACGTCGGGAAATCGACCATTATGAACCTGATCAGCAAGTCGGATGTCTTTGCTGAAAACAAGTTGTTTGCTACCTTAGACACTACTGTACGTAAAGTTGTTATAGCGAATTTGCCATTTCTGTTAACCGACACGGTTGGTTTTATCCGAAAATTACCGGTTCACCTCGTCGAATCGTTTAAATCAACACTTGATGAAACCCGTGAAGCTGATTTACTGATTCATGTGGTTGATATATCGCATGCGGGATTTGAATCGCAGGTTGAGGTAGTCAACAAAACACTCGAAGAAATTGGCGCTGGCGACAAACCTATGATATACCTTTTTAATAAAATAGATGCCTTTACATATATCGAAAAAGAGGAAGACGATTTGCTGCCATCCACACAAGATAATATGAGTCTTGAAGATTGGAAAAAATCCTGGATGGGGAAGCATCAAAACATTTCACTCTTTATCTCGGCAAAGGAAAAGACAAATATTGAAGAGTTTAAAAAGGTTTTATACGATGAGGTGAAGACGCTTCATATTAAGCGTTTTCCTTTCAATGATTTCCTTTACCAGGTTTATGATGAGAAATAGGTAGAAGTTAAAAAAGCTGAAGGCAGAAGTGCTATAAATTGTCGATTTAATCACAATTTATAGCACTTCTGCCTTCAGCCTATTACCTTCATCCTTATTTTACAACGCCTTCTTTTATAAGATATTCTGCAATTTGTACGGCATTTAAGGCTGCACCTTTCTTAATTTGATCCGAAACAGTCCAGAAAGCCAATCCTTTGGGATTTGCGAGATCCTTACGAATTCTTCCAACAAATACCTCGTCACGTCCGGCAAGATATAGGGGCATAGGATATTGTTTCTCCGCAGGTTTATCAATAACAATTATACCCTCAGCATTTTCGAAGGCATTTTTGGCTTGTTCCAGAGAAATTTCCTGTTCCGTTTCAACCCATATAGCTTCAGAATGGGCGCGAAGAACTGGAACACGAACAGCTGTTGCGCTCACCATAATGTCGGAATGCATGATTTTCCGGGTTTCGTGGAACATCTTCATCTCCTCTTTGGTGTAATCATTATCGGTAAATACATCGATATGCGGAATCAGATTTTGTACAATTTGATAGGCAAATTTTGAAATGGTTGGCTCTTCACCATCTGCAACCTGTTTTGTCTGCACTTTTAATTCATCCATTCCCGAAGCACCGGCACCACTTGCACTTTGATAGGTTGCGATGTGAACCCTTGTTATGTGTGAAAGGTCTTCGATCGGTTTAAGCGCCACAACCATTTGAATTGTTGTACAATTGGGATTGGCAATGATTTTGCGGGGCATGTTTTTAGCATCAGCTGCATTTACCTCAGGAACAACCAGCGGAATATCATTTTCCATCCGGAAGGCACTGGAGTTGTCAATCATGATCGTGCCAAATTTCGTAATAGTATTGGCAAACTCCTTCGAAATACCTGCACCTGCCGATACTAATGCAATATCAATTCCTTTAAAATCATCGTTATGCAGCAGTTCTTTAACGAGCAGTTTTTTACCTTTGAAAGTATATTCCTTTCCGGTGCTGCGCGCTGATCCAAATATGACCAGTTCATCAAGCGGAAAATTGCGTTCATCCAAAACGCGTAAGAATTCTTGTCCTACTGCGCCACTTACACCTACAATTGCTATTTTCATTTCTGCTTCAGATTTATTAACTTTAACTGTAAAAACTCCTTTATAAACAATTCCCGGAGTTTGATAAAGCAAAAATATTGAATATTCTTAATATTTCGTCAAAAATGGCCAACAATATTTACAAATTTATTTTTTACTTGTTGTTTTTCGCCTCATTTGAAAGTAAAGGACAAATTATGTTCGTCGATGATTTCGAAAACGGGCAATTTGGAAACTGGGAAAACAGTACACAGTGGATCATCAGTAATCAGTCTCCCATAACGGGAAAATATTCTTTATGTCATGCTGTTACTGGTATTCGTAGTTCAAGCTTAATCAATCGGAAAATCCCTGTTTCTGGATTTAACGATGGGTTGATTACCTGGGATTTTAAACTTAAAAATGGAAATTGGATTTTTGGAGCAACTGAGCAATTTAGTTTTTTCCTTATAGCTGACAAGTCAGATATTTCAACTGCAAATGGATATGCTGTTGGTATAAATTTAACTGATGGATCCAATATTTTAAAGCTTTGCCGGATGGAAGGGGGGAAAGCCGTGCAGGACATTGTTCAAACGGATTTGGTTTGGAAGGCTGGTATGATACTCGAAGTTGAAGTTTCGCACGAATATGGTATCTGGAAAGTTCGCTATAAGGACAATTTGACGAATACCTGGTCGCAACCTAAAGTTGGTAATGAAAAACTGATGAACTTTTCATTCGGTAACATTGGCTTACTCTATAAATTCAATACTGCTCACGGAGGACAAATCTGGATTGACGACTTATCAATGAGTTATGAAAACCGTTCACCATTTGTTCATGAAGTGCGATCAATTGGGCGCAATCAGGTACTCCTTCTGTTTTCGGAACCTATTGCCGATGCTTATCTTTTAAACGTAGATAATTATAAGATTAGAACTTCTGGTGGAGCAACTGTCAATGTGACCGCTGTGAGAAAAGCTGCCGGAGATACAGCTGGTGTCTATTTGCAACTTGAAAATTTTACCCAAATGAGTTTGCATCTCACGATGGATAATTTGTTTGACATCGAAGGGATGACATTGTCCAATAAGGATATCGATTTTACATTTGTGCCAACTGCTCAATTTGGAGATATTGTTTTTAATGAGATCATGGCCGATCCCACACCGGTTGTAAAACTTCCCAATGCTGAGTATCTTGAATTGAAAAGTACTGCCGAATTCCCGATAAATCTGAAAAATTGGGTTCTGGAGGTAAATGGAAAGAAAAAAGTGCTGTCGGACAAAACAATATCTCCTGGAAGTTATTTAATACTTGGAGGAACCAATAGTAATGATGTTTTTGAGAGTTATGGTAATTGTCTTGAAGTGATTGGTTTATCACTTTTAAATGACAGTGATAACCTTAAGCTTCTTTCAGATGCAACTGTTTTAATCGATTCCTTTAGATACAAGCCGGCCATGCATAGACAAGGATTCTCGGGTGGCGGATATTCATTGGAAAGAATTGACCCCTTGAGGTCGTGTGGACCAGATTCAAACTGGGAAACTACAACATCGAATATTGGGGGTACACCGGGAATTGTGAATGCCGTATTCAAAGACAATAAGGATACATTAGCACCAGTCGTTAATTCTGTTATCGTTTCAAACCCAGGTTTGCTCGAAGTTTATATTTCTGAAATGCCAGATTTGAAATCAATAACTGGAAATCTGTTTTCTTTTCTTCCCTCACTTCCGGCTCCGGATAGCATTTGTTTTGATCCTATTCGCTTAAAATATTCTATTTATTTTATCAATGGGGCAATAAAAAATGGAGTTGTTTATGATTTGAAAGTTAATGAATTCGCAGATGAATGTGGAAACAAATCTCCTGTTGAGCATATGGATTTTTGGTATTATCTTCCCAAACCGGGTGATCTTTTGATCAGTGAGGTACTTTTTAATCCGTTTCCTGGAGGTGCTGATTTCGTTGAAATCTATAATTCCTCAGGAAAGAATATTAATTTAGGTGAAGTTTATCTTGGATCACGAGATAAAGATCAGAAAATTAAATCTATATATCCTTTATCGGTCAAGTCAGAAATAATGTCTGGTCAGCAGTATGCTGCTTTTACACCAGATTCTGCAGCTTTATTAAGGAACTACTATTCGGCATGTCCATACTGTATTTATGAAATGGCCAGATTCCCGGCATATAATCTTGACGAAGGTTGGGTTGTGCTGTTGAATAAAGATATGGAAATCATCGATGAATTCCATTATCTCGAAAGTATGCATCAACCGATGATTACAGATGTGAAAGGAATTTCGCTTGAACGAAATAGTTTTTCGAAACCTTCTGATGATCCTTCAAATTGGCACTCTGCCTCTGCAACAGCAGGATTTGCCACACCAGGATATCAGAATTCAACACTTGAACTTATTTCAAATACTTCCGATATTGTAACTTTCGAGCCGAAGATTTTCTCGCCAAACGACGACGGAATCAATGATCGCTTCTTTATAAAACTTTCGCCCGGCGAGCCTGGATTAATTGTTAATATCCGGATTTATAACGAAAACGGTTTGGAAATTAAGCGATTGGCAAATAATCTAATGATTGGGGCTCATGATGTTATCGAATGGGACGGGACGACAGAGAATCACAGGAAAGCTGGTTTGGGCATATATATTATTCAGGTAGAACTGTTTGGATTGCAAAGTGGAAAGAAGCAGTTTAAATCGGCATGCGTTCTGACAGACAGATTGGAGTAGTTGAAAACAATTCGAAAGTGATGCAATTTGAAGAATACCAATTAAATAATGATCTGAATCGCAGGATTTTCAAATTACAGGAATATCAAATTCGGCTTTTATCATTCTGTTCTTTCCATTGATATCTTTTCTTAAAACGATGTTTTTAAATCCTTTTAATGACAGTAAATCAGCTGTTTCATTTCCAAATTGTTCATTGATTTCGAAGAAAAGTTTTCCACCTGAATTTAGCTGAGTGATTGCTATATCTGCTATTTTTCTATAAAAGATAAGAGGATCAGCGGTTGGTACAAAAAGAGCTACATGAGGCTCATAATCAAGTACGTTTTTAAGCATTAGTAGTTGTTCAGATTCTGTTATGTATGGAGGATTGCTTACAATGATATCAAATTCTTGCTTTTGGGCTGGATGAGTCAGCCTAAGTACATCTGCATAAATGAAATCAATATTGACTTTATTTATTTCTGCGTTCATCCTGGCAACCATAAGTGCCTCATTTGAAATGTCCCAACTTTCAATTGTTGCTCCAATGAGATTTTTTGACAAAGCAATCGGAATACAGCCACTTCCTGTTCCGATATCCAGAATGACAGGATTTTGTACATGGCAATCGTGTATGATCCAATCGACAAGTTCTTCTGTTTCGGGTCGTGGGATAAGTACTGCTGGATTGACTTTTAAACGCAAACCATAAAATTCAGTTTCGCCTAAAATATATTGTATAGGTTCAAATTGAATTAAACGGTTTACAATGTCTTTAATTTGAGCTAAATTTGCGGTCGAAATAGTTTCATGTTGGTTAAGGTACACCTGAAGTCTTGAAAATCCAAGAACCTTTTCAAAGATTAGTTTGCTAATGCTTTCAATTTCTTGTTTGCAATATAACGGAGATAAATTATCGTAGATTAATTTCTTTGCAACCTGCATTTTTTTTACAAAGATAAACAAAGAGGATGAAGAGACGACTTTTTGATGTCGAGGAAAAGTATATGTTACGTGCAATTGAGATTGCTCGTTTGGGAATGGGAAATGTTTCACCAAATCCGATGGTTGGTTGTGTAATAGTGCATAATGGTGTAATTATTGGTGAGGGTTATCATTGTGAGTTTGGAAAACCACACGCAGAGGTGAATGCCATTAATAGTGTTAAAAATAAAGAACTACTCAAAGAATCAACACTTTACGTTACTTTAGAACCATGTTCGCATTTCGGTAAAACACCACCTTGTTCCGATTTAATTATAAAGCTTGGAATTCCCAATGTTGTAATAGGGACAATCGATCCTTTTGCACAAGTGGCAGGAAAAGGGATTGAAAATCTTAAAAATAGCGGGTGTGAAGTATTACAGGGTTACCTTGAAGATAAATGTATTGAGTTAAACCGTCGGTTTTTTAACTTTCATCAAAAAAAACGACCCTATATCATTTTAAAATGGGCCCAGACGGCCGATGGTTTTATCGATGTTGACCGTTCGTATGAGCAATACGGACAATCAACCTGGATAACAAATGATTTGTCACGAATAGCTGTACATAAAATGCGGGCAGACGAATCTGCTATTCTTGTAGGCACAAATACTGCAAGAAAGGATAATCCCTCGTTAACTATCCGTGAATGGAGTGGTAACGCCCCTTTGCGCCTTGTTATTGATAGGAATTTAAATTTGTCTCCGAAACTAATCTTGTTCGACCAAAGTATTCCGACGGTTGTTTATACATCAAAAGAAGTTGTTGATAAAGAAAATCTTGAATTCAAAAGAATCTTGTTTAATGGTAAGGAAATAGACCAAATTATCAATGATCTGTACGAAAGAGGTATTTTATCTCTAATAGTAGAAGGTGGTCAGATTTTGCTGAACACATTTATTGCTTGTAATAAGTGGGATGAGGCGAGGGTGTTTATCGGAAAGAATATCTTTCACCATGGTGTAAAGGCCCCTGTTTTTGATGGGTTAATGGTAAAATCAGAGGAATTGGATGACAGTTGGATGTTCGTTTTTCACAAGGTTTAATGCTGTTTTTTGGAAAACGAATATATATCACATAGCGAAATTAATTCCATTGATAAATTGTAAGAAAATGGATCTGAAATTTTTATTTCGCCCCACAAAATGTAGAATTTACCAATTACTTAAGATATACTTTAACCCTGCCAAGTTCGGAGTTTGTGTAAGGTTTCTGTAAGGTTTGTGTAATCTATCTATAACAAATGATACAGAAACCTTATTCAAATCTTACTGAAAATACGGAGAAGATATTGCCTAGGTAAGAGGGAATGAAAATTCGATATTACATCATCCTTTTCTAAAAATGCATTTTATAGGTTTTATCATATTGATTTCTGCGCTCTTCAAATTTATTCTGTTTTTATTGCTAAATCTAAAACCAGGCAGGAATATATATTCGTTTAGTCCCTGTTAAGTTATCCAAAGGGAGTTTTACTTCAAACAATTTTAAGAAAGTTAGTAAGAAATCTATAAGGTAGATGGTTAATTAATATTTCTGTGTAAAATAATTAACGTCTAAAAATTTACATGTTGACATGTAAGGAAAATCAGAATCCATTTTGGTTTTATAAACTAACTTTGCAATACCAGACACAGGGAATATTTATTAATTAATTAAAATTCTTTTTTATTTCGTTTACGTCTTTATATGAATTGAATAGGTTTTTTTAAACTTTGGTTTCTTTATGAATAAAAACTTCATACCGAACATAAACGCCCTCTCATAGTGTTATGATAATAAAACTACATTTTTAACTTGATTATCTTTTGTAATCAATTATTATGCAGTTAATTAATGTATCTCTGTTAATGACTCTATTTACACTTTCGTTTGAGTGGAAATTTAGATGTGTAATATTGTTGATAACTTTGTTTATAAAAAAAAAGACGTGACAAATGTAACACATTCAGAGTATGTATTTTATATTTATTATTGTCATTGATTGAATATGAGAGAAAAATTTAAATCAGATTTCAAATTGTTTAGTGCAAAGACGGCACTAAAAGGTTAAAGTTTCAATTTTTTTTCAACTTTTTTTTATTGCCTCTGATAAATCATAAAATGCGAATTTATCCTGCCATAGTGTTGTTTTTTGAAAATTGTCAAAACCACAATTTTGAGAATAATACATCGTTTACTTCTGGTTGGGGCATTCAATCAGTCGGGCAATCTTTTCTGACAATTAGCATTCATAAATCTAATTGTCATATTTTCAAAATGAAAGATATACTATGAAAATAAAAATATTAATTCCTTACAATGTAATTAGTGGACTTAGAGTAAGATTGGTCGCAAGAGATTTATTTAAATTGGCAATATTTCTATTGGTGTACCTTTTGTGTGTAAGTGTTCACGCCCAAAACTGCTCGATAATTCTAAAGATAAAAGATCCCGCTCCGGTTTGTTCGCCAATAACAATTGATTTAACATCATCTGGAATCACTGAAGGGTCAACCAAAGGACTGATCTTCAGTTATTATATGAATTCTGAATTGACTATGATTGTTCCATCACCTGCAAAAGTTAGTGCTGGGACTTATTACATCAAGGGAGTGTTGACTGGATCATGCCAAGGATTTGTTGTTGCCTCTGTTAAAGTTACAGGTTTTGACAAGCCTCATGTTATTATTCCTAATTCAGTTATCAAGAGTGTAAATGGACGCGCGGATTTAACGTCTCCACTAATTACTTCAGGATCTGATGCCGGACTCGTCTTTAGTTATTGGTACGATGCAGCAACATCGAAACCGCTGATTTCTCCGAAGTCGACAGTTAATGGGGTATATTTTATAAAAGGTACATCTGATAATGGATGTTTTGATGTTCAGTCAATTACTATAAATAACTAATAGAATGTAGCTAAGTAAATCGAGTTGTAAAATTTTGAATGAAAAGCTTAATGTTATTCTTTTAGTTTGTCTTGAAACTAATATTATTGAAAAATTCACTTGATCATGAATGCAAATTTACTCGTCATATTGGAGTATGCTCATAAAAAGATAAACCGAACAAGCGTTTGTCTTTCAGTAGCATTCTTCTTTTTCATTATGACATTCGGGCATCCAGCTTTTGCTGACGATCAGGTTATCTTGGTAATTCATGATCCTGCTCCGGTTTGTGCGATCGGTGGCACTATTGATTTGACACTTCCTGCAATTACTGAAGGCTCTACGACTGGACTTATATTTCAGTATTTTTCAGACCCTGATTTGTTGGTCAAAGTGCCTAATCCTAAAAGTGTAGATACTGGCATTTATTATGTAATGGGTAAACGTGTTTCTCCTTTAGGGATAGCGGTGCTACCTGTACACGTTATTATTTCGCATCCTTCAGTTGGTGGAACAATTTTAGGTGGTTCAGCAATTTGCATAGGAACTACAAGTGGTTTACTTACACTTTCTGGACAAACTGGTAGTGTATTGTACTGGCAAAGTTTAAGTGCTCCATTGAATACATGGACCGTAATTCCTGGCACAGAAGGAAATACTTCTTATACTTATGGCGTTTTAACTCAACCCACACAATTCCGGGCATTTGTACAAAGCAATACATGTGCTGTGGCGATTTCTGATATTGCAAACGTAACTATTACACCGCTTTCTGTTGGTGGAACAATTTCGGGAGGTTTAGAAACCTGTTCTGGTAGTGCAAGCGGAGTACTTACATTGTCAGGACAAACAGGAACTGTTGTTAAATGGCAAAGTTCAGTTGCACCTTTCATTACGTGGACCGATATCGTGAACACGGCGACTACTTTTTCACCCGGAATATTGACCCAAAATACTCGGTTCAGAGTAGTGGTTCAGAGCGGAAGTTGTTCTCCGGATATTTCATTACCTGCAACTGTTACTGTTTCACCGGCATCGGTAGGTGGAACTGTATCCGGAGGCACTACCATTTGCGCAGGTAGTACAAGTGGCATACTTGCGCTATCAGGACAAACGGGAACTGTTGTTAAATGGCAAAGTTCAGTTGCACCTTTCACTACATGGACCGATATCGTGAACACGGCGACTTCTTATACAAGTGGAACTTTGACTCAAAACACACAGTTTAGAGCTATAGTTAAAAGTGGAAGTTGCGCTCAGGATATTTCCTCATCTACAATTGTTACTGTTTTACCTGCGACTATAGGTGGATCTATATCCGGAGGCACTACCATTTGTACTGGTAGTACAAGTGGTCCTTTGACTTTGTCAGGACAAACAGGAGTTGTTGTTAAATGGCAGGGTTCAATCGCTCCATTTAGTTCATGGACAGATATTGCAAATACATCAAATACTTATACTTCAGGAATACTCACTCAATCTACCCAATTCA
>Ga0118677_10001138_pt1 | contig 57005 bp, 31 predicted proteins | sample AliMusrvi5mmetaG_FD_86154 | JGI IMG/M metagenome (GOLD analysis project Ga0118677, IMG submission 86154)
GGTGTCACCTTGTAATTATAAGTTTCTGGGAAGTCTGCGTATATGCACCACTTTTTGATTTGAAAATAACTTTGTAAGGATAGATGCCGTTGGGAAGGATCCTGCCATTTGAATCACATCCATCCCATGAAATTTGCATAGAAGCGGCCAAAGGTTCCGGGTAACTGTGAGCCAGGGTATAAACCTGGTTTCCTTTCAGGTTGTATATGTTGATCTGTACATCGAGTCCGCCGCCATCAGACTGTTGCGGCTGAAAAATAAATTTTGTCTGATCAACCAGCGGATTGGGTGCATTAAAGACATTTTTCACAGTCAGGGTGGCATGATCGGGAACGTAGAAACTAATCTCTTTCACTGAAGAATTATCAAACATATCCCACGCCTTTAAACTTAAGATATGCTTCCCGGCAGCAAGGCCGTTGAGCGGATAGGCAACAGTACCGCGGGTATAGGAGTTGAAGTTGGCAGAATAATAGTCATTCAACACCATCGCGTTGGCCCGGTCGTTGTCCAAAACTGCCTCAATCTCGTGACCAATGCCCAATCCAAGGCTGTTGATCCCGTTGGTATCAGAAAGATCAACCAGGAGTATGGCTGCATTGCCGGTTTCTCCGCCATCCACAAAAGCTCTGTCATCCATAAAGAGTGAGATATCCGGCCCCGGGTTTACAGGGTTGATGCTTTCATCGCGCCCCCCGATAACAATCTGATCGGAATAACCGGATGCTGCGGTATTTTCATTCCAGGCAAAATAACTGAGCTTCCCTGCTCCAAACTGAAGTGCGATGTTCCGGGGAAGAACGAATGTGAACTGGAATGCCCCTGATTTCACCGGAACATCACCTTTAAACAGCAAACTGTTCTGCAAAACAAAGTTGGCCGGGTAGGATTCGCCATTGTCGGGGCGATTACCCAGCGTGGTATAAGTTGCAGGTTTATCGTACACCTTGCAGTTCACAATGCCTTCGAAACCGCTCACTTTTTGCCCGCTACCATCTTCAATTTGTCCTTTTACCGTTACGGTTGACATTCCTTTGACCGTATCGGGCAGGTTAGCAGGTTTTTCATTGATCGCCGTGGTTTTCACTTCGTAACCTGAAAAGGCAATGTTCTGGGCCGGATCGCCCAGCAGTGCAAAATTACGCAGGGCCGGGTTGTTGCCGTTGTCATTTTTCGATAACCGGATCAGGTCGCCCATCCTGATATATTTGCCTTCGGCATCTTTATCCATCAGGTGGTTAAAAAAGCTTGTGTTTAAAAGGATATTCGATCCTGCGAAGGCAAGCCGGGTGGTAGAGTAAAGTGCAATGGCACCCCCATTTGGCTGAAGGATGAGCATTTCACCTGCGGTAAACCGTTCCGGGTTGTCAAACCTGCTGAATTCGCAGGTTGCAGTGATAAAAACGGGGAGTTTGTCTTTGTTTTGCCATGCCAGGATGTCGGTGGTTGTCAGAACCTGTTCGTAACTCCACCCTGTTTCACCTCCATGCCCGGTGTAATTGACAATGAGCGAACCTTTGTTAACAGCATCGTTGAGTGCCCGGTTGGCATCGGGAAAACGGTCGCCCCCGGTAACATGGATGAGCTTATAGGCATCAAAATATATTTTATTTACATTGAACACCGGGTATTTGGATTTAACAATCGCACACAATCCCTCTGCCTGGGTAAAATGGAGATTCTGGTTTTCATCATCTGCAACAAATGTGAATATGTTCCGCCAGTCAGACATCACCGGGTATGCAGTTGAGGTATAGTGAATAATTTTATCGACCAGGCTTTGGGCCTGAATTGTTGTCGAAACAGGAAACCTGCCAATTCCGATATCAATCGCCCCGTTTGCCTCCTGGCCGGAGTTGTCGGCCATGATGCCGAAGTAATCGTCGGTAACATATGATTTTGTGCCATCCAGCGATTCAACCGACTGGAAAGTGGGTATGAGGTTGTTATTACCTGTAATGCGGTTTTTGGGGTCATATGACCCATCGCCGATCAGCAACAGGTACTTCGGGCGGCTGTCGGCCGTTCCGCGGTCATAAAGCATTTTCATGTAATCGCGTATGGCAGTCGGATCAGTTTGTCCGCATGAAAACTCATTGTAAACCTGGGTTGACAGCACGACCTGGACAGAAATTCCGTTATGCTGGCGATGAAATTCGCTCAGCTGTTCAGCCTGGGTCAAAAACACCGGGTTCGTAACGATGACAAGCGAAGTGGGCTCATTCGCATGCAGGTTCTGGTTCTGAATCGTGCCGGAACAGACCACCGGGTAGTAAAACGAACCATCAAAGGCGATGAATTCACGCAGCGTGTCGGTTGTCCTTTTGAATTTCATTGTACCATCAACCAGGGTAGCTGGTACAGTCCTGATCCTTGAAGGATTGGAAACATCCCATACCTGTACAGACGGGTTTGCTTCTTTCATCGTGAATTCAGTGATCTTACCGTCGCCGATTGCATTGATATCCCTGAACGACATCTGGGGGGCAAGCCACACCAGGTTTCTCCGGCAGCTTAATTCAAGATAGTTGAGCCATCCTTTTGAGTTGGATTCAGGCATGGCATAGGAGAGCGTGATGGTTTGATCGGGCGAATGACCCGGGAGAGCGGAAAATTTATATTTCGACCATCCTGCACGGGTAATTTCAGTTGGATTGGTAGAATCAATCCTGAGGGAATCGATCTTTTTGCCCGATTGCATCAGGTAAAAATAACTTGGAACCGGGGCGTTGGCGGCAACATACCATTTAACCTTGACCGATGTAAGTGTATCGATATTTGGAATATAAAACGGGAAGTCACGCTCGCTTTGCTGGTTGTTAAAAGTTTCCCCGTACCACTCCCTCCCCGACTTGATGAGGTTCTGCTGGTCGAGGTCATGCAACAGGTAATAATCGTATGTAAAAGAACTATAGTTTGGCGCTGAGGGATTGACCGGCATCGGTAAAACACGCTGACCGTACCCCTGGCCGACATTCAGGAAATAGTATGTCGAATCGGAATAGAGGTTCCGCTGGTGCGTATAAAAACGGCTCAACCTGTCGTAACTCCATTTATCGGCACTTTCGCCATAGAACAGGATATAATCGGTCGCATCAAAATGGCCGTCGCCTCCATCGACAACCTGGATGGAAACTTCGCGGAGGTCATCGACCCTGGGCGCTGAATTGACTTCAGACAACATGCCGGATCCATTTCCAAACAGGCGGATTTTGGCGATATCAACTTTGGAAAGGTCAATCCCCAGTGACCTCAGGTCCTGATAGGTAATCTGGTGAATTCCGGTATGGGTGACCACCAGTTTGTACCATTTGCCTTTGGCCAATACAGACGAATCCGCATGGGGTATCGCTCCTGAAACGATCAGCGGCAGCATAATCACAATGGATATGAATACTTTTTTCAGCAGCATCGAAAACATGATTTGCAAAGATACATATTTAACGGATAACCACCAATTTCGAGGTCTCCTGCTTCGTTGTGCCATCGGGGATCATCAATTGAACCTGGTAAACATATAACCCTGAACTGATTTTACTCCCATTATCCTGGTTTCCATCCCATTGAATGGAAGCAGCCCGAAAGCCCTGCGAATAAATTGTTTGCCGGATTGTTTTCACCGGGCATCCGGTTAAGGTGAACACCCGTATTTCAACGTCAAGGGGCTGATCTACCTGGTTTGTTTCCCATGAAAAAGTAGTGTGATCCCTCATGGGGTTTGGATAGGCCAAAAGATGCTGCAGCGCAAATTCTGCTGATGAGACCACGATAAAATCGATGGTGGCATCGGTTGAATTGTTGTGAACATCCCAAACCTTCACCGTTATCTGATGCGGGCCATCGCTGAGTGAACTGAGCGGATAGCTGATCTCCCCGCTTTTAAAGGTGTTGATGTCAGAAACATAGTAATCATTGAGAATCATGGGGTTTGTACTCACATTGTCAAGCACTGCGGTGATGTCATGACCAATGCCATTTCCAACGGTGTTGACACCTGATGTATCGCTCACATCCGCCAGGAGAACAGGATTCTGGTTGGTGATACCCCCTGAACGAAACTGGTGGTTATTCATGTAGAGGGCAATTGCCGGTCCCTGGTCATCCGGGAGGGCCTGGTTGTTGTAGCCACCCACCTGGATATCAAAATCATAACCACTGGCGTCGGTTTCGCCACTCCGGGCATAATAGCTTATCTTGCCTGTGCCATATTTAATGGCAATATCTTTTGGAACAATGAAGGAAAAAGAAAATGAGCCGTTGACAACATTGACTTTCCCTTTATAAACAGGGTTTTTGCGCAGAAAAAACTGTACAGGAGGGGCAGTTCCCTGGTTGGCTTTGGTCCATATTTCAGAAGATTTATCAAAAACAGTGGGGAAAACGGTCCCTGAAAAACCAATGGCTTTGTGTCCCGATAAATCTCTCACCTCGCCTGTGATGGTCACTTCTGCAAGCGCTTTGAGCGTATCCGGCACACCGGTTGGAGGGTGCCCGTTGATCGAAGTTGTAACCACATTCAGGTCGGGGTAGGACATCTGCATCGCCGGGTCGCCAAGCAACACGAATGCGTGGATGTTGGGAGAACTCCCCATACCCGTTTTGGCGGCGACGAGCAGATCGCCCAGTTTCATGTAACTGCCTGATGTTTTTTCAAATACGCTGTTATAGAAGTTAACCAGCAGCGACTGGTTGGTGCCGGCGAAGGTAAGACGGGTGGTTGTAAAGAGAGCGACTCCGCCTCCTTTTGCATTGAGAAAAACCCACTCTCCAGCCGATACACGCCCGGGATCATCGAAGCGACTGAATTCACATGTTGCAGTGACAAATACAGGCATGTTGTCGTAGTTATGCCAGCCCTGGATATCTGCCACCTCCAGTATGCGCTCATGTGCCCAGCCGACTTCACCTCCATGACCAATGTAATTCATGATCAGCGACCCCTTCTCAACACGTTTGGTAATCGCCTGATTCACCTCAGGATAAAGAGCACCTCCGGGGGTCGAAACAATCGTATAGGCATCCGAATAGATCTTATCAACATTGTAACTCTTGTAAGTTTCTTCGACTTGATTTGCAATGGCTTCGGTACTTTCGATAAACAAATTTCCCTCATCGATATTCCGGTCGTCGGAAACAAACGTCACTACATTACGCCAATCGTTCTTCACCGTATCGCTTTTCGAGCAATAATGGATTACCTTGTCAACCGAAGCAGCTGCCTCAGTGACATCATCAACGGGGAAACGCCCCACGCCGATATCGAGGCTGCCATTGGCAGATTGTCCTTCATCGGGATCCAGCAATCCAAAGTAATCATCTGACACAAAAGATGATACCGGTGAAAGCGATTCGACAGATTCAAAGGTGGGAACAAAATTGGTATTATTTTGCGAACGATTTTTAAAATCATAGGAAGCATCGCCAAACAGCAGAAGGTATTTGGGTTCTTTGCCAGGTTGCGCTTTATTGTACATCATCCTGACAAAATCGCGGATGGCTGTAATATCCTGTGCTCCGGAAGAAAATTCGTTGTAAATTTTATCCGGAGTGGTAATGAATACCGACAACCCGCTGTATGCCTGGTGAAAGGCTGCCAGCCGCCGGGCTTCTCCCAGGAAGGATGGATGGCACACAATCAGGTAGTCGGACACACCGGTGCCATGGAGATCCTGGTTTTCAACCTGTCCGGCAAATTCGGGCACATTATAAGCTCCACCGTCAAAGGCTATGAATTCACGCAGGGTGTCTGTTTCCGCCCTGAAAACATAATTGCCCACGCCCTGGGTGGTCTCCATGCGACGAATAGCATCCCCATGTGTGACATCCCAAACCTGAACATTCTGCCCGTTGCCGTTCAGGGTAAATTCTGTGACCCCGCCTGATTCGGTGCCGGCAGCACACCGAAAACCCATCTGGGAACCGTACATCGTAAGCAAACGCATGGCATTCACTTCAATGTAATTCAGGTAACCCACTGAACTGGCAGAACTTTTTGTATAATTCAGGGTGAAATCAATCACGGGGCTGGATGGGAGAAATGTTGCCGACCCTGTTTTGGCATTTGCATAAATATTTTCAAATCCTTCGGTAACCATGTCGATGCCGATGGTCAGTAATGTTTTTCCCTTGGCTGAAAGGGTAAAATAGGTGTCGCCGGTGAGGGAACGGGCGGCCACATATGTTTTGACCGAAACGGGAGCCAGGATATCAATATTCGGGAAAGAAAAAGAATAGTTGCGTACAGTGGTGATATCGAAATATTGCTTGTCCCACCATTCGCGGCCCGACTTGATGAGGTTCACATCATCCTTTTCATAGGAAGCGTAATCCTCGAACCTGTTGGCGTAAAATGTGGGAGTTTTTGTAGTGGAAGGCTCCGCCGCAATGCGTTTTCCCGAACCCTTATCGTAATTCAGAAAATAATACATCCGGTCGGAATAAATATTTTTCCGGCAGTGGAAAAGCTTGTCTGTAGCATTGTAAACCCACTGGTCCGGTCCCTGTCCGTAAAACAGGAGGTAGTCGCCCGGATCAAAATGACCGTCTTCCTCCCCGTACACATAGATGGCATTTTCCATCAGGTCGTCAATTCTGGCTGTCGCATTTGCCTCGGGAAGCATGCCTCCCCCGTTGCCATAAATCCGGAGGTTCCGCGGATCGATGCTGACCACATCGACCCCTGCTTTTTTCAGATCGTCGTAGGTAAGCCGGTATATCCCATTTGAACCGACCGCGAGTTTGAACCATTTACCTGAGGCCAGAACGGAATTGGAAGCATAGGTGTCAGCTGATTTTTCTACAGGATGGACCTTTGCATCTTCCAGGTGCGTTTCAAGTTCGAACGAAACCAGCCGTTCGATATTTCCTGTAGTCTGGTTACGGCGCAGGGGCATCAGGCTTACCTCCAGGGAGGTTTTTTTCCGGGTCACCGATAATTGGTGATAAAGGGGAACATCCCCTGAAATTTTATCCAGGTTTTTAACCAAAAAAAGATCCGAATCGCTTACCTGATCATAAACCTCGTTGCGGATGATCACCCCCGCCAGGGAATCCTGGTCAGGGTTGAAGGGGAAAGATTTCATGAAAACCGGGAGCAATCCATATTCACTGCGAACCACAGACCCTTGAAATGACAGATAATGTTCGCCAGGTGATGCTCCGCCAGGAATCACCATTGGTGAATTCCAGGAGATTGAATATTTATTTCCCGTGACGCAGTTGTTGGCCCTCATTGAATTAACCGGAACAACAGCCCCGATCACGAACAGGAGGATGCAAAAAAACTGTTTTTTAAAGTACATACGCAGGGCGGATATATAATTATTACCTTTTTTAACGTTAGCTGTTGGTTAATATTGTCAACAGCAGTTTCACTATATCCAATATTTTCGTAATATTGTAACCCTTATTTAATCAGGATACATGAGGTTCATGATCAAACGATTTGCGGTTTTCTTATTGTTTGCCTTGCTGTTTTTCATGGGGGAGTTATTTGCGCAGGATCCTGAATTCTCGCAATTCTACGCCAATCCTCTTTATCTGAATCCTGCTCTTGCCGGTGTAACCATCTGCCCGAAGGCCAATGCCAACTATCGCAACCAATGGCCCGCAATCGGAAAAGCATTCATCACATACAATGCCTCTTACGACCAGTATGTCAATTTCCTGCATGGAGGGCTTGGCTTACTGATCACCGCCGACCGTGCCGGGAACGGCAACCTGAATACAACTGTCATCAGCCTGATGTACGCATACAAATTTAACCTGAGCCAGCACCTCCAGGCCAGCGGGGCGCTTGAGGTCGGTTATTACCAGCGCCGGATTGCATGGGAAAACCTGAAGTTTGGAGACATGATCGATCGTGTTAGCGGCTTTATTAATGCCACAGCCGAAAAACAACCCGATAATCCCAGCATCGGGGTTCCAGATTTCTCAACCGGGGTGTTTCTTGCCTACGACGACCTCGTATATGGTGGCATATCGGTTGATCACCTCACCCAGCCAAAAGTTGGATTTTACACCGACAATTCCACTCAGTTGTATATGAAATATACCGTTCATGTCGGTTCTGTTATCAATCTTCATCAAAACGGGAGCTCAGGCGAGGATCGGGAATTTTCCATTTCACCCAATATTTTATACCAGCAGCAGTTCAAATTTCACCAGTTGAATTTAGGCATGTACCTTACAATCGATCCGTTTATCGCAGGATTGTGGTTCCGTTACAACTTTGAAAATGCCGATGCGCTCATCCCGATGATAGGTCTTCACTATAAAAACCTGCGCGTCGGGTACAGTTACGATTTCACGGTGAGCAAGTTAAGAAGTGCATCCGGCGGGGCTCATGAAGTATCGGCCTCGTGGCAGTTCCCCTGCCCGGAAAAAAGAAGGCACATCAGGGCAATAAAATGCCCCCGGTTTTAGTTATGTATAAATATTTGCTTAATTTGAGTAATTCACGTAGGTTTGCAAAAATTTTCAACGGATGAGAATTAACAGATTTTTTCAGGTAAGTGGCCTCGTAGCAGCCATTTTAATGGTTACGGGCTGTAAGAAAGAAGCATCACGCTCTACCGGCTGGGAATATAACAATCCCAAGAACGGGGGATTCGAAAAGCCCCAGTTTGAAGACCAGCAGACAGGTCCGGGCCTGGTATTTGTTGAAGGCGGAACATTCACCATGGGAAGCACCCAGGATGATGTGATGTTCGACTGGAACAACAGCCCCCGCAGGGTGACCGTCTCCAGTTTTTACATGGACGAAACTGAAGTCCGCAACCTCGATTACCTCGAATATCTTTACTGGCTGAGCCGGGTTTACTCTACCGACTATCCGGGCGTGTATCGCAAAGCCCTCCCCGATACCCTTGTATGGCGTCAAAAACTGGCGTACAATGAACCCATGCTGGAGTATTACCTGCGCCACCCCGCTTACCGGAACTATCCTGTCGTCGGGGTTTCCTGGCTTCAGGCAAATGATTACTGCGCCTGGAGAACGGACCGTGTAAATGAAATGCTGCTCGTCAAAAGGGGTATCCTCTCCCTGGATCCTGATCAGAAGAATGAAAACAATTTCAATACCGAAGCCTATCTCGCCGGCCAGTACGAAGGGCTTCCCGACAAACAACTCCCCGATCTCAATCCGAACGGGACAGGCACACGAAAAGTGAAGATGGAAGACGGAATCCTCCTGCCAAAGTACCGTTTGCCTACCGAAGCTGAATGGGAATACGCAGCCCTTGGCCTTATCGGGAATACCCTTTATGAAAGGGTTGTTGAACGTAAAAATTATCCCTGGAACGGCAACTATGTGCGTACCGACGAATCAAGGTATTACGGCAGTTTCATGGACAACTTCAAACGAGGAAAAGGCGACTACATGGGTGTAGCCGGTAATCTGAATGACGGTGCCGACTTCCCGGCAGCCTGTGGTTCCTACTTCCCCAACGATTATGGTCTTTACAACATGGCGGGCAACGTGAGCGAATGGGTGCTGGATGTTTACCGCCCTTTGAATTCATATGACGTGGCCGACCTTCGCCCCTTCCGTGGCAACGTTTTTAAAACGCCTGTCCGTGATGCAGAAGGCTTCCTCTCTGAAAAAGACAGTCTCGGGCACATGAAATTCCGCGACGTCACAACTGCCGAAGCAGTGAACCGCAAGAATTACCGCCAGGCCGACAACATCAACTATCTTGACGGCGATTATGCTTCAAGCATAGACAACTCCGTGTGGAAAGATGCCCCGAAAGACTCAAGCGCCACGGACCTTATGTACACCTACGGAAAGAGTTCACTGATCAGCGACCATGCCCGTGTTTACAAAGGTGGGAGCTGGAAAGACCAGGCATTTTACATGAGCCCCGGTACGCGTCGTTATCTCGACGAAACCGATGCTTCTGATGCAATCGGCTTCCGTTGCGCCATGACCCGTGTTGGTGGCTCGATCGCCGGGAGATAATCAAAAATAAGAAAGTTAACATTATTAGCCCCGTTTCGTGCCCGAGACGGGGTTTTATTTATATGGATCACAGCATCGACGATATTTACCAGGTTTTCAAGGCTCACCCGTGGGTCTCGACCGACAGCCGTCAGGTAAAACCCGGCTCCCTGTTTTTTGCTTTGCGGGGGGAATCATTCAATGGCAATGAATTTGCCGGACTTGCCCTGCAATCAGGGGCTGTTTGTGCGGTTGTCGATGAACCGAAGTATGCCTTGAACGCATCCTGTATTTTGGTAGATGACGTACTTTCAACGCTGCAGGCATTGTCACAATACCATAGGATGCAATTTGACATCCCCGTGATTGCCATCACCGGAACCAACGGTAAAACCACCACGAAGGAACTGATCTGCGGGGTCCTTTCAAAAAGATACAGAACACTGGCAACCCAGGGAAACCTCAACAACCACATCGGAGTTCCGCTTACGTTGCTTAACCTTACCCCAGAAACAGAAATCGCCGTCATCGAGATGGGAGCCAGCCATCCCGGTGAAATTGATTTTCTTTGCAACATAGCCCTGCCAGGATACGGGCTCATCACAAATATCGGGAAAGCACACCTGGAGGGGTTTGGCAGCTATGAGGGGGTGATCGGTACAAAAACCGAGCTCTACCGTTTTATCAGGGAACATGGTGGCAGGATTTTCTGCAACAACGACGATGAAGTGTTAAGGCAACATTCGGAAGGATTGAAAACAATTACCTATGGTACCCCTCCTGCTGATGTTGTTGCGGATCACCTTACGGCAGACCCGTTTGTTACGATGGATATCCACCTTCATGACGGGATTATTTTAAGTGTTGAATCAAGGTTGTACGGGCGTTACAACGAGGGGAATATCCTTGCTGCAGCCTGTATCGGACAATATTTCGGGGTTCCCCCCGGGAAAATAAAATCGGCCATTGAAGAATATCAACCGGGTAACAACCGTTCGCAGATTTCCAAAACCGATCACAACCTGCTGATCCTTGATGCTTACAACGCAAATCCAAGCAGCATGAGAGCGGCAATCGAGACATTTGCAGCATCTCCCTATCCCGAAAAGATCATCATTCTTGGCGATATGCTTGAACTTGGAATAGAGGCAGACACGGAACACCGGGCAATTCTCAGCCTCATCGGCCAGCTATCCTTTAAGGAAGTTTATCTCGTCGGCCCTGTTTTTACCCGGTTGAATTCAACCCGTCAAAACATCTGCTTCCAGGATACGATGCTGGCCAGAATGTGGTTTGAATATCACCGGATTGAAAATGCAACGGTGCTTATCAAGGGTTCGCGTGGAATCAGGCTTGAGAAGTTGGCCGATGTGCTGTAAGAAGATCCTTATTTGAGTAAGGGCGACAAAAACCTGCATATGCCACAAAAAAACAAAAATACCGGGACAATCATATACAAGGCGATCGGATTGATGTCGGGAACCAGTCTCGACGGGCTGGACCTTGCTTTTTGCGAATTCATCCTGGAAAACAATCGCTGGAATTACAAAATTGAATGTGCAGAGACCATTCCTTATAGTGTTTATTGGAAAGATGTATTGTCGAACCTTGAATCCGGATCGGCTCTGGATTTTGTTACCGCTGATGTTGAATTCGGACATCTGATGGGAAAATTTACGCGTGATTTTATCGAACGGAATGCACTGGTACCCGACTTTATTGCCTCTCATGGTCATACGATATTTCACCAGCCGGGAAAGAGGATCACAAGCCAGATCGGTCGTGGTTCTGCCATCGCGGCAGAAACCGGGTTACCCGTTATCTGTGATTTCCGTTCGCTGGATGTCGCGCTGGGCGGACAGGGGGCACCGTTGGTTCCCATTGGAGATGACCTCCTTTTCCATGAATATGACTTTTGCCTGAATATCGGGGGTTTTGCCAACATCTCCTTTCATACAGAAGGAAAAAGGATCGCTTATGATATATGCCCGGCCAATATCGTCATGAACCATCTGGCTTCAAAGTCAGGACAGGAATATGATGCGGATGGCATGCTGGCAAAAAGCGGGACAGTTCATCCCAAATTACTCAACGCGCTCAACGAACTTTCATACTATAAACTTCCATTTCCAAAATCACTTGGCAGGGAGTGGGTCGTTCAGCACATCCTTCCCCTGTTGGAAAATTCAGGGCTGCCCACCACTGACCTGCTTGCAACTTTCTGCGAACATATCGCGCAACAGGTTGCTACAGCGGTTGAAACAAAAAGGAGTGCGAAAATGCTCATCACAGGGGGCGGGGCCTTCAACAGGTTCCTGGTCAGCCGGATTAGTCAATACGCAGTTCCGGAGATCATACTTCCCGATGCAAATACTATTAATTTCAAGGAGGCCTTGATTTTCGCCTTTCTTGGCGTGCTTCGCAAGTGTAAAGAGGTTAATTGCCTTAGGAGCGTTACCGGGGCTGCAAAAGATTCTTCAGGGGGCGCCATTTATTAAATTGTTGATAACTTTTCCTCTTTATTGTATTACCTTTGAGGTGGAAATCCGATTGACTCACAACCAAAGCCGAAATCATCAAATGGATGTTCATATTCTGGGCGGGGCAGACAGGCATCATGGCTGGCATTCTTGCACTTTTTCATAGATGACCTACCAGCAAACGCTTGATTATCTTTTCGCCCGGCTGCCGATGTACCACCGGGTAGGCGCGCAGGCTTACAAGGCAAACCTTGACAATACCATCAGTCTTTGTGAACTGCTTGACAATCCGCAGCACTCTTTCCGCACAATACATGTCACCGGTACCAATGGGAAAGGTTCAGTATCGCATATGCTCGCCTCGATTCTTCAAGCTTCAGGAGTTCGGACCGGGCTTTACACCTCTCCCCATTTAAAAGACTTTCGCGAACGCATCAGGATCAATGGAAAGATGATCCGCAAGGGTTTTGTCACCTCCTTTGTCAGGCAGTACAGGGAACAATTCGAACCAATCGAGCCTTCATTTTTCGAACTCACGGTGGGTATGGCTTTTGAATATTTTCGCCAGCAGCAGGTGGATGTGGCAGTAGTTGAGGTAGGGCTTGGCGGTAAACTTGATTCAACCAACATCATCACGCCGCTTATTTCGGTCATTACCAATGTGAGTTTTGATCATATGCAATTCCTCGGGAATACCCTGGAAAAAATTGCAGCAGAAAAGGCAGGCATTATCAAACCCGGTATTCCGGTGGTAATCGGAGAGACCCAGCTTGAGACAGAACCTGTTTTCCGGCAAAAAGCTGCTGAATGCAAATCGGAAATTCTCTTTGCAGACCAGCATTTCAGAGCCGATCGTCTTGAACTTACAGGCAAAAATGGCACCCGTCGTACAATGGATATTTTCCATGAGGGGATGGAATACCTGGCACAATTGAAATCACCGCTGACCGGGTTGTACCAGCGAAAAAATATCCTGACGGTGTTATGCGTCTGCGAACAACTTAATAAACAGGGCTTTCAATTGTCCAAGGGGATTATCAGAACCGGAATCGAAGAGGTCATATCAAAAACGGGGCTTGCAGGGCGCTGGCAAATCCTGCAAAGAAAACCGCTGACAATTTGTGATACCGGCCACAATGAAGGAGGGCTCCGTGAGGTTTTGGCACAGATTGAACAGACACCTCATAAACACCTGCACTTTGTATTCGGTGTGGTGAATGACAAGCACCTTGCTCCCATCCTTGACTTGCTGCCACAAAACGCAACCTATTATTTCTGCAAACCAGATATTCCCCGCGGCCTCGCTGCAGCCGAGCTACACAAAAACGCGCTGGCTGCGGGCCTTAAAGGCGAAACATTTACCTCTGTGCAAGCGGCCTTAACTGCGGCACAGCAGGCGGCCACACATCAGGACCTGGTTTTTGTGGGAGGAAGTACGTTTGTGGTTGCGGAAGTGGTGTAGAATGTGACACGTGACGGGTGAGGTGTGACACGTGACAGGGTAAGTTTTTTGGACGGAGCTGTTGCCGCTAACCACCGGAAATAAGGTGGAGTACATGCACGTCGTCTGCTTCCCGGATAATGGCTGTGTCGTATTCACTCTTTTTCACGAGGGTTCCATTGATCTTTATAACCAGCATTTTAAAGGTGAAATTTTTGTGCCGCAGCAGTTCGCTGACTGTCATCGCATCACCGGTCAATACTTCGGGATTGTTGTTTAAAAGGATTTTCATATTTTCACTTCTCACTGTTCAGCAATACTTCCAATACCACATTCGCCTGCATGTTGGCTACCATTCCCACCCGGGGGGCGATGGGAGGCAACTCCCGGCTGATCTCGGAAATTTCATCGCCGCAAATATAAAGATTGTCTGACCTGCGGCAATGAATTGCGTCATTCATTCCCCATCCGGCCATTCCCAATCCAATCACGAGCGGAACAGATGGCATCTCCGTCAATATTGTTTCTATGATCATCTCCTTTTGCTCCGCAAGGTCGAATGCTTCAACAATTACATCGCATCCGTTAAAAATGGAAGGGATGTTTTCGCGTGTCAGCCGGATATCATGCATTACCACCTCAACCTGCCGGTTAATCCGCAGGATGTTATCGCGAAGAGCCTGCGTTTTTTTCATGCCTACCTGGTCGAGAAAATAGTATTGCCTGTTGAGGTTTCCTGTGCTGACCACGTCAAAATCGGCCACGATCAGCGTTCCCATCCCGACACGCGCCAGCGCCACGGCGCAATTGGAACCCAGCCCGCCACATCCGGCAATGCCGACTTTCCTGTTTTTCAGTATTTCTGATATCTGATCTGTGGTCATCTGCCAGTAAATCCAAAATCTAAAATCATACGCATTTTTGATAAAACGAATCTCGCTCCACCGGGATTCGCTTTGCTTCCCGGATAAGGGCTATCATCTGCATTGCGGTCATCGCCGGATTTTGATCCTCGGCGCCTGCCAGTGAATAAATACGGGTGGAGTCGTTGATGGTTCCGTCGAGATCGTCAACGCCGAATGAAAGTGACACCTGGGCAAATTTCCGGCCAACCGCAGGCCAATATGCTTTCAGATGGGGAAAGTTGTCGAGATAGATCCGGGCAACGGCATACATTTTCATATCTTCTGTAACCGAAACTTCAGGAATACCTGACATCTCATTATTAATGTTGCGGAACTTCAACGGAATGAAAGCATTAAATCCCATGGTCCGGTCCTGCAACTCACGTAGTCTCTCGAGGTGATCGATACGTTGTGCATAATTCTCCTTATGCCCGTAAAGCATGGTTGCATTTGACGGAATATCAAGTTCATGCGCTGTTTCGTGGATCTTAAGCCAGTCAGCCGATGTTGATTTCATGCCACAAATTTCCTGCCGGATGGTTTCATCAAAAATCTCAGCCCCTCCTCCCGGTATTGAATCGAGTCCGCATGATTTAAGGTATCCGAGTCCTTCCCTGACATTCATCCCCGATTTTTTAATCATGTAGTCAAGTTCAACCGCAGAATAGGCTTTTACATGAAGCCCGGGCCGTTCGGCCTTGATCCTCACAAGCAATTCCCCGTAATAGTATATATCCCGATCGGGATGAACTGCACCGGTTATGTGCAATTCCATAACATTGTCAGCCTCTGCCTTTACTTTTTCCAGGATCTCATCAACTGTCAGTTCCCATTTCGTCTTGCTGAAATGATGGGAATAAGAACAAAATTTGCACTTATTGACACAAATATTGGTCGGCTCAATATGGAAATTCCGGATGTAGAATACCTCGTCGCCGTTTTTACGCTGTCGTACCACATCTGCCAGCTTCCCCAGGAAACCCAGTTCGCCCTGCTCAAACAGCATGATTCCTTCTGAGGGAGTAACCCTTTCTCCATGAACTACTTTCCTTGCAATGTCTGACAATGCAACAGGAACGTTTATTAAATCAAAGACAGTCCTTATTTGTTCTTCCTGCATTATTGCTTGATTAATTTCCTGACAATCCTGTGCTCTCCATCCGTTATTCTTAAAAAGTAAACCCCGGAAGCAAAGCGTGACATATCTACCTGTTTTTCCTGATCAGACCCAATATTCCAACCGGATCTTACAAGCGTATTTCCCAAAACATCGGTGAGGGTCACCTGCATGATTTTCCCATCTGACATGGTAGATTTCAGGTTTAACTGATCGGTTACAGGGTTTGGCCAGATCGTAACCCGGCTGTTTTCAAGAGGTTTCCCAACCGACCATGACCAGCCCTGGAGGGACATCAAACCGGTATTATCCGGATCAAGCCAGCATTTGAGAATGCTGAGGGAGTCTGTCCCGTTTTTATCCCAGGAGTATGAGAACATGCCATAATAATCTGGTAAGTTCAGCGAGACAGAGTCACACCCTGAGTCACCGCCCGTAAGTGTTCCAACCAGCAACCCCTGGTTGTCGAACAAAGGGGAGCCTGACGAGCCTCCTTCGGTCGTACCATGCCCGTCGGGAGTGCCCGACCAACTTACGCGCCAGTGGCATAGTGCCGGGTTGCCCACCCAATGCGCGGGTTGAAGGGACGAGGTATAGGTTGATATTTTTTTTATATCCCCCTGGGGATGGTGAATGCAAGTGCCGGAAGGGCTGGGAGGAATTGTTTCCCTGTTCCAGCCATTATAATAAACATTGTATGATTCAGGGATGTTTGACTTCAGTAAAACAAGGAAAAAGTCAGAACCGGTGTTTCCCGCATCACCTCCATGCGCAACCAGCGAGGCGCCGGTCATCGACTTCAGGGCGGGTTCGGCAGTTGGATCAGGACATCCTGCTCCTTCATAGTTGAAGTAAAAAATCCATTGACTCACATCAGTTACGGATGTGCCTTTGCCACAATGATCGGCAGTCAATACATAAGGTTTCCCGTCATGGCGGGTATTGTCGAGCAGTGATCCTGTACACCAAAAACTGGAACCATTGCGCTTTACCGCAATCCTGGTAACACTGCGCTTTTGTTTTTGCCAGTTGACACCCTCCTGGCAATTGATATTCACTTCGCAAATCCCGGAGCCTTTAAAACCTGTGGGGTCAGTACGTTCCGAGATCCCCCTGTAGGCGTGACCAACTTCTGAAATATGCAGATCGGGTAAAGGCAGTTCCGCCGGAGCATTGTACTCGATGGTAAGTTCATCTCCAAAGATCAGCCCTGTGGCAAATGTGGATATATTATTGTTGTTCAGGGCGGTGAATGCTCCCAGCAATTGTGTCCGCCTGGTATTGTAAACGTAAACGCTCCCACCCTCGGGAATATGAAACCGGTCGAAGTAGAGAATCAAACCATGGGCACCCGGAGATTTAATGTTGAGTCTCCATACCCTGGTACCGTTGGCTGCAGGAAACATCTGTCCGGCAGAGGCGAGCTCAAGATCAGCAGGCAGATTTACCGCGAAACGATATGGCAGGGGAGTTTTTTGATCCTCCAGCGCTAATTTATCCACGGAAGGCGGTGTTATTGTAACAACATTTCCCGTGTCGGGAGCAATAGCCAGTGAAAAACTGCTTGGGAGTCCACCCTTGCTCAATTGTGCAAAAAGATGCACAGGTAGGGCATAAACCGTCAGGAGGATCAGGATACAGATGGGGTTCAGAATGGATTTCATGAGTCTTAAGTTATTGATTGATGATGGAAACTTTGCGAATTACTGCGTCTGCTCCGGATGAAACACGGAGAATGTATAAACCTTGGGGGATTTTCTGAATATCCAGCATGATTTTTCCGGAAACAGGGATTTCACGCCATGTTGAGATCGTGTTCCCGACGCTGCTGATCAGTTCGATCACCAGGGGTGCCTGCAAGGTTGCCGGGCAATTGAGTATCAGGATATCTTTGGCAGGGTTAGGAAAAACGACCAGCCTGTTCAGCAAATTTGTCTCGCCCACACCCAGGGAGGAGGTGATGGAAATATCATCAAGCATGAAGATAAAACCGTCATTTGTGACGCATTGGATGGCAATATAGACATCCTGGTTCGTGTAGTCTGAAAGACTGTAGGTTTTCATCGTCCAGTCGGCCGGCGCAGACTCGGGTGTTGTTTTAAGTGAAACAAAACTGGCAGGGCTCTGATCTGTAGTGGAGACAGCAACATTGTAACGTTCTTCGCCGAATTGGGTATTGTAGGTTTTCACCCAAAATCCGATCTGGGGGGTCAGTCCAAGGCTCATTTTCGGGGAGATCAGCCATTTGTTGTTCGGGTTCATGGGTGGCGTTGAGGAGAAACAACATCCAAGTTTCTGGCCTGAATGGGCCGTCATGTTTTCCATTGGAGGGGTTGTTTGGGAGGGATTAAAGCAGATATAAGACATGGGCTGGTAGTTATGGGGGAAAACGACCGACTGAATGCCATAGGTATTTCCACCATTCACGTCGATTACCGACCATGGGTTGAAAGTCAGGGAAAAGTCGTCGACCGTTTCAAAATCCAGGGACATATAGGTTGCATAACCATTCACCGTGATGTAGCCTGTTTTGGTAATAGAATCGCCGGCAGATCCGTTACTCACTTTCAGGCTTACCGGGAAGGTTCCCGCGGCAAGGTACCGGATGCCAGAAGGGTTTTGCAGGGAAGATCCGGAAGGTGTCCCTCCGGGGAATTTCCAATTCCAGGTTACAGGCATACCGGAAGACTGATCGGTAAAATTGACGGTATCCCCTATCCGCAATGACATTTTATCGGAGGTAAAATCTGCTGAAAGGGTAGAGGGCGCCTGGGGTTTAACTTCCAGATCATCGATCATCATCAGGATATGGTCGTTTGAAACACAATTGATGGCTACATAGACTTTTTGATTGTTGAAATTTGAGAGGTTAAAGGTTTTCTTGGTCCAGGCGAGGGTTGTCTGCAAAGCCTGGCTTCCCGAAATGACCGTAAAACTTGCAGGGAGAGAGTCGGTGACAGAAACAGCCACCGTATAGTTATCCAGGCCATATGTATCTGTGTATGATTTAACCCAGAAAGAGAAACTGCCATTGACACCAAGCTGAATCCGCGGAGAGATGAACCAGTCGTTGTTTGCCGGAGGATTGGATGAAAAACATGCACCAAAACGCTGGCCTGAATGCGGCTGAATGGTCTGAACAGAGGCCATGGATGGTGTAACCTGTGCCGGGTTGAAACTCAGGAAGGCCATAGGGGCAGCCTGGTGCGGAAATGAATGACCCGGAATGCTGTATGTATCATGTTTATCCACATCATTCACGGTCCAGTTGTTGAAAGTGAGTGAAAAGTCGGGTACGTTTTCGAAATCCATCACATAGCTGACCGGGCCTGGCTTTGAAGGTGCCAGTCCAAACAAGGCCTGCTGGGCAAATAACAACCCTTGGGTATCAAACAACAGGTGGTTGATGGAATAATAACCATCGGTGAGGCCCCCTGCCCCACCGAAGTTGAAGTGGAATAATGTATCATTCTGATAACCATCGCAGATAAAAAAGGTTTGCAACGACGCATTTGCGTTGTAGCCAGCATAGAGCAGCGGGTGTGAGGCGTCAAGTTCCGATTTCAGCATTGCAATCCAGTCGGCCGTGCTGTAGGCGGATTTCGATTTCCAGGTCGCATTTGCAGGATAACTGAAATATTTCACAAATGCCGAATCAACCGCTTCATAAACAGAATTTGATCCTGCAGTTCCATAATTCATATTCTGTGCCACGCCGCACTGGTAAACCAGGGTGGCCAATCCATCGCTGCCTGTGGTTAGCGAATCGGGCATGCCACTCCATTCATAGTTTGTCGCCCCGAAATTGGCATATTGAATGCCGTATTTGGGAAGCGGATAGCCATGTTCGCCGGTTCCGTGTGCAGGAAACTGATAAAACTTCATGATCTGGGCCATGGCTATCGCGCCAGGCCCCGCCGGAACATGCAGGCAGGTAACATGCGAAGCTGTGTCGTTCGGGCAAACGGCATTGTAAAGACAACCCTGTGACCACTTTGTTGATATCATGGGAAGCTTTTCAAGCATACCCGCCGCCATCCTGTAAGAGGATATGGTGGAAATCCCCTGGCCCGGCACCAGAGTTGGGGAAATCATGATGACAATGGCACAAAGGAACAGCAGCCGGGTTTTCATATTGCCTGATATTACAGATTTGAAAATACAAAGGTAATGCTTTCGTGTATTGTAAAAAAAGCTACTTTTATGCCCGGTAAAATAAACTTCACTTCTTACATCTAGAACCCTATGAATCAGACTATCGCCTTAAAAAAAGACCCGCCTGCACTACTACGGTGGCTGGTGCTGATCTTTATCAGTTTAGCCATGTTTGGCAATTATTACATCTATGACTGTATCAGTCCTTTGGCCGATGTTTTAAAAACACAACTTCATTTCACCGATAAGAATCTTGGACTTCTGCAGGGAATTTACAGCATTCCGAACATTTTCATGGTGCTTATCGGGGGTATCATCATTGATAAGATAGGAACAAAAAAAGCCGCCCTGATCTTTGCCTGCCTGGTGTTCATCGGGGCTCTTTTCACCACGATCAAAGGTGATATCGTATTCATGGCGACCGGCAGGTTGATTTTCGGTCTTGGTGCCGAATCAATGATCGTGGCCATCACAACGATTCTAGCAAGGTGGTTTAAAGGAAAGGAACTTTCTTTTGCGTTCGGGCTGAACCTGAGCATAGCCCGGCTGGGTTCATTCCTGGCGCTGAACTCCCCGACCTGGGGGAAATCGATGTTCGAACACTGGCAGAAACCGCTTTGGATTGCCGTTGGGGCCGGTTTGATAGCGGTGGTCACACTGGGAATTTATTACCTGATCGACATATACTCAGAAAAAAACTATGCGCTTCCGCAGGAAGGCAACCAGGATAAGGTCATTCTGAAAGATCTTTTCAAATTTGGAAAATCATTCTGGTTCATAACCCTCCTCTGCATCACCTTTTATTCAGCGATGTTCCCGTTTCAGACTTTTGCCGTTAAATTCTTTAAAGATGTTCACCTCGCCGGCCTTCCTGATGATGTTGCACGGGGAATGGGCGGATTTTTATCCAGTTTGCTAACGCTTTCGGCGATGATCCTTACCCCTCTCTTTGGTTTACTGTCTGATAAAATAGGAAAGCGTTCGCTGCTGATGATGTTCGGTTCGTTGCTTATCATTCCCGTTTACCTGGTGATGGGTTATGTCGTCCGCACAGTTGCACTGCCTCCTTCTGTAATTACCATCTTTTCCTCCGCCGATCAAAGCACCGGTTTTATCGGTGGGGTCGTCTATTTCGGAACCCTGGTCGGTACGCTGTTCAGCTATTTTCCGAACATCGCCATCCCGATGGTCATCATGGGTATCGCCTTTTCACTGATCCCGGCGATCATGTGGCCATCCGTGGCATTGATTGTGGACAATTCGAAACTTGGAACTGCCTACGGATTGATGACGATGATCCAGAATATCGGGCTTGCCGGGTTCAACCTGCTCATCGGGTGGTCCAACGACTTCACCGGGGCAAGCTCAGCCAACCCGGGCGGATACCATTTAGGAATGTGGATATTCAGCAGCCTGGGCTTCTTCGGGTTGTTCTTTGCGTTCATGCTGAGGCGGAATGAAAAAGGTCCCAATGCACATGGCCTTGAATACGGTACAAAGTATAACAAAAGGCCCGGTGCATGAGGATCCTGCTCGTTGCTGCCACTACTTTTGAGATCAGGCCTTTTCTGAACAAACTTCCTTTTACAGGAAAACAGACTGAATACGTTAACCGGTATCAATACCACAGCCACATTGTCGATGTGTTGATTGCCGGTGTAGGAATGGTTCCAACTGCCTTCCATCTCGGAAGGCAGCTGGCTCTCCAGCATTATGATCTGGCCATCAACGCAGGGATTGCAGGAACATTTAATAAATCATTTCCTCTTGGATCGGTTGTCAATGTCGTGGAGGATTGTGTTCCTGAGCTTGGCGCTGAAGATGGTGAAAAATTTCTTTCCGTTTTTGAGCTCGGCTTGACTGATCCCGACTCCTTACCATACCAGGGCGGTAAATTGATCAATGGCCCGGTCCCACCATCCTTATCAGGTATTGAAGGGATCATCGGCAAACTTCCGCGCGTCAGGTCAATAACCTCAAATACCGTTCGCGGAAGTGTTGAGAGCATTTTACGAATCCAACGGATTGCAGCAGCCGATATTGAAAGCATGGAGGGTGCTGCTTTTTTCTTTGCCTGTTTCAGCGAAAAACTTCCCTGTCTGCAGATCAGGTCCGTTTCTAACCTCGTTGAGGAACGGGACAAATCTCATTGGAATCTTGATCTTGCCCTGAAAAACCTGAACAAGGTGTTGTGGAAAATTGCCACATCCCATCCTGAAGGCGATTGAGAGACCTCCCCTTTTTCATTGATATTTATTAACGGATATCCTAATAAATCTCATGTTAAATAATTAACAGGATTGCAATTTTGTGTTTATTTTTGCTTCATTCTATTCGTTCATTGCAGTTGAATCACCAAGTTTTTACATAAAAGCAGTAGGATCTTAACACAAAAGCTCAATGTTGTCTCTCGCGATCTCCCCCTGTCCCAACGACACTTTTATCTTTGATCCGCTCATCCATAACAGGATCGACCTTGACGGATTGAAATTCAACTATGAATTGCACGATGTTGAATCACTGAACAACATGGCGTTGAACGGTGGCATAGATATGATCAAAGTCAGTTTTTTCACCTACCTCCTGCTTCAGCAGAATTTCGTACTGCTTGATTCGGGAAGCGCCATGGGGTTTGGCAACGGGCCGTTGCTTATCAGCAAAAATAAATACACCCTGGAAGATCTTCCCGGCCTCAGGGTCGCCATTCCCGGAAGATACACCACCGCACACATGCTTTTCCGCATTGCCTCCCCTGGGGTAAAGAATAAGGAATTCATGATGTTTTCTGAAATTGAAGATGCAATCCTCACAGGGAGGGTCGATGCAGGAGTCATCATACACGAAAATCGTTTCACTTACGAGCAAAAAGGGTTGCAGAAGATCCTTGACCTTGGAAAATACTGGGAACAACTAACCGGGTCGCCCATTCCGCTTGGCGGTATTATTGCACGAAAAGGCCTGGGATACAATACCATCAACAAACTCAACCGGATTATGCACCGTAGTGTGGAATATGCCATGAAACATCCCGCTGAAGCCATGGCTTTTGTTCGTGAACATTCCCAGGAGATGGACGAGGAGGTGATGAAAAAACACATTCACCTTTATGTAAATGAAAACACGCTGAGCCTCGGAACCGGGGGAAAAGTGGCACTTTCAAAGTTGCAGAAAATTGCAAGGGAGAAGGGACTGATTGATGATTGATGCCGGCTCCGTTGAAACAGCGCTGCGTTCAGCATTGTCGCAGGGGCTGATCCGGCAGGAGGATACCGCCGCAATCTTCTACGACCTCTCTTTCCTGGCCTCCCGGATCAAATATCTCACCTCCTGTTTCCCACCTGCCACCCTGCATGGGCTGGCCATCAAAGCCAATCCGCTGACAAGGATCATGGAATTAATGAGAGGATTTGCTCCCAACATCGGAGTGGAAGCTGCCTCAATCGGGGAGGTGACCATGGCACTACGATCGGGGTACCAGCCAGATCACATTGTTTACGACTCCCCCGTAAAGACCTTTTCCGACCTTGAATTTGCCCTGAAAACAGGGATCCATATCAATATAGACAACCTTTCGGAACTTGACCGGGTGAACAAAATAACCATGGCAGGGTCCTGCACGATGTCAGGATCGGCCGGGTTGAGGATCAATCCGCAGATCGGTCTTGGAACCATCCTTGAATCCAGCGTTGCAGGAGAATATTCGAAATTCGGCGTACCCATTAACTTCTTTCGTGAAGAACTTGAAAAAGCCTATCTCACTCATCCCTGGTTAACGGGGGTCCATCTTCATGTCGGATCCCAGGGCTGTCCCATGCACATGCTGACCGATGGCATCGGTGTGCTGTATGATTTTGTGGCTGACATGAACCGGAAGAGAGGCAGGATCGGATTCCCTTCCATTTCGGTTTTCGATATCGGCGGCGGACTGCCCATCTCCTACCAGTCAGCAACAACACCACCTTCCATGGATGAATATGTCAGGAAAATTGCCGAACGCGCCCCCATGCTCTTCGACCCGGCATCGTTTAAACTGATAACCGAATTCGGCAGGTGGATCTACACGAACGCAGGCTGGACTGTCAGCCGCGTGGAGTATGTGAAACGCGACCCTGCGATCAATACTGCCATGATCCATGTCGGAGCCGACTTGTTCGTCCGCGAATGTCTGAACCCCCATGACTGGCACCATGAATACAGCCTGTTTGACCAGTGGGGCAGGTTAAAGGAGGGAACCGATGATCATCCATACAACCTTGCAGGTCCGCTCTGTTTCTCGGGTGACATTGTTGCCAAAAACGTATTGTTACCAAGGGTTGAAGAGGGTGATTACATCGTGATCCATGATACGGGCGGGTATACCTTCAGCATGTGGTCGCGTTACAATAGCCGCCAGACGCCGAGAATCGTGGGTTACCGTGCAGATCGCTTTGAAATTCTGAAAGAGCGGGAAACGCTGGAGGAGTTGCAGGGATTCTGGAGGTGAAGTCGTGACGCGTGACAAGTGACAAATGAAAAATGACAAGTGACAAGGAACGCATGACAGGTGACGGATGTATTACCCGGTGTGTTCCCCTGCGAACTGGTCGTCCTTGTTTTTAAACAGCACGTTGAACGTAGTCAGGCTGCCATAAATTCTGGTGATATATTGCTGCATATCAACCTTCTCCTGGTCTGTGATTTCGCTGGCATTCAGTTTTTGCTCCAACACCCTCAGGCGGTCGCGAACCATCACGATCTTATGAAAAAAGGTCTCCATGGGAACCTCCTTCTCCTTTAGTCCGGGTTCACCCGGGTACATGACCAGTTTGCCACCGGTCCATTTCGTGCCAAGGGGAACAGTTTCATGGATGTCGCTGAAACGCTGAAGCACGCGGATCAGGCTTTTCTCAATTTTCTCATAGGTAACCATCTCCGGTGAAGTCTCCACAGCCTCGATGATTTCCAATCCCACGTACTCACGCAGGATCAACCTTGTCCCATGTTCGATAAAGGTAATTTCCCAGGCATCAGATCGAACCTGGATGATCACACCTTTCCCGAATTGAGGGTGTTTAATACGGGAGCCTATTCCCAGAATTGTATCAGACATGTCAACGATTCCTTATTACAAATTCCATCCCGCTGCCTCTTTCCCTGGCGGGAAAGAGGCAGCGGGATGAGTTTATTTGCTTTTCATACATCTTACAGAGAACCCGGCATTTTTATCATTGGTGCTGAGCCCCATCTCTTTGGAACCATGCACAAAGAGTACATTGTTGGCAATGGTATCATTGACCTTGCCGGCCGACCAGCAGCCACCCCATGAATTGAGCCCGATACAGGTGCCATCGGGATGCCTTACACCACCCAACAAAGTGGATATGGCATTGGCCGGTGCAACTGCAGCAGGATGCGCTTTTCCAATGGTATCCATCGACTGCATCTTTAACCCGGCTCCAGCGCTTCCGCCGAGCGACTGGATCAGCACTCCCCATTCTTTATCTGAGGGCAAATGCCAGCCTTTCGGACAGGCAGTCTGGGCTGCTTTCCACGAATAAAGCCTGCCATAATTCACTTCATTGGCAGAATCATTGTTATAAGCCCAACTTCCCACAGGGGCATTGAACTTCAGGTTTTGGGTCATCCAGGTCTGAGTTCCGATTTTCACCCAGTTATAAACCCGGCCATCACGGGGATCCTTGATGGTTCCTTTATCCTGGGCATTGAGCAACATGGGGAGAAAAGACAAGGTGACAACCAGTGTCATGATATTCCGCAACCCATGCATGAAGTGTGACTTTTTCATAATTTAATTTTTATTATTTGGTTGAATTTAGTGTGAGATCAACAATTGGATTTCCCATAAACGATACACAATGGATATAAACATTATCAGCCATTGCTGAAACCGGGATGTAAAAGTAATCAGAAAATTACAATCCTTTACAATTTACGCTTTAGTTTGTCTATTTTTGTGAAAAGATTCTAATTCGGGAAAAATGATTGTAGTTACAGGAGCCGCTGGATTTATAGGGAGTTGCATGGTGGGCAAACTCAACAACAAAGGATTTAAAAATATCATCCTTGTGGATGATTTTTCCAGGACCGAAAAACATCCGAACATTGCCCGCAAAATTTACAATGAAAAAGTTGAACGCAGCCTGTTCTTTCCCTGGCTGGACATCCATGCCGGTGAGGTGGAATTTATTTTCCATATCGGCGCACGCACCGACACAACCGAATTCAACATGGCGGTGTTTGACGAGTTAAACCTTGATTATTCCAGGAAAGTCTGGCTTGCATGCAGCAAATATGGCATTCCCCTGGTCTATGCATCCTCGGCCGCGACTTATGGCGATGGAACACTTGGCTATGACGACGCTGACGACAGTCTCAGCAAACGGTTGCACCCGCTGAACCCTTACGGCATTTCGAAGAACGATTTTGACAAATGGGCACTGCAACAGCCGGAAACCCCGCCAAGATGGTACGGGCTGAAATTCTTCAACGTATTCGGGCCCAATGAGTATCACAAGGGAAGGATGGCTTCGGTGGTCTTTCATGCGTTTAACAAGGCAGCCGGGCAGGCAGGCGGACCCGGGAAAGGAGCGGTGCGGTTATTCCGGTCGCATAACCCCAAATACCGCGACGGGGAGCAGCTGCGGGACTTTATTTATGTAAAGGATGTGACTGACGTTCTCTATTTTCTCATGAAAAACCATGCAGCCAACGGCATTTATAACCTGGGTACCGGAAAGGCACGTACATTCCTTGATCTGGCAAATGCCGTATTCGCAGCCCTCGACCTTCCTCCTGCCATTGAATTCATAGACACACCCATGGATATCCGCGACAAGTACCAGTATTTCACGGAGGCAAGGATGGAAAAACTGCACGCTGCCGGATATTCAAAACCCTTTTACACCCTCGAATCGGCGATTGCGGAATATGTCCAGGGGTATCTTGCGGAGCGGGTCTGCTTTTAGATGTTAATTTATCATTAATTCTGAACTTTTGTAGATTTCATTCCTGTTAAATTTCTATTTTTGTATAAATTATTCACGAAAAACACAATCGTATGAAAAAGTATTTATTACTCGTTGTCATGGCCTTCGGGTTCAGCGTCCTGGGAATAGGACAGATTCTTTATGAGGATTTTAATTACGCACCACCAGCTTACATCGGGGGGAACGGGATAGCCGGAACCTCATCGAACAACTGGACCACACATAGTGTAACTACCGGACAGACAACCACTATTGACATTTATACCGGGAATCTATCCTATCCCGGCCTGTCAACTTCAAGCGGTTATAAAACAAAACTCCCCGGTACAAATTCTACCGTATCAAGAGATATCAACAGGGCAATCACCTCTACGGCCACTGTTCTTTATTACTCTGCCTTGATCAACGTGATCGATGCAACACAGTTGTCCGCCACCACTGCTGACTATTTTATGCATTTTGGTGCAACAGCAGGGTCGAGTGTAACCATTTTCGGAGCGCGGTTAGGCATCAAATCGGTGAATGCCGCTGCAAATTACCGGCTTAGTATTCTGAACACATCCGGTGGAACAACGGCTTTCACGGATTTCGCCCAGGACCTGAACTTTGGCACCACCTACCTCGTGGTTGTCAAATACGACAGGAGCACTGTCCCGACAACGGCCAGTCTCTGGGTCAACCCGTCCAGCATCGGCGGGGCAGAGCCCACCGGGCAGGTGACAAATACCAGCGGAACCAGTACATTCACAACGTTTGCGTCCATCTGCATGCGGAATAGTTCAGGCACTCCAAAAGCTGAAATTGATGAACTCAGGGTTGGGACCACCTGGGCCGATGTTACCCCTACCGGTACGATTGTCGCTCCTACCACCCAGACCTCAAATTTCACCTTTGCCAATGTGCTCCAAACCCAGATGAATGTTTCCTGGACCAGTGGAAACGGAGGCAACCGCGTTGTCAAGATCAACACAACCAACACGTTCACCGCACCAGCTGATGGCTCGAATCCCACAGCCAACACGGTTTACGGAGGCTCAGGCGAGCAGGTTATTTACAATGGATCGGGAAGCACCGTTCCGATGGTTACCGGTCTTTCGACTGCCACCACCTACTATTTCCAGGCATGGGAATACAATGGAACCGGTACAGGTACCGTATTTTGTACTGCCGTTGGTGCCAACAATCCTTTAAGCCAGGCAACTGCCGCATCGGCTACAGCTCCTGTAATCAGTTCTCCGACTGCAACAACCATCACCGCGACCTCTGCGATACTGGGAGGAAATATTACAGCCGATGGTGGCAGCGCAATTACCGAACGGGGTACGGTCTGGAGCACCACCACCCCGGTTACCATCGCTGATAACAAACTGGCCGAAGGTTTGTTGACAACCGGTATTTTCACACATTTACGCACCGGGCTTCCGGTCAACACATTGATCCACTATGCCGCATATGCAACGAACAGTGTAGGCACAACATTATCTCCCGAGGCAACTTTTACCACCTTGCTGGGCGAACCCACCAACCAGGCCTCCTCCTTTACGGCAACCTCCCCGACATTTTCTTCGGTAGTGAATACCTGGCTTGATAACGATGGCGCGCAACCCGCCACAGGGTTCCTGATCCTGGCCAATACCACCGGCACTTTTACCGACCCGGTTGACGGCGTGCAGCCGACTTCCGATCCAAACCTTGGCGACGGCAGCGGCCTGGTATATGTCCTCCATGGACTACAGACGTTCACATGGAGCGGCCTTGTAAGTTCGACACACTACTATTTTGCCATCTATGCCTATACCAATACAGGGACAAACATCAACTACAAACTCGTAGGAGCGCCTGCAGCCGATGTGATCACAGCTCCGTTTGTAAACCCGGTTGCCGCATGGACATTTGATGCCACACCGGTCGCCCCGGGCACACCGACTTCGGTTGCAGCCAATTTCGGTGACCAGTCAGGTACAGCGATGGTCTATGCTGATGGAACCAATGGCTCCTCCACCTGGATAACCACCGTAGCTAATAATGAACTTACTTCCTTTTCCGGAACCATAATCAATGATCCAAGGGAAGGGCCCTCGACACTGGCGGGATTCTCTTATTCTGCTGTTGCCGGCAGTGCTCTTTCAGCAAATGGCAAATGCATGGTGTTCAAATTCTCCATGTCGGCATTGCAGGATGCAGTATTATCCTTTGCCACCAGGGGTACCGCTACAGGTTTTACTTCGCAGCAATGGGCGTGGAGTACTGATAATGTTACCTATACAAACTTCGGAGGCAACACGGCAGAGAATACCGGTAACTTTGTGTTGAGAACCCTTGATCTTACTGCCATTACCCAATTGAACGGCGCACCATCGGTCTATCTTAGGATTACCTTCAACGGGGCTACCACTGCTTCCGGAAACAACCGTCTTGACAACGTTGTGATCCATGCTTCCGCAGCCACCAGCCTGCCTCCTTCTGTTACGACAACTGCAGCCACGCTGGTTCAGTCCACCAGCGCCACTCTTAACGGTACGGTTAATGCAAACAACCAGTCCACCGCCGTCAGTTTTGAATACGGAATCGACAACCTTTATGGCACGACTGTTGCCGGAGTTCCGGTAACGGTTACGGGTGGCTCAATCACCTCTGTTTCGGCTGCATTGACCGGCCTGGCATTCAACACTACTTATCACTTCAGGGTCAACGGTACAAACGGTTCCGGTACTTCCCACGGTGCCGACGAGGCATTCACCACTACTTGCCCAACACCGGATGATGCCGGCCAGATCTCAGGACCTGCTACCGTATGCGCAAATGGCACCCAGTACCAGTATTCAGTTCCCGCCATTACCAATGCTACATCCTATACATGGTCATTTCCCACAGGTGCAGCAATTGTTGCCGGAGATGGTACCTATGCTGTGACGGTAACATTTGCTCCCGGAACTTTATCCGGAGATGTGAGTGTGTTCGGAAGCAACATATGTGGCGATGGCAATGCATCCAACCCTTATGCAGTGACTGTTTCACAGCCTTTTGCAGTGAGTGTTTCGATCGATGCATCTGCAAACCCCGTAACTGCCGGTTCAACGGTTACCTTCACCGCAACTCCGACAAACGGGGGTGTGACGCCACAATACCAGTGGAATGTCAATTCCAGTAATGTAACAGGAGCAACAAATCCGACTTACGCCTATATCCCTGTTAATAATGATGCAGTATACTGCGTTTTAACATCAAGCGAAACCTGCACAACCGGCAATCCTGCGACATCAGCTACTATCACAATGGTGGTCAACAGCGGAGTTCCAGCGGATCTTTCGGTGACCGGAACCGTTTCATCGTTGATGTGTTACAATGCCACCAGCACCATCACGGTAGCTGGCAACAGCACCTCCTTTGAAGTTCTTTCCGGAGGCAGCGCAACCATGATTGCAGGAGTGAACATCAAATACGAACCGGGAACCATCGTTCATGCCGGAGGTTACATGCGCGGATACATCGCTCTTAACGGTCCATACTGCACACCGGGTAAATCTGTTGAAATACCTTCAGGCAAAGATGAAGCCGGGTTGAGCCTGATGGATAATGCCTTCAAGATCTATCCAAACCCGACCAGCGGGATATTTACCATTGAACAGCGCAGTGCACTTGCAACAGGCCAAGTTAAAGTTGAAGTTCTCGGAACCCTCGGAGGAAAAATCCTGAGTACCGAATTTCAAGGCTTGCGCAAGCAGGAACTCTCAATCAAAGGCAACCCTCCGGGGATCTATTTTGTGAAAGTTTCGACCGGTGAAAAGGTTCAAACGGTTAAAATCATCCTGACCAACTAATTCGCTCATCTGTAACTCAAAGAGGCTGTTCCGGATTCTGGAACAGCCTCTTTTATTTTATACGAATTCTTAACAAAATATAGGCATTGTAAGAGTTAGTTCATACTTTTGTACCAGGTTCTCTTATGAAAAAAATCAAGGTTATGAAAAAGAATACGTTTTTGACAATAATTGTTTCGGTGGCTATTTCACTGGGGTTTCACGGATTTGGATACGGGCAGCTGCTGTTTAACGAGAACTTCGCATATACCGCTGCAACCCCTTTAACTTCCAACAGTTGGACCCAGACAGGGACCACCACCGCCAATCCCATTTTGGTTTCGACCGGTGGTCTCACCTATGCAGGATACCTCTCCTCCGGGATCGGAAATGCCGCAGACATACTCACCAGCGGACAGGATGTCAACAACACATTTGCCACCCAGTCAACCGGTGCCGTATATGCCGGTTTCCTGGTTTCAATAACCTCGGCGCAAACCACCGGTGACTATTTCTTCCACCTTATTGAGTCGCCTGTCACCGGAAATGTATTCAAAGGCAGGGTATGGGTGAAAAAAGATGCCTCAACAAGCAGCATTGCCTTCGGAATTTCAAAATCATCCACCACTGCTGCAACCATTGCCTACACCGGCTTTACCTATGCGTTGAGTACAACCTATCTCATCGTGGTAAAATACCAGTTCAGTACCGGCACCACCACGGACGACGATGTATCAATATTCATCAACCCGGTCATCGGGGCTTCCGAACCGGCAACTCCCACCCTCGACTATATCGACAACACCCAGACTGATGCATTGAACATTGGACTGGTTGGGTTAAGACAAGGTTCTGCCACCAGTGCAGCAGCACTTCAAATTGACGGAATACGCATTGGCAGCACCTGGGCTGATGTTACCGGAGGCAGCGGCGTTGTTACTCCCACTATCCAGGCTCATAACATCGGCTTCACCGGCATATCTTCAACGGGCATCACTGCCAGCTGGACCAATGGCGACGGTGCAAAACGAATCACGAAAATTAATACGACCAACAGTTTCACTACTCCCGTAGACGGTACCGATCCGCTGGCAAATCCTGTTTACGGCGGAACCGGCGAGCAGGTGGTCTCCAACGGGAATGTAAATTCCATCGCCGTGACCGGACTTTCAGGAAATACAACATACTGGTTCAGGGTTTATGAATGTAACGGGACAGGCAGCGGAACGAAATACCTGGCCTCCACCGCTACGCTGAACCCCAACAGCCAGTCAACCCCTGTTTTAGCAACGGCACCGGTCATCGTGCTGCCTGCTGTTTCGGTCATCGGCAATAATTCAGCCATGCTCGGGGGGACCATTTCGAGCGACGGAGGGATGTCAATTACTGAAAGGGGGACCGTATGGAATACTGCACCCGGAGTTGCCATTACTGACAATAAACTGGCGGAAGGAGGCACATCAACCGGACTCTTCTCGCAACTGCGAAATACGCTTCCGGTGCAAACACACCTGTATTTCAAGGCATACGCAACCAACAGCCTGGGAACAAGCCTCACTTCTGAAGCATCCTTCTACACCCTTTCAACTGAACCCACTTCACATGTTTCGGGATTTACGGCTGTCGCCGCCGGAAATACAAGCATAAACCTTACATGGAGTGCGGCAGCCTCAGGGGCGAATGGCTATATCATCCTGCAAAAAAACGGAGCGATAGCACCCACAGGTATTCCCATTGACGGAACCGTTTACAGCGTTGGGGACCCATTGGGAGACGGCATTGTAGCAGCGTTGGTTTTGCCTGGTTCCTCCCTTAACAAAACAATTACCGGATTATCTTCAGGTACTCAATACTCATATACCATATTCCCTTTTGCCTGGGACGGCAGCAACAGCCCGACTTATAACTACCGCACCACTCCGGTTGTCCCGGCAGCAAGTGCCACAACCACTGGATCAGTATCGATAGTTTACACCTGGCAGGGGGCTGACAACGGCACCTGGGCTACACCCGGCAACTGGAATCCTTCCCGCACAACTCCCGCACCTGCTGATATCCTGCAGTTCAACGATGCGACAACCAAAACAATCACCGGGGTTCCGACACAGTCAATTGCCAGGCTTATCATGGCAAACAATACGACCATTAACCTTCAAAGTTCAGCAGCTGTCACCCTCACCATCACCGGTTCTGCCGGAGCCGACCTTGAGATACCTGCCGGTTGTGCCCTGAACCTGAATGCAACCAACGTTATTACCATTGTCATTGCCACTACCTCCACCGCAAGTATCAGCGGGAACATGAAATTCTCAGCAACAGCGTCCACTGCGCATCGGCTTACGGCAGCAGATCCCGGAGCCATAGTTTTCAATAGTGGTTCAGTTTTCACTGCAGGTACTTTCTTTTCGGGAAATCCATTTGGCACTTCATCGCTGGGTTCTGTCGTGTTTGCCGGAGGTTCAACCTACCTGCAACTGGCAGGCAGCAATCCCTTCGGCGCGGGCCAGCCTAACAGTGTCGTGATCTTCCAGGCAGGAAGTCTTTTCAAGGTGATGGCCAATCTTTCCCCGCAGTTTTCAGGAAGAACCTATGCCAATTTCGAGATGGACGCAACAGGCGTAACGCTGAGTGCTACTGGAACAAGCCCTGTCTCCATCGACAACCTGACCATAACCAATGGCACTTTCAACTTCAACCTGACCGGGCCTGCATCGGGCCTGCACCAGATAAAGGGTAACATCCTGGTGCAAACGGGTGCGATTCTCAATTTTTCACCCGCCACCGCTTGTACCGTAACTTTTTCTGGAACCAGCGCCCAGTCGGTCACACTCAACGGAACCATGACATCGACCAGCAACCTGACACTTGAATTGGCTAACAGCGCCGGGCTTAGTCTGAATTCCCCGCTTTCGCTGAATGGAAACCTTGAACTGACCAACGGGTTCCTCACACTCGGATCAAACAACCTGCTTTTAAGCACAACCTCAGCCATTACAGGCACACCTTCGCCATCTGCCATGATTGTCGCTACAGGCACAGGCAAGTTACAGAAGGGGTTTGCAACCGGATTTACAGGAAGTTTCCTTTTCCCGGTTGGCGATAACACAGGTACCCCGGAGTATGCACCCGTCACCCTTAATTTCAGTACAGGTACCTTCGCAACCGGGAACTATGCCGCTGTCAACCTTGTAAATGCAAAGTTTGCTGGCGATCCGAATACTTCAAGCTACCTGAACCGTTATTGGAATGTATCATCATCTGCCATCACTGCTTTTAATTGCTCGGCATTGTTCCAGTATGTTCCAGCAGATGTGACCGGCAATGAGCTTCAGCTCTTTTCCATGCAGGTTGTTCCAATCCCGTTTACCGATTTTGGCCTTGTCAACAGCGCCCTCCACCAGGTGAACGCCCCTAGCCTGACTGCTTTCGGGACCTTCACCGGATCCCAGCCAAAGCCTGTTGTCCAGACAACGGCAGCCAACCCGATAGGCGCTACCACGGCAACCCTTAATGGCAATGTAATCGCCAACTACAACAGTACTGCCATCGCATTTGAGTACGGACTGACAAACGCTTATGGAACCGTGGTCCCCGGAATCCCTGCATCAGTCACAGGCGGTGGCACGAATACCGCTTTGGCCAACATCACCGGACTCACCCAAAACACCACCTACCATTTCAGGATCAATGGAACCAACGTGCAGGGAACAATGAACGGTAATGATCTGACCTTTACCACCACATGTCCCGCTCCATCCACTGCCGGGACCATCAGCGGACCTGTTAATGTATGTAAAAACGGGACTGGATATGTCTATACCGTTCCTGCCATCACCTATGCGACCTCCTATACCTGGACTCTGCCTCCGGGAGCAGCAGTTATCTCGGGTGGAAGCACCAACTCGATCACGGTAAGCTTTTCCGCTTCAGCGGTTTCGGGGAATATCACTGTTTACGGCACCAGCATTTGCGGCACAGGGAGCGCATCTCCCCCGTTTGCAATAACACTGGTTCCTCAACCGGTGCCAACAATCACAGGCCCGGTGAATGCTTGTATCGGCTCCACAGGGAACGTTTATACAACGGAAGCCGGAATGACCGGGTACATCTGGACCGTTTCGCCCGGGGGAACCATCTCAGGGGGAACCACAACAAACGCCATCACGGTAAACTGGACTGCAGCAGGAGCACAAACATTAACTGCCAGTTATACAAATGCGTCCGGTTGTACCGCCGCTGCTCCTGCCTCCTATCCTGTTGCCGTTATCCCGTTGCCGGTCCCGACCATCTCCGGGCCCAATGTTGTTTGTGCCAATGCCGCAAACATCGTTTATACGACCGAAGCCGGGATGACCAGTTACAATTGGGCAGTCTCCATCGGAGGGACGATCATTGCAGGGGCAGGCACCAATGCAATTACCGTTTTGTGGCCTTATGCTGGAAGCAGAACTGTGAGTGTGACCTACACCAATCCGACAGGATGTGTTGCAGTGACACCGACAATTTACAATGTGACGATAAATCCGGCCGCAGTGCCTACGATTGGCACCAGCAGCAGCCCGTGCATAAATTCCACCAACAATCAGTACATTACCAACAGCGGGATGTCAAACTACCTGTGGAACGTCAGTCCGGGCGGCACTCTTGTTTCAGGACAAGGGACCAATGCCATAATGGTTACCTGGAATGGCGTCGGCGCCCAATGGGTGAACGTAAGTTACACCAACAATTACGGCTGCGCTGCAGTCACACCGACTGTTTATAACCTGTTCGTGAATCCCTACCCCAATGCAGCAGGGCCCGTTACAGGAACGGCTTCGGTGTGTGCCGGGACAAATGGTGTCTCATATTCCTGTGATGAAATTCTCAACGCCGACACCTATACCTGGAACCTCCCTTCGGGCGCAACAATTGCTTCTGGCGCGGGAACCAGGAGTATCACCGTAAACTTCGCGGTCGCTGCCGTTTCCGGCAACATTACTGTCACAGGCAAAAACAGCTGCGGCAATGGAACACCTTCACCCAATTTCAATGTTGCCGTCAATTCCATTCCAACAGCCCCAGTGGTAACGGCTGTCGGGCCCGTGTTAACCAGCAGCGCCCCTTTTGGCAACCAGTGGTATTTCGCAGGTACCGGCCCTATCATGGGAGCAACCGGACAAACTTATACCGCAACGGTGTCCGGATGTTACTGGACAGTGGTTACCCTGAACGGATGCGTATCGCCACCCTCAAACCATACCTGCGTTGTGATGATCGGGGAACAGGAACTGATAGGCAGCAATTTCAGCATTTACCCGATACCAAATGACGGGCGCTTTATCGTTGGCATTACCGGTGCGGCCCGGGAGATTTTTTCCATCAGGGTTTACAACCAAATGGGTGCTCAGATCTATGAAATGGACAATTTGCAGGTCAGCGGAGAATTCGAAAAGCAGATCGACCTCCGTTCGCAACCCGGCGGCCTATACTCTGTGCTATTCAACAACGGTTCCGGCAAGGTTGTAAAGAAAATGCTGATCAACCGCTAAAGCGATGGATGCATCGCTTTGTGAATCTGAGAATCCGTGACCTGGCACCATGAAAATCCGGATATCACTTTTTCTGATTTCCTTATTGATGAGCCTGCATGGTTCTGCCCAGTATTTTAGTACAGGGCAGGATCCGGCTTCTATCCGGTGGAAACAGATCAAAACAAATCGCTACAAGCTGATTTTCCCGGCACCCTTTGAAAAAAAAGCACAGTACCTTGCCAACGTCATGGACATCGTATGCCGGAATGAGACGACAACCTTGTCTGCCAGTGTTCCCCGCATGCCGGTGGTTCTGCATACACAAACCATCATCTCCAACGGGCTTACGGTTTGGGCACCAAAACGGATTGAACTTTACACCTGCCCCCCTCAGCAAACTTATGCCGAGGATTGGCTTGAACAACTTGCCGTGCATGAATACAGGCATGCGGTACAAATAAGCAAGATCAACCAGGGATTTTCAAAGGGGCTCTATTACATTTTCGGAGAACAGATCACGGGGGGAATCCTGGGACTGTTTATTCCCTCCTGGTTCCTCGAAGGAGATGCCACAGTCACCGAAACGGCCATGACCAGCACGGGCCGGGGGCGGTCTGCACTTTTTGAAAGTACCCTCAGAGCGCAGGTTGTCGAAAAGGGTCTCTACTCCTTTGACCTTGCTACCCTGGGCTCCTATAAAACATTTACCCCCGATGCCTATTCGCTGGGTTATTACCTGGTAGGACAATCGCGGAAAAGGTACGGACCGGAACTGTGGAATACCGCATTGGACAGGGTTGCCAGGTATCCTTTCATGGTGGTGCCATTTAACAGCGGCATCCATAAAGTAACCGGGCTCTGGAAAGCGAAGCTCTACAGGCAATCGCTCACAGAACTCGACACCGCATGGCAACTACAGTTGCGGGCCACACCTCATCAGCTGATGGGGTCAATCACAAAACGCGACTCCAGGAACCACCCGGTATACAATCACCCGATCCTTATCAACGACTCCACCATTCTCGCCGACAAATCAGGTATGGATGATGTTGACCGCTTTATGCTCATCGACAGGAAAACGGGAAAGGAACGCAAACTTTTGACACCAGGATACCATTTCAGCGGAACAAATTCATTCGGGGGCCATTACCTTGTATGGTCACGGGTGGAGGTTGATCCACGATGGTCGAACCGCAATTACTCGGGGATCAGGATGTACAACTTTAACACCCGGAAGCAGCAGGTGCTTGCCGGCAAATCCCGCTATCTTTCCCCTATCATCTCTCCCGATGGCTCCCGGGTTCTTGCAGTTCATATTTCCAGGGAAAACGAATGCTCCATTGATATCCTTGAAGTTCCGTCGGGTCGCATGATGAAACAGTTCACAATTCCCGGTGACGGGCAGGCCGTTTCACCCAACTGGTCGCCCGATGCCGCCAGTATCATCTTCACGCTGGTAACCGAAAAGGGCGAAACGGTTTCAACAATTGATACGGCAACTGGAAAAATCTCCATACTGCTCCCCGTAACATATACCGAATTTACCGGCCCGGCATCCTTTTTCAGGCAGTATCTCATTTACAGCACCGATCATGCAGGTGCTGTAAACATTTATGCCCTCGATACCATTACCCACGCGGTTTTCAAAATTTCCTCCACCCGTTTCGCCACATTTGACCCTTGTTTCACAGCGGATAAAAAGTTCATGATCTGTTCCGATTACACTGCCGACGGACTTATGGTGGCAGAAAAAAAAGTCGATTCTCTATCCTGGGTGCCCCGTGAACAGGAAATAAACCACTCCTATAAATTATATGAAGCTTTGGCGGCACAGGAAACAGCCAACATCCAGGACAGCGTGGTTGGCAGGAACATATGTAAAATGTACGCGTCTGACCAATATAACCTCGAAAAAGACTCCATCGCCGGGAAAATATATCCAACCAGGAAATATTCGAAATTGCTGAACCTTTTCAACCCTCACAGCTGGGCCCCGGCTTCGTTCGACATCAACAACCTGAATGTCAATCCCGGTGTGATGGTGCTGCTGCAAAATGATCTGAGCACCATGTTTGCCGGTGCAGGCTGGGAATACAACATCAATGAGCAAACCGGAAAATTCTACGCCAATCTGAGTTACCGCGGATGGTACCCTGTGATTAACGTCGCATTCGATATCGGAAACCGTGCCGGGTATGTTAGATACCACGGAAGCAGTGCAATTTACCGGTTTACCTGGCAGGAGTCGAATTTACAGGTTTCTTCTGCCATACCATGGAATTTCTCGCATGGAAGATTTTCCAGGTACCTTCAACCCTCCATAGGAACCACGCTGACGGGCATCAGGCATAACGCTTCCACACCTGAACAATTTTCCACGGGTTGGATACAGACCATGGACTACCTCCTTACAGCTTCCCAATACCTGCAATCGACCCCGAAAGACGTTTATCCGCGATTCGGGCAATCCCTCAAAATCAGTTACCAGAACACCCCGTTTGGCGGCAACGACATGGGATCAATTTTCGCCGCATCCGCAAATTTCTATTTCCCGGGATTAATACGCCACCATGGTATACTGGTATATGCAGGCTATCAGCAACGCCATGATAAAGACCTTTATGCCTATTCCTTTTCGAATCGCATCGCTTATCCCAGGGGGTATGCCAATGCATATGATGATGATTTGGTGAGTTTAAATTTCAATTACATGCTACCCCTTTGGTATCCTGATTTCAGTTTCGGCTCGGTAATCTACCTGAAACGTCTGAAATTGAATCTTTACTATGATTGGGCCAATGGAAAAAATCCGGGGTATTACAATTCATACCAGTCGGCTGGGGGAGAACTAACAGCCGATTTCCATTTGCTGAGATTTGTTGCTCCTGTTGAAATGGGCATACGCAGCATTTATTATCCTTCCTCCGGCGGCTGGGGATTTGAATTTCTTTACTCAATTTCCTATTGACAAAATATTATCTTTGATGGTTCACTTTACCCATTTGATACCCTTATTTATTCTTCATTGCGACTGACATGAAAAAGCAACCTGTGAGCAAACAACCTCCAAAAAAGACGGCTCCAAAGACAACCAGGATTTCCGATCCATCCTCACCTGAAAAAAAACAGTACTTTTTATATGGCATGATGGTAATGTTGTTTCTGATCAGCACCATTGTCTTTTCTCCCATCCTGAATAACGGTTTTATCAGTACCTGGGATGATGGTCCGTATGTTCTGCAGAATCAATTACTTCACAACTTCTCCTGGCAGGGTATCACCAAAATATTCAGCTACGGCGATACATTTCAACAACTTACCAATAATTATCATCCCCTTACAACTTTGTCACTCGCCCTGGATTACCAGGTATCAGGGTTATCACCCTTTGCCTACCATACCACCAACCTTATTCTTCACGGACTTAATGCCGTACTCGCGTTTCTTTTTGTCTACCTTCTCTTCCGGCGCAGGATATGGCCAGCTGTGATCACGGGGTTGCTATTTGCCGTCCATCCGATGCATGTTGAATCGGTAGCCTGGATATCAGAAAGGAAGGATGTTCTTTATGCTTTCTTTTTCCTTGCCGGGCTGATTGCCTACCTGAAGTACCTGGAAGATGAAAAAACCTGGAAACTGGGTGTTGCACTCCTGCTTTTTTTATTTTCCTGCCTGTCGAAAGCCATGGCCGTTCCATTCCCCATAATCCTGCTGCTGATCGACTATCTGCAGCGACGCAAACTCTCCTGGAAACCGGTGGTTGAAAAGATTCCGTTTTTTATCATTGCCCTGGTCATCGGGTACATGTCGGTTCATCTCCAGTCATTCAGCGCCATCAACAAGTTCGAAACATTCACCCTCTACCAGCGGATCATGCATGCATCCTATGGTTTTATTGGCTATTTCATAAGATTTTTCATCCCTTCCGGATTGTCAGCCTTCTATCCCTACCCGGCAATCACCCCCGACGGACTTTTACCCCTGTCGTTCAGGATTGCACCCTATGTATGCCTTTCTGTTGCAGCTCTCCTGGCCTGGATCTCCACCAGGAAAGGAGAGATTCCGCGAACAATTGTTTTTGGGGTACTGTTCTTTTTTTTCACCATTGCGCTGGTCCTGCAATTTCTTTCGGTGGGTAAAGCAATCATGGCCGACCGTTATACCTATATACCCTATATCGGACTATCCATTATTATCGGAATGGTAGTCGAACATTTTATTTGCAAAAAAAGCCCGTTGAACTACATTGGTTACGGGCTTGCAGGGTTGACCCTGATCATGGTCGTTATTTTTTCTTTCATCACGCATGAACGCACCAGGGTTTGGAAAGACGACATCTCCATCTGGTCAGATGCACTGATGCAATACCCCGACGGGCGCATGAATTTCATCTATGAAAAGCGGGCCAGGCAATTTCTTGACAGGAACCAGTCTGAGGCGGCCATGGCCGATTACCAGACCATCCTTGCCAATGATCCCCGCGATGACAATGCACTTGAGGCAGTTGGCAGAATGTATGGAAAGTATTACCATGACCTGGGAAAGTCGGTTGAATACCTCGAGAAAGCCTATTCCATCAACCCGAAAAATCCCGAGGTGCTGAAAGGCCTCGGGGTAGTCATGGGAATGAAGGGCGAAATAGCAAAGTCTCTCGATTACCTGCTTCAGGCATATCAGCTCGACCAGGCGGATACCATCCTGTTGCGGAATATTTCCGCCGGATACAATTACATGAACATGCCGGCAAAAGCGAAAGAGTTTGACCAGCTTGCCAGGTCCCTGAGATCAAAACAAGCCATAAACTGATTGCTGATATGCAGCTTCATATCCCGGGAAACCACTCGTTGACAAACCTGTTTGACCGGTAATTTCGTAAAAAGGTTACATTTGCAGCAACATGCTTCCTAAATCGATCACCGGCAAACTGCTTGTGTGGCGGTTGCGCCACATCAAGCATCGGCAATTTGTGCTGATCCTCAGTGTTTTGATTGGCATTGGCAGCGGACTGGCAGCTGTCACGCTAAAAAACACCCTGTATTACACGAATTATTTCCTGACAAATGGGTTCAGCTACCATGGCATATACTACCTGTTCCTCGCCTTCCCGGTGATCGGAATCATCCTTACCATTCTCTTTGTTCGATATATTGTCAAGGACAACATCAGCCATGGCGTTAGTAAAGTACTCTACGCCATTTCAAAAAACAATGGCCAGATCAAACCGCACAACACATTTTCATCACTGATCGCCTGCACCCTCACCCTTGGATTCGGAGGTTCGGTAGGACCCGAGGCTCCCATCGTGCTAACCGGGTCGGCCATCGGATCAAACCTGGCGCGGTTGTTCCGGCTGGATTATAAAACCACCACCCTGCTGATTGGCTGCGGTGCTGCGGGAGCCATTGCCGGTATTTTTGAAGCCCCGATAGCCGGCGCCATCTTCGTTCTTGAGATCCTGATGCTCGACCTCACCATGACCACCCTGATCCCCTTGCTGATCTCTACGGTAACCGCCTCGCTTGTTGCTTACCTGCTCATGGGCAACGAAGTGTTGTTCTCCTTTACCCTGCATAACCCGTTTTTACTTCGTCATATCCCATTTTACCTGATGCTTGGCATTTTCACAGGCCTGGTATCCGTTTTCTTTATCAGGGGAAGCATTGGCATTGAATCGTTGTTAAAGAAAGTCTCTCCTGCTGTCAGGGTGACCATTGCCGGAATCATGCTGGCCCTGCTTATTTTTGCCTATCCTTCCTTGTTCGGCGAAGGTTATACGGTATTGAAGGAGGTGATCAACGGGAAGGGGGAGATCATAGGCAATTCCACACTTTTCGGCTCCCTGAAGCACAACCACTGGTCATTCCTGATCATCATTTTCGGGTTGATCATCATGAAAGTGGCGGCGATGGCTTTTACACAGGGAAGCGGCGGTATCGGAGGCACCTTCGCCCCTTCGATTTTTGTGGGGGCCATCTGCGGGTATTTTTTCGCCAACCTGCTGAATACTGTTTTCGGGCTCAATATTTCACAAAGCAATTTTGCCCTTGTAGGGATGGCCGGCCTTATGGCAGGTGTGATGCATGCACCGCTCACGGCCATTTTTCTCATTGCTGAGGTTACGGGTGGATACCAGCTCCTTACTCCCCTCATCATGGTATCTGCAATTGCCTATCTTACGTCACACATCTTTGAAAGCCATTCAATTTACACGAGGCAACTGGCTGCCCGAAAGGAGCTGATCACCCATGACAAAGACAAAGCAGTGCTCTCTTTCATGTCGCCCCGCCAGCTGATTGAAACGAACTTTGCCGGGGTTGATCCGCAGGCCACCCTCGGCCAGCTGGTGAAGGTTGTCGCCACCGCTTCACGCAATATTTTCCCCGTTGTGGATCAGGAAGGCACATTCTATGGCATCGTGATGCTTGACAACATCCGCCAGATCATGTTCGATCAGTCTATTTATGAGGTTACCTATGTAAAAGACCTCCTCTTCATGCCCGATTACGCAATCAGCCCAGGTGATTCTATGGACACGGTCATTCAATTGTTCCAGCAAAGCGACCGGTACAATCTGCCTGTTCTTGAAAACGGAAAATACCTTGGTTTCATCTCCCGGGCCAACGTTTTTTCGCAGTACCGGGAGATGCTGAAGAAATTCTCAGACGATTAATAACCAAAGACATCCTTCAATTCAAGCGATTTCACCTGCCCGTATGAGGAGAGGGTTTTCAGGTCCAGCCCGGTCTTCTTGCCAAGCACCATGATGTTGAAGTTTTTGTCTTTGATGAACTTCTGCTGAAAAGCCTTCAGGTCGGCAAAGGTCATTGAAGGCACCTTCTCGAATACATCCTTGCGGATATCGTAGGTCAGCCCGAACTTCTGGGCATTGATGTAATTGAACAAAACCTGCGATTTGGTGATGCGCTCCGTGCGAATCTTGTTGATGATCGCCTGGCGGGATGAATTCAGCGCTTTTTCACTTTCAGGCATGTTGTTAAACAGCCCGGTCATGGCCTTCATGGCTTCGGGAAGCTTGTCGATTTGCGTTCCGAGATACGAGAACAGGTAAAAATTCTGGTACGGTTGCTGCGGGGTGCGGTACCCTGCATAAGCACTGTATGCAAGTCCTTTCGATTCACGGATCTCCTGGAAAACGATCGAATTCATGCTGCCGCCAAAATATTCATTGAAAAGTCGCACCACCGGTATGATGGTCTTGTCGTATTTGCTCGATTTTGACATCATGATAACCTCGGCCTGTTTCATATCATAGTCTACTGTATAAACTTTCGAGGCATCCGTTGCCAGCTGTTCGAATTTTTTCGCTTCAGGAACCGGTTTCAGCGCCGAAGGAACCGGATGTTCCTTACTGAGAATTTCGGTCAGGGCGGTGGTAGTCTCAGGACCATAATAGAGGATTTTATGCTGATAACTCGTCAGTCCCTTAATTAAATCAATCAGGTCGCCGGCTTGCAGGGCATCGAGTTCCTTTGAGGATAAAATGTTGGTAAATGGAGATTTGTCACCATACACGCCATAATTGTACAGGGCCTGCCAGAGGATGGTTTCCTTTGAAAGTTTATCATCATCACGACGCTTCTTGATGTCTGCCACCAGGTTCTTCAACGCCGGCAAATTGGGTTGTGCATCGCCAAGCAGTTGTTCAAACAGGGAAATAGCACTTGGCATCAATTCGCTTAGTCCGCTCAGCGAAACCCACACCTCCTCATCTGAACTGTAAACATTGAAAGAACATCCCATTTTATAAAACTCTTCCTGGATCTGTTTCGGAGAATATCTCGATGTTCCGAGGTATTTCAGGTAATCGAGTGCTATTCCAAGTTCCCTGTTGGCATTTGTTCCCATCTGGAAATAGTAGTAGAGCGAAAAAGTTTTATTTTCCGTATTCGCCTTGTAAAGAACAGGAACGACATTTTTGAATGTGAACTTTTTGATGTCAGCGTTATAGTCGATGAACACCGGTTCAATCACCTGGCTGGGCTCGGCAACGATCTTTTTCAGGAATGCCGACTCATCATCGCGATTCATGGCTACCGGGGTGATCGGTGGTTTTACAACCTTTTTGGTATCCTTGGCCTGGCCATTGCGTTTATAAACAATCACGTAGTTGTCACCGTAGTTTTTGTTGGCAAAATCAACCACATCCTTTTTTGTAATCTTTGAAAGCCGGTTGACATTATGCACAATGTCGGCATGGGGAAGTTCCTTCACAAATTCATCCACCAATTCCATTGTCCGGCCATTGTTGGATTCATACTTTTTAATTTCAGTCAGTTTGAAATCATTGATGATGGCGGGGATAAGCCAATCGGGGAACTCGCCTTTCTTGACAAGTTCGATCTGCGACATGATCAGTTCCTTCACATTTTCGAGCGATTGTCCCTCTTTTGCCTTACCCGAAAAAATGTTAACGGAATAATCTTTCAAAACGTATGAAAAAGCGTTGGCTTCCAGTACTTTCTGTGCCTGGTTCAGGTTCAGGTCCATCAACCCTGCATTGCTGTTGCTAAGAACCATGTTGCACATTGTCAAAAGATCGGCATCCTTGGTACTTGCGCCACCAAGACGGTAACCAATGGTAACCGATTCGGCATCCGGTCCAACCACCTCCTTTACGATGGGCTGGGTAATCTGCAATTCAGTGGCAGGAACATAAGGGGTAACCGGTTTTGAAACCAGCTTGCCGAAAGTGGCATCAACCAGTTTGATCACCTCGTCGGGGTTAAAATCACCCGACAGCACAATAGCCATGTTGTTGGGTACATAACGTGCGGCATAATAATTTCTCAGTGAAACAAGCGATGGGTTTTTTAAATGTTCCACGGTCCCGATGGTCGTCTGGGTTCCGTAAGTATTCTTCTGGAACAATCCGGAAAACAGCTCCTCGAAAACCTTGTCTTCGTCGCGGTCAAGGCTCATGTTCTTCTCTTCATACACGGTCTCCAGTTCCGTATGGAACAACCGGAAGACCGGATCCTGAAAACGTTCCTGCTCAACCTGCAGCCATTGGTTGATCTTATTGCTGGGAATGTCGTTTACATAGACGGTCTCCTCAAAGGAAGTAAAAGCATTGGTTCCCTTTGCACCGATCACCGACAGGAGCTTGTCATACTCATTGGCAATTGCATAGGTCGCAGCCACGCCCGACAGGCTGTCGATTTCATGGTAGATTTTTTTCCGCTGAACCGTATCCAGCGTTTTTTTATACACCTCAAATTTGTATTCTATCTTATCAAGCAATACTTTTTCTTTCGCGAAATCCTTGGTTCCGTATTCATCGGAGCCCTTAAACATCATGTGTTCAAGATAATGCGACAATCCTGTATTGTCGGAAGGATCGTTTTTGCTCCCGGTTCGCACCGCAATCGCAGTCTGAATTCGGGGAGCATCTTTGTAAACCGTGAGGTAGACCTTCATTCCGTTTGTCAAGGTATAGATCCTTGCTTTGAGCGGGTCGCCCGGAACGCTGTCATAGCGGAAGGTTTTTTGTGCCATCGTACCAAAAAACAGTACAATCATGATTGTCATCAAGGCAAATCGTTTCATCGTCTTTTTCATTTGAGTTTGATTAATTTTCAGGAAAAATAATGAGGGATTCAGATTGAAGCGCAAATATAGTGAAAACATTCACAGAGATCATTTTGCCATTTTTTTTACCTGGATTTCACAAGTTTTATCGTCTCCCACTGCCCACCGGCATCAATCCTGATGAAATAGAGCCCCGGAGGCATCTTTGCAAATAGAAATTCGTATGTTCGCATTCCGTAAAAGTCACTGGAAAGAACCACCTCTCCAAGCAGGTTGAATACTTTCACAGATATTTCCCCTTTTGACTCACCTCTCTTTTCCAGGATAAAGTTACCGGTTGTAGGGTTAGGATATACCAGGAAAAAGGAAGTTTCAACGACCGGGGATGTTTCGCCTGCACTTTCAGCAACACTAAAATCTGAGGCGGACTTTGCTCCGCAATACTGGCCGTTGTTGGTGATTTTCCCGTGCATATAACCGTCAAATGCAACCAGGGTACCGGGCAGGTAAAGAATATTATGGCCGGCTATCATAGTCGCCTCGCCGCCAGACTGGACAATAAATGTCGTGCCGCTGCCCGCAACGATGATGGTTTGGGATGCACTGTAACACTTTGTTCTTCCATCAAAAACGGTAATATTTTGCAAATTCAGGGTCGCCGGAAGACCATTCACAATCATCGTTACAACGTTGGATGTCGCTGTGCATCCATCGCCGGTGGTCAGAACACACGATACCGCATCATTATTTGCCGGGATATATGAATAGACAGGATTGTTGCTCCCTGCATTTATTCCATTGACTTTCCATTGGTACGACTGTATCGAACCTCCATTGGTTATTGCAGTATTGAAAATAACAGATGACCCTGAATTAACCGGGTTGGCTGAGGGGGCGATGGATATGCCGGTTGGTGGTTGCAAAAGGGTCACAATACTTGCTGTTGTAATGCAACCATTGGCATCGGTAATTGTTGCAGCATAGGCGCCTGGCGTCAGATTGCTGTTTGATTGATTTGTACTGTCGTTGTTCCAAAGATAAGTATAAGGAGGGGTTCCACCGGTTACGTCAAATGAGACTGTGGATGTGACTCCAATACAGGGTGTTGGAACAGACAAGGCAGTTGCCAGTAACATATCTGGTTCGGTGATAGTGATGGTCGTCAACCCTGAAATTCCTGCGGCATCAGTCACCGTATAGGTATATGTGCCTGCGGGAACTACAAAATCACCGGTTCCAACATATGGCGGTGTTCCACCGGCTGCAATAATGGTTACGATGGAGGTCCCTCCATGACACAGGATGGGCGTCGAAGTGGAAGCGGCAATTACGGTTGGCTCAAATCCAAATCCCATCACATCATCGATATACCAGCCAGGCCGGGTTATCATGTTGTCAGAACCAAGTTGCCACCTGAGATTGAAATTTTGGCCATTTAAAACAGGCAGTATGAAGGAAGTCATTTGCCACCCCCCCGACAATCCATTGTAACAAGGTTCATCATGAATGCCGACGTTGTCCCAGGTGGCAATTCCGGGATACCCTCCAACCGGAAAAACCAGTGTCCAGTTAACACCATCAGAGGAAATTTTTACATTTCCTCCATCCCTGTTCACCTCCATATCATACCAGTGCCAGAACGAAAGGACCGGGTTGTTTTGCTGCGCAACATACACGGGTGAGTCTAAAACCCAACTCGCACTGTTGTCATAATCGCCGGAAAGGTTCGTTGCCCATACTTTAGAGCCTGAGTGTGCCGACAGTGGCCCTGAGGCAGGGCTCCCCCATTCCCATCCATTTGGCTGCGTGGAAGCGTCAAATCCGCCCGGGTCTCCTTCAAAGTTCTGGACCCATTGAAACTGCACAACCAGATAAGACCCTTCTTTTTTATTGTCGTCACCGTCCAGATCGCCAATCAGGACAATAAAAGCCTTTGTATGAAAATGCCCCGGAGTAGCTGTGATCGTTGCAAAGGAGACGTCCAAACTGCTGTGGACCGGTAAGTTGCTGACCATTTGCGTAGATGAATAAATCAAAATATTGGAGTCATTCCTGATCTCAAATGTCACATTGAAATTTGATGCGGTATTTTCCCCGAAATTGTGAATAGTGGCCCGGGGATGGATATCTGTTCCCTGCAGTACTGAACCTTCAGGCTCAGCGATATCTGTAACTCCCACGTCTTCGGCAAGAGAGGGCGGCAACCAGTCGTAGCGACCGGTATGCCTAGCGTCGTGTCGGAACATTGGCCAGGGTGCTGAAAAAGCTGTAACATTTGACCCTGCATCACGCAAAACCATAAATACATCAGGAGTGCTCCATGTAGTGAATGCAATTTCAAGTTTATGATCCCCGTCGATATCGGCAATTGCCGGGGAGGTGACGATCTGTCCATTTGCAGGGTATGAACTTATCAATGATCCGTTTCCGCTAAGTACATATAACACGCTGTCTTCCGAACCGGCATAGATTGTCAGGGAAGATCTGCCGCTGTTGGCGATGGCAGGGGAGGAATGAATTACATTGCCGGTCATGTATTCCCAGTTTGAAGATACATTATTGGCAGCAGGCGAATAAGCCAGGCAGTAGATTTTAAAATCGTCAGAACCAATGATTACTTCAAGGTTTCCATCGTTATTCACATCGGCAATTGCAGGGGAGGAATAGACGGGCCCCCCTGTTGTAAACGAAGTTACTTCCGATGGGCTGATGAGGCCATCACCATCGAGATCTCCTTTGATAAAATAGACCAGTCCATCCTGTGAACCCACCACAACCTCCAGTTTCCCGTTATGGCTAAAATCTGCAAGACCCGCAGATGAGGTGATCATCCCGCCTGTTTTGTAGCTCCATTTAAGCGCTCCTGTTGCACCATTGAGACAATAGAGTGTACTGTCTTTAGAACCGCAGATCACTTCGTTTGAACCATCGCCGTCAACATCGCCGATAGCCGGACTGGCAATGATGTTCCCATTGGTTTGAAACACCCACAAAACATCCCAATCCACCCCTTCAGTACCAGTCGGTCCGGGGTATCCCCAGGAGGTGAGATCGACCGTTATCCCGTCATCAATGCCATCAGAATTATCGCCGTCAAATGCCCAGATACTCATCAGCGGATTGTTGCCGGCAACGATCTCAAGTCCTTCGTGGTTCGGCCCGGTGATCAGCTCCCCAATCGCCGGCGAGGAGTGCCACATGAAATTACCGTTTCGCTGGGGTTCATAAGGAAAGGTCCAGGCTGCATCTGAAATACCCGGGGTCCAGCTCCCGAACTTATTCATCACCTCCACACACCACCCGCTTGTTGTTCCGGTAGCCAGCTCAGCGCTTAAATCATAATTGATGTCTGCCACGGAAACCGAGGTTCTTGCCTCGTCGGATTTTGTATCCACGGCCCATTCAAGGTTACCGAGAGCATCGAAACACCTCCAGATACCATACGCATTTGAATTCAATTCGGGGAAAAAATTGCTGTATTCATCGCTCCCGGTAATAATTTCCATGAAATTGTCCGGCTCTCCCCCCAGATGATTGACTCCTGCGCCGAGGTTGATCATGGCCGGTGAAGCACCATACTCCATCCTGGTGCTGTTTGGTTGCAGAGGATAATTCCACAACTGGGAAATAACCTGTGCGAAGGATCCTTCCCTGCAAAGGAGAAGGAACATAATGAGAACAATCGTGTAAATCTTTTTCATAACCGGTTGCTTTTCTAAGGTTAAAATTACATGCATGGGTTTATTCGGAGACTGGTATTCCCGAATGCCCGACAGCATGGCAATAAATTAACAGTGATTTGTCTAAGAAAAGCTAAAGGTAAAACAAAAAGTGGACATCGCCAAAAATACAGAAACTAATTCAGCGCTTCATGCCATTTTCCAAAGCAGCTATTTGTGGAATTTCCTGATAAAATCTTCCACCTCGGGTACGCCACCCTGGTAAATCAGGTAACCGTTGTATGGTTCACGACGGGTAATTTCACTGTTGACCGGTGTGAGCATGATCTCTTTCACTTTGGCCAGGTCGGAAGTTTGCCCGAGCGCCCAGCTGAGTTTGATGAAAGCCGTTTCGGGAAGCATGTTCTCGGCCGGGATGATCCCTTTGGCCATGAGATCTCTCCCTGTGTCATAGACGAACATATGCACATAACCCCAAAGCGTCTGGACGGTCATGTAAATAGCGACCCCTTTTGCAATGGCCCGTTCGATGGCAGGGTATATCGGCTTGTTAACATGCCCCAGCCCGGTACCGATGATAATGATACCCTTGTATCCTGCATCGACCAATGCGTCGATCACATCGGGTTTCATGTTCGTGTAATAGTAAACCATGGTCACCCTTTCTTCATAGTAGGGCATGATCGTCACGTTCCGGTCTTTGCGCCGGCGCTGGTAATCGTGCTTGATAGGAACGACCCCCTGCCGGCTGACTGTGGCAATGGGGGTATCGCCGATAGTACGGAAAGTGGAACGGTATGAAGAGTGCATTTTCCGGACGCGCGTTCCTTTGTGAAGAAACCCGTATTCGTCGGATGTCGGGCCGAACATGCAAACCATCACCTCCGCAATATCACCATGAGCGGCCGCAGTGGCCGCATGCATCAGGTTCAGGGCGGCATCGGAGCTTGGACGGTCGGACGATCGCTGCGAACCGACCAAAACAATCGGAACCGGTGAATTCTGCACCATGAAGGTCAGAGCCGCCGAGGTATAGTGCAGCGTATCGGTACCATGCCCGATGATGATTCCGTCGATTCCCTTTTCAATCTCGTTTCCAATGGCGACAGCAAGTTTTTTATACTGTTCCGGCCCCATGTTTTCACTGAAAACGGCGAAAAGCTTTTCAGTTGTCAGGTTGCAGATATCGGCCAGCTCCGGAACGGCGCCGTAAAGCTCGCCGGGAGAAAATGCAGGGATTACGGCACCTGTGCGGTAATCGAGCCTGGAAGCAATGGTACCCCCGGTTCCCAGCAATTTTACATTGGGCTTATCTTTGGAATAAGGAAATTCCTTCTCGGGAATTTTGTAAACGGCTTTCTTGTACCCGAGTTCAACAATGCCGGTGATGCCATCAATATCAACTCCGATATTGTAGCCCGTAAATATTTTTAAAACAAGGTGCTTGTCATCGGTATTTTCGGCCCTGGGCAAGATAGTACCTTCAAAAACACCCCGGCTGCTGTCAACCCTGACCTTTGCCCAAACCCGGGCATTGAATTTTTGGAGTACGGCAAGTGCCCGCCCTTTGTATCCCTGGAAAATATCTTCGCTCATATATAATTTGGTAGTGGGTTAGTAGGAAGGTTAGTGTTAAGTGTTAAGTTTTATTGCTTTGCTGAGTTCGCTGAGGGACATGTTGCCTGTGGCCAGTTTGCTCAGGTTTCCCATCACCCAGCGAAGCCCGGCGGAATCATCATGGGAGGTTCTGGTCTCCTGGTATTTTTTTACAAGGAAAGGTACTTTCGCGAGAATTTCCGCTTTGGGAACTTCCCTGAAGTTAAGGGTGATGAGGACAGATTCAAAATCCATCTTGGGATGCTGGTAAAGGTGGAAAAGCATGTGCCGGGCAATGGCAAAATCAATCTTGCGGTAAACAATGAATTCCAGCAGTTCATAAACTTTTTCGAATGAAAAATCGGGCAACATGGGGTATTGTCCCTGCAGGTGTTTCAGGTGATGTGCCAGCAACCGGGCGGTAAACCTGGCAGGAATTTTGAGATTTACCTGCGCTTTTTCAAGCAGGGGTACAAGGTTGTTTTTTAACAGGTAGGTATGGGTATCTTCAGGCACCTTCCATTCCATCAGCTGCAAAATCCGCTCGGAAACCAGTTTTGGAAGCCTTTTCATGGATTCATCAATTTCTGAATCCTCGAGCGGGATGGGTGCCGAGTCGGTGTCGGGATACATACGGTCAGCGCCCGGAAGCACCCGCTCGAAAATGGTTGTGCCATCTTCAAACGACTTCCGGGTTTCATTCGGAACACCTGTAAACGCCAGTTTGCATCGCTCTTCAATCGATTCAAGGGCTGTTTTGATATCATCCTCGGGGCCCCAGAAAATCAACTGGGCGTCGCCTTCCCTGCTGCCAAGTAAAGACTGGACTTTCACCCAGGCTTTTTCGCCTACCACATCATCAAACATTTCAGAATGAACCATGTTGGGTTTTTCGATGCATGCAATTACTTTCAGCCTGTCGGAAAAGTCATCAGCAAACATTTTTCCCGGCTGGGTGAAGTGCGACAATATTCCCTGGAACTGCGGCAGATTTACGAGGTAGACCTTGAGGGTCGAACTCTTTGGCACACCGAGGTTTTCAAGTTTGAAATCCTTGGCCTTCACCTCCCTTGAAACTATTTTCCAGTTCGCCTGGTCCTTGATCGTTTTGTTCAGGATATCCCTGATTGCCAGCAAAGCCCATTGCCGGTAAGCCTCGTTGTGGGTCAGTTCGGGCATCCAGCCGTTATGGGCGACCCCCTTGATTTCGACCCGGGTTCCACCCTTGCAACTTACATTCACGTCGGCCCTGGTAGATCCGATACCACTGCGAACCTTGCCGGTGCTGCGATTCAAAAACCGGATATAATCGGCACCTTCCTTAACCTCGTCAGGGTTTTTAAATTCAGGATAGGTAACTGTTTCGATGAGGGGCATCCCGAGACGATCGGTGCGGTAGATCCGGGTGTGCCCGATATCGGACACCTCACGGCAGGAATCCTCCTCAAGGCTGAGCTGGATCAGCCGCACTTTCTTATGCTTCAGTTGAATCTCTCCTTCGATCCCGATGATGGCCGTTCTCTGAAACCCTGTTGGTATCGACCCGTCAAGATACTGCTTGCGCGTGATGTGCACCTCCCCCACCACCTTCAATTTCGAAAGCAGGGAGATATCGATGGCATGCGATAAAGCTTCCCTGTTCAGCGGGAATGGAGGCGTATCATCAACATCATAGGTACAGGCGGTTTCATTTTTTATACGGTAAATAATGTTTTTCCGTGTCCTGAATTCCATCAGCGCCGTGCCGTCATATTCCCCAAGTTCGCTCAGGGTGGGCCGCATGTGACGAATCAACTCGGCATCATAGTCATCCGCTTTCTGGAAAATTCCGGCAGGACAATGGCAGAAAAGTTTTTCTTTGGTTTTTAGTTGCTGATGAACTTCAAGTCCCGACATGAAACCAATACGGTCATAATCGGCCTGGGTGGCCTTGTTTCGCGGAACATATCCAATTTTTTGTTGTGTTTCGGCATGGTTGCGCCTGGGGTCGAAAATTTGTTTCATTGTATCAGAGAGCATATTATAAGAGTTCTCAAAGTTACCCAATTTGTGAATAACCTGATTGAATAGTTCATTAATTTTGTTAACATTGTCTTTAGTATCTTTGCGCCACGATTCTGAATCCATGCCCAAAATTTCCCCTTGTATCTTTCTCCTTGCCTGGCTCCTTGCCTTAAACGCATTTTCCCAGGAACAGGAAAAAACCAAAATTCAATATTCAGGCAGTGTCTGGGATTTCAACAAAGCAATTTACCCGGCGGGACCCAGGATCCTTGGAAATGTCGTGATGAATCACGACAGCGCATTCCTTTACTGCGACAGCGCCTATGTGAATGAAACGGAAAACAGGGTGATCGCCTATGGAAATGTGCGTATCAAACTGAGCGACACCCTCAACCTTTACAGCGATTCACTCAGGTATAACGGCAACACAAAAATAGCCAACGCTTACAGCAACGTAAAGCTGATAGACAATCAAACCACCCTTACCACCGACACACTGATATACAACCGCAACACCCGGATCGCCCAGTACGATTACTGGGGCAAGATTGTCAATGATAAAAACGTACTCGTGAGCCACCACGGTTATTATTATACCGATAAAAAAGAGTTTTTTTTCAAGGATAAGGTCATCATGATTAACCCCGATTACAACATGTATTCTGATACCCTGATGTACAATACGGTGACAGAAACATCCTATTTCTTTGGTCCGTCGCACATTATCAGCAAGGATAAAAAGGATTCGATTTATTGCGAAAACGGCTGGTACAATACACGCTTTGACTTTGCCCGTTTCCGCAAGCGGGCACGTATATACCATGAATCGACCTATCTTACCGGCGACAGCATGTATTATGAGCGCAGGAACGGTTTCGGCCAGGTATTCCTCAAAGCCCTGATGATCGATACGGTTCAGAACATCGTGTTGATGGGAAATTACGGGGAACTGCAGCGAAAGAGAGGTTTTGCCTTTATGACAGACAGCGCGGTGAGCGTATTGATCGACAAAAAAGATTCGTTGTTCATGCATGCAGATACGGTTCGGGCAACATTCGACGCGGCCCAGAACATTAAAAATGTTTTCTGTTTTTATAAAGTCAAGTTTTTCCGTCACGACCTGCAGGGAATGTGCGACTCCATGGTTTACTTCAGCAGGGATTCATCCATGACCATGTACCACGACCCGGTGGTGTGGTCGGAACTGAACCAGCTGTCGGCCGATTCCATCAAACTAACCATGCGCAACGGGATGGCGGATTCGCTGAAACTATATAGTTCAGCCTTCATCATTTCCAAGGATGATACCGGGAGTTTTAACCAGATCAAAGGAAGAAACGTGCTGGCCAAATTCCGCAACAATGAACTTTACAAGATCAATGTACTCGGAAATGCACAGACAATTTATTACGCCAGGGAGGAAGACAAGAGCCTCATCGGGATCGACATGGCTGTTTCAAGTGAGATGCTGGTCTTTCTTGACAAAAACCAGTTGAAATCAATCACTTACATCGATAACCCCGACGCACACCTCTACCCGGAAAAAACCGTCCCGCAAAACGAACGGAAACTCAAAAACTTTAAATGGGAGGAAAAGCGGCGGCCGCTGGAAAAAAAGGATATCTTCACCTGGTAGTTCATTGTTCACCAGGCCAAGTGTCTACCCTTTTACCAGCTTAGAAAACCGAAACCTTCACATATTTCGACGGATTCGCCTTGACGTCCTCCAGCAGAAGATTGAGGTCACGGGCTGCTTTTTCAACCTCCTTGTAAAGCTGTTCATTGTTGAGGAGCTGACCGACGGACCCTTCACCCTTGTTTATTTTCAGAAGTATCAGGTCAAGATCGCCAATTGCCTTGTTCACCTGGGAAATGGTATAGGGGATCCTTGCTTTTGCAAGAGAATCGCTGAGGTTTGAAAAATTGGAGAGAATATTGGTTATTTTTTCGTTATTCTGTTTCAGGTTACTGCTGATCGACTCAACATTGTTGATGATTTTCGAAAGGTTGTTGCGCTCAGCACCCATCAGTGTATCAAGGTTGTGAGTAGTATGCGCAATGTTTTCAAGCGATTGTTTAACATGTTCAATCGCCTCCACAAGATTGTCCCGTGTGTTTTTGTTGAGCACCTGCTGAACGATCACAGCAATGCTGTCGATGGATCCGATCAGGTTTTCAGCCTTGGTTTTCAAAGGTAGCAGTTGTTTGTTGACTTCCTGCCCAAGAGTGGCTTCAATAAGCGACTTCAATGTGTCGCCACTTTGTGCCATATCCTTTGAATCGCCGGGAATGATTTCGATTTCAGGGGACCCCAGCAAACTGGAACTGAAGATGCGGGCACTTGAATTTTTAGCAATGGGATAATCGCCCAGAACATAAAGTTCTACAATGATCTGGCTGGGGTTTTTAGGGTTGAAATAAAGTTTCTTTACCTGTCCGACCTTCAGCCCCTTGATGGAGATCGGGTTTGCTGCAACCAGGCCATTCACCTGGTCATAAGCTGCATAGAATGTCCGGCTTGGCTTAAGCAATTCCAGCCCCTTGAGGTACATCAGGCCCCAGATAAGTATTGCGGTAGCAATAACAAAGACAACACCAACCTTTATCTCTTTCCTGATTTTCACAGTTCCATTTTTATGCAAACTTACAAATAAAATTTTTACTTGTTCAGAAGCTTGTCGGCCTCAATCTGCGGAATGCGTTCGTCATTCCTGAAAATGACGATGAAAGCATCCTTTACACCCTTTTCCTTTACTTCATCGAGCAAACGCTGCGCTGCCGCCAGGTCCGTCTCATTTCCGACCGTGTATTTATACATTCCACCATGCATATACATTTTCACATCCTGAAACCGGGAAAACCTGCGGTCGCCCTTTGTGGTTTCACTTTTTTCCGCTGCGATTTGTACCCTGTAGATTAGTTGACCGGAAACTTCAACCTGTCTGGGTTTATGATCAGAAACCATCTCAGAATCTCCTTCCTTTACAGGGAGAATCTCTGCTCCTGAAATTTCCTTGAAGGCTTTGAAAATTGCCGAAGCAATATATTCCTGGCCCTTCTCCGATGTTAAAAAAAGTTCTTCGTCAGGATTGCTGATGTATCCTGTTTCAACGAGTACACTGGGCATAGTTGTTCTGTACAGGACGAGAAAACCGGCTTGCCTCACCCCACGGTTGTTCCGTCCGACGCGTTCCTCCATCTGTTTCTGGATGGCGGCCGCAAAATCGGTACTTTTATCAAGGTTTGAATTCTGGTTCAGCGAAAAAATAATGTAGGATTCGTCCGAGTTGGGATCAAATCCGTTGTACGTTGACTTGTAGTCCGATTCAAGCAGGATGGAGGCATTTTCAAGCTTGGCGATGTTCAGGTTTGCCTGTGATTTATGCAACCCCATCACATAGGTTTCAGCCCCCTGGAGAGTATGGTTGTTGTTGGCATTGCAGTGAATTGAGATAAAAAGGTCGGCCTTCGATTCATTGGCAATGCCGGCACGCCGGTACAACTCAACGAAGTTGTCCTTGTCGCGGGTATAGATGACCCTCACATCCTTCAGAGAAGCACGGATCAACTGTCCGAGCCTGAGTGCGATGGCAAGATTGATATTCTTCTCCCTCGACTTCTGCCCAAGCGCCCCGGGATCATGTCCGCCATGCCCTGCATCGATCACGACGGTATGCATGCGACCCGATCGCTGCGCCTGCAGGGACCCGGAAAAAAAAATAAGGAAAAGAACCGGTAAACACCAGATAAAACGCGGCATCCGTGATTTTAGATTGTTAAAGTATCTTAAAAAAGGCATGAGTTTCAATAATTTTGATTAGTTTTGAAACCCTAAGAAT
>Ga0118677_10001140_pt1 | contig 56953 bp, 54 predicted proteins | sample AliMusrvi5mmetaG_FD_86154 | JGI IMG/M metagenome (GOLD analysis project Ga0118677, IMG submission 86154)
AATGAATGATGATATAAAAATTAAAATTTCTCCTAATCCAACAAATGGTAAAGTATTAATTTCATTAAAAAATGCAAATGAAAAATATACACTTGAAATATTAAATACTTTTGGGCAGATTGTATTCAGTAAGCAACTAACCAATAGCGCTGAACAGATTGATTTATCTAGTCAAGTTGCTGGTGTTTATTTTGTAAAGCTGCAATCGGTGAATAATAGTGTTGTTCGGAAGATAATTAAACAGAATTAGTAGCTAATATCTTTTACAATTATACTAGACCTGACAGGATGAGACACCTGTCAGGTTTGTTTTTTTAAGTTCTTATACCTGTCAGGAGAACAGATCATTATTTTAGTAATTCTTTTGCTTTAATGCGTACAATCTTTCCATTCTTGCTGTAAATCAATTCACCATTTTCTTTGCTTTTCTTTTCAAGTAGTCTCTGAAAAGCTAATTCTATTCCTTTTAGAATCCTTGTCCGTAAAGTTGTCGTGTTATTTTCCATTTGAATTTTGATTTATTTGATTCCAGATAGTATAATCATTAATTTGTTTGTCATTATTTAAAAATCCTTCCGAAATAAGTTTAAAAGGACTTTCCGAGTTATCAATAATTAGCCAATAATCTGATACAGGAAGATATAATTGTATTAAATTTTTTGCTCCATTTCTATATCTACGCCTGATGATTTCTTCTGCAATATTGTGTCCACCTTCATTCACTCTTGTTCTTACCCTTTCAATGGCTAATTCCGGAGAACTTAACCAAAAATAAACAAGCGTAACAAAGTAACCTGATTCTTTAGCTTTTAATATGGTATTCACATAGCTTCTTGTTGAAAGTGTGGTCTCAAAAGCAAAATCAGATTGTTGTCTAATTAAATCATTTATCCTGTTTAACATTAAACGACCAGCTTCAATGGCTGCCTTATCAAATTGGAAAGGTGAAAGACCTCGAGCTATTTCATCAGCATTTACAAATTCTTTACAGTCTAACATTTCGGGCAGAACTGTATAAGAGGCAGTAGTTTTGCCTGCTCCATTTGGTCCAGCTATTATAAACAAATTTGGCATTATCGTTTATTTACAGCAAACTTACATAATATTTTAATATAAAAAATAAAAGACCGACTTGTTTAAAAGCCGGTCTTTATTCAGTTCCAACACATATACCATTACTTCTTCATCTGAAAAAGAAAATGGCTGTGATTCATATTATAATTTAGGACGTAATTGTCTAACAGCTGAACCTGCTTGCCATAATTCGCTTTCGCGTAATTCTTTCAATTCAATCTCAAGTAAATCCTTGTAGTTAGCGCCACCTGTTGATTCGAGAACACGTTTACATTCGCGACCATCTTTTACGCGAGCATAAAGATCTTCAAAAACCGGTAATACTGCATCACGGAATTTAGGTCTCCAATCCAAAGCGCCGCGTTGAGCTGTTGCGCTACAGTTAGAATACATCCAATCCATTCCGTTTTCATCAACCAAACGAATTAAACTTTGTGTTAATTCTTCAACAGTTTCGTTGAATGCTTCACTTGGAGTATGACCATTTGCACGAAGTACTTTATATTGTGCATCCATAATACCTGCTAAAGCGCCCATCAACACACCACGTTCACCGGTAAGATCGCTAAATACTTCCTGCTCGAAAGTAGTTGGGAAAAGATAACCTGAACCCACAGCAATGCCAATGGCAAGTGTACGTTGTTCAGCTTTTCCGGTAGCATCCTGAAATACGGCATAGCTTGAGTTAATACCTGCACCTGCTAAGAAATTTCTTCTTACGCTGGTACCTGAACCTTTAGGAGCAACAAGAATAACGTCAATGTCATTTGAAGGAATAACGCCAGTTTGCTCTTTGTAAGTAATTGAAAAACCATGTGAAAAATAAAGGGCTTTGCCTTTTGTTAAAAATGGTTTCAGTTTAGGCCAGATCGTGCGTTGCGCAGCATCTGATACTAAAAATTGAATGATAGTGCCTTTTTCAGCAGCTTCTTCAATTGAAAATAATGTTTTTCCAGGAACCCAGCCATCTTTCACAGCTCTGTCCCAATCGCTTTTATATTCTGGAGCCTGACCAATGATTACATTGATTCCATTGTCTTTCATGTTTAATGATTGAGCCGGTCCTTGAACACCGTAGCCAATAACAGCTACTACTTCATTTTTTAAAACTTCTTGTGCTTTTGAAATGGGGAACTCTTCGCGAGTTACTACATCTTCAACAACTCCGCCGAAATTGATTTTTGCCATATTATATTAATTAAATTGATTATTAAAAATTTAAGACTGCAAAATTAAAAAAAAATCTGTTAAAACGGATAATTATGATAAAACTCATACAATCCGTTTTCTTTTAGGTAGTCGGTAAGCAACTCACACGCATTGCGAGTAATGGAAATTCGCCCGGAACGAGTGAACTGAAGAACCTTCAATTCTTTTAAAACATTGAACAATTCCTGAGTTTCTTTTTTATGACCTGTTTTCTCGATGACTATATATTCCGGTGTTATTTCCAGAATTTTCGCACCGTATTTTCTAACGATTTCTTCCACTTTGTTATTTTCTGTCAATACGTTGGTGGGCACTTTATAGAGTGCAATCTCTTCGTGAACGATTTCTTCGTCTCTGTAAAAAAATGCTCTAATGACCTCAACCAATTTTTCAATCTGCCCGGTGATCTTTTCTGCCATTATTTGAGTTGTCTTAATAACAATGGTAAATTTATGTACACCCGGAATTGCAGATTCAGAAACTGTAAGACTTTCAATATTTATATGACGACGTGTGAAAATAATCGTGATCCTGTTCAGCAGACCGATATGGTTCTCTGAAAAAGCTGTTATTGTAAATTCTTCTATATTGTTGTTCATGTTATTTATTTATAAAAATTCAACAATCGATTTATTTGCCTAGTAAAACATCTGAAACGGAAGCGCCAGCCGGCACCATTGGAAAGACATTGTCTTCTTTCTCAATTTTAACTTCAAGCAAGAATGGACCATCTGTCTTAAGCATTGATTCTATTGCTTTATCCAATTCTTCGCGTTTCTCAACTTTACAAGATTTTATGTTATATGCTTCCGCAATTTTCATAAAATCAGGATTGATCATTTTGGTTTCGGAATAACGTTTCTTCCAAAAAAGTTCCTGCCACTGACGTACCATTCCAAGAAATTCATTATTTAGAAGAACAATCTTAACAGCAATATTTGATTGTAGAATTGTTCCAAGTTCTTGAATAGTCATCTGCAAACCACCATCACCAACAATAGCAATAACCGTACGTTTTGGTGCGCCAATCTTTGCTCCGATTGATGCAGGAAGTCCAAACCCCATAGTACCAAGACCACCAGAGGTTACCATGCTTCTTGTATGATTAAATTTGAAGTATCTTGTTGCAAACATTTGATTCTGTCCAACATCAGTAACAGCAATGGCTTCACCTTTTGTAGCATCTGTTAAGCGACGAATCACTTCGCCCATTGTAATTCCACCAGTGGTTGCATATAAAGAATCTTTAATGATTTTATCATATTCAATTTTATATGCATCATGAAATTCTTTAATCCATGATTTATGTGTATTCTCTTTGACTTTCTCCGTCAGCATGGGCAATGTAGCTTTTACATTACCTAAAACATGTACGTCAATTTTAACGTTTTTATTTATTTCTGCCGGATCAATTTCAAGATGAATCACTTTTGCTTGTTTTGCATATCTGCTCAAATCGCTTGTGATTCTATCGTCAAATCGCAAGCCAATTGCAATTAGTACGTCGCATTCATTTGTTTTAATGTTTGGTCCGTAATTGCCATGCATTCCCAACATGCCTACATTTAAAGGATGATCTGAAGGTAATGCTGACAAACCAAGAATAGTCCATGCGGCAGGGATTCCGCTTTTTTCTAAAAATGCTTTTAGTTCAGCTTCTGCCTGACCAAGAATAACGCCTTGTCCAAAGATTACAAATGGTTTTTTTGCTTTATTAATCAAGGCTGCAGCGTCATCTACCTGTTTCTGATTTGGTATTGGATAAGGCAAATAACTTCTAACACTCGTGCATTTTTTATATTTAAAATCTATCTTTCCAATCTGCGCAGTTCTTGTAATATCAAGCACAACAGGACCAGGTCTGCCGGTTTTGGCAAGATAAAATGCTTTTGCAATGGTTGGTGCAATATCTTCCGGTGATGTGATTTGGCAACTCCATTTAGTTACAGGCATTGTAATACCTACAACATCCGTTTCCTGAAATGCATCTGAACCAAGCAATCCGGTAGGTACTTGCCCTGTGATACAAACAAGTGGCGTAGAATCAATCATTGCATCAGCAATACCGGTAACAAGGTTTGTAGCGCCAGGACCTGATGTAACCATTACGACACCAACTTTCCCAGTCACTCTTGCATATCCTTGAGCAGCATGAATAGCGCCCTGTTCATGACGAGTTAAATAATGATTCATTTGCTCCTGATAATCATACAATGCATCAAAAGCAGGCATAATCTGCCCACCGGGATAACCAAACATGTCTTCAACGCCTTCATTCAGTAAGCTTAAAATAATTGCTTCTGAGCCGGTTATCTGTTCACGTTCTTTTATATTTATTTTTTCTTTCATTTCTATTTTAATTAAAAAACTTAAAACTATTTAATCAATTAATCTAACAGCGCCTTTGTCGGCAGAAGAAACATTCTTTGCATAAAATTGCAAAGATTTTGAAACAACCCTGTTTCTTTCAACTGGTTTAAAGGATTTTTCACCTTTGTTTTTTTCGATATTTATGCGTTGTTGGATCTCCTCGTTGGAGACCACCACATTGATAGTTCTTTCTGGAATATTTATTTCGATAATATCTCCATCTTTAATCAATGCAATCAATCCGCCGGCAGCAGCTTCAGGAGAAACATGACCAATGGATAGTCCTGATGTTCCACCGGAAAATCTACCATCTGTAATTAAAGCGCATGCTTTATCTAATTTCATTGTTTTAAGATATGATGTTGGATAAAGCATTTCCTGCATACCCGGACCGCCTTTGGGTCCTTCATAGCGAATGATAACTACATCACCTGCTTTTACTTTTCCTTCGAGAATTCCTTTGCATGAATCATCCTGTGAATCAAAAACAACAGCTTTTCCGGAGAATTTCAAAATAGAAGAATCAACACCTGCAGTTTTAACAATACAACCATCCACGGCTATATTGCCATGAAGCACTGCTAATCCGCCGTCCGGAGAATAGGCATGTGCAATATCTCTGATACAACCTTTTTCACGGTCAAGATCAAGCTCATTATAATTATTCGATTGGGATGCGAGTTTTAAATTTCTTTCAGCTGTTCCCGGTGCGCCTTTGGCATTGTCAATAGCAGCTTTTTTAGCAGTAGGTCTTGTAATATCGAAACTATTTATCGCTTTTCTTAATGTTAATCCATCTGCTCTTTTTACAGATGTTTTCAATAATTTATTTTTTTCAAGTTCACCAAGAATAGACATAATTCCTCCGGCTCTGCTAACGTCTTCCATATGATAAGGTGAGCTTGGCGCCACTTTGCAAATACAAGGAATTTTTTTAGACAATGCATCAATATCTTGCATTGTGAAATCAACTTCTGCTTCATGAGCAACTGCTAATAAATGTAGAACAGTGTTGGTTGAGCCGCCCATCGCAATATCCAGCGACATGGCATTCATAAAAGCATCCTTTGATGCAATTGAACGAGGAAGAACAGAAACATCGCCATCATTGTAATAAAGATTAGCCATTTCAACGATTCGTTTGGCAGCTTTTTTGAAAAGATTTATTCTGTTTTTATGAGTAGCAAGCACTGTTCCATTTCCCGGCAATGCAAGTCCAAGCGCTTCATTCAAGCAATTCATCGAATTGGCTGTGAACATTCCTGAACATGAACCACACGAAGGACAAGATAATTTTTCAATTTTTTTCAATAATTCATCTGAAACACTTGGATCAGCGCCTTTTACCATGGCATCAACCAAATCATATTTCACGCCATCAATCACGCCGGCTTCCATTGGACCGCCAGAAACAAAGATGGTTGGGATATTCAAACGCATGGCAGCAATCATCATTCCCGGTGTAATCTTATCGCAATTGCTGATACAAATCAATGCATCCGCGCAATGCGCATTGCACATGTATTCCACGCTGTCTGCAATGATTTCTCTTGAAGGCAATGAATAAAGCATTCCGTCATGCCCCATGGCAATGCCGTCATCAATCGCAATAGTGTTGAATTCAGCAGCAAAGCAACCTTCTTTTTCAATGATTGATTTTATATATTGTCCCACCTGATGCAGATGAACATGCCCGGGAACAAATTGTGTAAATGAATTTGCAATAGCAATGATGGGTTTTCCAAATTGTTCTTCTTTCAGTCCATTAGCTCTCCAGAGGCTTCTGGCACCGGTCATCTTTCGTCCGATAGTGGTCGTATTACTTCTTAATGGAATAGACATTTTAATATTTATTTTATTTTAAAAAGAATGCAAAGATACCATTTATAATAATTTGAATAAAATTTAATAATTGATTTTATTACGATATCCAAAAGTATAAAACGCTAATACAACATCGTATAGCTCAATAAAATCAATAGTTTTTTAATTTAAAACAACAAAATATTCCACTACACCCAAAATAGCTATAATGTAGTACTATTTACTTTTTCTATTTTTTTACACTCTCTTGTGGCTGGTACAAATACATTTCTAGAAAAAACGAACATTCAACCTTTTCACAAAACCTCAATTTAATTCAAAAACAATTCCTTCAGTTTACTTTCTTTTTATTGGTATCCAAATTTCTTCTTCAGAACTCGGATCATCGTTTTTGTATTTTGCTCCTAATACTTCAAAATGAGGTCTGTTATCTAATAAATAATCAGAAGTTGGCAACCATGTTCCAAAAATATATTGAAATGTTTTTGCACCTTCGCTTGCAGCGCCTATGTGGATAAACACTGCATATAGTCCGCTTGTCAAAAGATAAGATTCCATCCCGTCCGGAATTGTATTAAAATCTGCAACTTCAACAGCTGCCCATTTTTCAAATACTGCATCAGGGCTGAAATTCTTAAAATCAAAGGACGCATCATAGTTCTGCAAAGAAAATAAATCAGCAGTTAAAGCATTCATAATCTCTTTTCTTTGGAGCATAAAAGCTTGCCACAACTCTCTTGTTTTGTTGTTAGCAAAAGTCATTTTCATTCGTTTACCTACTAATTTTTTTTCAGATAAAGTCTCTATTCGTGGCTCCATATTTTCTGTTGTGATCATATTTTATTTGCCGGTACAATTAAACATCCATTGCACACCATATTTGTCTGTGCAGCTTCCATAGTAAGCGCCCCAGAACATGACTTGCAAGTCCATCGTAACTTTGCCTCCGGCAGATAATGCGTCAAATAATCTTTTTGTTTCTGCTCTTGTATCAGGATCAAGACAGATATGCATATTATTTCCGAATTTTACATCAAATCCCATGGATTCAGGTGCATCAGTGCCCATCAATATATGTCCGCCAAGGATAGGTAATTCAATGTGCATAATTAAATTTTTATCTTCTTTTGCCAATGGCGGCATGCCTTCAGGTGGAGGGAAATCGCCGAAACGACCAATGCCACCGCCACTAAATTCGCCACCGAAAACAGTTTTATAAAAATTAAATACTTCCTCTGTATTGCGAGGGAAATTGAGGTATATGCTTACGCTTGCCATAGATTTAGATTTTAAATTATTAAAATGTTATCAATAATTATTTTTTATTTTGTTATTTACATCCGTCAAAAAAATTCTCTGCTATCGCTGATTTGCAACCAGCAATTTTTATAGGCATGAATTACACTTTGCTAAATCCACGCCAACTAGGACAACTTGTTTATATATTCATAAAAAAATCAAGTTTCCCACTTTTGAATTATTTATTTTATAAATCAAATATACAAAAGATTTATAAATATATAATTTAAGAAGATTAAAAATAATCTTAAAAAAATAGTTAGCTGAACCAGTGAGTTGATATGGCTTTTGGAGATTTTAAAAAGAAAGAAATGAACTTTTTATTTCTTTTTGATATACAAAAAAATACATACTTCCAACAAAAAATGATCCTCCTATAATATTGCCTAACGTAACAGGAATTAAATTATGATAATCCTGAAATTGTACCATTGTTGTCAATATCCATACCTTCTGCTGCAGGAACAGACGGCAATCCGGGCATACGCATCATTTCTCCGAGAATTGGGATGATGAATCCAGCGCCTGAAGCATATTCAAATTTACGCACGGTAATCAGGAAATTGCGTGGGCGACCAATCCTTGATTCATTATCGCTAAATGATTTTTGTGTTTTCGCCATACAAATAGGGAGTTTATCAAACCCAAGCTGATAGATCGTTTTAAGGTCAGTGCGCGCTTGCACAGAATATTCAACGTTTTCAGCGCCATAAATTTCTTGCGCAATAATTTTGATTTTATCTTCCACCGGAAGATTCCAATCATACAAAGGTTTGAACTTATTCTGCCCGCTCTCAACATTTTCAACAATAGCTTTTGCAAGTTCAATCGTTCCTTCGCCTCCTTTCGCCCAACATTCAGAAAGCACAGCTTTTACGCCATGTTTCGCACAGATACAATTTACATAATCAATTTCTTCCTGTGAATCACTTGAAAAACTATTGATGGCAATAACAGGAATAATACCGAATTTCTTCATGTTTTCAATATGTTTCTCAAGATTTTCGCATCCTTTTTTGATGTGTTCGAGACTAGGCATATTATATTCTTCTTTCCTTGCACCTCCATGATGACGCAGCGCACGGAGTGTTGCAACAAGCACAATGCCATCTGGTTTTAATCCTGCATAACCGCATTTGATATTCATAAATTTTTCAGCTCCCAAATCAGCGCCAAATCCGGCTTCTGTGACAACATAATCAGAAAGAGACAACCCTAATTTTGTGGCAACTATGGTGTTGGTTCCTTGAGCAATATTAGCAAATGGTCCTCCATGTATAATTGCTGGATTTCCTTCCAATGTCTGTACAAGATTTGGTTTAATGGCATGTTTCAATAGAAGAGCCATTGCGCCTTGTGCCTTTAAATCACGGGCAAATACAGGTTTCTTATTGAAAGTAAAACCAATAAAAATATTTGCACATCGCTGCTTTAGATCGTCCAAATCTTTAGACATACAAAGGATTGCCATGACTTCGGACGCGGGAGTAATATTAAATCCATCTTGTCGAGGAATGCCATTGGAAGAACCACCAAGACCGATTACAATATCTCTTAGTGCACGGTCGTTTATGTCCATGACGCGTTTCCAGACGATGGTACGCGGATCAATATTCAAACTTCTAGTTTTACTTTGAAGATTATTGTCAATCAAAGCAGAAAGCAGATTATTTGCTTTTTCAACAGCTGTGAAATCACCTGTAAAATGAAGATTAATATCTTCCATTGGTATCACTTGAGAATAACCGCCTCCTGCAGCGCCACCTTTTATGCCAAAAACAGGACCCAACGAAGGTTCACGAATCACAACAATTGCTTTTTTACCTATCTTATTTAATCCTTCTGTTAAACCTATTGAAGTAGTTGTTTTCCCTTCACCTGCTGGTGTTGGCGTGACTGCCGTAACCAAAATGAGTTTACTCTTTTTAATTTTTTCTTCATCAATAAGGTTTAAAGGGAGTTTTGCTTTATCCCGACCATAATATTCAAGAATATCTTCATGAATACCAAGGCTTTCAGCAATTTTTTTTATAGGTTGGAGGACAGCAGCTTGTGCTATCTCAAGATCAGAAGGAACAGATTGTTTCATATTTTTAATTATACGTTAATATAGATTTCTTTGCCAACCCTGAGTTTTCAAGTACTCTTGGAATAATTGCTTTCTAGCCAATAGTCATCATATGAATGCCATTCACCAGACTTTTTGATTTAATTTTTTCAATCAGTTCAACAACAATACTTTCTTTTTCGGAATATTTACCAGCATTTTCTATTTTTTTTCAAAAAATTTCAGATGACACAGTTTTATTTTTCTATCGTTTGTCCGTATAAAGTCCTTTAACATTGGGCTTTCCGGCAATAAAATCTTTTAAGTAAAATGGTTCTGAATAAGCAACATCTTCAAATTGATTTTCGCTGAATTTTTCAAAAGCAAGCTCAACCATTCCAGCAGCTGAAGGAAAAATATTGTCAATAAACATAGCATTGCCATGATTAATTACTGCTTTACATTTTTCAGCGCCATCACCAAATAATATAATCTTATGATCAGGTAATAAATTTTCTAAAAATTCTGGAGTAATAATTTCAGCAGCAGTTGGCTTGATCTCATTGTTTTTCGGATCATATAACGCATAATATACTTCCATTCTTCGTGCATCAAGCATCGGACAAAAAAGAAGATTGTTATTTTGCTTTTCAGAGTTGATATATTCCTGTGTCAAGCGGTAAGCCATTGTTTGCAAAGTATTGAGGGTAATCAATGGTTTGTCTAGTGAGAAACACAATCCTTTTGCTGTTGACATACCTATACGCAAACCAGTGTATGATCCGGGCCCTTTGCTCACTGCCACTGCATCAATTGATTTCATTGAGATTCCAGCTTCTTTAATTATTTCATCAATAAAAAGAGTGAGAACAGCAGAATGTGAATTTTTTATATCCGATTCTTTTAGAGCAAGCAATTTATTATCATGGCTAACAGCCACAGAACATTTGGTAGATGCGGTTTCAATATAAAGAATATAAGACATGATTAATGTAGATTGATTTTTTTCGGATGCAACTCATCAGCTTTTTCATTGAGTTTATCAATTTGTTCTTTCAATTTAAGTTGCTTGATTTTAGGGATGATGGTCGGAGCAAAATTAACAATTGGTTTGAAAAAATAAGATTTTGCTCTTGTATCTTGAGGAATAAGAATTTTATCAAGATGCGTCAATCCTAAAATATAAAAAAGTATGCTGAGCAAAAAAGAGTATTTCGCTACTGAAATAGCTGCTCCTAACAGACTATTGATAAATCCGAATTCCAATTTATCCATTGCTTTTTCAAGCAATCGTGCTAAAAAATAAATGACAACAACGACAAAAATAAATGTTAAAATAAATGAAATAATCATGCCTGCCTGTCCGGATATTTTAAATTTTTCAACTAAAGAAGAATTCATATATCCTGAAAAATGTATTGCGCCCCAAATACCCGCAAGCAATCCGATAAATTTGGCAATTTCTAGAAGAAATCCTTTACTGAAACCTCTGTAAATAGCCCAAAGCAAAACGAAACCTATGAGAAAATCAATAACACTCATTTTTTCAGATAGTTTTAAAATACTTTAAAGTTAAACTTTTTATAATTAGATTTTTTCAGGATCATTGCAAAGATAGCTATAACTATTAAAAAAAGGATAATTCCACAAATGATAATTCCATGTATTTGAAATTTATAGATTATAAAGGAAATAAAGATATTGAGAAATCCTCCTATTAAAACTAAAGGCAATCCAAATTGTTTAAACTTATAAACACCAAAATTTACAATAACAATCAAGAATGGAGCTAATAAAAATAAAATTCTATCAATTAAATATGGCCAAATAGGTAATAACAAACTAATGAGAACAATTGCTATTAAAATACTTTTTAAGTGATAGTTGTTAGGTTGTTGTTTTAATATTTTAAAGACACTGATTAATCCGATGAAGAATAAAAACCAATACATGTCTATGATTCTGAAAATTTGTTTAATTCGTGCTAACTCAAAGTGGTCGCTTTGGGTTACCAGATGAGCTTGTAATATTCTTTTCAAAATGGAATCATGATAAAAATATTCTATAATTAAAAAAGAAATCATAAGTGGAATTATAAACCCAATAGATGAAGCAGTAAAAAAAACAATCTTCTTTTTAAAAGAAAATTTAGCAACTAAAATATATGAAAATAAAAATATTATACCAATAATTGCACTTTCTTTCATCAGACAACCTAATCCTACTAAACAACCTATTAGTAGCACATTTTTAATTTTTATTATAGAATTTGAAAAACATTTAAGCGTTAAATAAATTCCCAATATTCCAAAAAACCATCCAGCTGCATCCGTAAGTATAAAAAGCGAATATATAGCAAATGGTTGACATGTGGTATAAGCTAACATTCCTAAATATGCAATTTTATCATCTTTAAAAATTAGTTGATTTATTTTACAAATAAAAATTCCACATAGATAGAAAAACACTATATTCTGAAGAATAAATATATATTTCGGATGCAGAGATGTTAATAGTTCAATGAAGCCCGGCAGTAATAGAATAAGCGGTTTTGTTAAACGAGATTGATAATCAAATCCACCTTTTAGTCCAAATAAAAATCTGGCTCCTCCAATAAAACTTGGAGTATCATATTGTTCCCATCTAAGAAAGTCAAATAAAACGGCATAAATTATTGCTAATATAGTTAATGTAATAAATACTTTTTTATTCATTTCATGTATTTTATAATTCCGTTCAAATAAACAAAATAATATACTTATCTCATTAAATACATTTTGCCCCAGCCTTTTTTAAAGAAGTGATCAGCTTCAGTATTTCTTTTTTCAATACTATTTCCATTGATATTAGTAACCACGTGATAGAGATAAACTCCGTTTGCCAAGCGGTCGCCAAACTGGTCAGTGCCGTTCCAAGTATATTCGGAAATATTTCGTCCAATATGAATCGGACCAAATTCATCTTGTGTAATTTCTTTGACAATTCTACCAGTTATCGTCATGATTTGAATTTTAAAATAAGTGGGAACTTCATTTCCGGTTAAAATAAAAACAAAACGAGTTGATGTTGAAAAAGGATTAGGCCAATTAAGCACTTCAGTAATTGTAGATTTGTTTATAACCTGAAAAGTTGTACTATAATCATAATCATGTAATCCGGTAGCATCAGGATATCCATTGCCTGAAATATTTCCTGATTTGTCAACTGCTTTAATAAGCAGCTCATATTCTCCATCATCTTTAAAAACAGGATTCCATTCTATTCGACAAGTATTTTTTGGTAAAGTTGCAGCTGAAAATTTCATGTTTTCAACACCATGATTTTGGAAAAAAATTCGCTTCGGACTATCATCAATGGGCGATTTCAAATATATTCTGAACAAAGAAGTATCATTCAGTAAAAGATATTTATTTTCATCATTCAATGTCATAAGAATTTCCGGTTTCCCTGAAACAATATCATTATTGAGAATATGCATTCCATCAAAAGTTACATCAAGTAAAGGATTGATGTTATCTTTTCCTACAAAGAATTTTTTCAAAATAATATTATTGAAATGATATTGTTCTGATTGGTAATATTGTCCTGTCTTCGGATTTATTGGATTCACTTCAACCCAAAAATTATTCATTCCTCTCAATCCGATTGTAGAATATGAGATAGAGTCAATAATAATATCATTAGCCGGATGCAAACGGTTTTTTTTGTATGCAATTTCATGCACCGTTCTGTTCTGATCCACCAGCCAGTAATGGATAACAATGGTATCAGCAAAATTGAAATCGCTGATATTATGTGTAGCAATAGTAATTTTAATTTTTTCTCCCTCTTTAATGGTATCTTTATAAAAAGAAAAAAGATAAGAAGGATCAATGGCTGTTTCAGGAGCCTCGTCATACAACACTTGCCATCTTTTCAGAAAAGCCGGTGTACGGTTAATATTGTCTTTTGTAAAAAAAACTAATTGAATGAAAGGATAAATTTTTGCATCAATACGTGTTTGAAGATTTAGAATATCTATAGAATCTTTGACTGGCGGCAAGTTGCTGATAACAGTATCTATTTCTCCATTCATTTTAATTCCAAGTACTTTTAAACGAAGAGAATCTGTAACCGGATATTCTTTAGGAATAGCGCGCCAATGCAATGAATTCCATTTTAAAGAAGGTCCAATTAATGTTGAAATAATATGTCCTTCATTCCATTTTGTTTTAATACTATCAACCAGTTGAATAATTTGAGTCTGGCTATTGGCAATGACTTCATGAGATGCATGTAATGTGTCTTTGTATTTTTTACCAAAACATATATAAGGGAAATTATTTTGTACATTATGAATATTTTGACATCCGCAGGATTTAAAATTTTTTACTAAATCGGGAGGATAAAGTTCCCCATTGTGTTCTCTATGGCTGAAAGCAAGAAAATAATATCCTACAGGTACAGAATCAATAAATCCTTTCATTCTGCTAAACCATTCTTGTTGTGTTAATCCTACTGCACTATTTGTAAAATAATCAAAATCAGGGCGCATGTTATCATTATTGCATTGATAACTTTTATATTTCCCAGTATAATTATTTGCTGCATTGCCTGGTGTATTATACCATGGAATGACAGTTGTAGGATTTAATACGGCAAATTTCATTCCGCCGTTCTCATCGCCAGTACAAGACCATTCGCTCATTATGGCTCCGTTTATTTTATATAATTCTTCCTGCCATTGAATATAAGGATAATATCCTGTTTGCACATTTAATGATTTTATATCATCAGAAAAAGTAAAAGAACGCTGTTGGTGATTGTAACTTATGAATTGATAATTGTCTTTTTTAAATTGAAAGAAATGTGATTGCCCCCATCCACTCTTGCCATTCATGTATTGAAAAGAACTTTCGCGCCAATTGTATTTTCCATAAATAGAAGAATCAATACCTACACGCCAATAAATAACCGTACTGTCTTTCGGAATAGTGAATTGCGGAGTCCATGTCACCAAACCACCGGCATGACTGATCGTTCCGCTTGACAACGGATGAATAAAAGAATCTGTTGTGTCAATTTCAAAAATATAATTTCTCACAGGAGCAAACGGATCGCCGGTATATGCTTTGAGTGTGAATTTTGAAGAAGGAACAATAGCGTATTCATAAGGATAAACAGGCGTGATATCATAAGAACTGATAGGCAAATTCACTGAAGCTGTATTATTAAGTTTTGATATTTCACTGATTTCATTCCAAGCGTCTAATGTGACTTTAAACGTGTTCAAGCCAACACCTTTGAATGAACCGGCATCCAACGTAATTGAAACAGTATCTTTATACAATGGTGCAGCGGTGCGGATGGTGGTGTCTTTTTGAGATCCATCAGGGTATGTGCGGATAATATTGATAAAATAATTTGCATGAATTGCTTTCCCCATATTGGTTGCAATAATATTTATTTTAAAATTTTTCATGTCTCCAGTCACATTGGCTGGAGAAAAATAAATGTTTTGAGGCGTTATAGCATAATCAGGCTTGGTTAATGCAGATAATGTTAATGCCGGATCGCCGTGAAACATAAAATCATACATCAAATTTTTATAGTAAAAATTATTCTGTTGTAATTTTTTGATTGTATTCTGAATGGAAATTCCCAATGATCCATTATAATTTTTATAGGCAATGTTTTTGTACAACTCTTGAGAAAAAAGATTTAAAAAATAATCCATCCCTCTGGAAATAGAGCCAAGATAAGCAACTGCTCCTTTATCAGGAATCAATATATATGTTTCGCTTGAACTACGAAATTGAGAAAAAAGATCGCCGGCAAAACAAGAATTAGCCAGCAAAAAAGGATACTTCCCTTTATTATTATATTCGGATGGATCATCAATGCTTTCATCAAAGCCAATACCGGCGGCATGTCCGAAGAATGTCATGATAGCAACCCCATTGTTAATGATATTTGTTAAAGAATCAGAACGATTGATCTGGAAAGGTGATGACGATGTTTTAAAAAAACTTCTAACATAACCGCCAAACATAGTGTCTTCAATAGTTTGTTTATAGTTGTTCAAATATTGTTTAAACAAAAATTGCTGTGAAGCATCTATTCCTCCACCGAAATGCAATACATTTTTCAACCATTCCGGCGATTGTTTAAGTGCTAGTTCATGTTCTTTTACTTTATTCAAATATAATTGAACGTCTGCATTGCTTGTTGCAGCTAACCTTCCGGTTGCCAGTGCAGGATGATAAAGCGAATCATCCAGATGCACAGAAAATAAAATATCTGAAGGAGGCGCGCCATAGCCCGGTACAAGAGTTAAATTATATATTGAAGGATCTTTCCGATAATATAAGAATTCACTATTCACTTGACTGTCGTCCCCTGAGCGGTATCCTTTTCCAATCAAAAAAAGATATTTTGGTTTTTGTGAAAATTTTAGATAACAATTTCTGATAAAATTCCTAATGCCTAATGGATGTTTCCCTATTCCATGCGCATACTGATCATAAAGTTCATCAACATCCGCTGTTAATGTTTTATAACCGGTAGAATTTCTGTAAGCGCTATATTGAGAAGCTCCTTGCATCAACTGTTTATTGGTAATAATAATATAATTTGAATTAAAAAAATTACCGGAGATATAATTTGTAAAATGTGCCGGAGATGCCTGATTTGAGCCCACAGGAATCAATGTTGAAACAAGATTGATAGCATGATCAGAAGTAAGATAACATATTTTTTCATTTCCTGAATTAGGTATTAATGCTGAATAACCATTTTTGTTTTTATAAACAAGTATTCTCTTGTGATTCGTCAAATCGTATAATCTGACTGTATCATTTGGAATTGCAGCAAAGTCGCTGAAATTAAGCAAAGATTTTAATTGAGGTGAATCAGGCAAATAAAACTTGAAAGTTGAATCATTTTCCATCTGAAATGTATGCGGATATTTTATTGAAATATATGCTACAGTGCCTCTGTCAGCTTGATTTCCGGGCAAGTCATTAATAGATGATATATCAAACGTTGTTTTTGAGGATGAAAATGTTGAAGCAGGTAAAACATAATTCAAACGAATAATTTTAAATCCATCAAAAATAGTGTCATACGTTTTTCCGGAAAAAGAAAAACGAATATGATGGTCGGGATTGAGAGCAGAAACATCCGATTGCCCAAGCAATACACATTCAACATTTGCAGACGGTCCATTTGTGTAGATATTTTTGGTGTTGATTGTTTTTGAAATAAAACCGCCTAATCCGAATCCATTGTCAAACCAGCCTTCTCCCAAGATATAGTCTGGATCAGTCATTTCTTCAGGCGAAACAAAACCAAGAAAATAGTGATCTGTATAATCCTGTCGTGCTATATTGAAAAAATAATCAGATGGCGTATAAGCCGCAAAATTATTATCTGTTTCAACAGTCATTCGTTTATTATGAATGCTATTATTGAAAGTAACAAAATAAACTGCCGTATCATTGAATAAGCTATATGCCGGATTAGCTTGAGACAATGAGTTTTCATACATCTGCGTATCAAATCGTCCATCATTGCCGGTTGCATAAAATTCAATGAAATCCTGCGCGTCTAATTTCCCATCATTTTCACCGGGAATAAAAATATATTGTTCTACACCATCTCTAAATAATTGAATTGACCGTGGATCAATCGTATTTACATCAATGCCTGCGTTGGTGAGAACATTCGGATAAAGCCGATAGACGCCTTCTTTAGTAATTTTTATTTTATAATAATTTTGAGAATAATTGATCCATTCATTTCCAAATGGCTGTGCTGACAGCAATTCACATGAAAAAAGAAAAATTAATATAGCAAGAAAATATTTCATTAAAATAAATATTTAGTTTTATGCTTTGGTTTATTAAAACTTAATTTTAGTGAAAATACATTTGAATATAATGCAATTGAATGATCGCCAAGGTCAGTTAACGTATAATCAATAGAAATATTTTTTTTGATATTAATGCCAATGCCCATATTTAGTTGGCTGGATAAGAATTTTTTATTGCTATTGTTTGTTTCATATTGAAAATTTCCAATGCCACATCTTAAGAAAATGATATGATTATAGCCTAATTCCATTCCTGCATGGAGGTCAACACTAAAGGGATTTGAAGATATCAATACATTTCTTTTTCCGTCCGTTGTAACATCAGCTTCAACGACCGGCATACATGATATTTTTTTTGTAATATTAATTTTTCGGGCAATGCCGAAGATCAGTCGTGGAAGCGTGATTTCAAGCGAGTTTTCAGGAACTGAATTCCCCAACAAAGATAATTGCGCTTTATCTGCATCATTAAAATTATAACTCCATGCGTTGAAAGTAGTAGTAATATCACGCCCTGTAAATCCGAACATCCAGTTGTTGTGTTCATATTGCAAACCAATGTCAATACCAAAACCCCATGAGGAAGCAAAGTCGCCGGCTTGGTTGTGAACGACTTTCATTGTGGCGCCATAGCGCAATCCTTTTATTTTTTGATTGGCATGTCCGTATGAAAGTAGGAATCCATAGTTGATGGCAGAAAAAGAAGTTATTTTATTGTAATTAAAATTCCCATCGCTGTCAATCATATAAAGGGTATTTGGAATATCATCAATACCAACACGGATAAACGAAAAACTGGCAACGCCTGTAGTGCCTATTTTTGCTGCAATTGCACCATAATCATATTTGGCAATACCTGCAAAATATTCATTGTGCATAAGCGAAATTTGTCTGTCTTGTTCAATTCTGCTGAGTCCTGCGGGATTCCAGTAACCTGCTGTTACATCATCAACTACAGAAACAGTCGCATTCGACATGCCAATCGCTCTCGCTCCAACACCAATGGAAAGAAAGTCATTACTATATTTTGGAACTTGTGAAAAAGAAATAAAACGAATGAAAATGAAAATGAAAATATTAAAATACTTGATTAACATTATGAAATATTACAAATTTATTTTGAGTTTTATTATTAAACAAAAATAATGAAATTATTATAGTGATAATAGAATATGAATAAAGTAAATAGCAATTTCGGAATGGAATAAAATTCTATTGTCATAAATAACTAAAAACTATGAAAAATGCAATAACAATTTTGCTGTAATCTTTTTTATTTTGAAAAGCATTAAGATATTTCTTCACATGAAGATTATTCTTAATTTAGCGATTGATTAATTCATTTTAAATTCATGGAATCTGGAAGAGAAAAAATTTCATGTGTGATGATCACTTACAATGAGGAAGACAGGATTGCAAAAACTCTTGAATCCGTTGTGTGGTGTGATGAAATCGTGGTGGTTGACTCTGGAAGTACTGATAAAACGATTGACATTTGCCGACAATATGGATGTCGCGTTGAACATCACGATTTCAATGGGTTTGGCGAGCAGAAACAATTTGCAGTTAGTCTTGCTGCTAATGATTGGATTCTATCATTAGATGCAGATGAAATTATTACAACAAAATTAAAAGAAGAAATTTTAGCATTATTGTCAGCTAAAGAAATCAATTTTCATGGATTCTGGATTTCCACTAAATTGGTTTTCATGAATCGGATATTCAGGCATGGTACAGAATCAGATAATTACAAAATACGCTTATTTAATAAGCAGTTTTGTAATTTTAATACTAATAAAGTGCATGAACATATAGAACTGAAAGAGCCAACAGGCAAGCTGAAAGGCGAAATACTGCATTACAGTTATAAGAATCTTCATCATTATTTTGAAAAATTCAATACCTATACAAGCCTTGGCGCTCAACGGTTTCAACAGAATTCATCCAAAAAAAAGAAAAGCCGGTTCATCATTTTCATCTGTTTACCTTTTACTTTTCTAAAACATTATATTATCCGAGGAAATATTTTGAATGGCTTTGCAGGCTTTGTCTGGTCAATGCTTTCGTCGTTCTACCAGTTTGTAAAATACGTTAAAAGCAGAGAATAATCTTGATGAACACGCTATTGATACTCGGATTATTTATTTGCTGTTTAGGCATTTTTCTGCATTTTAAATATCTTCTGTTTGCCCCAAAAGCAGATGGATTGCGTATTTTAATGTATCATAAAATTTCATATGGAATTAGCGATGGATTAACTGTTCCGCTTGAAGATTTTGAAAAGCAAATACATTATCTGAAAAAGAAAGGATTCAAATTTATTGGGCTTTCTGAATTAATTGAATATTCTTCCAATAATCCAAAAAGTTTAAAAAACTGTGTAATACTCACGTTTGATGATGCGTATGACGAAACATTTCGTATTCTTGAACCTGTTCTTCGGCATCATAAAATTAAAGCGGCTGTAATGATTCCCACTGCACATATTGGCAAAGTCAATAAATGGGATGATCGTATGGATGCTATCATTGACAAAGAAACTATTCGATGTACTAATCCATCTATTTTTGAATTTGGACTACATTCTGCTGAACATATCAATTATCGAAGATGCGATATTTTTCAAATCAGCAAAGACATTGAAGATTCAATAAAATGCATGGATGAAAATAAATTTTCTTACTATAAAATTCTTGCATATCCTTACGGCGGTTTTCCACGCGATAAAATTACATATGAAAATTTCAAAAGAATACTTGCAGAGCATCAAATTTTGTTTGGAATGAGAATAGGAAATCGTATCAATAAAATACCATTCAAAGATTCTTATCTTCTGAAAAGAATTGATATCAAGGGGACTGACTCGTTTGAACTATTTAAACGCAAGATCAAAACTGGAAGAGAAAAATATTTTTAATATTTTAAAACATATTTGTTAAATTGCATCTCTTAAAATAAAAATTTAATTATAATGATTGAATGGCAAAAATTAATCAATTAATTGAGAAAATTAACAAAGGTGACAATTCTACTTTTAAAGAATTGTATGGCACAGATAAAGTTGTTCTACAAAAAACAGCACACGCTTATACCTCTAATAAATTGAAATTTTAATTTTCTTTTTAAAAAATAATATGAAAATTTTAAAAGAAGAAGCTTTCAAAACCACGATTGACGAGAAACAGACAAGTCTTTATACATTAAAAAATAAAAACGGTATTGTTACTCAAATCACTAATTTCGGTGGAAAGATTGCAGCTCTTTTTGTTCCTGACCGAAATGGCAAGATGGATGATATTGTGAAACATATAAACACGTTTGCATTCACAAATTTTCTTTAAAATAAATACAAATTAATTATTAACTAAAAATAAAAATTATGAGCAAGTCGAAAAACAATTATTTAATTCCACTGATTGTCATGTGCGCATTGATGTTTATGGTTGGTTTTATTACCACCATGAATAATTCCTTAATCGAATTTTTGCAAAAAGCATTTAAATTGGGAGAAGTAGAAAAACAATATGTAAATACAGCTTTTTTTGGTGCATATATTTTATCAATTCCAGTAGGAATGGTTATAAAAAAATTAGGTTATAAAGGCGGTTTGATAGGAGGATTAATGTTTATTGCTGCCGGTTTTTTCTTGTGTTATCCAGGGGTGGCAAATGGATATTATATGTTTTTAGCTTGTATGTTTTTAGTAGCAACGGGCATTGTATTATTGCAGGTTGCTCTTAATCCTTATATTATTGCACTTGGAGAACCTGATACTTCTTCACGCAGATTGACGATAGCAGCATCATTGAATTCATTGGCTACTACGATTGCTCCGATTTTTGTAAGCACTTTAATTATGAGTAATATTAAAGGAAGTGATGCGACAGCTATGCAAATACCATTTCTTGGTATTGGATTATTAACTGCTATTCTTGTTGTTACATTAGTTCCAATGAAATTGCCTTCCATTAAAGAGGAAGTATCAACATCGACATTGAATGTTGTAGAAAAAAGCAGTCCTTGGGCATATAAAAATTTAATTTTCGGAACAATTGCAATCTTTTTCTACATGGGAATAGAAATTGGTATTCCAAGTTTTTTTAAAGACTTTACTGGTATTAGTAAAGACCAAACATCTTCATTCAGTTTATTGGGATTTAGTTTTGTAATATCAGGGACAAAATTATTATCATTCTATTGGGGAGGTTTAATGGTTGGAAGAATTTTAGGTATAGGTATTTTAAAGAAATTTAGATCAAAACAAGTATTGGCATTTAATTCAGTTGCTTCAGCTATTTTGCTTGTTTTGGCAATGATGTCAACCGGTGAAGCAAGAGTTTGGTTTTTCCTTGCAACAGGTTTATTCCATTCAGTTATGTGGCCATGTATTTTTGATTTAGCAATAAAAGATTTAGGTTCTCATGCTAAAGTTGCATCAGGAATAATTTGTACTGCTGTAATTGGAGGAGCTTTATTGCCTCCTATGATGGCGAAAATTGGTGAAATGAGCACTTTAATGGTTGGTGTTTCATGTATTCTATTCTACTATGCTTATGAAATTTTCTTTGCTGTTAAAGGCTCTAAAATGAGATAATATTTTATTGTAAATTTTCAAGAAAGGCAACCGTTTAAGTTGCCTTTCTTGTTTTTTTAACTTTACTTTGTTTGTGGTCTGATAATTGTATTATTATCAAAAACCAATTTAAAAATGATTAAATATTTTATATTCATCTTTTTTATATTTAATATTATTAATATCTCCTTTTCCCAAGAATCTGTTCAGCTTGTAAAAGGAAGAGTAATAGATTTTGAATCCAAAGAATCTCTCATTGGCGCTGAAGTTAAGATATTGGACAATGATACTGTAATTTCAACGACAACTGATACTTCAGGAGAATTTGTTTTAAAAGTTAAAGTAGGGCGCCATTCTTTTGAGGCTTCTTTCATCGGATATGAAAATGCTGTTGTTTCGAATATCCTTGTTACAAGCGGTAAAGAAGTTTTTTTAAATATTAATTTGCGAGAAAATGTTACAAAGATTAAAGAGATAGAAATAACAAGTAGCAAGCGGCAACCGATTAACAGTATGGCTACAGTCAGCAACAACAGATTGAGCGCTGAAGATGCTTCCCGTTATGCCGGGGGAATGTTTGACCCTTCGCGAATGATTAGTTCTTTTGCCGGTGTGGTTGGCTCTGTTGATGGGGATTTGAATGAAATAGTCGTAAGAGGAAATTCTCCAAGCGGATTATTATGGCGACTGGAAGGTTCTGAAATCCCCAATCCAAACCATTTTCCGGATGGGCAAGGCGGTTCAGGCGGTTCACTCAGTATGATTCCTTCAACAATGTTGTCAGACTTTGAATTTCTCACTGGCGCATTTCCTGCTGAATATGGCGATGCAACATCCGGAATCATGGATTTGAATTTGCGCAAAGGAAATAATACAAAACATGAATTTTCATTTTTAATCGGTGATGTTGGAACACAATTCTCAACGGAAGGACCAATTATGAAAAATTATAAAGGTTCTTATTTGATTAATTACAGATATTCATCTTTCTCTTTAGCAGACCAGATGCACCTTATAGATAAAGGAAGTTATAATATTGCACCGGAATTTCAGGATTTGAATTTTAATATTTATTTACCAACAAATAAATGTGGAAATTTTGAACTATTTGGAGTAGGCGGAAATAATATGACAGGAAATGCTGCAACGCTTGATACATCGGCTTGGAAAAGCTGGGATGATCGTCGTGATGAACATGAAAAACATTATTTAGGAATAATCGGATTAAAATATCAGTATAGTTTCCCAAATCATCGAACATATTTGAAAAGTGTGATTACTGCTTCTACGCAGTATGATTACTGGAATAAAGGATATATCATGCAAAATTATTTTCGACAGACAGATCAAAAAGAAGAATACCAGAATAATTACATAAATGCAACGGTTTTGATTAATCATAAAATTAATTCACGACTTTCTTTAAGAACCGGCTTGATTGCAAAAGAAATCAAATCTGATATGTATCAAGATCAATATTTATGGGCAACAAAACAAACACATGTTTGGGTGAATACAACAGGACAAACGTCTTTATGGCAAGCCTATTTTCAATTAAAATATAGATTTAATAATAAATTAGAAATGAATGCAGGCGTTCATTATTCAGTATTAAGTTTAAATAACAAAGACGCTATAGAACCACGATTTGGTTTAAAATATCAACTAAGTGAAAAACATATTTTTTCTTTTGGTACCGGACTTTACAGCCGCATGCAAGCCATGCCGGTATATTATGCAAACGCGCTATCACCTGATAGTACGTATTCTCAAGGAAATAAAAATCTTGATTTTACCAAAGCTTTTCATAGTGTGATTGGTTATGAATTTATTCCAAACAGCAGAATAAGTTTTAAAACAGAAATTTATTATCAGTATTTATTTAATATCCCGATTTATAATGATCCTTCAATCAATATTTCAACGATCAATATACCTTCCGGAATCCCTTTCTATCAAATGGAAAACAAAGGGTACGGAAAAAATTATGGCATTGAATTTACGTTAGAAAGATCCTATGAACAAAATTTTTATTACCTGACAACGCTTTCACTTTTTAACTCTGAATTCCTCGCAGGCGATGGGAAATGGCACAATACAGCTTTTAACAGCAATTATATTTTTAATTTTCTTATAGGAAAAGAATTTAAAGTAACACATGCCAACAGTTTGGGCGTTAATCTTAAAACTGCTTACAGAGGTGGATACCGCACAACGCCTGTAAATCTTCAGTCTTCAGCAACTTCAGATTACACAGTCTATTATACAGATAAAACAAACACTCAAAAACTATCGGATGTTTTTAATTTAGATATTGGTGTAAACTTCAGAAAAAACGGGAAAAAACATTCATGGGTTTTATCTGCAGATTTGCAAAATGTTCTTAATGAAAAAAACATTGTAGTGTATGAATACCGCGCCGCTACTCATGATATTGTGACTATTCGCGGATTAGGATTTGTTCCTATCATCAATTTAATGGTTGAATTATAAAAAGATTTTCTTTTATTTCTGTACATTTGGAATTAAACAGAAATTTAGTATTATTGCTTTTTATTTTTTATGTCTAAAAAGAAACCCGCCAATAAACCAATAAAACAGGTTCCTGTTAAAAAACCTCAAGAAAAAAAACACTACAATTTTTTTCTACCGGCTATTTTCTTTTTTACTGTTTTGCTTTACTGCAACACCTTTACAAATGGCTTTGTGATGGATGACGGCGCCATGATTACGGATAATAAAACCGTCATGAAAGGATTTGATGGAATAAAAGAAATATTTCAGCAATCAACAGCGTTTGGAAGTACCGGCGAGCGTTTTGGCGCATATCGACCATTAACAATGACATTCTTCGCCACTGAAATCGGGCTTTTTGGAAAAGATAATTTTATGTTCCATCTTATTCATGTTTTATTTTATGCCTTGGGATGTATGGTTGTTTTTTTAGTATTAAAAAAACTTTTGAAAAAATATAATCCCTTGCTGCCATTGCTTTCCATTTTGTTTTTTATTGCTCATCCTGTGCATACAGAAGTAGCAGCGAATCTGAAAAGTATGGATGAAATTTTATGTATAATATTTTCTTTTTTATCGCTTTTGTTTTTTTATGAATATTACGAAAAATCTCGAATAAGCTATGCATTGATTGGCTGGTTACTATTTTTTCTTTCATTATTTACAAAAGAAAATGCAGCGACATTCATCATCATCATTCCATTGGCATTATATTATTTTTTTGAAAAGACAGATTTCAAAAAATTATTGCTTATCAGTCTTCCAAATCTTTTATTTGTCTTGATTTTTCTATATATAAGGTCAAAAGTTCTTGATGAAATTCCTCCCCGACCGCAAATAATTAATAATACATTAGCTGCTTCAACAGATATTTATGAACGTTTTGCAACAATTTTATTTTTTCAACTTTATAATCTTCGTTTGTTATTTTTCCCAAATGTACTTTCATGGGATTATGGATTTAATCAATTGCCATTGAAAACATTTTCTGATCCTTTGGTGCTACTGTCTTTATTGGTCTTTTCAGGAATGTTTATTTTTGCAATTTTAACCTTAAAAAAGAAAAATATTATTTCCTTTTTTATTTTATTTTACTTCATCACATTGATTGCATCGTCAAATATTTTACAACTGATTGCCGCAACAATCGCTGAACGCTTCTTGTTTATGCCATCTGTTTCTTTTTGTATTTTGCTTTCATTTCTACTTTTAAAAATAAACGATATAAAAATTCAATCTGTTTCTCAAGAAAAAAAGAAGCAAATTATATATATTATTTCAGGATTAATTATTGTTTTATTTTCTGTAAAAACATTTTCTCGAAACAAAGACTGGCAAAGCAATATGACGCTTTTTGCATCAGGTGTAAATACTTCTCCAAATAGTTATCGCACCAATACTGCGTATGCTTTTGAATGCGTAAAAGCCGGAGAAAAAGAAACAGATAGTTTGCAGAAAAAAACCTTTTTTCATCTCAGTGTGAATCATTTTAAAAAAGCAATTTCCGTTTATGCTGTTAATCCATCTGATTGGTTTAATCTTGGTGTTGCTTATAATTATTTATCTATGTCTGATTCTGCGGAACCTACGCTGCTTAAGGCTTATCAGTTAGATTCAAATAATATTTCCAGAAGTTATAGTTTAGGTATTTTTTATAAAGGAACAAAGAATCATAAACAATCTTTAAAATATTTTATCCGAACAAAACAGCTTGATGCGAATTATGATGATGTAGATTTTGAAATTGCACTCAATTATCATTTATTAAATGATTTGCAAAATGCCATAAAATATTATGAGTTTGCAATACTCAGAAAACCCAATCACCACGATGCTTTGTCGAATATTCTTCTTATTTACAAGAATAATCAGGACATTGAGAAAGTCAACTATTACAGTCAACTTCTTGCAAAGGTTAATAAATAAAATTGTTTCTATTATTTATTTTCAGGAATATCTAATTTTTCAAAAACAGAATTGTTGCTGATAAATTCAGGAATCAATTGTTTCATTTTTTTTACTATAATGAAATCATCTTGCTGATGAAAAAGTTCAATCAATTCATCCATTTCTTTTGAAAAAACCGAAAGATTATATTCATTAACTTTCGCAATCATTATCTGTGGATGATGCGTAGGTAGAGTGTTCTCGTGGTCATTGAGCAATTCTTCATACAACTTTTCTCCCGGACGCAGATTGGTAAACGTAATAGAAATATCTTCATCAAGTTTTAATCCGGAAAGCATAATCATTTTTTTCGCAAGATCAACAATTTTAACAGGACTTCCCATATCGAAAATAAAAATTTCTCCGCCATTGCCCATCATTCCTGCTTCAAGTACGAGTTGACATGCTTCGGGAATGGTCATAAAAAATCTGGTTACTTCGGGATGTGTGACTGTAAGCGATTCTCTGTTGAGAATTTGTTTTTGAAAAAGTTCAACCACTGAACCATTAGAGCCAAGCACGTTTCCGAATCGTGTTGTAATGAATCTTGTTTTTTGTTTTTGATTTAATGATTGTGTATATATTTCAGCAATTCGTTTTGAAGCTCCCATCACGTTGGTAGGCTTTACAGCTTTATCTGTGGAAATCATTACAAATTTTTTCACATTATATTTTAATGAAAGATCCGCAATGATTTTTGTTCCTTCAACATTTGTAGAAATCGCTTCCGACGGATTGTTTTCCATCAAAGGAACATGCTTGTATGCCGCAGAATGGTAAACAATTTCAGGATTGTAAGTTTTAAAAATTTGCTCCATTCGAATTGAATTTCTAATGTCTGCAATAATTATTTTAAAATTACATTGACTAAAATTTTTATTCAGTTCAGCTTGTAAATGAAATAAAGGTGTTTCAGCCTGATCAATTAAAATTAAACAACCGGGCTTGTAAGCTGCGATTTGGCGTGTCATTTCGCTGCCTATAGAACCTGCAGCGCCTGTGACTAGTATTGTTTTTGAAATAAGTTCTTTTTTTATTTTATCCTCATCCAGTTTAATAATTTCTCGTTCGAGCAAATCATCAATATTAATATCTTTTATTTGTTTTGTACTGAGTTCCCCGTTAATCCAGCTGTTCACAGGAGGAACACTCATCACATGAATTTCATGCGACAAACATTTCTCAATGATTTCCTTTTTTATTTTAGGTGAAAGATTAGAGTCTGAAAAAATTACTTGATTGATTTTATTTTCGTCAGATAAAAGTGTATCGAGTTTATCAGCATCAAATATTTTAACCTGTTCAAGTGTTTTATTGATTCTGTTCGTATCATTATCAATAAAAGCAATGGTTTTATAATGAATCTCTGAATCTCTGTCAAGCGCTCTTTTTGTGAAAAGACCTGATTCTCCTGCTCCATAAATGATAACATTTTTTTGTTCTTTATAAACATGACTACTATCATAAAACATAAGCTTTATAATAATTCTGAAAGCAATAAGAGAAAAAGAAGTTAGCAGTAAATCTATGATTATAATTGAAAAAGGAATAAAATATCTGTGAGAAATAAAATAAAAAGTAATTAAATTGGTTACAGCGAAGATTAAGCTACCGATAAATGTTGTAATAAAAATTTTAACAGTGTCGCTTGTGCTGGTATGTCTGATGATTCCGGCATATGTTCTGCTGATTAAAAAAATAATTGTTCTAATAAAAAGTATAAAAAAAAGAGCTTTTGGAAGCGCATGAAAATCTTTATCTGGTGAATTACCAAAATCAAAACGGAGTAAATACGCCAAAACCACAGAAAAAGCACAGATGACCAGATCAAGTAGAAAAATTAGCCAACGTGGCGAGTATTGTTTAAGTTTAAACATTGATTTTTAAAATTGAACTCTCAAAGATATAAATAATAAAAATTCTGAAGGGATTAATTCTACTTCATTTATAAACTGAAAAAAGTAATGATGTGTTGATATTTAAAAAATCTTTTATTCTTTTTTTATTTAATTTTGTCTGCAAATCTACAACATGAAAGATACACCATTTATTTCATTTCATAAAATGGCAGGTGCGAAAATTCTACCATTTGCAGGGTTTAACATGCCCATTCAATATGAAGGCATTAATATTGAACATAAAACAGTGCGAGAATCCATCGGTGTTTTTGATGTTTCGCACATGGGAGAATTTTGGTTTAAAGGACCAAAAGCATTTGATCTTGTTCAAAGAATAACATCCAATGATGTTTCACAATTGTATGATGGAAAACTTCAATATACTTGTTTCCCTAATGAGAGCAATGGAATCATTGATGATTTGCTAGTATATCGCGTGGATGCAGAAACATATCTTATGGTTGTGAATGCGTCTAATATTGAGAAAGATTGGAATTGGTGCGTTTATCAAGCGGAGAAGATGGGACTGCAAGTTGGAAAAGAATTGTATAATGCATCGGATGAAATTGCTGCATTGGCAATTCAAGGACCATTAGCATTTAAAGCATTGCAGAAATTGACCTCGTTTCCGATTAATGAAATGAAATATTATACGTTTAATAAAATTGATTTTGCCGGAATACAAAATCTTATCTTCATCCGTGGCGGATATACAGGTGAAGATGGATGTGAGATTATTATTAATAAAAAAGATGCTGCTGTGTTATGGAATGCAGTGATGGCAGCAGGAACGGAATATGGAATAAAGCCTGTTGGGCTTGGTGCACGCGACACATTGAGATTGGAAATGGGCTATTGTCTTTACGGAAATGATATTAACGAAACTACTTCACCACTTGAAGCCGGTTTGGGATGGATTACAAAATTTGTTGACGGAAATAATTTCGTTAATCGTGAAAATCTTGAAAAGCAGAAAAAAGCAGGTTTATCAAGGATTTTGAGAGGATTTGAAATGATTGATTTTGGAATCCCAAGAAAAGACTATGAAATTTGTGATGAATCGGGAAATGTGATTGGTAATGTCACATCAGGCACCATGTCTCCGACAATGAAGAAAGGAATTGGCATGGGATATATTAAATATAATCATGCTGACATTGGAAAATCAATTTATATAAAAATTCGTGGAAAACTTTTGAAAGCGGATATTGTAAAATTTCCTATCTTTATAAAAAATTAATTTTTTAATTTTTAAAAATTAAATAGTTATGGAACAGCAAATTGAAAACAAAAAAACAATAGAAGTGTGTTTCACACCCATATTGTATCCTTATAAATTAATTAAAAAAGATTTTGTCGTTATTATTGTTGATGTGTTAAGAGCAACAACAACAATCTGTACAGCTTTTCAGAATGGAGCAAAAGCGATTATACCTATTGCGAATGTTGAAGATATTATTAAATATAAAAATAATGGATTTATAATTGCCGGTGAACGTGATGGAATAAAACTTGAAAATGCAGATTTAGGAAATTCACCATTTAATTTCACAAAAGAAATAGTTGCCGATAAAACCATTGTTATTACTACAACCAATGGAACTCAAGCCATTGAAATGGCTAAAGATGCTGATAGTATTGTGATTGGTTCATTTTTAAATTTAAATGCCATTGGCAATTGGATTACTGAACAAAATAAAAATGTGATTATTCTTTGTGCAGGATGGAAAAACAAATTTAACCTTGAAGATACTTTATTTGCAGGCGCTTTGGTTGAATATTTATCCGACAGTCTTAATTTTAATCTCAACCTTTCTTGCGATTCAGCAGTTGCGGCTCTTGATCTTTGGACAATTGCTAAGGAAGATCTTCTTGATTATGTTGAAAAAACTTCACATCGTCATCGTTTAAAAAGAATGGTGTTGGATGATGTGATTGAATATTGCTTCACACCCAATGTTTCCGAGGTAATCCCTGCTTATATTGACGGAAAATTAATTGATATTTCTGAAAAGTAAACTTAAAAACGTCTTTCAGATTTATTTCCCTCTTCCTTGAATAATTATCAGAATCGTATTGATTAGGATTTTAAAATCCATGGCTATTGACATATTTTCAAGATAAAGTATGTCGTATTTGAGGCGTTCAAGCATTTGCTCAATATTTTCCGCATAACCATATTTCACTTGGCCCCACGATGTCAGACCAGGTTTTATTTTCAATAATAATCGATAATAAGGCGCTTTTTGGACTATCTGGTCAATGAAGTATTGTCGCTCAGGGCGATAGCCCACCAATGACATTTCTCCTTTTAAAACATTATAAAATTGTGGCAATTCATCCAACCGAACTCTTCTTAAAAATTTTCCGAATGGCGTAATCCGTGGGTCATTTGAATTTGATAATAATGGCGTGCTTTGTTCTGCATCCAAATACATTGACCGAAATTTATGAATGACAAAAGGTTTTCCTTTAATGCCAATCCTTTCATGAGAATAAAAGATATGTCCTTTGGAAGTTATTTTAATTATAAATGCAATAATAATATATATTGGAGAAAGTAAAATCAGGCAAATAAGCGAAATTGAAATATCCATTGTTCTTTTGATAAATTGCTGCCAAACAGGTAAAAAATCCGGAGAAATTTCAACCAATGGTGGTCCGAAAATGGAATTTGTTTTAATTGTTCCAAGCAGAAAATCCTGAATGCTTGGAATCGCTTTTATAATGATATTAGATTCTTCAAGTTGAGTAATTATTTTTTCGATTTTTTCTTTTTCCGTTTTTTCAATGGCAATAATTACTTCTTCTACTTTATAATCATCAACAATTTTTTTAAGAGAATCATACGTGCCGAGATTTGGAAGATAGTCTGACAACATACATTTTCCATTGCTTGTGCCATTAACATAACCGATAAATTTATTCCCTGCAGATTTTTGCATACTATCCAATTCCTTGTAAACAGAAAATGCATTTTCATCAGACCCAATGATAATGGTATTGAATCCAATGATGCGATTATGGATTTTGTATGCTGTGTTGCTTGTAATGAGAAATCGAAATAAAAATGTAATTGAAAAATGTAACGCAAACAGTACGAAAAAGTAATGATAATAGGTTTTATAGCTGATTACTTTATCATCTAAAATGAAAAAGAAAAAAATTGGAATAACGCCAATAAAAGTGATGAAAAAAGTTTGACTGAGTTCTTTTATTCTTGATTTTCTATAAATCCTTCTGTAGGAACCATTGAGAATATATAGAAAAATCCAGAAAGGAACTAAAAAAGCCAAGCCAAGATACAAATTCATATCATGAAGAATAACATCTTTGGAAATATGTATTCCTTGCAATTCTGAAAATTTTCTATAAATAAAAAATAAACTCCATGCAATCACAGCAGTTACAATATCTGCGGAAACATATTTAAAAATCTGGAGTTTTTTATTCATTGGGGATTAAAAAAATAATTTTCAAATTTAGTTCAAATTGAAACTAAATTTGACTTAAAATTAATTTGATTAAAAAAAATTGAAGCTAAAATTGATTTTTTTTTGAAGAAGTAAATCATTCATCAATAATATTAAAATTAAATTTATTAATAAATATTTTAAATTTAACGATAGAATATTTTGTTTATTGCCTATTTGTTGAAAAAGTTTTTAAATTAGTTGAATTAAAAATAAACCCTTTCATTTTCATATTTTTGCAATTAAATTTAATCATGAAAATTTTAGTTTACGGTTATGGCAATCCCGGAAGGCAGGATGATGGTCTTGGACCGTTGATGATTGAAAAAGTTAATGAATGGATTGAACAGCAAGGCGTGCAGCATATTTCAACGGATTGTAATTATCAGTTGAACATTGAAGATGCTGAACGAATTTCTGATTTTGATCGTGTTGTGTTTGTGGATGCAAGCATTGAATCTATTGACAATTTCAGCTTATCGAAAGTTGAACCAGGTAAAAATCTTGTTGAATTCACAATGCATGCTGTGAGTCCGGCTTATGTTCTTGATTTATGCAATAAAATATTTAACAAAACACCTGAAGTATATCTTGTGCATATCAAAGGATACGAATTTGAACTGGTTGAAGAACTGACGCAAAATGCGAAAAAAAATCTTGAACTGGCTTTTGAATTTTTAACAAATCCTTCCGGATTGCTGATGCAGCAAGCTGTTTAGGATTTCTAAAATACTCCATCAACGGTTTTTAAAATTAACCAATTGTCACTGGTTTTAAATTGCTTACCGATTACAAATTGTGTAATATACTTTTCAGTAATAATTTTACGTTCAAGTTTTTTTGTAAAGTTGTTATATACTAAACAATTTCCTTTTTCTAATAGAGAACTGATTCTAAAAATGAGTCGGGATTTTTGCATTGAAGAACCTGTAATTTTTTCTGCATAAATAATTTTTGTAGTGTCTCGAAGAAATATATCTATTAGTTCTTTGTCCCAGTCTAAGTCATATTCTTTAATAAATTTGTAACAATTATCTATAAATATTTTATAGGTAGTTAAAACAGTAAACGTGTCTGTTTTCATTAAAATTACTGTCCTTGATTTTTTTGTCAACGCTGAAGAATCGAGCATTTTTGTTATAGTTCCGTTTATTTGTCCATAAGAAGGAATAATTAGCGCATAAAAAAGTATCAAAAAAATATACCTAAATAGTTTATTCATAAATTTAATATTGATCATATTTAAATTATTTTTTCTGAAAAAATTTATTACAAATTTCCCATAAAACGATTCCTGCACAAACTGAAATATTCAACGAATGTTTCGTGCCAAATTGAGGAATTTCAATACATCCATCAATGCTCGAGAAAATTTTTTCATCAACACCATTGATTTCATTTCCGAAAATAAGTCCTGTTTTTTTTTCAATATCTGGAGAAAATTCATTTAGTTTGATGCTCACATCAGCTTGCTCTACCGCATAAATCAAGCCTTCCGAAAATTGTTTTCTGAAATAATTCACAGCTTCATCAAGTGTTTCAAAATATTTCCAGTCCACAGATTCTGTAGCGCCAAGCGCCGTTTTTTGAATTTCTCTGTGCGGTGGTTTACCTGTAATGCCGCATAAATAAATGCTTTCAATACTAAAAGCATCTGCTGTGCGGAAGACTGAACCCACATTTAGCAAGCTTCTGACACTATCTAAAAAAATAATTATCGGCGTTTTGGATTGATTTTTAAATTCATCCACACTTACCCGCTGTAGTTCGCTATTGCTTAGTTTTCGCATGATTTCAGAAAAATATCTTACAAAAATACATTTTTAACTTTAGGATTCTAATTTCATAAATATAAAAATAGTTTAATTTTGTCTAAACCAATAAAACTATTTTATATGAAATCAATCAGTTTTTTTCTTCTGATTTTTTTAAGTTTATGTATTTCATGTGTCAATAAAGACAAGCATCAAATCCTTGTCACGCCTCAAATTGAGTATGATGTACTTATAAATAATCCGGATAAAGTGATGAACTGGTGGATTCAAAATATTGAAGGACCAAAAAGAGAAATGCTGGTTGATGCAATCTGCAAGACCGCACTATCAGGGCAAAACAAAATTTCAGGATTTGTGTTTGACACAATATCAAAAAAATTTCGACACTATTTCCCGTTAACTTCTGAACAACTGAAAACTTTACTTACACAAGATTTTATTCAAAACATCAATAAAATCAGGTTTAAAGAAGAATGGCGCATCAATGAAAAAACTTTACAAATAGAAAAAAAAGTCAATGGAATTGCGCCGGTAATAGCTATGTATAATGACAGCGGCGCTTTTATTGGGAATAAAGTACTTTTCTGGATTGACCTTGACACAAATAAAAACAATAAAGATTCGGAGAAAACCCTTATCACCAAAAGGATTCAGTATGATGTGTTTATTAAAGGTCCTGATTCTTTGAAAGACTGGTGGGTTGACAATATTGAAAAAACCGACAGAGAAAAATTAGCAGAAATAATAATCAAAAATGTATCTTCAGGTAAAAAGAAAATTTATGATTTTCCTTTTAACACTTTATTGAAGGATAACGAAATTCAAGCAATTCTGCACCCTGTTAAAAAAGTTATTCTTAAACGAAACAAAGCACCGTTTGATAATTATGATACAACGATTGTTCAATCATTTACATCGGACAAAATAGTCAAATTGCGTTTTCTTGAGGAATGGAGCTTTAATCCTGCAACTCTTGCGTTTGAAAAGAAAGTTCTTGGCATTGCGCCAATCATTGAAAATTATTCGATTGAAGGAATTTTCCGAGGATTTACGCCACTTTTCTGGATTTATTTTGATGAAAAATATCCTGCAAATGATATGAAAATGTAAGTATTTTATTTTTAAAAAATAATTTTCTAAAACATGATTTCTCCTGAATTAATGCGTTATGCAGAAGAATTTACAGACGAAGAATTGCCTGTATTAAAAAAGCTGAATCGGGAAACAAACATGAAAACCGTGAAACCGCGCATGTTATCCGGACACATGCAAGGACGGCTGTTGCAGATTTTCAGCCGGATGATGCAACCAACGAAAATTCTTGAAATAGGCACTTTTACAGGTTATTCAGCGATATGTCTTTCAGCAGGATTAAAAGAAAACGGAATGATTCACACCATTGAATACAATCCCGAGATGGAAGATATTTGCAAAAAATATTTTAAAGAAGCCGGAATATACAATCAGGTAAAGCTTCACATTGGCAAGGCAATCGAGATCATTCCAACAATAAAAGATGTTTTTGACCTTGTTTTTATTGATGCTGATAAAGAAAATAATTTAACCTATTACAATCTTGTTTTCGACAAAGTAAAAACAGGCGGATTTATCATTGCCGACAATGTTCTTTGGGATGGCAAAGTACTAAAATCGCCCAAGCCATCTGACAAGGAAACCATTGGTATTATTGAGTTTAACAATTTTGTTAAAACAGATACTCGCGTAGAAAAATTTCTTATTCCATTTCGTGATGGATTGATGATATTGAGGAAGAAATAAATTATTTCCCCACCATAATAAAATCAAGTTCTTTCTTAGACAAATCAGCTTTTTTTACAATGATTTTCACCGGATCACCTAATCGGTAGATGTTTCCATAAAGATGCCCCACCACGCAATGATTATCTTCATCCAAATAATAAAAATCATCATCCATATCTTTCAGTGATACCAATCCTTCGCACATGTTTTCCGTAAGATTAACAAATATTCCCCAGTATTCTATGGGAATTTAAACGCTGACGATGGCTTTTCATTCTTTCGAACAATTTTTTTATATTTTTAAACTTTTGAACTTATATGTTTATGATTCTATTGTTAAAAAGCACATAAAATAAGTTTATCGAAAAGAAAAAAGAAATATTGGTTGTGATTTTGTATAAAAATTAAACGAACTTCAACTTTTTTCTTTGTTTTCTATGTTTTTTAATGAAATATATATTTTTTTTGAGTTTCAAAAATATTTTTATATTGCACGCAAAATTTTAATGTTTGTTTTATTTATGATAAGACAATTGTATTTGACAAAACGATCTTATTCTGTAAACACCACTAAATCCATTTTGATTAGAGAGAGAACAACCTTTACCCTTCAAAATAGTTTACTATATTTTGCTTCTACAATTCAAAGATTCAGCATCCCAATGCACATCCTTTCCTTGTTAAATGAATTTATGAAGAATCTTTTTGTTTCCCAATTCATGCTATATCTTTCCCTCGGCAAAACACATCTATCCTTTTCTACTCAAAATCACACCCAAAGCAAAACAAACCAATCTTTGCCTGTTACAAGGCAATCCCTGAAAGAAACAATTAGCAAAGGGAAGAAAACAATTAACAAAAACATTTTGCAGATTGCTTTTTGTTTTTTTCAATTTACAAAATCAAAAAACAACTTACAAAATGAATTATCTAATTTGATAATTGAAGGAAACAAATGTAAAACAGAGAAAACAATCTTGCAAAGAACGAATGCTAATTTGTTCTCTGAAGGATTGATTTGTATAAGGATGTTTGTGAATTGTTTTACCCAAAAAGTGATTTTTTCTCTTCAGAAATTGGCATTTTATACACACAATTTAAATAATACCCTTTTTATAAACCTTAAAAAATTCGCCTATGAGAAAAGTTAAAACCGTTCTTGATTTTCTAAAATTTTCTGTTCCTGAAAAAATTGAATTTTATAGAAATGACATCAACAAAATGACTGGCAATGCCTATTTCACTACGCCAGATGTACCATTGGCTACAGCAACAACGCAGGTCAATACACTCGAAACAGATTTTGTAGCAGCCAAAACCGGAGCGCATCAGGCTGTTGCCAAAATGCATCAATCCGAAAAAATTGCTGATGCAACATTCCGCAAACTGGCATTATATGTTGACCGCATTGCCGATGGCAATGATGCCATTATTCTGAGTTCAGGTTTTCATATTTCAAAACAACCCGACCCAAAGAGTACGAAGACTTTTGCTGTGAACGCCGGAAAAAATTCAGGCGAAATAGAATTGGTACACAAAACAATTCAAGGAGCAAGAGCATATGTTTGGCAATACAGCATAGGAAATCTGCCTGCTGACGACACACAATGGATGTATAAAGATGCAACTACCAAAGCCAAAATCACAATAACCGGCTTGGAAAGCGGTTCAAAAGTGTGGTTCAGGGTGTTGGCAACAACCATCAATGGAACTCAACCTTGCAGCGATCCGGTGATGAAGGTAGTGCCGTAAAATCAATTACTGATTACAAATGACGAATTAAAATTTTGGATTATAGTTCTATAATAACAGTGTAACTCCGCTTTAAAAAGGCGGAGTTATTTTATTTAATAAATGATTGTAATAAAAATTAGTACCCATCAAAGCAAATGACTAACTCCACCTTTTAAGGTGGAGCTTATACAACCAATTAATATGGGCTTTAGCCCTAAATAGAATGATTATTTCATTATAGCAACGTAGCTTGAAAAACTCAAGGCTAAAGCCAGTATTGATTGCTGGTTCATCGTCTCCGTCTTGAAAGACGGAGTTAGTGATGCGTGCTCATCTCTTATTATTAATATTATGATAAAATCTATTTTTTAAAGCAAAGCAAATTTTATATAGCAGTGCAAATGAGTTTAGTGAAATTAAAGTTTTATCTTTATAAAATATTGGCAGGATGCCATATCATAATGGAGATTGATAAAGCTTAATATGTAATTACTAATTACTAATTTATAACAGGGAGTTTCGCTTTTGTGTTGGGCGGAACTCTTTGTTTTTTTTATTATGTATTTGTGTTTTTTCGATGTTTTGAAAATTTGTTATATTTGATGATTGAAAAGAGGCAGAATGCTTAGAAATAATCGGAATGAACAGAATAAAAAAGATATAAAATATGAATCTAATTTATAATAAATTTTCTGATGATTACGACTCTCTTTATCTTGAAAACATACGTCAATTTATAGAACGAATTAAGGAAGTAAATAAAGACGATGATAATGAATTTATAGATTTTTATCCTTGTTTTGGAGTAAAGAAGAATGAAAAATCAGATTTTTTAATTTACGGGCAAGCACCAAATGGATGGAGATCAGGTTTTCAATTAGATGATAATATCAATTTAGAAAAAGTTCATGATAGTTATTGTCAGTCAAATAAATTTCTTTCCGAAAGAAATCATTCACCCTTAGATTGGGTGAATGTACAATGGTCAAATTCAGATTATAATAGAAATTGTAATGATTCTTTATCTAAAGAATTTTATAATGGTAGTTATCGTGCATATAGGTCTTTTTTTTGGAATGTGATTTATAAATTAATATGTGATTATTATCAAATTGATAGAGAAAGTTGGGAATGGTCAAAGAAAATAGTTTGGTCAAATCTTTATAAAATCGCACCTGCGAATGCAAATCCTAATGGATTTTATAAAAGCCAACAACACCCACTTGCAAGTGAATTGGTAAAAAAAGAAATAGAAGAAATCAATCCAAAATATTGTATTGTTATAACAAATGGTGATTGGTGGAAACCTTTTCATGAAGCATTAAACACTACCATTATTAAGGAGGAAGTTTTAGGTTCAGATTCGGAAATATTTTCTTTTGAAAAATTTAATCAAACAAAAATTATAATAACAAATAGACCACGATTCGGTAATTCAAATAAATTTGTTCGACAAATATTGGAGTTGATTAAAAGTAAAGAATGAAAGTATATGCTACAACAACGGCTAATAAAACAAAAAAAAATATGAAAAAGAAATTTAAAATAACATTATTTTGGTTGGTAATAGGATTAAGCTTTCAAGTCAATTGTCAAACTATAAAAACTTATAGCGGAACTTATGAAGGAGGATATGCAACCTATCAATATTACGAAAATAAAAATTATGAAAGAATTTTAAATGGTAGCTTTACGCACAAAAAAAAGCATATGACTTCAGCTACTATGAACAAGAAATAACAGGAGCATTTAAAGAAAATTTTAAAGTTGGTTTGTGGACAGTAAAGAAAACAAGAACTGTTACTGATTATAGAATTGGGCAATTAAAAATTACTGAAATTATATCTGGCAAATATGAGAAAAGTAATAAAGTTGGACAATGGACTTTTAAAACTCAAAATAAATTGAATGGAAAAAATGAAACTATTAACGAAATATACAACTTTAAGAACAATATTTTAGTAGGTGAATTAAACACATATTCAATTAAAGGATTGCTTAACAATGATGGTTTTTATATAGGTAACTGGACACTAACATCTAAAGAGTATGGTGAAATGAAACTTGAATATATTGCAGAGTTTAAAAATAACATTTTTCTAAAATTAATTGTAAGACAAGTTTCAGACGGACAAATATTACTTCATTATGATAATTCAGAAATTGTAAATCAATTTTCAGATACATTAAGCCAAGATATTATTGTTATTGCCGGACAAAGATACGAGTTGAAATCTTGTGAAAATATTGACAGATACTCTAACGAAGACAATAAATATTTTTTAAATTTTACAGAAACAATTAAGAAAAAAGTCAGTGAATTTGATAAACCATTAAGAGATATTCCATTAGGTTCAACAAATTATATTTTAAAATCTCCACAATTGCTTATTAAAAAAGAATTAACTTATGATGAGATAAAACAATTAGAAGATGAAAAGCAAAAAAAAGAAGAAGAGGAAAAAAGGATTACGGAAGAAAAAATCAGAATAGAAAAGGAGAGATTAGAGTCAATTGCAAGGAAACAAAAATTTGAGGTAGCAGTAAGTAACGGAAACAAATTAGTAGAACAAAAGAAATATAAAGAAGCATTGGTTGAATACAATTCAGCAAATGAGATTGAAAGTTCTAATGACATTTCTAAAAAGATAAAAGCAACACAGTTTGAAATAGACCGAATAGAAAGTCTTCAAAAGAATCGTGTAGAAATATATTCATATCTTAAAAATGAAAGTGAAGAAATTAAGCCCGAAATGATGAATTTAAAAGCATCTTTGGAGGATAAAAAGAAAGTTTATGGTCAAAATTATGAAATGTGTATGAACTTGCTTGGTGTAAATTTTTCATCATATTTTTTAAGGATTAATACATTATTTTCAACAAACAAAACAGATGGTTTGACTATTGAGGACAGTTGGAATAAAAATGATCAAGACGCATTAGATTTACTATTGAAATTCAATGAAGAATTTAAGCTATACGAAAAGTTTCACTATGCAGTTAAGTCCGCATTTGATACAGAAAATAAAGACCAACTTAAACTGCTGAAATCATCAGATGACCCGAAAGTAATTATTTCTAAATTCTGATAGATAAATACGCATTCCCCAACAGGAACGAGAGTCCCTCTTATTCCAATTATTAAAGAAAATCTTGTTCCTATCTTAAATAATCATTGTATACTAGATTTAACAGGTATTTCGTCCTGTCAGGTTTGTTTCCAATTATTTCCCCACCATAATAAAATCAAGTTCTTTCTTAGACAAATCAGCTTTTTTCACAATGATTTTCACCGGATCACCTAATCGGTAGATGTTTCCATAATGATGCCCAACCACTTAGCTAAGCATGTCGAAGTTTAAGGGCGCGGTTAGTAAATAAGCCACCAATTATGGACTTTATTCCTGATACTAAAAACTGCAAAAAGTTACCTTGTTGGTGCGATTTTCTTTGTAAGCAACAATTGCACAAGGTGTCTTGATAAAAAGAAAATAATTTGTACTTTTGTATAAAACAAAGAAATATGAGTACGATAGAATTAAAAAAGACATTGATCCAAAGAATAGTTGAGATCAATGATGTTTCCTTTTTAAAAGCCATAAAAACCATTCTTGACATTAGGTCTAATGACGAAGTAATAGCCTTGACACCTGAAGTGCGCAAAGAAATATTTGCGTCCAAAAAAGAAATTAAAAACGGTTTATTTATTACAGACGAAAAACTTGAGCAAGAAATTGGAGCATGGCTAAAAGAAAAATAATTTGGTCGCATCGTGCTAAAATAAAGCTAATCGAGATTCTTGACTTTTATGTTGAAAGAAATAAAAGTAAAACGTATTCTGAAAAACTTTATGGAAAGTTTGTGGAAGCTTTAAAGTTATTGCAAAAACATCCCGATTTAGGTAAGAAAACAGACATTGATTCCGTGCGTGGAATTATCATTAGAGATTACATCCTTCTTTATGAAAGCACAAAAGACGCTCTTTTTGTGCATGTTTTATGGGATACAAGACAGTCCCCAGACAAACTTGAAATAAAAAAATGACAACTAGTGTTGAAAAAGTGCAAGACCGATTAATTTATTTCCCCACCATAATAAAATCAAGTTCTTTCTTAGATAAATCAGCTTTTTTTACAATGATTTTCACCGGATCACCTAATCGGTAGATATTTCCATAATGATGCCCAACCACGCAGTGATTATCTTCATCCAGATAATAAAAATCATCATCCATGTCTTTCAGTGATACCAAACCTTCGCACATATTCTCCGTCAGCTTGACAAATATTCCCCATTTGCTCACACCTGAAATAATGCCGTCAAACCGCATCCCGATTTTATTCACTAAAAATTCTACTTGTTTGTATTTTACTGATTCGCGTTCTGCTTTAGCCGCTTTGTATTCCTGCTCCGAACAGTGTTCGCATTTTTCTTCATATTCTACGCGGTTTGCAGAAGCGCCATTGTGCAAATAATTTTCAAGCAACCGATGCACCATCAAATCGGGATAGCGCCTGATAGGCGAAGTAAAATGTGTATAATTATCAAATGCTAAACCATAATGCCCGATGTTTTTTGTAGAGTAACGAGCTTTCTCCATCGTTCGGATGGAAAGCTCTGTAATCATGTATTCTTCAGGTTTTCCGGATATTTCAGAGAGAAGCGTATTAAACGAATTCGCAAGATTTACACGATTGCCGGTTTTCATTTTATAGCCAAGTTTTCCAACAAACTGAATGAACTTTTCTAACTTATCCTGATTGGGATTGGCATGAATACGATAAACAAACGTTTTTTCCGAATTTTTATCTTTCTTATGATTGACGAATTCAGCAACACGCCTGTTGGCAAGCAACATAAAGTCTTCAACCAATTTGTTTGAATCTTTTTGTTCTTTAACGTACACCCCAATTGGAGCGCCATTTTCATCCAAACGAAACTTTACTTCAGTTGATTTGAAAGCAATTGAGCCGTTTGCAAATCTTGCTTTTTGAAGTTTTTTGGCAAGGTCATCAAGCGTGAGAATTTCATCTACAAATTCGCCACTTTTCGATTCTATAATCTGCTGTACTTCTTCGTAACTGAAGCGTTTGTTGGAATGAATGATTGTTTTCCCGAACCATTCAGTTATAATTTTTGCATCATTATCCAATTCAAAAACTGCGGAGAAACACAATTTATCGGTCTTCTCCATGAGTGAGCACACTCCGTTTGAAAGATGCTCAGGAAGCATTGGAATCACGCGGTCAACAAGGTAAACGGATGTGCCTCGTTCGTAAGCTTCTTCGTCAAGCATTGAGTTCGGTTTTACATAATGAGAAACATCCGCAATGTGAACGCCGACTTCCCAATTATTGTTTGGTAATTTTTTGATGGACAAAGCATCATCAAAATCTTTGGCATCAACAGGGTCAATCGTGAAGGTGATGACATCTCTGAAATCCCTGCGTTTACTGATTTCTTCAGCAGATATTTCATCCGGAATTTTTTTAGCTTCTGCTTCAACCGAAGCAGTGAAACATAATGGAAAATCATATTCAGCAAGAATGGAATGCATTTCAACCTGATGAACACCCGGCATACCAAGCACTTCAACAATCTTTCCAAATGGATTTTTTGATGATTTCGGCCAGTCGGTGATTTCGGCAATAACTTTTTCGCCGTTTTTTGCGCCATTAATATTTACAAGTGGAATAAAAATATCCACAGGCATATTCTGACTGTCAGGAATGAAAAAGGCGAAATTCTCAGATAATTCAATCTTTCCGACAAATCGTATTTTGTTTCTTGAAATAATTTCTGTGATTTGTCCTTCTGTTTTTTTGCCGCTTCGTTGAGGAAATAACAACACTTTCACTTCATCACCATTCAATGCCTGATTCGTATTGTTTGACGCAATGAAAATATCTTCTTCCAACTCTTTCGTGATTACGTAAGCTTTGCCGGTTTTTTTCATATCCACAAAGCCTGTAACATATGCTTTTGGATTTTGAAAATGAGAAAGTAATTTAGGATTCAGTTTATATTTTCCCTTTTTTACTTCAATGATTTCTTTGCTTTTTAACAATGTATGAATTGCTTCCTGCACCAATTGTCTGCCTGCCGGATCGCTGATTCCAACGGCTTTTGACATTTGTTTGTAATTATAATGTGAATGTCCATTTTTCTGAAACACACCAGAAACCTTAATTTCAATAGAATCTGAATTTGATTTTTGACTTTTAATCTTTGCCATGATTATTGTTTTATTTTATGTAAATGTATAAATAATTTTTTTAATCTGATTTTAATTGATATAGAATAACAGTCTTCGCTAGGTTTTTATTATGATATATATCATCATGATTTAATTGTTATTATTTAGAATCATTCTAAAATAAGAATTAATTTTGCATTATAAAAAATAAAAACATGAAAACTATATATATATTACTTATAATAGTACTTAATCTGTCAACAATAAACTATTTAAATTCTGCTGTTTTTTGTAATCCCATTTGTCGTATTGAAATTGCTGAAAAATCAAAAGACGATGTAATAGATTGGAGAAGCAGAAATAAAATAAACAAATTTCATGATACAAATTCTATTAATAAAAAACATAAAAAAGGAAAATCAGCACACTCAGTTTCAACAAAAATATTGAAACCGGAAACATTAGATTCTTATTTAAAATATTTTAATAAATATTATGATAAGATTAAAAAAACCTATGTATTAAAAGAAAAAACAAGTCCAAAAACGATTAAACAGAATGCTTTTTATGTCTATATCAATGAGAATAATGGAGAGAATCCTGATTTATTTCTTACAATAAATTATGCAGCCTGCGATTGGCTTTATATTCAGAGATATATTATTTATACAAAACATCAAAAATTTATAATCAATAAAAGATATTTTGAAGAAATAAAATTGAATAAGGACAATGGAATGAAATGGGAATCTTTTGATAGAAAAGTGGATAAGAATGAATTAAAAATTTTACAAACTATATTGAAATCTGAAAAAGTGCGCATACGTTTTGAAGGACGAGAATTTAGTGATGAAAGAAATATTACTCCTTCAGAAAAACGTTCGATTCAAAGGATTTTAAACGCATATCAATTGATGGGTGGACAACTTTAATAAAAGTGTAATTTCATTTTTAATGAAAAAGAATTAATCGAATGATGATAAAAATTAGAATAGGCAATTAAATTTGTTTTAATTTTACTAAAAATATAAATATCATCATTTGAAAGACGACAATATAATTTTTGGATTACGACCTATCATTGAGGCGATCAAAGCAGGCAAAGAAGCAGAAAAACTTTTAATTCGCAACGGACTGCAAAGCGATTTGTACTTTGAATTAAAAGAATTAATAAAGATTCATCAAATCCCTTTTCAGTATGTTCCCATCGAAAAGCTGAACCGGATTACACGCAAGAATCATCAAGGGTTGATATGTTTTATTTCGCCGGTTAACTATGTTCCACTTGAAAACATTATTCCACTTTTGTTTGAAGAAGGCAAAACGCCGTTGTTGCTAATACTTGATAAAATAACAGATGTACGCAATTTGGGTGCAATTGCCCGAACAGCAGAGTGTGCAGGCGTTAACGCAATCATCATTCCTTCCAGAGGTTCAGCATTAATTGGTCCGGATGCTATAAAAACCTCTGCTGGCGCATTATTCAAAATACCTTTATGTCGTTCAGCCAATTTAAAGGAAACTATTGCTTATCTAAAAGAATGCGGCATTCGCATTATTTCATGCTCTGAAAAAGGAGAAAATTTTTATTATCAAGCAGATTTTACAAATCCGTCAGCAATTATTTTAGGTTCTGAAGAAGATGGTATTTCACCGGAATATCTGAAACTTTCTGATATGATAGTTAAAATTCCATTGCATGGAGAAATTGAATCGCTCAATGTTTCAGTAGCTTCAGGCATTGTACTTTTTGAAGCGTTGAAACAGCGCGCTCTTTAAAAAGAGTTGAAATTAACTAAAAATCAATATTATATTATCAGCTTTTCTATAATTTTATTTGCAACATTGAGCGCTTTGTATCCATCCATGATTGAAACAACAGGAATTGTATTATTTATAATCGAATGATAAAAACTTTCCAATTCAGTTTGAATTGCATTGATTGATTCGATCTTCGGATTCTCGAAAATGATTTGTTTTTGCCCTTTATTTTCGCCCATATCAATAATCATTGCTAAAGGATCAGTGTTTTCAGTGACTTCCTGAAGTTTTATAATCTCTGTTTTTTTAGTTAAAAAATTTATTGCAATGTATGCATTCGATTGAAAGATTCTTGTCTTTCTCATATTTTTCAATGAGAAACGGCTGGCTGTTAGGTTTGCCACACATCCATTGTCAAACTCAATTCTTGCACTGGCAATATCTGGAGAATCGCTAACTATCTTGACTCCGCTTGCATTTATTTTTTTAATATTTGAATTGACAATACTCAGCACAATATCTATATCATGAATCATCAAATCAAGCACCACAGAAACATCAGTTCCTCTCGGATTGAATTGAGCCAACCGATGAATCTCAATAAACATAGGATTTGCGATATAAGGACTGGCAGCTATAAAAGCAGGATTGAATCTTTCCACATGTCCCACCTGAACTTTAACATCTGCTTCAGTGCTCAAATCTATTAGCTTTTGAGCTTGTTCAAGATTATAGGTAAGTGGTTTTTCAATAAATACATGTTTTGATCTTTTCATCGCTTCTGAAGCACATTCAAAATGCGAAACCGTAGGCGTAACAATATCTATCACATCAACTGAATCTATTAATTCCTCAATAGAATCAAATCTTTTTACAGAAAATTCTTTTTCCGTTTTCTTTGCATTTTGTGTATTAGGATCATAAAATCCCACTAATTCATACGCTTGAATTTCTTTAATACATTTGATATGAATTTTCCCTAAATGGCCGGCGCCTAAAACCCCTATTTTCAACATGGTTGTTTATTTTTTCAAAAGTAAATAATTTAAAACTCTTTGTTTTTTGCTATTTTCGCAAAATATAAACAACTTTATTAACTTGAATTTTTAATATTATTGTTCTGAAAAGATAGAAAAATATGCAGGATACATTTAAGCATAAGGGTTTGAGAAAACGTCTGGTTGATGAAATCAGAAAAAAAGGAATTCATGACGAAAACGTTTTACAAGCAATTGAAAAAATTCCACGCCATCTTTTTATGGATTCATCTTTCATTGCGTTTGCTTATGAAGATAAACCTTTTCCAATTAGTTCCGGACAAACAATTTCACAACCTTACACTGTCGCTTTTCAAACTCAATTATTGCAAGTTAAAAAAGGTGAAAAAATTCTTGAAATCGGCACAGGTTCTGGCTTCCAGTCGTGCGTACTTGTTGAAATGGGAGCTAAAGTTTTTTCAATAGAACGACAAAAATTATTATACGATAAAGCAAAACAATTTTTACCTTCTATCGGTTATTCATCTGTAAAATTATTTTTTGGTGATGGATATAAAGGGCTTCCTACTTTTGCACCATTTGATAAAATTATCGTAACCGCCGGTGCGCCTTATATTCCTAATGATCTTATTATCCAATTAAAAATTGGTGGCATCCTTGTCATTCCTGTTGGTGAAACAGATGCACAAGTAATGACCACCATTTCTAAAATTTCAGAGAAAGAATGTAAGAAAATTACGTATGGAAATTTCAGCTTTGTTCCACTGCTTGAAAACAGAGTGGACAAGTAAATTATCTATGTTCTTCTCTTCTACCTTGCTTAATTTCTTTTAAAAGAAACCTTTTAAAATTTTTTTCTGCTTCATATAATTTTAGCAGTTTCTTTGCTGGAAGTACTTCTTTAAATTTATTATGGTAAATCTTTTTAATGTCTAATATTTTCTGCTGTTGTATAATCTGGCGATCGGCTAAATCCATTGCATCTTTATCGCTGATCTTTTCCATGTCAGCAATCATAGGTGCTTCAGCGCTTCTAAATGCTTTATTTTCGTCCTCAATCTTTTTCTCATATTCATCATACAATGGCCAAAATACTTTTGCTTCTTCCGGTGTCAGATTCAGTTCACGAGTAATAAAAGCAATCTTTTCAGCTTTTATTTCTTCCTTTTTTTTATGAAATCTGTCGGGTTGTGCAGTAAGCTGCAATGCAAAGATTGACAGTAAAAATACAGTTACTACTTTGCTCATTAACATTAATTTTTTTGCTTTCATTTTATTATTATTTTTCGTTTATAAATTCATTATTATCTACATCATTGTCCAAAATATAATCTTCTTTTACATCTGTTCCATTTTGATTTGTATCTTCTGATAAAGCTTCTGTTAAAGCAGTTTCATCAACACCATCGCTGGATAATAGATATTCATCCACATAGTTTGTTTGTTGAGTTTCTGTTTTGTTAAAATAATTATGAGCAAAAGGATAAAGCAAAATAAAAACAAACAAACAAGCAGCGAACGAATAAACATATTTAAACTTATATATATGTTTTTTAACAAACACTTTGCGAATCTTCTTTTTGGTGCATCTTCCCATTATTTTTTCAGGAAGTGTATCAAAATAACCTTTAGGAACAACAAAACAATTTTCATTTCCTGCTTTTGAAAGTTCAGAAAAAGTTTCATTTAAATTGTCTTCTATTTGAAAATCCGTTTTCATGTTATTTTACTGTTTGATGAATGAAATGATAAAAGGTTTAATTGGTTTTTAAATATTCTTCAATTTTTTTTACGGCAATATGATATGTTGATTTTAGAGTTCCTACAGAAACATTAAGTATTTCAGCCATTTCCTCATATTTAAGGTCATCAAAATACTTCATGTTAAAAACTAATTTTTGTTTCTTTGGTAATATTAAAATTGCTTTCTGAAGTTTTTTCTGTATTTCATTTCCGTTAAAAAAATTGTCATCTTCGATTTTTTCTACCAAATCATTTTCAATTGATTGCATAGGAAGAAAGAAAACTCTTCTTTTTTTATTCAAAAAAGTTACAGATTCATTAATTGCAATGCGATAAATCCAAGTGAACAAACTTGATTTTCCCTCAAAATTTTCAAGATTCATCCAGATTTTAACAAACACGTTTTGCAACGTATCGTTTGTATCTTCATGGTCAATAAGAAGGCGGCGAATAATCCAATAAATTTTTTTTTGATATTTTATAACAAGCAAATTGAATGCTTGCCGGCGTGTTTCTTCCTGATGAAACATTTTCAGCAAATCAATATCCTCGTAATGTTCCATAAAAAACCTAAACTAAAAGTTATTGTATTTTATTATAGACAATAAAAATACAAAAAGGTTTAAAGGAAGGATAAATTTAAAACTCCCAAAAAAAATATTATTCAATAAAAAAGTTGAAAATCTGGCAGAATCAATATGTTTATGAAAAATATTTATAGGTAAGAATCATTGATAAAATAAGCACTGTATAAACCATAATTCGTTTTACACCTTTTACAATATTTCCTCTCGAATCATCTATTTGATTTTTCAGATCAAGCACCTGAACAACTGCAGATACCGCTTTTTCAATGTTTGCAAAAACATTATCATCTTTCAAAACATAATCGCAAGCACCATTCTTCAATAATTTGATAACAAGTTCTACATCTTCTTCCACAGAAAGCATAACAACAGGCACTTTTACATTGTTTTTCTTTAATTCAGCAAGCACTTCTTTTCCATTCATAACAGCATGCTTGTCTTTTTCATCAAGATAATAATCCAAAATAATTATATCAGGATTTTCATCAAGATGCAAAAGCATTTCTTCACCTTTATAAAAACTTTGTACAGCATATCCTTTTAATTTCAGATACTGCCCAACACAACCTGAAAAAAAATGATTGTCCTCAACGATAAATATTTTATACTGCTTTTTCATTTCTGAATAGGTTTAATTTCTGAATTAATTTTTTTAGAATACAATCTCATTAAAAGAAAATTATTATTGAACTTCTCTTGCAACTTTTCGCGTTTAATAAAAAACTGAATTGTATTTTTAAAGATTGTAACAATAGTAAGACTTTCCGATACTCCAAATATCATAATCAATAAAAAAATAATACTCCAATATACATTCCAATAACACATAACAACTACAAAAGAAATAAGTTTAATATTTACATAAAATAACACCAAAGATGTTTTAACAGGACTAAGTCCACTTCCCATCATTAACAAATAAATATGATTGTTGTCAGCATGAAATGGATTTTTTCCATTGATCATTCGTTCAACAAATATGCGTAACATATCATAAACAGGCAGAAGCAATAATGCAACCAGGATTGGCAGTGATTTTATCGTTTTATTAAATACAACAATTTCGCGATAATTAAAAATTCTAATTGCTAGGATCATCAAGATTAATCCAATAATCATTACACCAGATTCTCCCATAAAAACTTTTGCCGGATGAAAATTAAATAAAAGAAATCCCAGCAAAGCTGCTGCCAATGCGAAACTAAACAATGTATATTCAAAATCTTGTTTGAAATAAAACATCAATCCAAAAACAATCGCATTGATAAATCCTAATCCTACGACCAAACCATCAATACCATCAAGCATTTTAAAAGCAAAGACAATACCTGATAATAAAATTATATTTAATGAAATTGAAACTAATCCCGGCAGTTTGTTTACATGTAGAAATCCATACATATCAAATACGGAAACTCCTTTATAAAACATGAATACGGCAATCGCCGCAATAACAAGGAGTTTCAGAAATTGTTTAATTTGTATAAATTCATTAAATAAAGCAAGCAAGATTAAAAATACACACACCCATTCTATTTGCTTAAAAAAATTAACCTTAAAAAATTTTGTTGTGAAAATATTTATTAGAAACAAACAAATTAAAATAATCATTCCGCCCAAACATTGTCTGAATACGCTTTGAATCTTGCTTTCTACTTCTTGAATTTGTTTTTTATAATTATTCATTAATGAACTAATACCATAATTTACATAAACAGAAATAGCGAATGAAACAAAGCAAATCAAGAAGATTCTTGAAAAGATTAACTCAGATAATATGTTTAAAAATGAATTCATTTATTAATTTAAACCTTTTTATTGCATTACTACTTCAGGAATAATAGAATAAACTTTTTCTTCACCTTTCTCAATAATCACATTTTGATATTTTTCACTGATAGAACTCCAGGAATATCTTCTTTTAGCAATTTCCTGCATATTATATCTGCAATTATCAAAAGCCCTGATATTGTTCATCCTGATAATATTTTCCAAATCATCTGAAGATGAAAAATAAAATGCTTTATTTTCTGTTGTTTCTCTGTTGTAATTTACATCAAAAGCTACAACTGGCAATCCAAGATGCATAGCTTCAACCAGCGATGGATTTGTGCCACCGGCGCTATGTCCATGAATATATACTGAACAATTTGATCGCAATACATCGATCATTCGCTGATCATAGATTGGATCAAGTAAAATAATATTTTTATACTCATCATATTTTGCTCGAAGCATCTTTCCATATTCAGAATAGTCCCAATTACCAACCATTACAAGAATATGAGCAGGGATAAATGAAAACGCTTCAAGAATTAAATGAATATTGTTTTCAGGTTCAATACGACAAACATTAAACGCATAATTTTTTTTCAGAAAAGGATAATTAATAAAATATTTTTTCATCAATGGTTGGAATGACACATGATCCGCGCCATATTCAATAAGTTCTGATTGAATATTGTATTCCTCACGCACATAACGCTGAATCGCAGCATTATCAGTAACTACAACATGTGCAAAACGAACAGCTATTTTTTCAGAAAACTTAAGAAAACGACGAACAGGCGAACTCCATTTGTTACGTTTCCATTCAAGACCATCAATATTTACAACAATATGTTTTTTTGAAAACAATCTGATTATCGGGAAAAACAAAGCACCTGCAACACCAAGCACCAGAAGAGTTTCAGCGAAAAATAACGCATGAATCATCCCGATCACATCATACAAAATACTTTGAGGTCCGTTTGCATTTAATGGCAGATAAAGTAATCTCGCGCCATTCCATTCTTTCAGTCTTTCTTCTTTTTTATAAATTTTTCCACTGCAATAAACCGTAATATCCATCTGTTTTTGGAGCTTCAGAATCAATTGATGTGTCAATGTTTCAAAGCCACCATATCGTGCAGGTACGCCAACTGTTCCGATTATTGCTACTTTTTCCATTATTTTATTCTTTACTTTCTTAAAATTAAATTAAGAATCATGCCAAAATCATAACCAACTGAAAAACAAATTATTATATAAAATATTTACATTTACTTTATTCCCAATTTAGAAATAGATTTCTTATGATGGGAAAAACAAAAAGTGGCTCTTTTTAAAAACCACTTCCAATTTCAAAAAAGATTAAAAGTACAAATGCTAAAAGAAAACTAAAAGACTAAAGAAATAAAACCTGATTTTAATTTACGAAACAAGCGACTTTTCTTCTCATTATTAATATTTTCAAAAATGAAAACAATACTGCTAACCAATTGATAGATATCCGAATCACCTTTCTTAATGCAATCATTTGCTCCTTTTTTCATAATATCTACAACCACATCTATTGATTTTTGAGAAGTTAAAAATATAATTGGCAAATCAGGATAAATAGCGCGCAACGATTTCATCACATCCACTCCAACTTCATCAGCCAGATGATAATCAAGCACAACAATATCCGGTGGATTCACCATCTTCTGAAGACATTCCCGCCCTGATTCAAAAACAAAAACATTCTGAAAATTTCTTTTCTTTAATAGTTGTTCAATATATGTCAGATAAAATTTATCATCATCTATAATGAATATTCTGATTTGGGATAATGCTTTCATTTTTTTGTTTTTATAATATAACATCTATAAACGTACCAAACTGTGAATTTCTATAGAATTCAACAATATCAATACATTCAACGTTTTTATAAAAAAAATGATTTTCCTATTTCTGAATTATATATTCCCAATTTTAGAAAAAAGGGAAGAAGGAAACACAATAAACATTAATAAAATAGAGGAGAAAGAAAATTTTTAAATCCTTTGAGGATTTACACAAAGAAACATCTAACTAAACAGATTTCCCTTTTAATGAAAAATTAACAAATTTATTAATCCAAAAGACCCACATTAAAAAAATCACAATATACACTGGGTATGTGAAAAAATCATGAACGGAATGAAAGTCTTGATTGTGATGATTAACAAAATATAAATAGATTAAGCATATTCTTGATACATTACTTAAATATATAATAATACTACCAATAAAAATATACCAAAATTTTGCTACCGATTTAGCAGGAGAAATTAAAATTAATATAGCAAAAACACCAATCATATTTAATCCAATACACCCTGGAATCATATTTATTTGTGCATGAATTCCTTTTAGCGAAAGTCCTTCAACCAAAGTTGGACAGCCCATTAAATCAAGTATTGAATGACTTATGGTCAAAATACCTTTTGCCATAATTTGTGTAATCCCGTAGAAAAATAAAATACTCAAAATAATTTTTAAAAATATAACATTCAAAAAAACTGATTTCAACTTAATACTATAATTTTCAAGTTTAGAAACTATAAATTCATTTATCTTTTGATTTTTTGCAATCCCTAAATAAATAAATGTAATTACTGAAACTGATAATAGTTGTTGAAAAGCATTATGAAAAAAAAGTGCTACAAAAATATTGTTACTACTAAAATAGGCTGCTGTAGCTAACCGAAGTATATAAAAAAAATGGAGTGCAATAATCCCAATGATAAAAGCAATAATTTTTTTTGTACGATTAACAGGAATAAAAAACACTGCCAACAAAAAAAGGACAACATGACCAAGAGAAAAAACACCCATAAAAAAATGATATGGAATAGAATCATTAACTGCAATCATCAAACTTCCATAGTTTATATTTACAGTACTACCCATCCATTTTAAAAGGATTGCAGCACTGCTTAATAATTTATGAATATAATGTTTCATTAACTCTGAAACAAAAGGCAATGAAAAAAACGTTCTTAAAAAAATTATTTTGTAAACAAGATACAAAACAGCCCCAACAACAATACTTATTATTGATGAAGTCCATTTATTATTACCTGAAAATTCAGCGATTAACTGTAATAATCCTTTGTTCTGTTCAGTTTGCATATCAAAATATTTTTAAAGTATTTAAACAAAAATAAAATATTTTTTTCAAAAACAACCAATTTTTATATTATTTGTAATCTATGAGCATCAAGTTTAACAAAGATAAACAATAATATACTGAAACCCCATAATGACGATCCTCCATAACTAAAGAAAGGCAGTGGTATCCCAATGACAGGCACCAATCCGATGGTCATTCCAATATTTACAGCAAAATGCACAAAAAGAATTGATGCAACGCCATAACCATAAATCCTGCTGAATTCTGAACGCTGTCGCTCTGCTATATAGATAATACGTATTAACATACAAATAAACAAAATGATAATCACTGAACTGCCAACAAAACCCCACTCTTCGCCAATAGTACAAAAAATAAAATCTGTGGTTTGTTCAGGAACAAAATCATATTTTGTTTGTGTTCCCTGCAAAAATCCTTTGCCGGCAAATCCACCGGAACCAATAGCAATCTTCGATTGATTAACATTATATCCAATACCTTTCAGATCAATATCTTTCCCATAAAGCACATTGATACGCTGACGCTGATGCGGAGCCAACATATGATTAAAGCCATAATCAACACTTAATACAAAAGCCGATGCAAGAATAAATATTGAAATTAATGTTAAAATTTCTTTTCGTTTTTTACGAATAAAAATAAACATCAACAACGTAATTGCCGCCAATACCCCAACAACAATGAATTTATTTGAAACAAGTGTGAATGAAAATAAAATAAGAATAATTATGCCTAAAATAAAAATACTTGCAGGCAATCCGCCTTCCCTATAGAGAACAAAAACAAAAGCAAAATAAACCAACGCCGAACCGGCATCTGGTTGAAGCATAATTAAAAAAACCGGCCCGGCTAAAATAGCTGCTACGACTGCTTTAGTTGAAAATTTTTCAATATAAACATTTCGAGAACTCAGGTATTTTGCTATTGCCAGATTGACCGCAAACTTTACAAATTCCGAAGGCTGCAAAGCAAACCCACCAAACTGATACCATGAACGCGCTCCTGAAACTTTCTTGCCAAGAACAAGAACGCCGGCAAGAAGAATCATCATCAAGCCATACGACAAATAAGAAAAAGCACTATAAAACTTAACATCAATAAGCAAAATGATAAGTATGATAAGCACGCTGGTGCATATCCATAAAATTTGTTTGCCATAATTTTTTTCAAGATCAAAAACACTAAGATGAGCATCATTATATGAAGCTGCAAAGATATTCATCCAGCCCGCAAATACCAAAGCAAAGAATAAGATCACCGTGAGCCAGTCAATATTTACAAATATATTTTTTCTATCCGTTGTTGGCATTTTACTAATTTTTCTTTTTTGGCTTTGTTTTGCGATCAGCGTGCGTAGGACCTAATAAATTTCCACTCACCATTTTTTCTTCAAGTTCCTTACGTTTCACTTTTCTTTTCAAATATTTTTCAATCATCAAACTGGCAATTGGCGCTGCCCACGCATTACCAAAACCGGCATTCTCAACAAGTACAGAGATTGCAATCTTCGGATTATCCATTGGTGCAAAAGCCACAAACACTGAATGGTCTTTCCCATGAGGATTTTGAGCTGTTCCTGTTTTTGCACAAATCTTTATGCTATCCAAACGTGCTCCTACTCCTGTACCATGTTCAACCACTTCATACATGCCTTCAATAACAATATCATAATATTTTCTATCAATTGCCGGTGTATATTTTTTAATTGAAATTTTAACATTAAGATTATTTTTATCTCCAATTGCTCGAACAATATGTGGTGTCATATAATATCCTCTGTTGGCAACCATTGACACAAAATTTGCCATTTGCATTGGCGTTGCCAACACTTCACCCTGACCAATAGCAAGAGAAATAATACTTATAGCATTCCATCTGTTCTTCCCATGAAGTTTATCATAATAGGCAGAAGAAGGAATGTTTCCGCGTGTTTCATAAGGTAAGTCACTATTAAATTTTGTTCCAAAACCAAAACTTAATATATAATTTCGCCAAATATTATATGCTTCACTGGTATTATGAATGGAAGGATTATTCAAAATAGACATAAATACTCTGCAATAATAATTATTACACGAATTCTCTATAGAACCCATCAAATCAAGTGATGGCGGATGTTCGTGACAAGCAACAGTTAAGCCACCAAAATGAAAACCTCTTGCACAAGTATAAATTGTTGACGGAAACAAAACGCCAAGTTGCTGACCAATCAAGGCATTGGCAAGTTTAAATGTTGAACCCGGTGGATACATTGCCATCAACGCCCTATTAAATAATGGTTTCACGGAATCATACATTAAATTACGATAATTCTCAGCACGATATCGACCCACCAATAAATTCGGGTCATACGACGGAGCAGAAACAATAGCAAGTATTTCGCCTGTTGATGGCTCAATGGCAACAATACTGCCTCGTTTATTTTGCATAAGTAATTCGCCATATTCCTGCAAATCCCTGTCAATAGAAGTATAGAGATTTTTCCCAAGCACGGCGGAAGTATCATATTTGCCATTTGCAAAACTTCCTTTTTCACGATTCAAAACATCTACCATCGTTATTCTAACGCCTTTTCTTCCTCTTAATTCTTCTTCATACGCCTTCTCCAAGCCGCTGATACCAATATAATCACTCTGTGCATAATATTTATTTTTATTAATTGCATTTTGATCTACTTCACCCACATAACCCAGCATGTGTGCAGCAATAGGCAGCGGATACTTACGCAAAGTTCTTGACTGAACAAAAAAACCATGAAACTTATAAAGATTTTCTTGAAGATATCCGTACATCTCTTTTGAAATCTGCTTTTCAAAAATCGATGATTTATAACGTGAAATCGCAATTGCTTTATCCATATTTTTTTCAAAGGTCTCTTTATCTATCCTCACCAGCTTGCAAAACATAGCCGTATCAATGTTTTTCACTTGTTTTGGAATAACCATCAAGTCATAAGTGGCTTCATTGTAAACAAGCATTTTATCAAAACGGTCGTAAATCAAGCCTCTTCCAGGATAAACTGTAATGATACGCTGTGAATTATTTTGCGAAGAAATCTTATAACGATCATCAATGATTTGTATATAAAACAAGCGAAGAATAAAGATTACTCCTATGGAAATAATGATCAAATTAACAATATATTTTCTATCAGAAAACTGATTTTTCATTCTTTAAATTTCAAAGCACAAAGTAATAAAAACTTTTATTAGGAGTTGAAAGTTATTTATCAACCTGAACAAATTCTGATTTTTGATGATTGCCCAAAAAAGATTAAATTTGCAGCGAAATCTTTATCATCAATCAAAATGGAAAACGAAAATTATTCTGAAATCTTTTCTCTCAATGCCATTTCGCCTGTTGACGGGCGTTACAGTAA
>Ga0118677_10001141_pt1 | contig 56949 bp, 55 predicted proteins | sample AliMusrvi5mmetaG_FD_86154 | JGI IMG/M metagenome (GOLD analysis project Ga0118677, IMG submission 86154)
TTTCCTCAAGCTGCTGGGCGAGATTGGCACCGATTTGAGCGCTTGGAAAAGCGAGAAGCACTTCACATCTTGGTTGGGGTTGGCACCGGGCAGCAACCAGTCTGGCAAACGGCGCAAGCGGTTGCCGCGCAAGAAAACCGTGGCGGGCCAGATCTTTCGGGAGGCGGTCTTGAGCATCGCCAAAAGCAAATATCTGGCGCTCGGCGCGGCCTACCGCCGGCTCAAGGCGCGCAAAGGCGCGCCGATCGCGATTACGGCGATTGCCCGGAAACTGGCCGTGCTCTATTACCGACTGATGACCAAGGGCCTGGATTACGTGGAGCGCGGGATCGCCGACTATGAAAAGAAGTACCAAGAGCAGACGCTCCGCTACCTCAACAAAATGGCCGCGGCGCACGGGTTCTCCCTCTCCCCAAAACTGGCCGAATGAGGAAGGTTCTTTGGTAGCTTGTCGAAGGGTCTCTGGCTGGCTAGAATACCTGGCATGAAACGACTCTCACGCGGAGTACTGCTGTTCATCTCCCACTCCAATCAGCCTGTTAACGTTTACCGGCTCACAAGGCTTCGTCAGTGAACCACGCAATCTCAGAGAAAGAATTCTTAAACAATTACATTCGGTTTGCTGCCGTACACCGGTGGCGTGTGGCAAATTCATGTTTCGACCAGCTAAGACAAGCGGATGATAAGTCCCCGGAGCGCGCTCATTTGGTACTAGAGATTTTCTGCTGCTACCTGCTGATTATGGAAGACCTCTTGATGTGGTACGGCGTTTTAAAGAAAACTCAAACACCCACGGATGAGCCTTTAATGGACGTCCTTAATGACATGAAACTTTCTCCCAGCGTGAAGAAAAATGCCCTTATGTTTCTGAAAGAAATTGAAGATATGCCCGTGACAGACTTTATGGGTCTATTGAGTTTCCCAAAAACAGTTGGTGCAATACCCACCAGCTTATCGGCGGGAGAGTACGAAACTGAGAGGAAACCGGTCATGCGCTTGAAAAAGGAACTCGCAGATGCCATTAACACTTTCCTCCACGGCAAAACAGGCTACTGGCAGGAAGGGACCTTTGTTCGTTGTCTTAACAAGATCAAACATGGGCTTCTTGTTATGCGGAGATCCAAATCAAACGGCACTTCGCAGTTCGTTGAGATCTTTCCGAACGGTACCCGGTCGGAAACCCCACTTCCCATCGTTTCCTCTAGCGAGGATGACGCGAGTAAGACTCTGTCAGAAATTGTGAAATTAACCGTGGCTTTTGTTGGCATGTTGACGGCTGTATACCAGAATAGATTCGGGTGCGATCCAGTAGGAGATTTACCTGACAACCTCGTAAGGGCGTTCAAAAACCGATGCGCTTTCAGTACGTGAGCACAAGCACCGCCGCTTGTTGGACTTCTTTTACGACATCTTCAAACTTACGATCTTCGGTATGTGGTGGCGGAAGTGCCGGAGCCAGTTCTGACAACGATTCCAGAAACGCGAGCACGAACGAGCTTTTGAGGCCGTAGTTCACGTTCTGAGGCAACGAGCCGGTGCGTTTCAACGTCTCCAAGTCATCCAAGCGCATTGTTATCACACCAACAACGTTCCCTCGCGCATCCACCAGTGCCCCGCCGGAATTACCGGGCTGGACGGCGACACTCGTTTGGAAGTAGCGCGGATCGTCTTGGATTCCAGCCAAACTGTTGATTTCCCCGCGTGTTAGCTTGGGAGAAACACCCTGAGCCGATGGGTCCGGAAATCCAACCGTAAATACAGTATCCCCCAACTTCACTGAACGCGAAGCGGTGATTGGTAAGGCCGTCTGCTGGCCGGACGCGCCGACGGTGATTTGTAGAACCGTCAAGTCGTTGGCTGGATCGGCACCGACGACGCGCGAGAGGAACGGCTTTCCACCCATCACAACCTTGATTGCCGTTGCTTCCTTTACGACATGATGCGCCGTGAGCACGCAAGGATTCTTGCCGGCGGTGATGAGGAACCCCGTGCCGCTTCCAACCGGGACATCGGCAGCATCCGGTTGAACAGTGGAATGGTCACCGCCCTTTTCCTTGCGAGCAAAGAATTTCGATGCCCGGCGTTGGGCCTCGGCAATCTGCTCGCGGGTCATTTCCTGCGAGAGTTTATCGCGAATGTCACCAGCCCCTATTTCGCCTTGAGTGGCAGCGAGGTTGTACCATTTGTAAGCTTCGACAAAATCCTGCGGCACGCCTTCGCCGGATAGGCAAGCTCCCCCCATGCGCACCTGTGCCGTTGTGTCACCCTGTTCAGCGGCTTTGCGATACCACTTCACGGCTTCTGTGCCGTTCTTCGTCACGCCTTCGCTCTCTGAGTAATAGTCACCCAATCTGACTTGCGAACCTGAATGACCTTGCTCAGCAGCTTTACGGCACCATTTCACCGCTTCTACGTAATCCTGCGACACACCAGCGCCATAGTAATAACAGCTTCCCAAGTTGTACTGTGCAATTGCGTTGCCTTGCTCTGCTGACTTGCGGAACCACTTCGCGGCTTCAGCGTTATTTGTCACGCCTATGCACTCCGAGTAATATTCACCGAGTGTGTTCTGTGCCGTTGCGTCGCCATGTTCGGCTTTTTGTTTCAGTTCTTGGAACTTGTCGGCAGCAGACTTCTCGGTCGTAACACCGCTGGGGTTGGCTGGTGCGTTGGTGGTGTTTTGCTCTGAACGTCTCTCAGCTATCAAATCTGCAAGCGTCAGCGTCCTTTTACCAGCCGGTGTATTGGTGGTGGCGTACCTTTCCCACGGCTTAGGGCTGGCTGGTGCATTAGTGGCATCTGATACGAAACGCCCGGTTGTTGCGTTGGTCGCGGTTTGCGCAGCGGCGCTGGAGGCGATGATTGGCAACACGGCGACAATCACGAACAAGCGCAACATTCCCGTGCTCGCACGCCAGAACGAGTAACGGCCTGTCTGGGCGACAGTAGTGAGTTTCAAGGTTCGACTACGCGGCTGATACGTTTTCAATTCATGCCTCCAGTGATTACTGGCGTAAGAGTATCAACGCCCCGGTCAAGTGACAAGCTTCGCCGAATCGCAAAATGTCAGGCGTGCGTCATGCTGATTTTGCGGAGAGATGCCTCGACAAGCTAGGCATGACAGAGGCAGACAAGGCTTCGGGTGACTTGATAATAAAACGGCCTAATTGCCACCCCGGCAAGACCTTCTGAGCGTAAGAGATAATCCATTACGCAGCGGAAACGACTGTTTCCAGCGTGGAAACGGTCGTTTGCCTGACGCAAACGACCGTGTCAGAGACGGAAACGGTTGTTTCCGTGATCCAAACGACCGAGTCCGCCACGCAAACGGTTGTGTCGCTGATCCAAACGGTCGTTTCCATGGCGGAAACGGTCGAGTCGCTGACGGAAACGGTTGTTTCCGTGTTGGAAACGGTCGTTGGCGTGCGGGAAACGGTTGCTTCAGTGACGGAACCGGTCGTTTCGATGGCGGCTACTTTAGGTTTTCCGTCTCCATCTTGAGCGCAGCTTCGGTTTGGGTGAGTTTGGCGCGGAGATCGGTGAGGCGCTGGTCAATGCCCGCCAATTCCGCCCGGTAATCGGCCACAGAATTCTGGCAATCCTGCACGCGTTTCTCGGCATCGGCCCGTTGTGGGTTCACGAAGACTTTCTCGTCAGTGACGTAGGGCGTCCATAACGGCGGTGTCCAGAGGGAGTAGCCGTTGCGGGTGGGGAAGGCTTGCGGGTAACCACTCACGGGCCGGTATTCGTAAATCGGCTCCGTGTGGTCCCGCAACCCGGCCAAGAATTGTTCGGCGTCGGCCAAGTCGCGTTCCGCGCCGGTCAGCAGTTTGGCCACGGACGCCCGGTAGGCGGCGTCCTTGGCGATTTGTTTCCGAAGTTTCTCGGCGGCAGCTTGGCCGGCCTGGAGTCGCGCCTGATGTGCGGCTTCGCGGATGGCGGCGGTTTTGGCGACGGGGGACAGCCACCGGTTTTGAAACTTGACTTCGCCGCGCGAAACGTGCGCCAGTTCGTCGGCCCACAAAGTCAGTTTCTCCCGGACACGCGGCGTGACTAGGTTGTCGGGATGATCTTGCAGAAATTGTTGCAGCATGGTGACGACACGCTCGCACTGCGCCGGCGGTTGCTCCCGGTCGGCCTGCAACCGGTACCGGCAAATGGTTTCGTAGTCGGCGCGGGCGGCTTTTTGTTCGGGCGTGTCACGGACGACAGCGGTGACTTCGTTTGTCGGGAGGATGCGCACGGAGCTGATGCTGTAATCAGCATTGGCGATCCGCAGTTGATAGGTACCATTGGTCTCGGCAGTGATGGAGCCGATCAAGTTTTCGCCGGATGTCAGGGTCAGCGTGTCGGCAAAGAGAACCTCGCTCCAAAACAGCAAACCGATGGTGACAACGGCTTTCACACCGGCAATCTACACTGTGGCGAGTCGTTTTAAAACGGCATTTGTGACCTGCTCGACGGTAATGCGGCGCATGCAGCGGAAATCAATCGGGCATTCCCGGAGGTAACACGGGCTGCACTCGACAGACTCGTGAACAATCGTGACTGCCGCGCCGAGCGGCCCCGTCAACTCGGCGGAAGTGGACCCAAAAATCGCCACGACCGGCGTGCCGAGCGCGCCGGCGAGGTGCATCGGGCCGGTATCGTTGGTCAACAACAGCCGGCAGGCACGGAGCAATTCGCAGAGTTCCAGCAACGTGGTCTTACCGGCGATATTGATGGCCTCGGGAAGTTGCGCGGCGATTGCGCCGGCGATTGCGATATCGCCGGGGCCGCCAAGCACCAGCCACCGGCAATCCACTTGCCGGGCGACGGCGGCGAACCGTTCGGCTGGCCAGCGTTTGGCCGGGCCGAATTCAGCGCCGGCGTTGATTGCGCAAATCGGTTTGCCATCCGCCGGTAGAAATTTCTTTACGGCAGCATCGCCGCACCAGATTTTCGTCGGAACCAATTCCCGGTTGCCGCCGAGATGGGCGATGAGGTCGAGATACCGGTGCGCTTGATGGCGAATGACCGGGAAAGTTTTGGTTTTGAACCGCTGGCAGGCAACAGTGACGTGCCGGTAAGTTGCCGGTTCCGGATCCGGGAGTGCGTCGGTCAGCAAAGCGCGCCGCCAATGGCCGGCAAAGCCGAGCCGGCGCGGAATGCCGGCGCGCCAACATTCCCACGCGGACCGGAATGAATTCGGGAAGATGACGGCAAGATCATCGTGCTGGCCGGGAACGGTCACGATTTCATTCAGGTGTGGGTTGTGCCGCCAGAGGTCGTGGAGTTTGGCAGGGCAGAGCAGGGTGATGTGAGCCGCCGGCGCGTATTCGCGGAGGCGTTGCACGGCCGGCATGGTCATCACGGCGTCGCCGATCCAGTTGGCGCCGCGGATGAGGATCCGGGTATCAGCGATGGCAGATACGGGCGACGGCGTCATCGAAATCTTTGGCTCCGGTAATGATGCGGATTTCCACGCGGAGGAAATAGACCGGGATATCGCGCCGGTCAATCTTGGGGAAACGCACGGCATCTTTTTCGGTGGTGAGAATGGCCTTGGCGCCGCGGCGCAGGCTGCGGTTAATCATATTGATAATTTCCTGCTGCGTGTACCGGTGATGATCGGCGTAACTACGCCTGTAAACGACATTGGCACCGAGGTTGCGCAGGCCATCTTCAAAACTTTCCGGCGCGGCGATGCCCGATAGCGCGGCGACATCAAGGTTTTGGAGTGTGGTGAGCGGATATTGTTTGCCGGTAAAAACGTCTTGGATGTGCAACGGCTGGTGGGCGCATTCGATGATTTCAGCGCGGTTGTTGTAGCGCCGGATCGCTTTGCGGAGTTTGTCGGTGCCGAACTGGCCGCACTTGGTGATGAAGATGTAGCGGGCGCGTTTGAGGTTGGAAATCGGTTCGCGCAGTGTGCCGCGCGGCAGGAGATGGTGATTGCCGAATGGATTATTGCGATCAACCAGACAGATATCGAGTCGGCTTTTGAGCGCGAGATATTGGAAGCCGTCATCAAGTAGGAGCGTATCGCAGCCGAAGCGTTGAATGGCATACCGGCCGGATTTGACGCGATCCTTGTCCACGAGAACGACGACGTTTTTGAGATTTGAGGCGAGCATGTACGGCTCGTCACCGGCTTGCTCGACATCGAGCAATAGTCCGTGGCCGTCGGAGACGACTTTCGGAGGTACTTGATAGGTTTGAAAGGTAACTTTGGCGACGAAGCGTTGCCAGAACGGTCGTGGTGTACTCTTATAGCCGCGCGAAAGGATAGCGACGCGCCGCCCGGCCTGCTGGAGCGCGCGCGCAAATGTCTCGACGACCGGTGTCTTGCCGGTGCCGCCAACGGTCAGGTTGCCAATGCTGACGACCTGACAGCCGAGTGTGTGGTCACGAAAAATCCGGTTGCGCCAGAGCCAAAGCCGGCACTGCACAATACCTTGAAAAAGTAGCGACAAGCCGAATAGCCCCGCGCTTGTCAGCCGTGCGCCCAAGTCGCGGCGGCGTTCAAAGATGATGTCGAGGATGTACTGCTCGACGGATTCAGTCCATTGCCACATTTGTCAGCATAGTGACGGAGTGCGCACGACAGGTCAAGCGTGCCGGTGTTTTTGCTGGGCAGGCTGGTCGGTTTCCAGTAATAATGCCGGCACCATGGGTGGCCAACTTTCGCCTGCTAAAATCACCACCGGCATTTCACTGATCTTGCCAATGTACAACGAATCAGCCGGTGTTGACCGGACGATGCGGTTGGCGTTGGCAGAACTCGAACGCGATTTCACCGATTTTGAAATCATCATTGCCGACGACGCCAGCACCGACGACTGTGCCGCACAAGTGACCGCTTGGACTGCGCGCGAGCCGCGGATCCGCTTGGTGCGATTGCCGTACAACCAGCGGTTTGGTGGCGCGCTCCGCGCCGGCTTGGCGGCGGCCGGTAAGCCGTATCTTTTCTACACCGATTTCGACTTGCAGATCGGGTTGGATTGTTTGCCGGTGCTGCTCCGGGAGTTTGACACCGCAGATGTATTAACCGGTTATTCCGCCAGTCAAGGTAAACATGCCAACTGGAGGTCGGCGGTGATTTCGTGGGGTTATAATTTTTCCGTGCGCATGCTCTTTGGGCTCCGGTTGCGCGATATAAACTTCGGATTCAAAGCCATGCCGAAGACGGTGTACGAAAAGATGAGTTTGCGATCGTGCAGTCCGTTTGTGGACGCGGAAATGTTTGTACAGGCGCATGCCAATGGCCACAAAATTAAAGAGGTGCCGGTTCCGTTTTCGATGCGTCAAGCCGGCGTCTCGCACATCCGCCGGCTGGATGTGATTGCGTGGACATTCTGGGACATGTTCCGTTTGTGGTTCCGCCGCCTGTGAAATATCTTGTCACCAACGCCGATGACTTCGGCTTTGATCCCGCCGTTAACGCCGCTGTTATCCAAGCGCACACCACAGGCATTCTTACCAGCACCAGTTTGCTCGTAACCGGCCCGGCGGTGGATGAAGCCATCGAACTGGCGCGTCAGTATCCGCGGCTCGGTGTCGGTCTGCATCTCTGTCTGGTACAGGGACGATCGGCATTGACCGGCGCGGCGTTTCCAGACAGTGTCATAAAAATCACCGGCAACTTTGAAGCCGAGTTGCGTGCGCAAATTGAAAAATTTCTCGCTGCCGGCTTGTGTCCGACACATCTCGACTCGCACATGCATACGCACATGCATCCGCGTGTCTTGCCGGTGGTGATCCGGTTGGCGCGGGAATACCGGATTCGCTGGGTGCGCGCGCCACACGAACCATTCCGATATTCCGCCGGCAAGCTGGTGACGCGTCTTGCGCGCTGGCCAGTTTTTACCGTGCTCGGTCGCCGGGCTAGTCGGAAGCTCCGCAATGCCGGCTTGCGGACGCCGGATCGCGGCGTCGGCGTGCTGCATCCCGGCCAATTGACGGAAGGTTTTTTGGTAAACTATCTGCAACACATGCCGACCGGCGTGACCGAAATCTTTTTCCACCCGGCCACCGAATCCAATAACACGTTGCATGTTTGCCAGCCGAACTACCAACATGCCGGAGAATTGCAGGCGCTATGCAGTCCCACGGCGCGCAAGCTGATTGAAGAGTCCGGTATTAAGCTGGTGAACTTCAGTGACTTGACAGCAGCCACGATTGGCGACAACCTGCCTGTGTGAAACGGCGTCTCGTTATTGGATTCGTGTGCTGGCTGTATGTGTCTGTCGCATTGTTGACGGGCCTGCTGCGGCACGATCACGCCCATGGCACCGTTTGTCCGCATAATGATTGTGCCGCTTGTGCGCTGCAAATCAATCTGGTAGCCGACGTGCCGGTGATCAGCGTGCCGGTGGTTATTGGAGACGCAGTTGCCGTCACCGTCGTCCCCGTCGAGCTTTTTTTCAGACCGGCAGCTTTCTCGCTTTCTACTGCGAGCCGCGCGCCGCCCATCACCGCAGCCTAGCTCTGTTGTTGGTTTTTCCAAACTAACTGACCGGCCTCAGTGTCGGTCATCACCTAATTTTTCACAAAAGGTTCATATGGATAATGCAGTTCTTAGTTTGCGCGACGTGCGCAAGAGTTACCGGGAAGCCGATGGCAACCGGCTAGATGTGATTCAGGTTAAGCAGTTCGAGCTTGGTGCCGGCGACCAGATCGCGCTTGTCGGTTCGAGTGGATCCGGCAAGAGCACGCTGCTCAATCTCATTGCCGGCATCCTGCTACCGGATACCGGCGCGGTCTGCGTTAATGGCACCGACATCACGCAGTTACCGGAAGCACGGCGCGACCGGTTTCGTGCCGGCAACATCGGCTACGTTTTTCAGTCGTTCAATTTGTTGCAAGGTTTTACCGCGCTGGAAAACGTACAGCTCGGCCAGATGTTTTCGGGTGGTGGCAATGGCGAGCGCGGTGCGCAATTGCTGGAAGCTGTTGGATTGAAAAATCGATTGCACCACAAACCGCGGGCATTGTCAGTCGGCGAACAACAGCGCGTTGCCATCGCGCGGGCGCTGGTGAACGCGCCGGCATTGGTGTTGGCCGACGAGCCAACTGGCAGTCTCGACGAAACCAACGGCACGGCGGTATTGGAATTGCTCCGGCAAGTCTGCACCGATGGCTGGCACACGTTGTTGATGGTGACACACGACCAGGCAGTGATGCGGCATTTCGAGCGCGTCGTGAAGCTGGAGGAGTTGCGATGAATATTTTCAAAATCGTGAAGAAAAATATGCAGCAACGTGCGCTGGCAACGACGCTGACCGGGATTTCGGTAGCGTTGGCTGTCGCGTTGACGGTCGCCATCGTGCATATCAAACGCGGGATGCAGCAGCGATTCGAGCAGAGTACGCTCGGTTACGAAATGGTGGTTGGCGCGAAGGGCAGCCCGCTGCAACTCGTGCTCAACACCGTCTTCAATCTCGACATCTCGCCCGGCAATATTCCGTGGTCGTTCGTCGAAAAACTACAGGCGGACAAACGCGTGAAAGCGGCTGTGCCGTTTTCGGTCGGCGACAACTACCACGGTTTCCGTATTGTCGGCACGACGGACGCATTTGGGGAAACGTTTGGTTACCGGCTGGCGGAAGGACGGTGGTTCAACTGTTCCTTAGATGCGTTGCGTGACGCGTTCAAGGAAGCGCTCGAACATTCGCACGAGCGAATCGCAAAGGAAAAAGGCGAGGAACCGGCTAAGCCGGCTGCGCATCATCACAACGCCGCCGAAGCCGTGATCGGTGCGACTGTGGCACGCGCAACCGGATTACGCGTCGGGCAGACGTTCATTGCCGCACATGGCGTTGAGGTTTCGCCGAATGCCGAAGAACACACTGACAATCCGTGGACGGTTACCGGTATTCTCGCGCCGACCGGCACGGCAGTGGACCGGGGTTTGTACATCAATCTCGACAGTTTTTATCACATCGAAGGCCACGAAGTGCGCGACACCGGCAAGCCGGAAGAAAAAGACAACGACCCAGATCCCGGTCAGGTTTCCGCCGTGGCACTCAAGCTACGGAGTCCGATTCATGCGTTCCCACTATATTGGGAAATCAACGACGGTGAAGAGGCGATGGCGGCGTTCCCGGCGGTTGAAGTGCGCAAACTGTTTGCGATCGTCGGCAACATTGATCGGATTCTGTTGGCGCAGGCGATTCTGATTGGACTGGTAGCCGGCGTGGCGATTGCGGTTTCAATTTACAATTCGATGAGTGAACGCCGGCGTGAGATCGCGATTCTGCGGGCGCTAGGCGCGCGGCGCGGGACAATCTTTGCCATCGTAGTGTGGGAAGCGGTAGCGATTTGTGCGGTTGGTGCGGCAGTGGGCGTGGCTGGCGGACATCTCGTCGTGGCGGTGGCCAACGTGGCGCTCCGGCAAGTGTCCGGTTTCACAGTGGCGCCGTTGGCGTTGGAAGCGGCGGAATTGTGGGTGGTGGCCGGCAGTATTGCGCTGGGCGCTTTGGCCGGGATTGGGCCGGCTTGGCGGGCGTACCGGACCGAAGTGGCGGAGAATCTAGCGCCGACGAGTTAACCAAAATGAAGATTTCCAAACGACAAATGAAAATGTTGCGGACGGCGGTGTTGGTGATGGCGTTGCTGCTGTTGCCGGCAACGTATAGCTACATGCAGCAGCGGGGGGCAGCGCGGAAACCGGTGGCTGGGCTGGCTGAGCCGGCAATCGAAGCGGGGTACGACCGACTGACGTTTGAAGTGTTGAAGAGCTGGACGTACGTGGAAGGCAAAACGGCGTTTCCTAATTTTATTAAGGCGCTAGACGGAAAGCCGGTCGAGATGCTGGGGTACATGATGCCGTTGACCGAGATTGAGAACATCAAAGAATTTCTACTGGTGCCTTCGCTGTGGGGCTGCTGCTATGGGCAGCCGCCGTCAGTCAACCACATCGTCGCGGTAAAGATGCCGGCAGGCCAGACGACGAAGTTTTTTTCGGGGCCGATCCGAATTGATGGCCGGTTTCACGTTGGTGAGACGAAGCAGGATGGTTACTTGGTCAGCCTCTATGTTTTGACGCCGGACAAAATCGTCGAAGTCAAAAATCTCGAATAGCTTGGCGTGCTAGGCGGATTGACGGTGAGACTAGGACTGTGATAGTCTCACCAGTGCTGTATGAGAAACGCGCTCAATGAGAACGTGCTCGTGCTCAACCGCCTCTGGCAGGCGATCAATGTCTGCTCGGTGGAGCGCGCGTTTACGCTGCTGTATATGGGGCATGCCGAGGTTGTCACCGAAGAGGGTGGCAATTTCCAGACCTTCGATTTCCAAGAGTGGCGCGATGTAACGCGCGATCATGCCGGTGAGGATGTTGTGCGGACGATCTCGTTCAACATCCGCATCCCGCGCGTGATCCTGCTGTTGTTCTTCGACCGGTTGCCACACAAGGAAGTGAAGTTCACCCGGCACAACATCTTCGAGCGCGACCGGAACACCTGCCAGTATTGCGCCAAGCCATTTGACCGGCGCGAGCTGAACCTCGACCACATCATTCCGCGCGAACGCGGCGGCACGACGACGTGGGAAAACATCGTTTGCGCCTGCATCCCGTGCAACACACGCAAGGCCAACCGCACGCCGACGGAAGCCGGCATGCACCTGATCCGGAAACCGAAGCGCCCCAAGTGGCGACCATTCGTGAACGTTACGCTCAGCATGGTCACGCACGACAGTTGGAAGCATTTCCTCGACTTGGCCTACTGGAACGTGGAACTCGGCGAAGACGTGCGATAGGCGGACCGGTGGCAGTACCGGGTGTCGAACCTGAAATAGCAGATTCCGGGACGGATGTGGACGCGACCCGATTGTTGAAGATTACTTGTGCAGAACGCTAATTCCCTCAAATAGGAGATCCTTGCATCATGTTGAACTTGGAATGGAATACCCGGCTCGAAGCGTGGCGCGCGGAATTGAAGAAGCAGTTGTACCGGCCGTTGGGGCCGATCACCGTCAGCGGCTTCGTCACGCTGGAACACTTGACGCCGCAGCAGGCCTTGCGGCGGCGATTCAAGCCAATGCCGGTCGGCACGGTGTGGGGGGCGCAATGGGAGTATGCGTGGTTCCGCACGCAAATCACGGTGCCGAAAGCGGCGGCCGGCCAGCGCATCATTGCCTATCCGGCCCACTACGAGTCGGTCGCGTTTGTGAACGGCACGAAAGCGTTTATGACCGGCCGAAACCAGCCGCTCTTGCTCACGCGCCGCGCCAAGGCCGGTGAGAAATTCAACATTCTCTTTGAGTCGTACGCCGGCCACGGGGCCAGCCCGTGTGCCGCCGGGCCGGTGCCGTTGGATCGGGTGACGGTGCCGGAGGCATTGCCAACTCAGGCCATCGTTGCCGCAGCGACGTTCGGCATCTGGCAGGAAGAAGTCTATCAATTGATGATCGACGTCGAAGCGCTCGTGGGGCTGATGACCAAGACACCGGCCACTGCGTTGCGGACGGTGAAGGTCGAAGAAGGATTGCGCGATTTCACCTTGCTCGTGGATTTCGAGCAGCCGACCGAAGAGTTTTTGGCGAGTTGCCGGGACGCGCGCAAACGCATTGCGCCGTTGTTGGCTTGCCAGAATGGTTCGACGACGCCGGTGATGTATTGCTTTGGGCACGCGCATCTCGACACAGCCTGGCTTTGGCCATTGCAACACTCCAAACGCAAGGCGGCCCGGTCGCTCGCCAAGCAATTGGAATTGATGGAAGAATACCCCGAGCACCGGTTCCTCTTCAGCCAGCCGGCGCAGTATGTCTGGCTGATGGAGCACTATCCTGAATTGTACGCGCGGGTGAAGCGCGCAGTGGCGGCCGGCCAGGTCATCCCCGATGGCGCGACGTGGGTGGAACCGGATACGAACATTCCCTCTGGCGAATCGTTGATCCGGCAGTTCATCCATGGGAAACGCTTTTTCCGCGAGCAATTCGGCGTGGACAGTCGCTTGTTCTGGGAGCCAGATGCATTTGGCTATTCGGGCGCCTTGCCGCAGATCATGCAGGGCTGCGGGGTGAAATATTTCTCCACGCAAAAGATCTTTGGATCGAGTGAGGGGGGCGATTCATTCCCCTACAACGACTTCATTTGGGAAGGGATTGATGGCACCACCGTGCGGGCGTTCAACCACCATGATTATTGTTCCCAGACCAGAACGGATGAGACGATCATGCGCTGGCACTGGCGCCGGCAACGCGAGAATATTTCCACAATCCTCTTTCCATTCGGTTGGGGCGATGGCGGCGGCGGACCCGAGCGCGATCATTTGGAGTTCATCCGCCGGCACAAGGATCTCGAAGGTGTACCAATAATGAAGCTAGCGGCACCCATCGACTTTTTTCATGACTTGGAGCGTGTCGCGACCCCAAATCGGTACGTCGGTGAAATGTATTTCCAGGAGCACCGCGGCACGTACACCTCCCAGGCTCGCACCAAGCGCGGCAACCGCCAGAGCGAGTTCGCAATGCACGATGCGGAACTGTGGGGCACTATTGCCGCCGTAGTTGCCGGTTACAAATATCCGCTCGCGCAGTTTGACGCGGTTTGGAAAGAAATCCTCCTCAACCAATTCCACGACATCCTCCCCGGTTCGTCCATTCGTCGGGTTCACGAAGAAGCCGAGGCCGCCCATCAGAAAATCATCACTGCCGCCAATCAAGTCTCCCACATGGCGCAGTCGGCGCTCGTGAAGAAGGCCAGCCGGTCGCTGACGGTTTTCAATTCCCTTGGTTGGGATCGTCAGTCGTTGGTTGAGATTCCTGAAAATGTTCCGCTCCCGACTGGCGCGACCATTCAGAAAGTCGCCGGCAAGACATTTGCCGAGATCACCGTGCCTGCGTGCGGCTGGACGAACATCAACAATACCAGTTGTGAAAAGTCCGCCGGCGTGACGGCAAAGACCAACCTCTTGGAGAACGACCGGCTCCGCATTGTGTTCAACAAGGCTGGTGAAATCACCAGTATCTGGGACAAGCAGAGCGGGCACGAGCTGACGGCTGGACCGTGTAATCGCTTCCTGCTGTACAAGGATGTGCCCGGTAACTGGGATGCTTGGAACATTGACAGCATGTACGAACTACAACCGGTGGATATCACGGCTCCCGCCCGCATCGAAGTCATTACCAGTGGGCCGTTGCTTGGGACGTTGCGTTTGACCCGGTCAATTGGGAAATCGCAGTTGACTCAGGAGATTACCTTGCGCTGTGGGAGTGCGCAGGTGGATTTTATCACGGTGCTGGATTGGCAGGAACGACACAAACTGCTCAAGGTGGCGTTCCCGGTCAACGTGCATGCAGACGAAGCCATTCACGAAATCCAGTTCGGTCATCTGCACCGGCCGACGCACCGGTCACGGCAGTATGACGCCGCCCGGTTCGAGGTCAGCCAGCACAAATGGACGGCGCTGGCCGAAGAAGGGCGCGGCTGTGCCTTGCTCAACGATTGCAAATACGGCGTGAACGTTCTCGGCAACAGTATTAACCTGACGCTCCTGCGCGCGCCGCTCGGGCCCGATATGTTGGCCGATCGTGGCCGGCAAGAGTTCACCTATTCCTTCTTTGCTTGGACTGGGTCGCTGGCCGATAGCGGTATTGTGCGCGCGGCGTACGAATTGAATTCGCCGGTAACAACCGTCCGGGGTGATGCCGGTGAGCAATCCTGGTTCCGCATTGATGCTCCTAACGTCATCATCGACACGGTCAAACCTGCCGAAGACGGTTCGGGCGATGTGATTGTCCGGCTCTACGAGTCCATGCGGACTGCCACGCATTGCTCGCTCAAGGTTGGCTTGCCGTTCGCAAAAGCCTCCCAGACGAACATGTTGGAACAACAGCCCATCAAGTTAGCGATCAAGAATAGTACCATCGCACTTGAGTTCCGCCCGTTTGAAGTCAAGACGGTGAGACTGCATTAGCATGACGTGACGCGGATTTGAAGGTGCGGGTCAGTTCGGCTTTTTGGAATCCGACTCAGCGGTGATCCGCTTAAACCAACGATCAATGGCTAGTGGATTGTTTTTGCGGACATCACTAAGTGAAACTGCTGGCGGCAATTTGGTTTTTGAGCTTTTCGGAATTCCAATGCGTTGGGACAGATAGATGCCGGAATGCCCGCTGAACACATATGCGAGGAAACAGGCGGCGGCAATGTAGACGCCGTGTGTTGCCCCGAAGAGTTCGAAGCCCATGATCGTGCAAGCCAGCGGCGTGTTGGTCGCGCCGGCAAAGACGGCGACGAAACCGAGCGCGGCGAATAAATCAGTCGGCGCATTCAGCAAGCCGGCCAGCACATTGCCGAGCGCGGCGCCAATGAAAAACAGCGGCGTGACTTCGCCGCCTTTGAACCCACAACTCAGCGTCACCACCGTAAAGAGAATCTTCCACCACCACGCCCACGGATGCAGTGTGTTCTGCGTAAAGAAATGGACAATGCTCACGCCGTCAGGATTCAGCGTGTTCACGCCCAAGCCGAGGTAATCGCGCGTGCCGACAAGACAGACAAGGCCGATGACCAGCGCGCCGCCAATGGCCGGGCGGAGTGGCGCGTACGGGCAGATGGTTTTGAAAAAGCCGTGGAGCCGGTGAGACAACTCCGAAAAGAGCGTGCTCGCCAGCCCGAACGCCGCCGCCGCGACGGCCACTTTGCCTAGCAACAGCCAGCTTAAATTAAAAGCCGTATTGTCGCCAAAAGTGATGTGATACGACGTGTGATGAATATTCCACGCGTGGCACGTCCAGTCGGACACCACCGCTGCGATAAAACAGGGCAGCAACGCCTCGTACTTCACCGAGCCGATCATCAACACCTCCAGCGCAAACACCGCCCCGGCCAACGGCGTGCCGAACACCGCCCCGAAACCGGCCGCCACACCGGCCATCAATAAGATTCGTGTTTCCGACGCTTCCAGCCGCACCAGCCGGCCGCAACCGCTGGCGATGCTGCCGCCCATCTGGATTGCCGTGCCTTCCCGGCCGGCCGAGCCGCCGAACAGATGCGTGACCACCGTGCCAAATAAAATCAATGGTGCCATCCGGCGCGGCACGCCACCGCCGGGTGTGTGGATTTGATCGAGGATGAGATTGTTGCCGCCTTCGACTGATCTGCCGATCCAGTGATAAATGAATCCGATTGCCACGCCAGCTACCGGCAGGAGAAACAACAGCCACGTGTATTGCCAGCGCAGATGCGTCACCGTGTCCAAGCTCCAAAGAAACAATGCGCACGCCGACCCAACCAGCGCCGCCATCGGCAGCAGAATGAGCAGCCATTTCAGGCCGCGTCCGGCGAACGCAAGATTTTCACGCCAGTTTTGTCGCAGCAACATGCCGGTTACAGGCCTCCGTGAGATTTAGAAATGAGTTTGAAGGCCAGATACCGGAGTGAAGTATCGAGGCCGCCGTCCACCGTGAGCAAAATCAATCTGAGCATAATTCTGTTTCATGGTAGGAGTCATCAGACCCGAATGATTCGGGACGGTTGCAGGCGAACCCCATCGCCGGACGAACTGTGCAACAAGTCCTCGCGGAAATCCACCAAAATCCACCGGCCTGGCTGTTGCGATTTGACCATGCTGCCAATGATTCCGCTGGCAAAAAATTGCCGGCAGTGTGCCGGTTATTTCACAACTCATTCTGCCGGTATCGGTTGTCGGTCTTGCGGTTTAGCATGGCACGCGCTGTGCGAATGGGTTGGTTTGCAAGTGAAGACAATTAACAACAAATGGATGAGTGCAGAAAATGTGAAAACTAATCGGATGGTTATCTTTGGAGTATGTGCAGTGGTCGGCGCGATAACGTGGGCACGGGCTGATGAAACGCCGGCACCAACGGCGGTGCCAGTGCCGGCCAAGAGTTGGTCGGTGGATGCCGGGGCGGATTATTTCTCGGAATATATTTTTCGGGGTGTGGACTTGCTTCACAATAATCCGGTTGCCGAGCCGCATGTGTTTCTGAAATGGAATGGTTTCGGTATTTATTATACCGGCTACTATGCGGAGCGGTACGAAGAGCAGGATTTCTCCGGTGACTACACCGTCAACTTTTTCAAGGATCAGTTGTCATTGACCGGTGGCGCCTATGGTTACACCTACGTTGACGGTAATGACGGCAAGAATACCGTCGAATTGTACGGTGTGCTCGCGTGGAATTGGGCGCTGCTTAATCCGAAGCTCTGCATCAACTGGGATGTGAACGCGTACCATGCGGGCTACGGTCAGTTCTGCATCAGCCACGCGTTTGATCTGACGAAGCCGTTGGGATTGAAAGATCCGCTGGCGCTGACGATCACGCCGTCCGCGGCGCTGGGGATTGACTTCGGGTACAACGACACCACGAAAACTGCGGGTTGGGATGACGTATTGCTGGGCCTGGTCGCGAACCTGCAAATTAACAAGTATCTCGCAGTCCATACAGGCGTGCAGGTCTCGCTCGCGATGAATTCGTTGCACACCCTTAATCAGGGCAATGAAGTCATCGCCAATGTCGGCTTCAACGTCGTGTTTTAACCTAACGCAAACCAAGAAGGAGTAACCAATAATGGCAACTGAAACGAAACCATCCAGCGGCGGGACAGCGAAAGCGACGCTCGGTTTGACCGGGCTGACTTCAAACGCGATGGCGCTGATCGCACCCGGCGCATTCCTCTGGCTAACGTTCCAGATCCAATCGCTCTACGGCGCGCCGATGGCTGGCTGCGCGATGTGGTTCGGCATCTTGGCGGCATTGCTGCTGTGCTTTGCCACGGCAGTCAGCTACGCGGAATTGTCGAAACTGTATCCCGGCGCCGGCTCGTCGTACTTCTACGCCGAGCAAGCGTTCATGGCGAAATCGAAGACATTCAAGTTCGCGCGGCTGGCGAAGTTCATTACCGGCTGGGCGAGTCACTTGTATTACTGGGTCTATCCCGGCTGCATGGTCGGCGTCACGGCCATCCTCGGCGGGTATCTGTTGAATCAGTTCTGGCCGGACACGTTCGCCGGTAACTACAACAGTCCGTTGTTCATGATCCTGTTTTGCGGCGTGTTCGCATTCGGCGTGGCGTACATCGCTTACCGGGGCGTGACCGGCACCACGGGCGTGAACCTGGCGATCAACATCGTCCAAATCACAGCGTTGCTGGTGTTCTCGGTGATGGCGATTGCGTACCGGGGCCGGCATCCGCAGGATTCGGTCGGGTATCACTTGTCGAACGGCATCGCGGTGAATTATCAGGTCGCCCAGGAAGTCGTGAAAGACGACAAGGGCAATCTGACGCCGGTTCTCGATGCTGCCGGTAAGCCGACGGTGGACAAGGATGGCAAGCCAGTCTACGCGATGCAAGATTCTGCGGATAAAGATGGCAATCCGGTTGGCGCCGACAAGGATGGCAAGCCGGTCACGGATCTGAGTCTGGCCGCGCCGTTCACGGTCAGCTACAAACCGGAAGAAGCCGTCACGAAAGATGACAAGGGTGTGGAGACATTCAATTTCCACACCACGGCCAAATCCGTGGTCGCGCCACACGGGTTCAACTTCATCTTCATCCAAGCGTGCATCGCGATTCTGATCCTTGTCGGATTCGAGTCGGTCACGTCGATGGGCGAAGAATCCCGGCATCCCACGCGCGATATTCCGCGGGCCGTGCTGCTGTCGCTGGCGATCCAAGGCGGCATCTGTTACGCCATCGAATATTTCGCCGCGAATTATTTCCTGCACAACGGCTACACCATGCCGACTGCTGCCGCCTCCGGCGCGCCGCTGGGCGACATGATGGTAATTGTCGGCACATGGTTATTCGGCAGCTACGCGGCCGGGCGGGCGTTCATGCTCGTGCAGGCGTTAACGGTGTTTCTGGCATTGGTGGGAACCACGTTGAGCTGCCTCAGCACCGGCGCGCGGGTGACCTACGCCATGGGCCGGGATGAAGAAGTGCCCGCTCACTTCGGACTCGTGCACGGCAAGACCTTGTCGCCCTACCGGGCCATCTGGACCTTGGCCGGTATCTCGGCGGTGATTGGGATTGCCACGGTCGTCATCTATCTCGGCGGCACAACGCCGACGGCGCTGGATCCGAAGTATCACAACGTCTGGTACAGCTTCGGCATCTTCTCGCCCGAGACCTACGCGAAACTGCCGAACACGCTCGTCATCGTCACATTGATCAGCAACTTTGGCACGTTCCTGCTGTACATGCTCACCTGCTACGTCGCGATGGTGGCGTTCAAGGAGCACCACAGCTTTAACGGCTTCAAGCACTTCGTGGTGCCGATCTTCGGCTTGGTGGCGAACCTGGCCTGCATGTTGTTCTACCTCATCGGCCCGTTCACCGTTGCCGGCATGAGCTGGAAAGAACCGTACATCGCGCTGGCCTTCTGCGGCGCGTGGGGCATCTATGGGGCATACTACTTTCTCAAGGCCAGCAAAGCCAAAGGCCGGGAAGTCTTGCTCTCCGCTAAGCCGTACACAGTGCAAGCCTAACCTCAACTCAAGGCGGTCGCTCCTTTAACGGGGCGACCGCCTTGCTATTTTGCTGGTTGCTGTTTAACCTGCTGACCTATGGATTTGACGTACGCTGAGCTTTCTTCGCCAGGACCGGCGCGCGAGAACAACGAGGACTTCGTTGGCTTCTGGCAACCGGATTCCGTCGAGGAAAAACGCCAGCGCGGCGCGGTCGCCATTCTCTGCGACGGCGTCGGCGGTCAGAACCATGGCGAAGTCGCCAGCCGGTTGGCTGTCGAGACCGGTCTAAAAACATTCCGGGAAGGCAAATCCGGTAACGCCGCCACTGATCTCGTCGTCGAAACCGTCAACGCCGCCAATGTCGCTGTTTATGACAAAGGCCTGGCACTCCGCGATGCCGGTGGCCGCATGGCCACCACGATGGCGGTCGCCGTGTTTCGGAACAACCAAGTCGCCGTCGGCAATGTCGGCGATTCCCGCGTTTATCTCGTCCGCAAAACCGAAGTCAAACAACTCACCACCGACCATTCCTACGTCGGGATGCAACGCAAGTTTGGTTTGATTTCCGAGCAGGAAGCCAAAACCAGTGACCAGCGGTCGCTCCTGACCCGCAGCGTCGGCCAGGAACCGGTCACCCGCGTGGATGCCGACGAAGTCCAGGTTTTCAAAGGCGACCGGGTGGTGCTCTGTTCCGATGGCCTGCACACGCACGTTGCGGATAATGAAATTGCCGAAATCGTCAATCGTAGTTCGCCCGCGCAAGCCTGCCGGCAACTCGTCGCGCTCGCCGAACAACGTGGCACCGACGACAATCTCAGCATCCAAGTCGTTCAGATTGACGAAGTCGAAGCCGTCTCGTTTTACCGGGGCGTTCCGGCGTATCACACGTCGGCGGACGTGATGGGCAGCCGCGATGTGCAGCCGGGCCAGACGCTCGACGACCGGTTTTACATCACGGAGATCATCAGTCGCAGCGGCATGGCGACAATTTTCAAAGCGACCGACAAGCAGACCAACCAGACCGTGGCCGTCAAAGTGCCGTTCCTGCAATTCGAAAGTGATCCCGGGTTCTACTCACGCTTCCAGCGCGAAGAAGCCATCGGCATGAAACTCGATCATCCGTATCTGTTGAAATTCATTCCCGTCGAAAACCGCAGCCGGCCTTACATCGTCACCGAATATCTGCGCGGCTACACCCTCGCGCATCTACTCAACAACATCCGCCCGTTGCCGGAAGCCGACGCGCTCAAATTCGCCAGCCGCATCTGCGACGCGCTCGCCCACATGCACGAACGCGAGATCGTCCACCGCGACCTCAAACCGCAAAACATCATGGTCTGTACCGACGGCACATTGCGGATCATGGATTTCGGCATCGCCAAAGCGGCGGAAGGCCGGCGCATCACCTTTACCGGCTTCACCCCGGCCGTCGGCACACCCGATTACATGGCGCCCGAACAAGTCAAAGGCAAGCGCGGTGACGAACGCACCGACATCTATTCGCTCGGTGCGATTCTGTACGAGATGGTAACCGGCCACACGCCGTTCGAAGGTGAAAATCCATTCGTCATCATGAACGCCCGCGTCATCAGCGACCCGGTTGCGCCCCGGCAACGCAATCCGAAAGTCTCGCCGGCGGTTGAAGAAGTTATTCTGCACGCGATGGCGCGCGACCCTGCCGACCGGTATCCGAATGTCGCCGCGATGAAAGCGGAACTCGATGCCCCGCAGTCGGTGCCGATTACCGGCCGCGCCGGCCGGTTGCAGCAGACGACGCCGTGGCAAACCGGTTGGCAGAAATACCGGTCGCTCGTCTGGAAAATCTTGATCCCGGCGATTGTCATCGTTTTGTTTGCGTGGCTGGCCATGAAGACCGGTCGCGGTCATCACTGACGTATTTTGACCACGCTGCGCAACATTGCTCTGGTAATGCGCCGGTAACCCTCAATTTTCGCCAGTTTTTGCGGTTGGCATACCGGCTGCATTTCTAGCCGGCATGATTTTACCAAGTGTCATTGCTCTGCTGATTCCGGCCGGCTTGGCCATGCTGGTGACCGGTTTGACGCGCGCAAAAAATGCGACGCAAACCGCGTTCATGGTTTTCATCGGCGGCGCGCTGGCGACGCTGGGCTTGTGGGCGGTCGGATTCCGCGTGATGGGCGGCGGCACTGATGCAGTTTTTCTCTACCGCGCCGTACAAGCCGGGATCGTCGTTGCCATCCCGGTCGGCGTGCTGGCGGAGCGGTGGAGTTTAAAAAACTTTTTCCTCTACGTGATATTCGCAGCGACATTGCTCTTCCCGGTGGCGGTGCTTGGCAGCCGGTCACTCGTCGATTTTGCGGGCGCCGGTAGCGTGCATGTCGTGGGTGGTTTTTCGGCGTTGGCTGGCGCCGTTGTGCTTGGACCGCGCATCGGCCGGTACAATCGCGACGGCGTGCTCGCGCCGATCCCGGCGCACAATGTCCCGCTGGCATTGCTCGGGTGTTTTGTGCTGACGGTTGGCTGGCTCGGCATCAATACCGGCGACTTGCCGGCGGAGGCGCCGCGGTTGGCGATGGTTACATTGCTGGCCGGCGCGGCGGGCGCGGTGGCGGCAGCGGCCTTCATGATTTTCTCCACGCGCCGGCCGGATCCGACGATTGCGGTGAATGGGTTGGTGGCCGGTTTGGTTTCTTCCTCGGCAGCAGTGGCCATTATCAGCCCGGCCGCCGGCGTAATTACGGGCGGCGTGGCCGGTGTGTTGGTGTGCTTGATGTTGCCGGTGCTGGACCGGAAGCACATCGACGACCCGGTCGGCGCGATTGCTGCGCACGGCGTGGCCGGCCTCTGGGGCGTCATCGCTGCCGGTATTTTTGCGCGCCGCGAAGCTTCGCTGGGCGTGCAGGCGCTGGGTGGCGTGGCGTTGGCGGCATGGGCCTTTGGGATTTCATGGTTGTTCTTCAAGATCGCCGGGAAGTTTTTGCCGATGCGCGTCGCGCCAGAAGTTGAATTGGAAGGTTTGGACTTGTCAGAGACCGGTGTGGTTGGCTATCCGGAGTTTCAAAGGTCTAACGTTTATGGCAGTGGACTTCCGTTCGGTGCAACGCCGCGTAAATGAAGGCGACTACCTACCACCATTACCTCAGTGGTGACCGAGTGAATCGTTTGCGGTTCGGACAAGGTAGTTTCCGTTACGCCGGTAATCTTTTCCGTTGCGGACCAACTTAAGTCCGAACCGCCGGCGAGCCTGTCCGTCACGGAAGTAACCGTTTCCATCAGCGAAGTGACCTTATCCATCACGGACACGGTTAATTCCGTCATGGAAGCAACCGTATCCGTTGCAAAGCAGACCTTCTCCGTTACGGAGAAGCCTTGCTCCATAGCTGAGAAGCCTTGATTCATAATAGAAAAGCCTTGCTGCACTATAAAGAAGCTCTTCTCAATAGTGGATAAGCCTTGCTGCATGACGGAGAAGGGCTTCTCCGTGCTGGAAAAGGTCGTTTCCACAACAAAATAAAGCTTGTCAGAGCCATATCGGCCATGTTTTACATAGAAAACAGGCTTTTCGATGCGATTTACAACCGATAATGCTGCCAATCAACCAAGGAAACTCACATCATGGCTAATCCCCGCGTCCTAACCAGTTTCAGCAAAACCGTCGATAATTCACTACCCGATGTTGCTCGGACTGTCATTCAAGGATTGACTGACAACAGCGCTTTCCCCAATCCACCGGTATCGCTGGTGGCATTGCAAGCAGCGACCACCGAGTTCATTGCTGCCCTCGTTGCCCAAGCGCAAGGCGGCACCTTGGCGACCGCGATCAAGAAAAAGAAGCGCGAAGCCTTGGTGACATTGTTGCGCAAACTGGCTGGGTACGTGGAGGACAACTGCGACGGCAGTCTCACCACATTGCTCTCCAGCGGATTCACAGCCGCGAGCACCAGCCACACGCGAACGGCGCTGGACAAGCCCCGCTCCATGCGCATTGTCAACGGCACCTCGGGCCAACTGCTCGTCAGGGTCAAACCCTGCGCCAACGCCAAGTGCTACGAACTCCGGTACGCTGTGGTCAGCGCCGACGGTTCGGTCGGTCCGTGGCAAAACGGTGGGCTCAGTTCCAACTCCCGCGCGCTGGCGTTGAACAACCTGACTCCCGGCACGACCTACATGGTCGAAGTCCGCGCCATCGGCGGCACGACCGGCTACAGCGATTGGTGCGACGCCTCCAGCTGCATGAGCCTGTGAAGTAGTGGTATTAAATATATAAGATGCAGAACTCCTCTTCCGAACTTGGTGGATGACGCATTAAGGTGCGTAAGACTCGATGCCATCAAGCCAAGATTTGGATACATCGGCAGAGAATTTGTTACCAACTCGCGTTCGGAACTCCGTGACATATCTTTCTTTGTCGATCGCTCCAAGAATTTTCCCCAGCAACAGACGTTCTTCAGGTGCAATGCCCTTTTCGTTGACATCCCATAGCCAAAGCAACTCGGTTCGTCTTGCAATCAGATCTGTGAGGTAACCCTTGGGGTGCCGTGCCACAAAACCGATCACCTCAGCATAGGGTATCGATTCTTGGTTGTTGACCGGCGTCTTCGACCGGCGAGTCGTAATCCCATAAGGGTCGTTGAGGAAACGATTGGCTCCAGATGCTTCAAACTCGGCTACTAACTTGCTATCCTCCTCTGAAGCCTTCACTCGTACAACACATTGTTGAAAATGGTAGTCTGTCATGGCAGTTGAGAGCACCAAGTCAACCGAATGCTCACCCAACGATTTCGGAAATTGGAAAACTGGTAAGTACGAATTCACCAGCACGATCGCATAAATCCCCGAATGGTTGCCGCGTCCTTGAATGGTTAGTTGCTCAGCCTCGCCACCAATTTCTTTTCCGTCAATCTTTGTCAGAGCAGAAACTCTGAAGTTTTCATTGTGCACATCGGCCCCTGCGATTGCGATCGAGAATTCTTCGTACGGTCGTATATTGGCGCTAACCTGAAGCGTCCAATTCGTTGGTGGCGAGGCCCACCGGCTTTGGATTCGCGCTGCCGCTTTCGAACCAGAGAAAGGGGTACCCGTCGGTTTTACCAGCAAGGCATCGGTGAGCTGTTGCAGTTGTTCCGGTATCAGGCACCATCGCTTGCTATGCTGCAAGTTCGAAGCCAAGTAATTCGCTCGCCCTGTTTGGTCAACACCTTTAAAAGTTGCCCCTGCCAGACGCTTGATTGCGACGATGACTTGTGGAATCACCTCGGTGCCAGCATGCTGCTCTAAAACTCTTACGGCAGAATCTACAACATCGGGTTCATCGTCTTCGAGTGCTTCGATAACCACCGGCAAGGCCGCATCATTCCAACTGTTCATGAGCACTCCGGCGAGCGTTCCACGGTAACAACCAGTCGCGACCCGCGATTCAAGTACCCGCGCCAGAGCAGCTACTCCCTCCGTGGGTTGGCACCGGATCCAGTAGCGCAACGCTGCATCTTGAATGTCACAGGCCCACCGACCCTCTGCACGGCGGTAGACAACCAGCACCTCTGCAAGCAGGTTCGTCGTCGCATATCTGGAGATCAGGGGCATGATGTGGAAAAGGTCCGGGTCTTTGGCAAGCAGTTTACTACGGAACGCATCGTCAAGTTCGGGCAGTTCGCGATCAGGCAATGCCAGAAGTGGCTCGATAGCATATCGACCCTGAGTGCCATCAACATATCGCGATTTTTCCCGAAGCAAGTCCTCAATAATCAGTGGGCGCGCCAGTTCCGGCTCCTCTTTAGCCAGCAAGCCAAGTGCTTGCGGGTCGAACAATGGCTCTTTAACGGCCATTTCTAATACTGGCAATAGATCTTTGCCGTGGAGTGCTTCCCACGAACTCACAATGTCCCGAATTTGGCTTTTGTCGAGATCGTCTTTGTGAGCGACAAGGTTTGCCCGTAATTCCTTGTCGTGCGGATTCGCAACCAACAAGGTGAGGGTGGTGATTGCCAGAGCTTTGCCCTGTTTGCTGCTGAGACTTTCCCGGATAGCTGCTAGAAATTCGTCCTTAGCCGTACTGCGTGCAGTGGCAACCTTTACCCACTCTTTGCGATCAGATCCGGTCACTTGCACATCGGCGGTTTTCAGCAACGGATACAACCAAAGCATCCTGCTGGTAACGGCAACCTCTGGACGTAAGGCTAATTGTAGGAGGGCTTGGGCGTTCGCCGTCGGATCGACAGCTCCGATCAATCCCATCGAGGCAGCAAAACTATATTCGCCATCCAATAATTCCAGCAACTGCTGTTGTGCGGCAGGAATCGGCAAATAACGCAGAATCTCGACAGCACGTGCGGCATCCTTCCCACCTGTCTTTAGTTCCGCACTAGTTTCTTCCATGATCGTTTTCGCTTGCTGCTCTGGCAAAGGCACGACTCGAATCGTTGCAATATCCGAGACAAGATTAATAAAATAATTACTGCCATTGCTGTCGTCCATTTTGCCTGGGTGCGGGCGATTTGACCAAGCGTAAAGCCGATAGGTACCGGGCTTATCGAAGCGGAGCCATTGGTTGGCTGTCAAGGTGATGCTCCATTGCCCTAAATCTCGAAAGTTGCCCAAACCTCCGCCAAGGAAGCCGTTGCTCTTGAAGTACCATTGCAATGGATCGGTTACGGGTTCCCCATGTTCGTTCACGGCATGGAAACCGATGTCAGTAATTCTCCCGGAACGGTCATATGTGCCAATCCAAAGGTGATAGGGGTTTGTGGATGCGTTCGTGAATACGAGCGTTGCTGGGATAATCTCGCCCTGATAGAAATCAGTCTTGGGAAGTTTCAACTCAAGACTTAACCCTGATGGTTGTCCGGCGCGGACCAACGGCCATTGAATCTGGAATGCGTCTTCGCCGTGGATTGTTTGCACGAGCAGCGTGACGGCAATCCATACCCACCACGAATGCCGCAAATGGTTCCTGTTCACGGTGAGTTAGATTATCCGACCGGGGCAGCGAAGCAATGTTTAACAAGCTTGTCTCAATAGTCAAAAATATGACTCATCGAGCAACCACGGTCGCTTTGATCATCATCTTCTGGCCTGTATTGACAGACTGTTAGTCGGGCTATTTGGTTGACCTGCTAACGATTCAGTTTCACAATCGCTGCTGAAACGAAGTCGAGTGGCACGATGAGTTGGGGATGCGAATGTTTGATTTTACGCTGATACATGACAAATTGATTATAGCGGTTGTGGTGAGCGGTCCTGCGGCAATACCGTTGATACTAATTGGCGTCTCGTTATTAGTTGCGTGGCCGCTGATTTTTAAGAAACTTTGTAGGAAAGAGAGCGGATGGGACGCACTCGCAGTCAGATTTCCAGCAGCAACCACTCTCACACTCGGTGAGACTTACAAACAGCAAACTGGTATCATTGGCAATAACTGCTACGAACAAGGCTTCGATGTTCAGCTAACGCCAGACGGAGTTCGGATTCGTTCATCGTTCGCCAGACAAACTCCGATTCTGGTTCCTTGGGCAAGTATTCGTACTGTTTCGAGTGGCCGGTTTATTCTTGTTCTCACTGTCGATTATGAAAACAAGTTGGAGTTCCATCTTCCAAGCATCGTGTCGGCAGTCGTGAAGGAGCATGTTCCAGCAGAACGGTGGCAAAAGAGAGTCTCATTGATCGAGACTGTTTGAGCTTCAATGAAGACAACCCCGGGAATCCATTGAAGGTGGAAGGAGCGATGCGATTGCCAAACAAACCGCGTTGGATTAGCTGGGGCGCAGGCGAATGCGACCGGCCTCAACAATGGCCAGTCGGCCGGGCAGGCGGGCAAGGATGGCGGTCTGCTGAACAAAGTTCCCAATCAAGCCAAGGATGAACTTGGCGCTGGCATCACGGGGTAGTTCCAAAACGACGATGCCGTGGTAAGTTTTAGGCGGGTAGTTGCGCACGTCAGCAAAACCAAAATCACCGGTCAACAGACAGGCTTGGTGTTGTTGGGCGTACTGCGCAATCAACGGATCTTTGGCGTGGCGCAGCCCGATGTCGCGAACGTCAATCACCTCGTGACCGACTTCTTCTAACAGCGGTTTGGTGGAACGCGGCAGATCGGCATCAATCAGGAAGCGCACGGGAGTTCGTGACTACGCGGGAAGCAGGTAATGGGCTTCCTCTTCGACCAGTTCCTCGGCATAGCGAAGGGCAGCCCGGATATCTTCGATGGTCACATCGTATTCATGGGCGACCTCGTCGAGGGTCATGCCCGCCGCCAACCCGCCGAGGATGCGAGTCACCGGTACGCGCGTGCCGCGAATCACAGGTTTGCCGTGCTGGACTTCAGGATCAATAGTAATTTTTCCATTCATAGCATCTATCAGCGCAATATCTATAATCCAACAGTTTAGCGCAATCAAGCCCGGAGCGCAGCCACCTCAGCAGTCGCACTAACCGTGCGTTGTCTTGTCAGAGGGCTTTTAGCCAGTTGAACGCGGCGGTCTGCATGGGCACGTCGAACTTGTGCGGGCCGGGGTAGAATTGGCCGGTGTAGGCGGTCTCGTTGCCGGCCAGTTTGTAGAGCTGCTTCAGGCGCGCATCGGCGTTCCGCATGCCTTCGACGGTGAAGAGGTCGTCTTCAAGGTCGTACTGCACGAGCAATGGCGCCGGCGCTTGGCAGGCCACGAGGTCCGGCCAGTCACCATGCCGCGCCCAGTCAAACGGGAAGAACATCCACGTATGCACGGCCACGTATTTGTCGAGCAGGCCGGCATAGGTGCTCATCAAGCCGATGACCACCGCCGCCTGCAAGCCGTCCGCCGTGGCGCGCAACATGCCGGCGCGATTGCCGCCGCCGGACAAGCCCACACATGAGACGCGGTTCGCCAGCACATCCGACCGGGAGCGGAGGTAGTTGAACGCGATTCGGTCTTCGTGGGCCACGACACCGGGGAAACTTGTGCCGAGGATGTTGCAATATTTTGAGACGACATGCTCGTGCGGGCCGGCATGGGCGTTGTATTCCGCAATCACCGGCGGGAAGCCGCCGGGCAGGGCATCGGACGCCGGGCCGCGCGCGCCGGCACCGGCATCAACCGTCTGTTGCATGTCGGGGAGCGCAAACTTGCGGCTGCCCCAGAGGAACGTGTCGTGGACAAGTACCGCAAAGCCGGCTCGCGCCAATGCATTCGTCCACGGCCGGCCGCCATAGGATTTGTCCCACCACGCTTGGATGACCGGCTCGACCGGCGTCGGGCCGGCGGCGATCTTTTCCTTGCCGTAATATTTGAAGCCGCCATGGTCGTGCAGCGCCAGCACCGCCGGTAATGGGCCGCGCGCGCCGGCCGGCTTGAGCAACCACGCCACCGTGCGCGGGCCGTAGCCGACTGACCAGCTCAATTCCTCGCCGCACACGCCGTCCGCTTCCCAAGTGCGCTCACTGCGGACATCGCGGGCTTGTTCGGGCCGGTCGCACCAGCCGAGCACGTCGCGCACCTTGCGTTGGGTTTCGGGGCCGGGCTTGGCCAACGGGTAAAGGGTGTGTTGTTGGTGAGCTTCCGCCACCAGATCGCTGTAACCGCCAAGGTGTTGAAATTTCATATGGATGTCCGGCAGTTTCTTAAAGCGACAGCGGTGGTTAAGTCAATCTTGGAGAAGGGCCGCCCGGCCGAAGTGCCGCACTCCATCACGCTAACAGCTTCAGCAATGCTTCCGCCCGGGTTTCAAACGTCACCACCGGCGTCTCCGGGGCATGATGAAAAAATGACATCACGGTGAAGCCAATGTCTTTGTGTGGATCCGGTACGACCCGCGCCACTTGCGCCACGCCTCTCTTCCGCATCAAATCCATCGTGGCCTCGATTTCTTTTGCGCAGGCATACTCCATTGAGTCCAGCGCGCTCAGATCCGTCAACAACCGAAACCCGGGTTGCATCGTTTTCAGCGCCGCGACCAACTTCGCCCGGCCCCGCGCCAAGTCCGCCGGTACCACGTGTCCACCATACGTGATTAAGATGAGGTTGCGGACGGCGTCAGTTTCCACAGTGTACATGGCGGTACGGTACGGTACCTACCGCCATTCCACAAGCCCAGTCGCAATGCGACGCCATTCCGCTCCGCTGACTAATCAGTTGCCGCGAGTGCGCGCTGCACTGCTGGTGGGAGTTCATTCGCCTTCGCCAATAACAGACTTACCTGCCAGAGTTGCTCGTCTGTCAGAATGCCATGAAAACCTGGCATACCAGTGAGGCGAATCCCGTTGGCGGCTTTCCAGTAAGTCTCGCCCGGCTCATCGTCCGTCACGCCTTTGCCTTTAAATAAATGCGGTGCGGGCGGGAACATCTGCCGCGCGAAAGTGGCTGACGGAAAACCGGGCAAGCCATGGCAAACCGCGCAATGATTCCGGTACACCGCCGTCCCGGCCAACAAGTTTGCCTCCGTGGCCGCGATTGGCACAGTCTTGGGCATCTCTTTTTCCAGCCGTGCCTGTAAGGCTTGCCGAGCCAGTAACTTCTCGAACGGCATCGGTGCCGCCGCCGTCGCTACTGGCGCGTAACCGCCGGCAAAAAACGCATACGTGCCACCACCGATCGCCAGCACTGCCAACCCGGCTCCCACAATCAATCCCACCACAAAACGATTTTTCATCGGTCAATCTCCTATTTTGTTGTGACCTACGCTGTGACGAATGTTCCCACAAGCTCATTCGTGACACCAGTACAAAGGCTTGCCGTACTTGCGTCTGATTGACAGCCAGGTCCGGCAAGCGCACATTTGCGGTCATGAAACGTTGTCATGCACTCTTGATGTTTGGGTTGCTGGGATTGGGGTGGTGTGGCGCGGCGTCCAGCCAGCCACTCGCCTTTGAAACGCAGACCGGTTACTTCGTGTCGAATCAGTTCGAGCCGGCGGCGCCGACCTCGTTTGTCGTCCTGACCGATCAGGCGGCATTCGACAAGGTGTTCGGCGTCGCGATGGTGATGCATGACAAATCGCAGCGGCTCGCGCCGAATGCGTTTGCGGAGAAGCTGGTGGTGGCGGTGATTCACCGGGGCAAAATGGTGGTGACGTACAAAGTGGAGCAGGTGACTGCGTTGGGCAGGACGTTGCACATTCACTACACCACGAAGTCGGAGCCGAACGCCACGGCGGAGTTTGCTTGTCCGCTCATCATTTCCATCGCCAAAGCCGAGTATGACACGGTGCGGTTTGTTGAGGACGGGAAGGAAATCAAGCAGTTGGCGTGGCCGGCTACTCAGACGGACATTGCCGGTGTACGGTTGTTCGTGGCCGGGCACAGTTTCCACTTCGGCATCGTGCCATGGATGGAAAAGATTGCGCGGAATGCCGGCATCACTAATCAAATATTGGTCGGGAAATTGTTTGTCGGCGGTTCGCGCACAATCCGAGTCTGGGAGACATCGGCAACGCAGAGCGACGTGCGTGCTGCATTGCAAGCCGGGCAGGTGGATGTGTTGACGTTGTCGCCGCATCGGCTGTTGCCGGACCCGGGCGTTGATAAGTTTGTGGACTTTGGGTTGGCTGGAAATCCAAATTTGCGCGTCACGGTTCAGCAGTCGTGGATTCCATATGACAAAGACATCGGTCAAGGCATTGACCCCGACCCGGAGAAAAAGTCGCCGATAGCTTGGGATGCAATGACCGGTGCCAAGTTGCTGACTCTCCATGACCCATATTTCCAAGATCTCGACAAACAAGTACGTACAGTCAACGAGCGCTGCGGCAGGCCGGTGGTGTTTCTTGTGCCGACTGGCCAGGCACTGATCCTGTTGCGTGAGAAGGTGCGGCTGGGGCTAGTGCCGGGTATCAAAAGGCAGGCAGAATTATTTCTAGATCGGATGGGGCATCCCGGTACCGCAGTGACATTGCTCAACGCGTATTGCCATTTCACCGTGATCTACCAACGATCACCGGTGGGGCTGGCCATACCCGGCCTGTTGCCAAACATTCCGCCAGCTGACAGTACGGCACATAACCTTTTCCATATTCCTCCAGCGGACAGCACGGCGCTCAATCGTTTGCTGCAAGAAATTGCGTGGGAGGCCGTAACGGCTAACCCGTTGAGCGGCGTGCGAGTGGATATCGGACTGTCCGAGCCTTAATACATTCTGGAAGGCGTTGACCTGTCGGGAAACTGACATAGTCACTAGTCTGAAAATAATATTTGATTTTTCTGGTTTCTGTGCGAGCGTGGAAATAGTTTCCATGACGAAACTCGCACAATGGTCAAGATGCCATCGCATGTTGAAAGTCCTTTCAACAGTTGTGCCTTCCTACCAACGAAAGGTGTCGCCGTGAGCCCATACAAATCACCACAGGTTAATTGTGCAGTCGTGTGGAGAGAATTTGTTGGTTTCTGCCAGTCGTGCCGCAACCGGGCGACGATAATGTTTTTGATAACCGTTTTGTGCCAGGCTGTGCCAGCAACGGCCAGTCTTGTTGAAATAACGTTCGTCTCTCCGGGAGCGCTTGCCCAAGGCGGTTTCTATGTTGGGCCGTACAATTTCACAGTGGACTCTCAATCTAAATCACTGGTTTGTGATGATTTTATTGACCACATTACAGCCGGCGAAAGCTGGAATGCCAACGTTTATACCTTCAGTGATTTAAGCCAAACGAAATTTGCTCCGGCAGGTATGCAATCGTACGGTGAAGCTGCGTGGTTGTATGAAGAAGGCTTGCTCCACACCAATGCTTGGAGCGATATTCAGTATGCCATCTGGGCGGTCTTCAATCCAGACCCAGTCAAAGCCAGTTCCGGTTGGACGACTGATTCTTCAAATTGGTTAGCCACTTCACAGCAACAAGCTTTCACTGCTAACGAATTCCCCGGTATCAAATTTTATACACCAACACAGTTGACCAATGGACCACAAGAACTCATCGGTGGAACCATCGGCATTCCGCCGATAGGATTGTTTGCTGTGCCGGAAGTGAAGTTTCCACTTCTAGTTGGGGCTGTACTCATGTTGGTTTTGTGGTTGCGCTGGCGTTACATTAAACATCTTACCACGAATCCGATCGCGCCAGTTATGCGGTTAAATTGATAGTTGTCGGTTGGCGCAAAACATGCGATAACCCGCGTGCTTTCGCACCATGACTGATCAAACTGTTTTGCAAATTTTTCGTGATACCAGCGCGCTGTTGGAAGGACATTTTTTGCTCCGTTCCGGGCTGCACAGCCGGCAATATTTTCAATGCGCGTTAGTGTTGCAATATCCACAGCACGCCGAAACGCTTTGCCGCGCATTAGCCGAGAAGCTGAAGTCGACCGGCGCGACGGCTGTCATCTCACCGGCAATGGGAGGTTTGTTCATCGGTCACGAAATCGGGCGTGCGCTTGGGTTGCGCCATATCTTTGCGGAGAAAAACGCCGCCGGTAAACTGGAGCTGCGCCGTAATTTCAAAATTGCGCCGGGTGAGAAACTGCTTGTCGTCGAGGATGTCATCACCAAGGGCGGGCGTGTGCAGGAGACGATTGATATTGTCCGGCAAAACGGCGGCAACGTGGTCTCCGTTGGCGTGTTGGTGGATCGTTCCGAGGGGAATGTGAATTTTGGCACGCCGGTGGTGAGTCTGCTCAAACTGCACATCGAAACTTTTGCCCCGGCCAGTTGCCCGTTATGTCAGGCCGGCCAGCCGGTGGTGAAACCAGGAAGCTGAAATGATTAGTTGGATCCTGAAAAAAATTGTCGGCTCGAAAAACCAACGCGAAGTTAAGAAACTTTGGCCGGTGGTGGCGCAGGTCAATGCAATCGAGGTCGAGTACCAGAAGTTGAGCGACGACGAATTGCGTGCGAAGACTGCCGAGTTCAAGCAGCGCATTGAGGCGGCCCGGCAATCTCGCGGCATTCACCAGCTTTACGTCGAAGTCCGCAAGCTGGAGGGTGATCTCCGCGCTGAGGACGCGAAGTCGATTAAGCGTAAAGCGCAGGAATTGGAACAGGAAATTCTCGACGAGCTCTTGCCAGAAGCATTTGCAGCGGTGAAAAACACTTGCCGGCGGATGTGCGGTCGTGAGTGGCCGGTACGCGGGCGCCCCTACCGGTGGGAAATGGTGCCGTTTGACGTGCAGATTCTCGGCGGTATTGTTCTGCATCGCGGTAACATCGCGGAAATGGCCACCGGCGAAGGCAAAACGTTGGTTGCGACGATGCCGCTCTATCTCAATGCGCTTTCCGGCTACAACGTCCACCTCGTCACCGTCAACGATTACCTCGCTGCGCGCGATGCCGAGTGGATGGGCGAAATCTACAAATTTCTCGGTTTGACGGTTGGGATTATCCAGCACGATCAGTCGCCATCATTGCGCCGGCAGCAGTACGTCTGCGACATCACCTACGGCACGAACGCTGAGTTCGGTTTCGATTACCTTCGCGACAACGGCATGGCGACCAGCCCGGAAACGCAGGTCAAGCGCGGTCATTTCTTCGCCATCGTTGACGAAGTGGACTCAATCTTGATTGACGAGGCGCGGACACCGCTTATCATCAGCGGTCCGTCCACAGTTACGACACATCAGTTCGACAAATACAAACCGCAAGTCGCCGAGTTGTTCCGCGCGCAGACCGTGTTGTGCAATCGGTACGTCAACGAAGCTAAACAGTTTCTCGACAGTCGCGCCACCGTGACCGATTCAAAAAAACGCGACGACGCCGAAGCGCAAGGTGGCCGGCTGTTGCACCTGTGCAAGCTGGGGATGCCGAAAAACAAGCAGTTGCAAAAGCTGATGGAAGACCCGGAGGTCCGGAAAATTCTCGATGCGGCGGAGTTGGCGTCGCTGGCGGATTCGAGCAAAAAGGAACTGTTGGAGCGCAAAGAGGAATTGTTCTTCACGATTGACGAGCGGCAGCACGAATCTGATTTGACTGAAAAAGGCCGGAAATATCTTAACCCGACAGATCCGGAGGCGTTTGTTATCCCGGATTTAGTGTTGGCATTGCAGGAAGTGGACGCGCTAGTCGTGGCCGACACGGAAAAGGAAAAACGCCGGCAACGTGTCCAGCAGCAGTACGAGGAGCGCAGCGAAAAAATCCACAACATCGCACAATTACTCCGCGCCTACTGCTTGTTTGAGAAGGATGTCGAATATGTCGTGCAGGACGGCAAAGTGATGATTGTGGATGAGTTCACCGGTCGACTTATGCCGGGCCGTCGCTGGAGCGATGGCTTGCACGGCGCGGTTGAGGCTAAGGAAGGCGTAACTATCGAGCGCGAGACGCAGACGCTCGCCACGATCACGATTCAAAACTATTTCCGCCTTTACGCCAAACTCGCCGGCATGACCGGCACCGCTGAAACCGAAGCGGCGGAGTTCGAGAATATTTATAAACTCGGCGTGATCGTCATCCCGACAAACCAGCCGTGCGTTCGCGCCGACGAAAACGATGTCGTCTACAAGACGCGCCGGGAAAAATACAACGCCATCATTGAGGAAATCGAGCAGCGCCACCGGAAGGGCCAGCCGTCGTTGGTCGGTACGGTCAGCGTCGAGTCGAGCGAAGTGTTGGCGCGAATGCTCAAGCGCAAAGCGATTCCGCACACCGTTCTTAATGCGAAATTCCACCAATCCGAAGCCGAGATTGTGGCGCGTGCCGGTCAATCTGGCGCAGTGACGATTGCCACCAACATGGCCGGCCGTGGCACTGATATCAAACTCGGTACCGGCGTGGCCGCAGTCGGCGGTCTGCACGTTATCGGTAGTGAACGCCACGAAGCGCGGCGGATTGACCGGCAATTGCGCGGGCGTTGCGCTCGTCAAGGCGATCCTGGTAGCTCGCGGTTTTATGTCTCGCTCGAAGACGATTTGATGCGGTTATTCGGCAGCAGCCGGATCGCCACCATCATGGAAAAACTCGGCATGAAGGAAGGCGAGCAGCTCGAGCACTCATGGCTCAATAAATCTCTTGAGAAAGCTCAGCGCCGTGTCGAAGAGCATAACTTCAGCATCCGCAAACGCACGCTTGAATTCGACGACGTGATGAACAAGCAGCGCGAAGTCCTCTATGGTTTCCGCAACGAAGTCATCAACGGCGACGATCCCCGGCACGTGATTTTTGAAATCATCGAGGAAGTTGTTGGCATCCAGGTTGAGTCATTTTGCCTGGAAGACAAACTGCCGGATGAGTGGGACTACAAGGGCTTGCTCCGCTGGGCGAATGTCGCGTTCCCCATCGGCCTTCGGCAGGATGAGATCGCGGCAAAGACGGCTGACGAAGTCCGCCAAGTCATTCTCGACAAAGTCCAGAAAGCTTACGGCGCCAAAGCCGCCAACGAAGACCCGCACGCGCTCAAAGCCATCGAACGGCTGATCGTGCTCAATGCGCTGGACCGGCTCTGGCAGGAACACCTCTACAACATGGACCAGCTCCGCACGGCCATCGGTCTCCGCGCCTATGGTCAGCGTGATCCGCTGGTCGAATACAAAGCCGAAGCGTTCACGATGTTCGAGGAAATGATGGCGAGCGTGAAGAGCGAGATCGCCGGCAACGTCTTCCGCTCGGCCAGTTCGCTCGCCGCGTTCGAAAATTTCTTGCGCGCTTTGCCGACGCAACTCAGCGCGCCCGATCTCAACGCCCCCAGCGCCTTTGCACAGACCGGCAATGCCGCTGCACCGCCGAGCCAATCCAATGTCGTCAGCGAAGCGATTCAAGCTGCCACGCCAATCAAACGCGATGTGCCGAAGGTTGGACGAAACGAACCGTGTCCCTGCGGTTCCGGCAAGAAGTACAAACAGTGCTGCGGTAAAAACGGGTGAACCGCGCGCTGCAACTATTGCACCGCTGGATCTTGCCGGCGGTGACTGGTCTTTTTTACGCGCTGGCTTTGCCGCCGTATAACCACAGCGAAGCTGGCTGGTTCGCGCTTGTGCCGTTGCTCTTCGCCCTCGAAGGTTGCCGGCCCGGTGAAGCTTTCCGGCGCGGCTTTCTAGCCGGCCTGGTATTTTTTGGAATGACAACGTGGTGGATCATTCACGTTTCGTTGCCAGGCATGGTGGCGCTGATAGCATTCTTGGCGTTATACCTCGGTGTGGCCGGGCTTTTCCTATCCACGCTCAGCAGTGAAAACGACTCGGTTTGGCGCAACATATTCACCGCGGTTACCGGCGCCGCCGGTTGGGTAACGCTGGAATGGCTGCGCGGTCACATTCCGCTCGGGGGATTTGGCTGGAACGGCCTTGGCGTGACGCAGTCTGTCGCGACGCCGCTGATTCAATTCGCCAGCGTGACCGGCGTATACGGCGTCTCTGCGTTGGTTTTCATTTTGAACTATGCTTTCTTCTGCACAATCCGCCGGTACCTCCGCAACGTCGGCAACGCCACGCCTGTCCGACGGCTGAGTTGGGAATTTTATCTGGCAATGTTACTAGTCGGTGGTGCGTTTATCTATGGTTTGCGCGAAATCGAATCCGCGCCGGTCTGTGGCCCACGGCACGTGTTGCGACTCGCGCTTGTTCAAGGCAATATCCCGCAGTCGTTGAAGTTTGACGAACGCGAAAAGCCAATGATCCTTGACCGGTACCGGTCGCTTACCACAACGGCGACATTGGAAAAGGTCGATCTCATCATCTGGCCTGAAACTGCGACACCCGATGCGCTCCGGTATGATCCGGAAACCTTCGCTGTCGTCACGAATGTCACGGCGCAAACGCAAGCGTATCTGCTGACCGGCACGATTGACTATGCACCACGCTCGGATCCGGTTGAGGCCTTCAACGCTGTTGCGCTTGTTCGGCCGGATGGTATGGTCGCTGGTGTTTACCGGAAGATGCATCTCGTCCCATTCGGCGAGTACGTGCCGTTGCGGAAGATTGGACCGTTCCTGAAATGGTTCACGCCGATCACCGATAGTTTTGAGCGGGGGCGGGACGCCACGCTGTTCAATGTCCACGGACTCAAGTTTGGCGCGGTGATTTGTTTCGAGGACACATTACCGGACCTTTACCGGCGATTCGTGAAACGCGGTGCAGATTTCATGGTTAACCTAACCAACGACGCTTGGTTTCAAGATTCACCAGCAGCAGAGATGCACCTTGCCAACGCCGTCTTTCGCGCCGTCGAAAACCGGCGCAATCTTGTGCGTTGCACCAACAACGGTGTGACCTGCTTGGTTGACCAGTCTGGGTTTGTTCGGCATCGGGCAACGCCATTCACACCAGCAACATTAGAATTCACATTGTCAGTTCCGACAGAGTTGCCGGTAACATTTTATACGCGCTATGGCGATGTGTTTGCCGGCGCCTGTGCGTTGCTGACAGTTGCCAGTTTTTGTTTGAGCCTGATCACGCGAAAGGCATCGCCAGCTAATTCGAGCGAATGCCGGTAAGCGTCGGCGCGTTGGTCAGCCGGTAAGAGGTCACCGAGCTTTTCATAGAGCGGTGCGCTTTGCAATATGGCGGCTTTCTCGCGACATAATTTTTCCGCTGCACCAGTCTCGCCGCCGGCAAGCAGGCGGTTGACTTTGCGGATGTAGGCCCACTCGCGGTCGGGATGCTGGTCGTGTTCGAGTTGGTCAATTTGCTCATCGAGCGGCACGCTGAACGGCCGGTACAACGGATCGCCGACAAATGTCGTTTGCCAACTCAACGCCGGTTGGCTTGCCCAGCCGGCCTCGGCAAAAGTCGCGCCGGCCAGCAGGCGCCGGAAAAAGATGTCGAGATGTGGCGTTGTGGCCAAGTACGGCTCGCGGACATTCCCGAACGATACCGCCGCGCCTTTAGCCAGCAGCGGGCCAACCCAAAACGCAGTGCGCGTGCGCAGTGTCGTGGCGCTTGCGGAATGGAGATGGTAGGCCACCGCGCCCCGGCGGAATCGGAAATCCGCTCGCTGAAACGGGCCGGTAACGTTGCCGGCATACCAACCGGCATACACGGCGGCATCGGTCATTGGGAATTTCTCTGGGAACACGGCTTCGGTGTTTTCCAGTTCGCACTCGTAACCGGCGGCTTTAAACAGCCGGTACGCCTCTTGAATCCAGCGATCACCGGCTTGGTAGCCGGCGTCTTGTGTGTTGCGCGCATCGAAATAACAGCGGCCGAGCAGGCCGTACTTTTCGGTGGCGATGGCGTCGTCAATCATCCGACGGACGGTGGCCGGATCGGGGCCGTCAAGTCGCGCAACGAGGAGCATTGAGTTGTTCCACGGCGCCTCGAAATGCGGTGAGGATGCATTGAAAAATGGATTCAGTAACCAGCCAATCAGCGGCGTGGGCGATCCCGGCAGTGTCGTCAATTCGCTGTCCACTGAAGCTTCGTTACGCCGGTATTGTGCCGGCATATTGGTAGGCGTTGCTTCTTTGAGAGTCCGGTCCTCCTCTATGCGGAGCGGGATGCCGTAAATCAGCGCAAGGTAATCCAGCTTGTTGTCAACCGTCTCGCCGGCAATTTTGACAATGAAATGGTGGTCGGTGATGAATTGCCGGAGCGGGTCGCGAATTTGTTTGTCAAATTCCCGGCGCGTGATGACCTCGGAGTTGCGGATGTGGAGGCCGCAGAGATGGTCGGCGGGGATGCCGCGTTTTTCGGCGTAGTAAGTCGCGAGCGGTTTGCTCTCCGGTTCGTTCTCGTTGTAAACAACGAGGACGCGCTGGGCGTTAGCAGTGACGGCAAGTAAGCCGGCCAGCAGGATGCCGTGGATGAACGGGTTCATACCGGTCGCCGGTATTCGACGAACGAGTAATCGGGATAATCTTCGCGCGTCACTTCTTGCCACCGGTTGCGATCGAAGTCCGGGAAGCGGGCGTCACCGTCGACTTGCCGGTGAACGTGCGTGAGTAGGAGCGTGTTGGCCAATGGCAAGGCTTGCCGGTAAAGCTCCGCGCCGCCGATGATGAACACAGTTTCGGTCTGGCAAGTTTCCAAGGCGGCATCAAGGCCGGCAAAACATTCAACGCCGGGAATTGCCGGCCCGCGTGTGAGAACGATGTTCCGCCGTCCCGGCAATGGCTTGCCGAGTGAGTCATAAGTTTTGCGACCCATGATGATCGGGTGGCCAAGCGTGAGACGCTTGAAACGTTTCAGGTCATCGCTGATGTGCCACGGAATTTTGCCGGCGGCGCCGATGACGCCATTATTGGCGATGGCGGCGATGATGACGACTTTCATACGGCGACTTTGAATTTGATGCGCGGCTGCGGGTGGTAGCCTTCGACGCGGAAATCTTCAAACTGAAGTTCGTGCAACGGTTTCTTGGCGATGATCAGACGGGGTAGGGGGCGTGGTTCGCGTTTAAGTTGCTCACGAAGGCCGGGAATGTGATCGTACGGCTCTTTACCGCTGCCAGGTGTGGCGGTGTAGATGTGGGCATCCACGATGGTGTGGCTGAACCAGCCAACGGCGAGGCCGACTTGTTCGGCGAGAATTTGGGTAAGCGTGGCGTAGCAAGCGAGGTTGAAGGGGATGCCGAGAGCAATGTCGCCGCTGCGTTGGGTCAGGTGGCAATTGAGGCGATTGTTTTGGACGTTGAAGACAAAGCTGTAATGGCATGGCGGCAACTTGCTGGTGGTGGCGTTGCCAGGTTCCCAAGCGGAGACAACCATGCGGCGGCTGGTCGGTTCGGTGCGCAGGGTGTCTAGGACGAATTGGATTTGGTCAACTTCGCGGACTTGCCAATTGCCGGCTTCGTCCCGGTAAGCGTGGGGGAAACGGCGCCAGTACCGGCCATAAGCGGTATCGAGGTTGCCGTCTTCATCGGCCCAAGCATCCCAGATTTTGGTGTGCTGTCGGAGGTTGCGGATATGGTCTTCACCGGAGAGATACCAAAGTAATTCGTAGAGCAAGGAACTCCACACAATTTCTTTGGTGGTGAGGAGTGGGAAACCATTGGCGAGATCCACCCGGTAATGTGCTCCGAAATAAGCGATGGTTTCAATGCCGGTGCGGCTCGATTTGCGCGTGCCGTGGTCGAGAACCAGTTTGACTAGATCGAGGTACTCTTTCAAGCGGAGGGTTGGTCAGGCTTGAGACTGAGTGCTGACTGGCTGGACGGTGGTTTCGGTGGCACGGTTTTTCCGTTCGCGACCAAAGAGAACGGTGCGGACTGTTTTTACAAAAATGATGAGGTCGAGAGCTAACGACATGTGTTTGATGTAATACAGATCGTATTGCAGCTTGCGCTTGGAATCTTCAATACTGGCAGCATAGGGCGCCATAACTTGTGCCCAGCCGGTGATACCAGGTGGCACAAGAAGACGTTCGGCGTAGAACGGCAGTTCGTCGGAAAGCTTGCGGATGAACACTTCGCGTTCCGGGCGCGGGCCGACGAGGCTCATGTCGCCGCGAAGGACGTTGATGAGTTGCGGAAGTTCATCAATGCGGAATTTGCGGAGCCATTTACCGAGCCAAGTGATGCGTGGGTCGTGTTCTGTCGCCCAGACCGGGCCGCTCTGACTCTCGGCGTTTTCACGCATGGTACGGAATTTCATCAACGTGAATGGCCGACTGTCACGACCTAGACGCTCTTGTCGGAACAAGGCAGGTCCTTTTGAAGTGAGCTTGATTAAGACTGCCGTGAGTAGCATGAGCCATGCGGTCAGCACTATCCCGATTAGTGAAGAGAGGATATCGAGGAGGCGTTTCAAGCGGCGGATGTGGATACGCGAATTGTTCATCGAAGCGTGAAAAAGCCATTCGTCGTCAATGTGGTCAACCGGGATCTCTTGTGCCAGTTCCTCGTACAACGAAACAAAATCAACTAGCGCCATCCCATGATATCGGAATGAGCGCAAGCGACGCAGTAAGCCAGGTTCCGAGTCTGCCGAGGCGGCAATGATTAATCGCTCGATATCGTAAAGCTGAACGAATCTTTCAACAGATTCGAGCGACCCAAGGACTGGATAGTCGCCAATGAACTTTCCGATTTGTTCCCGACTATGGCCGCAACTGATCAAACCTAGAATCCGGATGTCAGCGCGGGCTCGATTTTCCACCAGTTCCACGACCTTGCGCGCCTCGCCATTGGTGCCGATGATCAGGCAACGCTGTGCCATCAATCCGCGGTGACTGGCCGCAATATAGATCAGGCGTGTTAACAGCACAGCGGCAAAAACAAAAATCGCATATCCCGCAAAAATCATGCGTCCGAGTACTTGATCTGAAAGCGCCGCGTAGAATGTTGCCATCATTAGCAGCGTGCCGGCGCTAACGGCAATGACCGCACTGGTCAGTGTGCGTCCAACCCGGTAAAGGCGTCCAGCATCATACAAGCCGCTGACGTAATATGAGACTCCAAAGAAAAACCAGGCTGCTACCACCGCCTCCCAGTGTTTTTGAAAATAAACCAGCCCCGGTTCAAGGCCCAAACGCAGCACTACGGACGCTAACATTGCCAGGGCTGTAAAAACCGCATCAGCCGTTGCGAGCAACAGCTTGCGGCGCGGCATGCGACTGTATCGAGAAACAAACATTAGTTGCCGTCAAATTCCATATTTGCGAAAGACTTAGAACTCTTACACTAAGATTGTAAACATACTGCCGAATGTGAAATTAACAAGCATAGATTATTGCGTTGTCGTCTCCATGAATCTGGCTCGCATCGTGAATCAAGACCAAGTCTGACAAAATAGAAAAGTTGTCACTTGCCATGCTCCGGCACACCTCGTAAAGTTATCACCGTGATTTATCTTGATGTAACCAGCGCCTGCAAATCCGCGATGAATACCGGCGTGCAACGGGTGGCCCGCCGGCTTTGCGAAGCGCTGCGCCAACACGGACCGGTGACGCCGCTGCTCTGGGTGCCAACGTTGGCGGCCTATTGTCGCCCGGCCCAAGCTGAACAAGACTATCTCGAACGCCCGTTCCACCGGCAACACAAACCAACACCCAGTCCCGAGCGAACTCTTGCTCCGGTCTTTTGGGCGGAAATGCTGCGGCATCTGCGTCACCGTCACAATCGCATTCACTGGCAGGCTGAGGCTGGGGCGAATGATATTCTACTGGTCCCGGATATTTTTCAAGATAACCGGCGTGATATACTTTCCCAAGCACCCCGCTGGTTTCCGGGACAAATGGCGGCGATATTTTACGATGCCTCGCCATTGCGAAATCCCCAAGGCTCCAAATCTCGCGAACAACAGACATTCCCCGAATACGTCCGGGCATTGGCTGCTTTTGACAAGGTGCTTTGTCCCTCGCATGAAACCGAAGTGGATCTGAAGTTCTACTGGCGCAAGTTCGGGTTGCCGGCCGCGCCAATTCTTGTTGACCCTTTGCCAACCGATTTCGGCCCGCGCGCGACCGTGACGCCGCCGCCGCACCGCGACCGCCCGCGCGTTTTGTATGTCGCCTCACTTCATCCCCGCAAAAATCACCTGACGTTGTTGGCTGCTGCCGAGTTGCTTTGGAAGGAAGACTTACAGTTTGAGCTGCTCCTAATTGGCCGGACCACGACCCACGGTGGGCCGTCTGTGTCGGCGAAATTGAAACAATTGCATCAACGCCACCGGCCTGTTCGCTGGCTGGGGCATGTGAATGACACCTCGCTGCATAAGGCTTATCAGGAAAGTTATTTCAGCATCTATCCTTCAATTCACGAAGGCTTCGGGTTGCCAATTCTTGAAAGTCTTTGGCATGGCCGGCCCTGCATCTGCGGAGAGAACGGCGCCATCGGCGAAGTGGCGGTTGGCGGTGGCTGTTTGGCCGTCAACCAACAAGACCCGGTTTCGCTCGCCGCCGGCATGCGCCGACTCTTGACGGAGCCCACCACATACAACCGGCTCAGCACCGAGGCGATCAATCGGCAATTCCGCTCATGGAATGACTACGCCGGCGCTCTGCTGCGCACGCTCCAGACCGCGCCGCAACAAACCGCAACTGCCAGAGCGCAAAGCGGCAACGCCTCAGCCGGCTTCGCCGCGAATCAAGTCCGCTAGTTGCTCGCGCTTCCGCACACACCGGTAATCGCTGCCAGACACCAGCACTTCGGCAGGACGCGGCCGGGCATTGTAGTTGGACGTCATAGCCATGCCATACGCGCCGGCGCTCATCACCGCGAGCAAATCGTCCGCCTCCGCCACCGGCAGCAACCGGTCTTGCGCGAAGAAATCGCCCGACTCACAGACCGGGCCGACGATGTCCGCTTTGCGCGCCGGGCCGCGCGTCTTTTTGACCGGCAGGATTTCGTGATAGCTCTCGTACAGCGCCGGCCGGATCAAATCATTCATGCCAGCATCGGTGATGACAAACGTCTTGACCGGCGTCTGCTTCACGTAAACCACGCGCGCGACCAGCACGCCGCCGTTGCCGACGATGAACCGGCCCGGCTCCACCAGCAGGCGCAGCCCGGTCTTCTTCACCAACGGCAACACGGCGGTCGCGAATTGCTGCGCGGTCGGTGGCGTCTCGTTCCGGTAACAAATGCCGAGCCCGCCGCCGATGTCGAACGACTGCAAGGTGGCCGGTGCGAGGGCGCGAACCTGGTCAGCCAAGCGCGCGAGCTTCTGGATCGCCAGCCGGTACGGCGGCGTCTTGGTGATTTGCGAGCCGATGTGCATCTGGACGCCACGAATCTCCACGCCGGGCAACCGGCGGGCTTCGTGGTACACCGCCAACGCCCGCTCGATGGAAATGCCGAACTTGCTTTCTTTCTTGCCGGTCGAAATGTAGTGGTGCGTGTCCGGGTCCACGTGCGGATTCACCCGCAACGCAATCGGCGCGCGCCGGCCCAACCGCTGGCCGATGGCGGACAACTGCCGGAGTTCCGCCTCGCTCTCGACGTTGAAAATGTAAATCCCCAACTTCAGCGCGTACTCGATCTCGGTGCGCGTCTTGCCGACGCCGGAGAACACACAGTGCGTCGGGTCGCCGCCGGCCTTCACCACCCGGTACAGCTCGCCGGCGCTGACGATGTCAAAGCCGGCCCCGGCCTTGGCGAGCGCGGCGAGGAGCGCGAGATTGCTGTTGGCTTTCACCGCGTAACAAATCGTGTGGTCCACCGGCCGCAACGCCCGGTCGAGCGCCGTGAACTGGCCGACGATGTGTTGCCGGCTGTAGAGGTACAAGGGCGTGCCGAATTTTTCGGCCAACTTGCGCACCGGCACTTGTTCGCAATACAACTCGCCCCGTTGATAGTGAAAGTCATTCATGATGGCCGGCAGTCTAGCAAATCAGCGCCGGGGCGCAACCAGTTCCGCCGCCACCAACGCCGCGCCGACCACCACCACCGCCTCGCCCACTGCCGCCGGTACCAGCCGGTAGTTCCCCCGGTACGGCCCAAACACCAGTCGCCGCACCGTCGCCCGCAACGGCCGGAAGAACTTCGCGCCCGCCTGCGCCACCCCGCCGCCGACCACCACCACATCGGGATTCAACAGCGTGATCACGTTGGCCACCGCCACGCCCATCGCCCGCGCCGACGCCGCCACCGTGCTCTGCCCGCGTTCAATCGCCAGGCCCGACGCCAACTCCTCCACCACCGGCCAACGCCGGCCGACCGGCCACCGGGTGTGCCCGATTTCCATCGCACCATACCGGCCGCTGTACAACTGCCCGTCAATGACCAAGCCGCCGCCGATGCCGGTGCCGATGTTCGTATAAAAGACCACGCGCTGACCCCGGCCCGCGCCGCAACGCGCCTCTGCCAACGCCGCGCAATTTGAATCGTTCTCCACCGCCACCGGCAACTGGAACTGCCGCGCGAACCAGCGCCGCAACTCAAACCCGCTCCAGCCGGCAATCTGATGCGACCGCACCACGCGCCCGCGCCCGCTGTCCACCGGCCCGCCGAACCCCACGCCGATGGCCTGCACCGGATAATCCCGCAGAATGCCGGGAATGATTTGGGTAAATTGACGGAGAATCCCGGCCCGGCCCGCCGCCCGGTCCACTGGCAAGCGCACGAGGTGCCGGAGCTGACCGCGCCCCGAGACCACGCCCACCTGCAATTTCGTCCCGCCGATTTCGCAACCTAGAAACATGCGCTTACGACCTTCCACCGGTTGGCTGGCTCATTTTTCCCCAATCATCGGAGCCCCATTCCTGCCGCACGAGCCAGCTCTTCCACCCGCCGATTATTTCTTTCGCCGTTTTCGCTTGGCTTCTTCCTCTTTGAGCGCCGTTTCGCACTGACGGATATTGTCGAGGAATTGCTTTGTCTTGAATCTCCGGTTACGGTCTACCGGCGAGACCGCTGCCGCAAAGAACACGGCCGGCGAGAACGAAATACTACGGGAATTCTTCTTCGTGGTATCGAATTCCTTCAGCACACCCGCGCTATACGCGTACAGGGCGCCCAAGTACCGGACAAAGAATCGTTCCGCTATCCGTGGTCCTTTCTCGTTCACGAAATTACGATTAGGCTTTTGCACGGCGGCGGCGCGGTCGGAACCATGACAGCCGCAGGCATGCTTGCAGGGGAACCGGCGCAGACATTCTCGGATCACGGCCACGAAGGCGTGCCATTCCGGCGTATCGGGGAACCCGATCGGTTGTTTCTTTGACTTGACGAACTTGGGATCGATCACTTTCACTTTCCTATCCATCGCGGGCTTCGCAACCTTGATCAAGTCCCAGAACAAATCGAAATCGACCGGATTATCATTGATGTCCTTGCATTGCTTGGCGGTCAAGGCCTTGGTGTGACCTGCGAAAATATCAGGAGATTTTTTCATAAGGCCCGCAGTTTAAGGATTTCCCGGCACCGCGTCAATACGGACAAACAACGCTCTCTCGACAAAGCCATCAAGCGCCGAATCGCATTGGCCGCGCCGGTAACTTTCCGGGCTAGGCCTTGTCCGCCGGAAACTTGGCGGAGAGTTTCTTCATGGTTTTGCCCAACTCAATGCCCCAAGCTTTCAGATCGTTCTCTGTCGGCTGCGCCAGCCGTTTCCGCAAGACCGGCGTCAGCCGCTCTGGCCAGTCCGTTTCCAGCGTCGCGAACAAGTGCCGGTACTCGTGTTCCATCTGGGCGACTTTGGCCGCCGATTCCCGGACCTCGACGACCGGGTCGAAGTCGTGCCCGGTCTTCTCCCGGTAACTCGCGGTCAACTCCGGCCAGGCCTCCGGGTGATTCTCACGGACGGCTTGCATATCCGCGAGGAAGGCGGGCACGGCCTGCGCCCGCAGCTCCGCCCGCAACCAATTCCAGCGCGCGGTGATCACTTCGACCAGTTGGGTGCAGTAGAATTCTTCAAGGAGCGCGCGCATCCGGGGCAGACCGCGGGCCAGCGCGGTCAGTTCGGTTGCCACGTCCCGTCGGCCAATCTTCCCGCGCCAGTTGTGGAGTAGCGCTTCGATGGCCTGGATCTGACGCTGCGCCAGCGGCCCGTCCACTTCGCCCTCCATCACCTGATCCACCAGTCGCAGCACCCCGTTGTAGGCGGTGATAAAATCGGCCGGCAGGCCGTCAGGATTGTCTAAGCTGAAGCGCATCGTTTCTTTCTGCGTACAGTCTTCATCTTTTCCGTCGCCCCAGACCACCGCGAGGGACTGCTGGAGCTTCTGCTCAAACCGTGCCGCCGCCACTTCCTTAAATCCCGTGATCGCGGCTAGCGTTTTCCTTTTTTCGGGGACGCTTTGCGCGGCAGGTGCGAATTCTGCTGCGCGCTTTCATACAAATCCTCCACCGCCTTTTCCAATCGCTCCCGGGTGGCATGGTGCAGACTAGCAATGCCGCTGGCCGTCACCTTCTCGTATTCCGTGCCATCCGTCTCATACCGCTCGAAGATATCCTTCAGCACCAATTCCATGAAACCGATGGCTTGATGAACGGCCTCATCCATTTCATCTAATCTGTTAAACTCAATTTGACTGAGGTGAACTTCGTTCTTGGTTGCCATAATGTGTTCCTTCTAGCAATTTCGCAGGCGGGACGGAATCAAAAAGTTGCCGCCCCCGCCGCGCCCCCGTCTGCTCGCCACGCTCCGAGCGTGGTCATGCCGAGCCTGTCGAGGCATCTCTCCGTTGCCGCCGCAACCTACATCCCTCATCCTTGCTTATCTTCCAGCCCGACAGCGGGCCGCTGCCGGACGACTCGTGGCCGTCCTGACTTCGGGGCCGAAAACGGGATTTCCAAGACTCCAGTGTTTTTTGAATACCGATTGGTAAGCACGTCGGGGATCGCGTAGGAGAAGACAGTCGGCAGCTTCTCTTCCACTCCATGAGTGCCGGTCATCAGGCACTTGGCCAAGTACGTCATGAACGCTTTCGCATTCGTGATGCGGTACGTTGGTAAATCCTCCAACGGGTTCTTACGGTTGAGTTGTCGGGCGATCCGATTCCATCCTTCAGCGGCATCGCGGATGTACTCGATGCTCAGTTCAAACACCAGTTTGTCCTTGGTGACGGTCGTTTTTAACTTTGGTTTCTTCGCCATGGATTCCTTTTAGCAATTTGTCGGGCGGAGCGGAATCAAAAAGTTAGCCGGTTTCTCGCAAATCCGCAGGTAACTGATAGGAAATTGCTTTTGGGGCACCGAATCACGCTTGCGCAGGGGGGTTAACATCCCCCTGACGCCGCAAGTGTAATAGCATGAAACTGCGGAAATGCAAATCGATTTTTACTGGCTTCCCCACCGCCCGCCGGCCCCCCGGCGGCGACCAACAAAATGATTTTCTCGAACGCCGAAACCATTTAGGCGTACGCCAGAATCATTTTCTCGTACGCCGAAATCATTTTATAGAACGCCAGAATCATTTCGGCGTACGCCGAAATCGTTTTCTCGTACGCCAGAATCATTTCGGCGTACGCCGAAATCATTTTGTAGGACGACAAAATTGTTTTGTCAGGGGTCAAAATGGCCTTTGAAGACCTCAAAACCCCTGTGAAATGGGCATTTTTAGGCCAGAAGTGCTAATTTTGAGCCAATGCCCCCCCTTTTTTTGTTTGTCACCCTGAGCTTGTCGAAGGGTCTCTCCGCCGGCCCGTCTGCCAATCTCAAACAACCGTCACGCCGTCATACACTGATAGGAAAACTGATAGGAAATTGCTTTTGGGGCACCGAATCACGCTTGCGCAGGGGGGTTATCACGCCCTCTTGATTGGCAGGTTCAGCACCGTGAATTTGCAGCCAAGGCTTCCGTTGGTCGCCAGCGGGTGCCGGCATTGACCGCGCTTGACTCGTATAAACAACTTTGAATTCAGCACTTCCAAGAATCAAACCATTCATTGCGGTTAGTAAAACTTCCCGGCTGACATCCACCGGTGGTCCATCCATCATCTTCGGCAACGCTGACAGCGCGTAAACGGTGTAAATGTACGTCTTGGGTAGCGGTGCCTTCGAATGGGGCGGTGCATATTCCGCTCGATGATTAATGCTATTATTACCGAGCGTGCCGACACCTTTCACATTCTTGGGAAGACGGGTGACATCCGCCGGAATGTTATAGAGAATCCAATACCACTTCGTTTTCCCCTCGGGATCAATGTGGTGCATAATCACGGCAAAGCTTTTGGTTCCCACCGGAGCGCCACTCCATTCCAACGGTAGCGTCGCGCTCTCACCATCGCCGGTGTACTCTTGCGGAAGTTTCCCACCATCGACGACAGCTGGACTTTGCAGAATAAAAGTTTTGCCGATTGCGTTCCCGGCAACAGCTAACGCCGTTGCCAGGAACAGCCATCGTGCAATATTCTTGAATCGGTAATTCACGACTTCGGCGTGCGGAACAGAAAGTCCGTATTCTCAATCTTTGGCGTGTCAATCGGATCGGAATAGAGGAATGGACCGCGTGGATCCGCCGGATTGATTGTGCGCAGCTTCGCTAACTTTTCCTTTTGTGGCGCTGTCAATGTCTGGCCGACTTTTGCGAAAGCCGTGGCATAGAAGTATGCCAGCTCACCATCCAACTCGCCGTAGCGTTTAGACAGCGCCAACACCTTCGCCTTGTCGACAGTTTCACCCTTCTGGAAATGCCGGAGTTCTGTCGCAATCGACCGGCGTGTTTGGACGATTTCGTTCAAGCCTTGCCGTTGTAAACCCGGTAAGTCCGTGATGTATTTCCGCTGTGTTTCCGTCAGCGCAGCCAGAAACGCCTGCCCGCTATCACCGGTCAGCGATGTGCTAATCGAATAATCCTGCTTGCCCATCGCCGGTGCGGTCTTCATGCCGAATCCGCCGAAATACATTCCGTGGCGCTCCGGACAAAAGTAAGTATCCGCTTCAATCGAACCGGCATACCACGCAAATATCTCGCTGGCGTAGGTCATCACCGCCACGTCAACCGCATGCGGTACGCTTCGCTTATCGAGTTGCTCCGGTACATCCGGCCAAGTCCGCGAATCACCGAACTTCAATTTAGCCAACGCGGTTTTCTGCGAATCACTCAAGCCGTGAATAATATCGCCCATCACCTTGGCGCGTTGAAACGCAATCAAGCCGTCGAGTGCATACAAGTCCGCCGAGTATTTCACCACAGCCGCTTTGTTTAAACCGGCGCTCCCGGTCGGCAGTTTCCCTTCCAAGTTCTGCCGGAACGCTTGGATTAATGGCAACCGCATTTCCGCGAACCGCCGGATGTCATTTTCCTGCGCATTCCCTAGCGCCACTAACTGCGCCTTCTGCTCGGTCGTCAGATTGGCCAGCATATTATTGGCGATGCGCGTCAGGAATGAGGTGTTGTGCCCACCGACCTTGGCGTCAATGTCTCGCATGTACTGAAAGCCGAAGTAGTCGGAAACTTTCCCCGGCGGCAGAAACGTATCAAACCCAAAATCGCCCGTCAGATAGGCCAATCCATCAAAAGCAATCGTGTGCAACTGCGCATGATCCGAGATGGCCTGTTCCAGAGAATATTTCAGGGCGTGTTCCTGAGCTGGCAGATTCACTGCCGCCACGCTGAGTAGCAACATGATAATCGATAAAATCTTTTTCATAGGCATTCCTTATTTGAGTGACTGGAGTTTATTCACCCGCTGGTGGCTGACGATTGGCTTGGCCTTCGCCACCGGAGCCGCCTTGCCGTTGTGGCGGTCGCATCTGTTTCAACTTCTCCATTTGCGCCGGTGTCAGAATCGCTTCAATCTTCCCTTTCACTTCCGTTTCCAAGTCTGCAATTTGCTTCTGCTGATCGGCCGTGAGATTCAGTTGCGCTTGTGCCTGGGGTGGCAAAATATGCGGCCCACGCCCCGGCCCACCGCCCGCCGGTGGTGGATTATTCGTCTCCTGTGCGAACCCGCTCAACGTTGCGATTGCGAGTGTCAGTGCGATTACGATGGCTGCTTTTTTCATTGGATTATTCCTTTCGGTTGGTTGATTTTATTATTTTTCTGAAGGTTGTGGACGCTGACTTTCATCGGTATTACCGGGAACGCGGTCGCGGGATGCATTGACCGGTCGGCTTTGCTTCTTCAATTCTCGGAGTTGCGTCTTTTGGTCGGTGGTGAGGATGTTTTTCATCCGGACCATCGTGCCGAAGTGCAACCGCTTTACTTCACTCTCAATCGCCAGCAGTTTATCCAACTGTGCCACGGCCAGCTTTTCATCCACGCGTTCTTGTTTGAGCAATCCATCCAACACTTCGCTCTCCGCGCTTTGCTGCCATTGCAAGTCGGTGAATTTCGCCATCGTCTTCTGTATTTCCTCGCGAATCGCCGTCTGCTGTTCGGTGGTGAGATTCAGCGCCTTCTGATTTTGCATAATCAGCTCCGGTGGAAAAAAATTCTCCACCATCAAGTCCGGCGCCCCGCGCCGTTGACCACTACTTGGACCGCCCGGCCCCGGTTGCTGCGCCCAACTCGCCACGCTGGCTGCCGTTAGCAAACAGGTAAATACATAAGTTTTAATGTTCATAGGTTCCTCATTTGGTTGGTTTGGGTTGAGCTTTCGATCCACGAATCGGTCGGTGTGCTGATGGTGCTGCCCCACGGCGTGCTCGACACCGTCAACAACGCGTCCGTCGTCGCGCGCCAGTTGGACAACGCCGCCCATGGCTGCGTGTCCGGCACCGGTTGCCGCTTTAGCATCAGCGCAAAAATCACCATCACTAATACCGCCGCACTCAGCGCGAATCGCCACCACGGCATCGAAAAAGTTGGCACCGGCACCCGCGCGACTCGACTGAATGCCGGCACGCGTTGCGCGTCAGCATTGCGTAGCTCCTGAAAATTCTGCCGGAGTTTATCGTCGTGATTCATTGAATTCCTCTGCTTGTTGCAACCATTCACCGAGCCGGTGCTTTCCGCGTTCGTAATGTGTCCGAGCCGAGCCGAGCGAAACACCCATCACGCCGGCGGCATCTTCGATGGTTAAATCTTGATAGAAAACTAAGTGGAGAATTTCTTGCTGCCGGCGCGGAAGCTTGGCCAATGCTTCCCGGAATAATTTCTCGCGCTCCGTCTGTTCCAGTGCATCGCCGCGAACCGCCGGTTGCATATCGCCATCGCGTTCCTGCCGGTACCCATCCAGTCGCGCCCCGCGCAACCAACCGCGTCGCCGCTCGTCGACAGCCGTGTGGCGGATCACCGCAAACAACCACGTCTTGAATGTCGCCCGCCCGTCGAATCGGGCTCGGCCATCCAAGATTTTCAGATACGCGGTCTGCAAAATATCCTCAGCTTCCATTGGGTTGCTCGCACAACAACTCAGTGCCCAGCCATAACTCACCGGATGGAACTGTTCCAATTGCGCCCGCAATTCGGACTCATCCATCGGTTGGCTCCGCGCCTGTTGTTGTGGTTCATTCACCCGATTAGTCGCTGCCGGAAGAAATTTATATGACACGCCAATCGCAAATATGTCGCAAATCCAATTGTATCAAGCTTGGCAACTGATAGGAAATTGCTTTTGGGGCACCGAATCACGCTTGCGCAGGGGGGTTAAGAAGGCGGGCTGGTACAATGCCAATATTTGCCAGAACACACATCAACTACCCACAAAAAGAAACTTCCAAAGACCGGTTACTTCTTCCGTTCGAAAAGCAACTCATCATTGCCTTGCTTTAAAACCAACTTACGGTCGCTGATGTAGGTAAGCTCAGAGTTAGATATTGCCTTCCAGTCAAAAGGAGTCTCACCATGCAAGATCGAGACAGCCCAGTATTTTGTGGTAAAATTCACATCCAATTTATTATTTTTTAATGACCATATGCCTACACCTTCGTAGTCAGCCTCCCAAGACGGAATAAACCAGGCGTCAAATGTTCCATTCTCATGAAATAAGAATGTAATCGCTGCGCCTGGCTTAAATTGCCAGTTCCATGCACAGTCAGTTAGTTCTGTTTTGGCATCTACCGTGAACCCATGCTTGTAAAACTCATTAATTACGTTTTCATACGCCTTAAACTCTTTCTTGATTAAAGCCGTAAATCTCTGGTGATCGAAGCTTGCCTTTGGATTTCGGTAGTTGAGGATGGATGAGGTAGTTTCATTCATAGACGAATCACTACTCTGATACGTAATCTTTCCATCCACTGCTACTGGAGTTAATGTCGGAGTGAGATGCGCACCAACCCCAACGACGACAGTTCGATCATGTTGCTGCACATCTTTGTTGCTGTTGCTTCGTGCATCCATTGCCTCAGTATTACTCAATAAATAACTGGCAACTGCTTGTGCTGCGTCCCTAAAATCTTTGAGACTACCATAGTTGAGTGAAGGGGCTGAAGCGATGAACGTCGCAAGCTGTGTTATGTCTTGCTGTGCCAAATCAGGTTTAATTGTTGCCGCCAGCACTCTAGTAGATTGCCGAATAATGTGATCGGCAGCAGCTTGATCACTTGCGCTGTTCGGTGAAGCCGCATAAGACGTAACTAAACAACTGATCGTGATAAGGATGGCGATTATGGAGAACCGATTTGTTGTGTGCATTATTATCCCCCGATGGTTAGGCAGATAGAATATTAATACATTCAACCACCGTCAACGACAAAACCAGACCATCTCACACATCATTAATAATACTTATCAGTGTGGCCCCCATTGAAGATCTACATCAGGATATTTCTGCTGCAATGCCTCCAATTTACGATTGGTTTCCATTCCGATGCTAAACCCACGAGCTCCTCGAAAGAAAAAGTATATAGTCGGGTTACTAAGGGATTGGGCATGGGCTAGCTTCTTAACAAGGAGTTGCTTTACGAGTCTCCGCAGCTTGTTTATGTCATTCTTAACGCGGCTCTCAACTACGGCAGGCTCAAGATCCTTCTTCCGTGTTTCTTTTATTTCGATAAGCAACCTAGGTTCGATCTTGTGCTTGGTCTTTTTGACGACAGCCAGATCAATCCGCTTTTGTGAACCATGGACTTTATACTCAGAGAGGACTAAGTGCTCGTTTGTAAGGCCCGCGACCTTATCTTTTCCACTGAGCAATAAGTGATAAAGATGGCACTGGACATCGCTTTCATTTTCGGGCTGAAATATATCATCTAGAAAGTCTTTATTAAGTTGCTCCAGCGCAGCAGCTAGCCACCTTTGGTATTTGTTGGTTCTGTTCACACTGCTCATACATGCCTCCATTGTGGAAATTGCATCGTCATCATCGCGATCTTGTTACTGATAGGAAATTGCTTTTGGCGAAAGAATCACGCTTGCGCAGGGGGGTTAAGGGGGGACGGAAAATTTCGGCGAATTCCGTATCGCCCACCTGTTTTGGCTGCCTCCAATTCGCAGAATGCAACTTCTTCTCCTTTCATGAGCCTGATTTACGCTCGTGGACAGCAGAGCGCAAGCCAAAAAACCAGAGGGGCCAACTTGTCGGTACAGGGCAAGCAGGAAGCTTACCGTACAGCGGCAAGACCGTTTATTCGGCGAATGATTCGTCGGGATCGAACTGATCGTCGTCGACCGGCGCGTAGGTGAGTTCGAGCCGGAAGGGTGGTTCGGGTGGAGCCAGTCCACTGGGGTCGTCTTTCTCTTCCCAGAGACTCAGATGGCGCAGGATGTAAAGGGGTCAGTCCAAGGATGTAAAGGGGTCAGTCCATGGTATTGACACAAGTTGACGCCTTTCCCTGAGACATACCGGTGCGCATCCATGCCGGCGGATTATGGCACTTCAAATAGGACGTGGCAAGCCGGCACGCAATTTTTTTTCTCACTTTTGGTCTATGCCTTCCGCCGGTGCAAAATATTTTTTGTGCAGTTTAGGCAATAATGGCGGGGGTTTTCTGAGGGGGGTGCAAATGTTTCTGCCTAGAAACACGTTCTTTGGCAAAATTCGGCATGTGAATATGATTCTTGAATCAGCCTTCGGACGCTCGCTCGCGGCGCATCGCGGCATCATCCCCCATCGCAAATTCGCCAGCTATCTTGGCCTGTCCCATCCGACGGCGTATCGGTATGAGTACGCGCGGATCGATGTCCCACTCGCGCATGTGTATCAAGTCGCTCATCGCCTGAATTGCTCGGTCGAAGTGCTGCTGGAATTGCCCACGGCCATACATTACGACCCAATCCGCAAGCTGATATTGCCAGTTTTATGACCAGTTTCGCCAATTTCCACACAAAAACGCCTCCGGGCAGGCATTTCTCGTCACCCGTGGACGATAAAATGGTGCCCGTGGATCATAAAATGGCGCCCGTGGAAGGTCCACGGGCACCCGTGGACGGTAAAATGCCACCCGTGGAAGGTCCACGGGCACCCGTGGACGATAGATTGGCACCCGTGGAAGGTCCACGGGCACCCGTGGACGGTAAAATGGCACCCGTGGAAGGTCCACGGGCACCCGTGGACGATAAAATGGCACCCGTGGAAGGTCCACGGGTTAGGCCAAAGTGCGTCCAACTGCCGGTCACTGCCCGCCGGACACCATTTCTTTTTCACAATGTCCGTCTAACCCAAACCTAAAGGAGATGCCCATGGCCCAGTCTGATTACATGCCCAACGATGACCAAAACAAAGCAGTGTTGTTCCTCCAGTTCTCCGGCAACATCGGCGCGCAGTTGACCGCGCTCAACTTGCTGGCCACTGACCCGGACATTGTGCAGCAAGCCCTCGACGCGACCCGGTTCCGCGCGATGGTGGATTTTGGGATCGTCATGCAAAGCGCGTCCCAATATTGGACGGCGACCAAAAACCATGAACGCGACGGCGGCGATACCACGCCCTCCGGCCAGACTCTGCCGGTGTTGCCGCCGAATTTCCCCGCCGCCGTGCCGCCGGGCATCGTCCCGCGCTTCCGCGCGTTGGTCAAACGCGTCAAGGCCTGCTCCGGTTACACCACCGGCATCGGCGATATGCTCGGCATCGAACGCGCCCAGACCGTGCACGCTGCGGAATTGTCCGCCGACGGTCCGGCCCCGGTCTTGCGCGGCAAGGCGCTGGATACCGGCGGTGCGGAACTCAAATCAAACAAAGCCGACGCGGAAGCCGTGGACTTGTATTGCAAACGCGACACCGACGCGGACTTTGTGAAGCTCGATCGCGTGCTGCATTTCCCCTACATTGACAGCCGCCCACTGCTCGTGGCCGGCAAACCGGAGAAGCGGGAGTACCGCGCCAAGTTCATCCGCCAGAACCAGCCATATGGCAACATGAGCAACACGCTCACGCTGATTGTCAGCGTCTGAAAGGATAGTCCGGGCGCAGGCAGTGTATGGCGTCCTCCAAAGAAAAAGAAACATCCCGTCGCGGGCCAGCCGGCCGCGCCCGTCCCGCCGGTCGGCCCCACGGCGGACGCCTACCGGCTCGTTGGTTATCAGGATGGCATGGTCGGCGCGGCCAAGCCCGGCTGCGACATCCTCAAACCGCATTGGAACTCCGGCTTGAAATGGCCCGATAAAAACAATCCCCGCCCCGATGATCCATTCTGGGGCGGCGGCGTCCGCGCCGGTCTCAAGTGGGACGGCACGTTTTACCGGGACCAGACCCGCTATCCTGCCGGCGGCCAATTCTTCTGGAGCGCGTACTTCAAACCCGGCACCGGCCCCGGCAACAAGCTCGGCTACTGGTACAACTTCGGTTCCGGCTGGAGTCATCTAGCCAACGACGATTGCACCCAAATCCTGACCGGAGCCAGCCAGCGGTTGGCGTGGAATATGGGAGCTGGGAGATGGGAGTTAGTGATCGAGGCCAACATGTTCGTGACCAACGCCGTGGTGAACGTCTGGACCGGCATCAAACAAGCCGGCAACGATCCCACCGGCCAATACACAAGAGTGACCGGCTGCGACCCGGTAGCCACATTAAATGTGGGAGCAATTTAGAATCTGTGTAACCAACCAAAGGAAATCATGTTTGATCCCAACGAACCCCAAGCCAGCGAAATAACGGACGCCGATGTTATCCGCGACCAACTCAACGCTCTCAAAGCCCTGATTGATGCTGTGCCGGTGCCGGCGGCGGAAACCGATCCGGTGTTTACCGCGTCGGAAGCCGCGCAGTTAGTCCCCGGCGACAAGGCCAAGCTCGATAACGCCCTCCAGCCGGGGAGCAATGTCAGCGCGCTCGCCAATGATGCCAAGTATCTCGTCAATCCCATGTCCACCGATGCGCCGGGCGATATGGTTTATACCATGTGGTCGGACAGTTCGCCCGGTGCGGTCATGAACGCGCGGTTGCCGATTGGGACGGCCGGGCAAATTCTCTCAGCCGTGCCCGGTTGGCAGAATGGGACGGGTGTGTTTCCCGGGTGGATTGACCCCGCGTCCATCACGGCCTATTCGCCGGCCAATCCCGGCCATTGGAA
>Ga0118677_10001142_pt1 | contig 56894 bp, 51 predicted proteins | sample AliMusrvi5mmetaG_FD_86154 | JGI IMG/M metagenome (GOLD analysis project Ga0118677, IMG submission 86154)
CCCACCGGGATCGGGCGCATGTAGGGCCCCATCAGGCCGCGCACGAAGGCCATCGGCAGGATCGCCGCGATCACCGCCCAAGTGGCGAGGATCGTCGGATTGCCGACTTCCGCCACGGCCTCGATGGCGATTTGCGACAGCGTCTTGTCCCCGCTGCCCGCCAACCGCGAGTGACGCACGATGTTTTCCACCACCACGATCGCGTCATCGACCAAAATTCCGATCGAGAAAATCAACGCGAACAAGGTGATTCGGTTCAGGGTGTAACCGACTAACAAAAACACCAGCAAGGTCAGCGCCAGCGTGGCCGGAATCGCCGGCGCGCCGTGGATCGTGAGACCCTCGATTCCGGCCACGCCCCAGGCGACGTAAATCGGGTGGATCTTCCCCGCCAGCACCATGTCCGCTTCTTCGTCGAGCGCCATGTGCTCCTCGTAGAGCGCGATCCGCTGTTCCCGCGCCAGATCCGTTTTCGCGTACTCCTGGCGCAAATAGGCCGATTGCGCTTCGATGTGACGCAGCTCGGCGGCAGCGGCCGCCACGCGCCGCCGCAATTCGATGCGGCGGCCTTCCGTCATGGCATGGAATGTCACCACGACGCTGGGTTGCGATTGGAGAGTCACGCGCTCGAGATCATCGAACACGTAGGGGGTAGGTTGCATGGGATGGGCTCCTTGCTAACTATAAGGCGGGCGGCCGGGAAGCCGCTACAGGGCTTCGATGGTGATGTCGTCGTTGGCTCCGATGGCGGACTCGGTCGCGTTGGCGCCGCCGATCGTGGCGGTCCATCGGTCCGTGCCATCGGCGAGCGTCACGGGGGCCAGCTGCACGTCCGGCATCGTCACCTTGTAGATATTCCCGGGGGTGATTCCGATCTGGCCGATAATCGCTACCGGCGTGAGGTCGAGCGCCCGGTTGCGCAACAATGTCGAGCCGGCGCTATCGTCGTCGTACAAGTCGATTGTCACGGCAACCGTTCGCATTCCGCCAATGATGCCGTCGGGCACCCGGGCGTTGAACGTGTGCCGCAGGAAGGAATAGACCAGCGACCAGGTCCTCTCACACGGGAAATGGCCGCCCTTGGGTTCCACGACTACGTTCCACTGCGCATCAAGCCTCTTCCGCCCGGTGGGGATGTTGTCGAGGTACTGACAGCCATACAACCGCCTTCCGTTGACAGCTCTGCCCCGGTGTTCACACATATACCCCGGACGATCAATTCCGAAACGATCTCGAACAGGCCGGAATTCCATATAAGGATTCACAAGATCGCCAAGCTGATTTTCACGCCCTGCGCCATACCTTTGCAACAAATCTCGCACGTGCTGGCGTTCATCAGCGGGCGCTTCAAGAACTCATGCGGCACAGCGAAGTGAGTCTCTCGGCGAGATATACTGACAAATCACAACTTTCGATTTCATCAGCCATACAGACTTTACCCCACATCTTAGATCAGGGTTCACAAATAGACTCACACGATTCCGACACAAGCAGTCTTTTAGCGTCACAGCCTGTCACACTTGCATTCCAATCGAATGTCACCCAAAGCCCTGATAACAAAGGCTCAAGTCACGATTTGGCATCTACTGGCACAGATGGACACAACGGGGAAATTGGTTGCCGGACTAGGATTCGAACCTAGACAAGCAGAGTCAGAGTCTGCTGTGCTACCATTACACAATCCGGCAGGAGAAAAGAAATGGCTCATACACCATTTGAGTGGGGAAGGATGCTAAAACGCCTTAGGGCACGTCAAGCTTGTTCTTCTGTCAATAATTTATGCATGCGGTATGAACGATCTGTTTTTCACCTATCTTAATGCTTCCTACCGCATAGGTCGCGGCGGCGTAGGATCTTGACATGCACGGGATCGGGGTAGGAGTAGTAGTCGACAAGGGAATCGAGTTTTGTGAGTAACCACGGCTCTTCAACACTGCCACCATTTCGAGTAAAGACAATCCCGTCAGCAACGTAGTTGCAACTGTGAACCACTCCCTTTTCGTTTTTCATCAGCAAGATAAGATCGCCAAGCCTGAAATCCTGCATAACCTCCACGTAATCATTCATCATTACTTTGGCCACTTCGGTGGTGTTGGTGAAACGTCCGTCGGCTTTCTCGTTAAGAAAGTTCATGGCAGTGTAATGGCAATCGGCGAATGCCGGATCGCCTTCATGCCAATACCGATAAATACGGTCGCGGGCAAATCCCGGCAGTAACATCGATACAGGAACATCCCGGCAGGCATCGGTCCCTTGCAGTGTTTTCATCAAAGTGCGGACTTCATCCTCGCGATGGGGATATCCCCAGTAATGAGCCAAGGCATCCACATCATCCCCCGGAAGGACACGGACACGGGCTACCAATGTGGATTCCCGCGACATAGTGCAAAAAAGGTTGGAATAGACGGCGACCGAGGGGTAGCGTTCCAGTACGAAATCCAAATCTGAAAACATCTGCAGCTTCCCCTCGTGATAAATCAAGGAACGAACCAGTTTTGCCACCTCTGGATCTACATCGGATCCCTTAAACCAGTCTGATGATGGGTCTCCGCTGAACCTGAACGGCCAGCTGTATTTACCATTCTGGGAAAATGTCCCCAAGATGCCATAAAGTTTCCGCCTGGCAGGATCACTCAATGAAAGGAGGAGTTCCCCGGAGGGATGCAAAAGTCGCCCGACCCTATCTGGCGCTGGACTTGATGTGCAAAGGAGTTCCCGGATCTGCGGGGGCTCCAAACCACAGGTCTGCAAGGTGGATACCATTTGGGTTGATGTCCGGGCGGCAATGTACCACAGGGTTTCATTCGTCTGGAACGATTCGACTTTAATCCGATGTGGAGGAATTTCAATGACCGACCAATCATACCATACCCGTCCCCAAGCCCCGGTTTCACAGACAGTAATGCTCCGGTTTGAGGGAGGCCATTGGGAAAAATGATATAAAAAATCATCGACTCCTAATGCTACCAGTATCAAGCTGCCAGCAATTATCCCAGTCGCCCACCCGATATGTTTTTTCTTTGTCCGTTTGATCACCATAATTGTCGTTTCGTAATCTTTGTTCTATCAAATCGCCGTTTGCCATGATGGCGCGCATTGGTTTTGTCCTCCAAAATGAAAAAGTCAACGGCGGGTGGTGAGGATGCAAAGCCTTATCTTGCGGAGGGCTCATTTCATCTATCACAGGGGGGTGCGATATCGGGGGGGACACACCACCTCATCCGTTGACTAGCTGCATAATCGCAATAATCATCTTTCTCAGCAATTGGCAATATCCTGATTAGGCATCGGGGTTATGCTGATGCCTTACAGGGACGATGATAATTACTCGATCCCCTGAACTGGAACCTGATTTTGGCAATCAGCCACTTGACCTACGGGAGTTCCCGAGGTAATAAGTCTTCCGCATCCACTCTGCGTAGTCCGGATGGCGGACATTGCGACGTAGGGGAAGCGGGGGCTTCCATATTTGACAACACGAAAACAGGGAAAAGACATGTCGGACATTTTGAACGAATTGAGTTCCATCATCCAACGCCGTGACACGCCGGATCCCGAACTCATCAAGAAGCACAACATCAAGCTTGGCCTCCGCAACGAGGATGGCTCGGGGGTGATCGTCGGTTTGACCGGCAAGGGGAGCGTGACCTCGTATACCAAGGACGCGTCCGGACGGAAAGTCGACGCCGAGGGGGAACTTTACTATTGCGGCATCAACATCCAGGATTTGGCCTCCGCACACCGCACCGGTTTCGGTTACGAAGAAACTGCTTTTCTTCTGCTCACCGGTATGTTGCCGACCCGCACCCAATTGGATCGGTTTATCGAATACATGGCCACCAGGCGAACCCTTCCTTTCCGGTTTCGCAACGATTTGTCCAGCATCGTCAATAACAACATGATGAACTCGTTACAGATTGCCGTCTGCAATCTGTATGGGGAAGATCCCCTGCCGGACTCGACGGCCATCAAGGACGTGACCCGTCACAGTATCGACCTCATCGCCAAATTCCCTGCACTCGTCGCTTACGCGTATCACTCGATGCAGTTCAAGTATTGCGGCCAGAGCCTCACCCTCATGAACCCGGCACCATCAGGTTCGCTGGCGGAAAATTTCCTGCACATGTTCCGGGCTGGGCAGGGTTTTACAACCGAGGAGGTGCGTTTGCTGGACCTTTTCCTGATTCTACATGCTGAACATGGTGGCGGCAATAACTCCACGTTTACAGTGCGAACCGTCTCGTCAAGCGAGACGGATACCTACTCGGCGATTACGGCCGGCCTGACCTCGCTCAAGGGGCATCTGCATGGCGGCGCCAATGAGAAAGTGATGTCCATGTTTGCCGAGATCAAGACCGAGGTGAAGGACTGGCGTGACCAGGATGAGGTGGCCGCCTATCTGCGGCGTGTATTCTACAAGCAGGCCGGGGATAGATCGGGCAAATTGTATGGTATCGGTCACGCTGTCTACACCTTGTCAGACCCGCGCGCCATCATCCTGAAAGAAGTCACCCGGAAGCTGGCCGTGACCCGACAGCGTACGGATGAATTCGAGTTGTTGGCACTCATGGGTGAACTGGGACCCCGTATTGTGGAGGAAGGCAAGCCAGGCAAGAAAGTGGCACCGAATGTCGACTTCTATTCAGGGTTCATGCTGGATTGCATGAATATCCCTACTGAGATTTATACCCCGCTGTTTGCCATGGCTCGAATTTCCGGCTGGTGCGCCCACCGGCTTGAACAGCTTGTGCAGAACCGTCTGATTCGCCCGGCATACCTGAACGCCATGCCAAAACGGTCATACTTGCCGATCGAACAGCGAGTGGCAACTTGATAGGGTGAGGCGGGTATGAAGCATCGAATTAAATTTTGGGTAGGTTGGGGTTACCAATTTATATTTGGCTTACTACTGGGTTTTTTGGTCGGATTTCTTGTGGCCATAAAACCAAAGGGCGGCAGCGGGATATTGAAAAATAGCGACACCCTTCCTTTTGTACTGGGCATGGGATTACTGTTTGTCACTGTGGTCACTCAGTTCTGCCGCCTGATGGATAGAAGGCGGGACAACCCCTATTCCTGCACCAGACCCGGATTCGCAGAGGGAATGAAGCATCTTCCTGTCAGCAATATATTATCGATTCTGACAGGTATCGTTGGAATTGGCTTAATTATCATGTCTTTCTTGAAAACCTTAAAAATTATGCCGAGATAACTCTCCCGTGAGGCCAAGGGACAAGATTACGAGTGAGATAAACCTCAACGAGGAGGGGGGCGGGATGCTCGAGCTATAACTTGCGGAGGTAAAGCGTTGAGACATCTGTCAAAGGGGGGTTCGACATCATTGCTGACCTCACCACCTCTCTCGTTGACTGAATAAATAATCTCAATAAATGATTTTTCCTGCAATCAGAAATATCCTGATTTTGTATCAGGGTTATGCTGATGATTGATCTTTCTTCGTTGCATCCCATTATGAATCCCTCCATTTTCGAGAACAGAAGTGTTGTTGGTCAGAATAGCTGTTTGTTAATAACTGGGCGCCATCCCTGTGGTCTATGCGCACACGCAAAAGATCGTGTGGTCTCATGGCGATGAGCGTCATGAATCCTTCAAACATCTCTGGGGCGTAGGTTGGTCAGGCGCTTGAAAACGGTTGCAAAATATTGGGAAGAGGAAAATCCCAGCTGATAGGCGATGTCGGTAACCGATTTCCCCTGCTCGAGAAAACGGCGTGCCTTTTCAACTTTCCGGCGTAGAACATATTCGGCGGGCGGGACCCCAATCTGTTCCTTAAATTTGCTTTTGAACCGGGAGGTCGAAAGGCGTGCCACGGTGGCAAGTTGCGGAATCGACACGGAGTCTTCCAGGGTGGCTTCGACATGCGCCAATACCTGCCGGATGTCAGGGGTATTACGGCGGGCGGACTCGGCTCCGGCGCAACGGACAATCAGCGTCAGCCACTGAATCACTTTGGTAGCGATTTCGATGCGGACGAGGGGATGGTCTTTCTGATCGAGAAGTGTGAGGATGTCCTCGAACAGGGTTTTGAGCATGCGGTTCCCCAGGAACTTCCGATGCGGTAGTTCCCGCAGGTGGCACACCAGTGGCCAGGCGTCGCGGGCAGAAAACGTCAAAAAGGGTGCAGGTTTTTCAGGGAGTTGGATCTGGAGATAATAGAGAAGACCTTTGCCGTGCGGATGTCTGCCACTCCCGTGTAATTCGTCGGGCAGCGTGACGAATACCTCGTTGCCGCGGAAACGGTGATCGGTGTGGTTAACATGGTAAACCCGTTCGCCTTTGATCAGGTAGCAGATCTCCATTAACCCCGGATGCCGGTGCGGGGTGAGCCCGTTTGCGGCATCATTCAGATCGTGAATGGCAACCACGGGGATTTCAGGGAGGCCAACCACGGAGAGATCCCGCTGCAAACGATCAGCGTTTAAAGGCAGAAAGACACTTCGACTCATGTTTGATTTAGTACTTCAGTATTCAATTGAAAGCAATATTTAATAAGAGGTGCATACTAGTGACTTCAACAATTCCAAGGAAACAAATATGAAGGACAATATACCAACCAATGAAGCGAAGAAAGAGATCTGGGATGCCTATTGGGCGGGCAAGCCGACGCGTGTGCCGTTAATGTGGGGTGTGAATCCGCGGATCATCCTGCTGAATCCAGCGCTGAACCCGGAGGGGTACAGCTTTCTGCAGTATTGCAACGAACCGCGCGTGACGCTGATCATTCAGTCCCGCTTTCAGGAACATGTGGCCACCACGTTGAACCGGACCTGCGATTCCGATACGACGCTGCCTGAAGCGTGGTCTTTTTATGCTGATACCCAGAATATTTATGATGGCGCCTATTTTGGGGGTGAGGTAGTTTTCGATGAGGGGCAGGTTCCGAGCGTCAGGCCCGCCTATACCTTTGACGATCTTGATGCGTTTCTGGACCGTGACTTTTCGCGACCGCTCGAGAATCCGTGGCTGAAAGAGCGTTTGCAGTTCCATGCACGGTTGATGCGTGAAGCGGAAACTTTCACCTACCTTGGCCGGAAAGGGACTGTGGCGCCGTTTTCCATTGGCTTTGATGGACCTGTGACGGCTGTCGCCACACTGTTTGGAGCGGACGGGATGGCGATCCTGGCCGCAGAGCCAGAGAAGGCGCAGCGTCTTCTGGTGAAAATTGTCGATGACGTGCTGATTCGTAATCACGTATTGGCTGACCGGAACGAGGGTTGGAAAAAAGTGAATGAGAGTGGTACAGCCGATGACTCGATCCAACTCATCAGTAGTGAGATGTATCGGGAGCTTGTATTGCCTGTGCATTCCCGTTGGTTCGAGGCCACCACCACAGCCCTTGCCGCAGGCGGACGGCGAAGTATCCACCTATGTGGTGATGCCTCCCGGCATTTTCCAGTGATCCAGCAGGAATTAGGCGTGAGCAGCTTTGATACCGGGTTCCCCGTTGATTTCGGGGGCTTGCGCAAAACACTCGGGCCTTCCGTGCAAATTTTGGGTGGCCCGACCGTCATGATTTTGCGGGAGGGGAGTCCGGATGCTTGTGCCCGCGAAACCCGACGCATTCTAGAAACAGGAATTATGCAGGGTGGCCGGTTCATTCTGCGGGAGGGAAATAACCTGCCGCCTTGTGTGCCCATGGCCAATCTGGATGCCGTTTATGCCGCCTGCCGAGAATTTGGAAACTACCCTGAGGTTTAGATCATGCTTGCGCTTATCGGGCCGCTCTGGCACCTTTTTTAAAAAGAAGCGCCTCCTCAGTCGGATTCCCGCAGATGTGGGTCTGTACCATCGGAACAGCGATTCCAATTTTGAAAGGAAACAGAACACATGCAGACGTTGAATCTTACGGGTAAATGGAAACTTAAACGGGTTAAAAATGGCGATACGGTTCCCGCACTGGTTCCGGGTGATACCCATAGCGCTTTGTTGGCGGCCGGCAAGATTGCCGATCCCTATGACGGATGTAATGAATTGGATGTGCAATGGATCGGTCGCGAGGACTGGTGCTATTCCCGCACGTTTAAAGTCAGTCGCGCATGGCTGTCGTTACCGTCGGTGTTCCTCAATTGCGATAGTTTGGATACCATCACCGAGATCCGCATCAATGGTCAGTTGGCGGGGAATACGGAAAATCAGTTTGCACGTTACCGCTTTGAGGTTAAGCCGCTTTTGAAGGTGGGGGAAAACCACATCGAAATTCTTTTCCTTTCGTCGGAAAAGACTGCCTACGCGATTGCCAAAACACTACCCTATCCGGTTCCGCACGGAAACAACCCGGTGCAGTCGATGCATCGCAATCTGGTGCGTAAGGTGCAGTGTCACTCGGGGTGGGACTGGGGTCCCTGTCTGATGGTTGCGGGGATCTATGGCGACCTCTCGCTCAATGCCTGTGAGCAGGGCCGCATTGAATATGTCTACTGTGAACAGAAGCATGCCAAAAACCGTTGTACCGTCGACGTAATTTGTGAGTTCGAAGCCTTGGCAGCAGGGGCGGCCACACTGGAGGTGAAGCTTGGTAAGGATGAAGCCAGTCAGCCGGTGGCACTGGTGGAGGGGCTGAATACGGTACGTGCCACGGTTACGGTGAAAAATCCGCGCCTGTGGTGGCCGAACGGCTATGGAGAGCAGTATCTGTATCCTCTGTCGGTGCGACTGGGTGGTTGCGAGTGCCGCAAACAGATCGGCTTGCGTAAAATGGAAGTCATCAGCGAAGAAGATAAAATCGGGCGTTCCCTGATTTTCCGCGTGAATGGCGTAGACATCTTCTGTAAAGGGGCCAACTGGATTCCCTGTGATGCGCTGCCCCAGCGGCAGACACCGGCACACTATGACGAGCTGCTCACTAGTGCCGCGCAAGCGCACATGAACATGATCCGGGTGTGGGGTGGAGGCCAGTATGAGACGGATCTGTTCTATCAGCTTTGTGACGCCAAAGGGCTACTGGTCTGGCAGGACTTCATGTTCGCCTGTTCGCTCTATCCGGCAACTCCTGAGTTTCTTGAGAATGTGCGACGCGAAGTTCGGCATCAGATGAAACGTCTGCGTGATTACGCCTGTTTGGCCATCTGGTGTGGCGACAACGAGAATATCGGCTCACTCAATTGGTTTGAGGAATCCCGCAAATCGCGTGACCGCTACCTGCTGGATTATAACCGGCTGAATGAAGGTGTACTGTCGAAAGAGGCGGCGGAGTGCGATAATACCCGCGTTTTCTGGCCCAGTTCACCCTGCGGCGGTCCCGGTGATTTTTCGGATGCTTTCCATTGCGACAATCGCGGCGACATGCATTACTGGGGGGTTTGGCATGAAGGCAAGTCTATGGATGCCTTTTATAAAATCATCCCCCGCTTCTGCTCGGAGTTCGGGTACCAGTCTTTCCCCTCGTTGGATACAATCCGTACCTATGCGCCGGAGTCACAATTTAATGTCACGACCCCGATCATGGAGCATCACCAGCGTAACCCGGGTGGTAACTCCAGGATTACGGAAATGTTCACCCGATATTTTCGTGTGCCGGAAGGGTTTGCGAATTTTGTTTATTTGAGTCAGGTTCAGCAGGGCTTAGTGATCAAAACCGGAGTTGAGCACTGGCGTCATCTACGGCCGACCTGCATGGGCACTATTTACTGGCAGTTGAACGATAACTGGCCGGTGTGTTCCTGGGCCTCGCTCGAATACCAGGGTAAATGGAAGCTGTTGCACTATATGGCCAAACGTTTTTATGCACCCACCATCGTTTCGGCGTTTCAGCGCGAGGATGGGACCGTAGAGGTCTGGCTAACCGATGATGTTCAAAAATCACGTCAGGCCAAGGTGAAAGTCCAGGTACTGGACTTTGCCGGCAAGGTTATGTTTGAAGAGAAACTGACGCTGGCTACGCCTGGTGGCGGAGCGAAACTGTTGCGGGAATATCCCCAGAAGAAACTGACCTCGAGCCCGGCGGCAACATTCATGCTGCTTTCCCTGGAAGTGGATGGTGTGGCATTCAGGAATGAGCACTTTTTCACCGTCTATAAGAAATGCGATCTTCCAGAAGCCAAAGTAAACACGACGGTGAAAGCACAAGGTGGTGGGTTTGCGGTGACAGTCAAGGCGACGGCTCCGGCGTTTTATGTCAGCCTCAATGCAGATGGTCTACGGGGCGAGTTTGATGACAACTGTTTCACCCTCCTCCCGAAAGAGACGCGAATGTTGTATTTCACTCCAAAGCAGAAACTGACTCTGGCGGAATTCCAGAAGTCACTGTTGGTTAATCATCTGCGACAAACGTACTGATAAAATTACGCAACAACCCCAATCCAAATGGCACGATTCATTATTCATGGCGGGAAACGGCTCTCTGGCACGTATGTGCCGAGCGGTAACAAAAATGCCGTTCTGCCCATGCTGGCCGCCTGCGTTTTGACAGACAAACCGGTGATTTTGGAAAACGTCCCACTGATTGAAGATGTGCATACAATGCTGGAGCTTCTCGCCAGGATCGGCGTGGAAATTGGCATCCAGGATCATACAGTCGCGCTTTGTGCTAAAGGGCTGAGGCGTAGCAAGTTGGATCCGGAGTTATGCCGTAAAGTCAGATCGTCCATTTTGCTGGCTGGGCCGATGGCAGCCAAACTGGGCAAGGTCACATTGTCTCCGCCGGGGGGTGATGTTATTGGACGACGCCGGCTGGATACCCATTTTCAAGGGTTGCAGGCCTTGGGGATCGACGTGGAGGGGGGGCAGAATTTCGTCTTCCGCCGGAAACGATTTGAGGGCGCGGCCATGGTACTTGATGAGGCGAGTGTGACGGCCACTGAAAATGTCCTGATGGCAGCCACCTTGGCCCGCGGAGAGACGACTATTTTCAATGCCGCCTGTGAACCCCATGTGACAGATCTAGCTTTGCTTCTCAACAAAATGGGCGCACAGATCTCCGGCTTGGGCACCAATCGCCTGGTGATCAAAGGCGTGGAAACGCTGCAGGGGGCGACCCACCGGGTTCAACCTGATTATATTGAGATCGGTAGTTTTGTGGCTGCCGCCGCCGCGACGGGGGGCGAACTCCGTGTCGCAGGAGTGGAAGAGGAGTCGATGTTGATTGTCGGCAAGACATTCCAAAAATTAGGGATTCAATTGCAATTGGATGGCACCACGCTGAGCTTGCCGTCCCGCCGGATTTTACGGATTACCCGTGATTTCGGCGGTGTGATTCCAAAGATCGAAGATGGCCCGTGGCCGAGTTTTCCTTCGGACCTGATGAGCGTCTTGTTGGTGGCGGCTACGCAGACGAAGGGCACGGTTTTGTTTTTCGAAAAGATGTTTGAGAGCCGGATGTATTTCGTGGACTACCTGATTAATATGGGTGCGGGGATTGTAGTGTGTGATCCGCACCGCGTGCTGGTAACAGGCCCCTCCCGCTTGCATGGCCTCAATATGGCCAGCCCGGATATCCGTGCCGGTATGGCTCTGCTGATTGCCGCCCTCTGCGCCAAAGGTGAGAGCGTTATCAATAATGCCCAGACCATTGACCGGGGATATGAACGCGTGGAGGAACGCCTCCGTGCCCTCGGTGCCGACATCGTGCGGGAAGGCTGAACGCCTCTTGCCTCATGAACACGCTTAACTATCGCCAGGAACTGGAACGGCGCATGCTTCATGGACTGATCTGTGAGTGGAAAAATGCTGTTTCTTTTCTTTCGCCCACGATCAGGCATCGACTGACACTACCCAGTTTCGAATTGCGTGATTTCGAGAAACGGTGGGCCGAATGGAATCGCGAACGACGGGTCATGGCCTTCAGTCGTAAGTTGGTTATGAACTACCGGTGGATGACTGTTTGTGAGGTGTTGCTTCATGAGTTGGCCCACCAGCTGACCGATGAGGTGTTCAGCGGAGCCGACCAGCCACATGGAGCCCGGTTTCATGAAGCGTGTCGTCTGCTGAATGCGGACCCCCATGCGGCAGGCGACTTCCCCTCACTCTACGAAACGCTCAACACCAGCGGGTTTGACGATAATGACAGAATTTTACTGCGTGTAAAAAAATTACTGGCGTTGTCTGAAAGCCCGAACCGGCACGAGGCCGAGCTGGCCATGACTAAAGTCCATGAGACCATTGCCCGCTACAACATTGACCTGCTCTCCAGTCCGGCGAGTCGGCAGTACTGCAGCCTGTGTCTGGGTGAACCGCAATTGCGGCAGTCCGCCGATGATTACGCGCTGAGCCGGTTGTTACAGGGCTTCTATTTCGTTGAAGCCGTATGGATTGGGGCTTATGTGATCGACCGGGCGAAGATGGGCCGGATCCTCGAAATCAGTGGGACTACTGAAAATGTCAAGATGGCAGGCTACGTGTATGATTTCCTTAAGCGGGTCATCAAAGAACAGTGGCAGGTTTTCACAAAAAGGCGTGCCGGCACGTCCGGTGGCAAAGTTGATTTTGCATTGGGTCTGTTGAGCGGCTTTTCAGAGAAGCTGAAGACTCAGGACGGCCAGCTTGAGAAGGACAGTCCTGCGACGTATGCGCTGATGAAACGGGATGACGTCCAACTGGTGGCCTATTTGCGGGCCCGCCATCCCCGGCTGCGAAAGATGTCTGGCTCCGGCCGCCGCATCGACGAACAGGTCCACCGTGCCGGCCAGAAGGTCGGCCGCAATACCATCCTCTCCAAGCCCATCGAACACGGAACCACCTGCCGCAACTTCCTGTTGGGACAATGACCACGCCATTTGCACAGCATATTATTTTAAATCGGAAAAGGGATGTAATGAAATATTGTTCATTTTTACCCATACGAGTTCCTAGATGCGGCGTCAATAATCGAACCGGCAAAAGGAGTTTAGGGTGACTCGAGAGATTGGATTGAAAGCGATATTCTGGACAATACTCATATGCTGTTGCTGTCCTCTGGTTAGCGCTCCCCTCGCATTGGTGACCGGGATTGCCTATGGCATCATCATTGGTAATCCTTGGGGGAAAACCACATCCACATGGAGTAAATGGCTGCTGCAAGCCTCGGTTGTCGGGCTGGGGTTTGGCATGAACATGCCTACACTCGTCAAAACCGGCAAAGATGCCTTGCTTTACACCGCCATCAGTATCAGCCTTACCATGGCAATGGGATATTTATTGGGACGGTTTTTCAATACATCCCGGCGTACCTCCACCTTGATCTCATTCGGAACCGCCATCTGCGGTGGCAGCGGCATCCTACGGTGGGGTTGCCTTGGCCATCGGCACGACAGTCAAACTGACTCGGGCATTGTGGATTATGCCTTCCGCTTTATTTGCAGCCTGGTTCACGAAGTCGGAAGGAAGGGTGCAATTCCCTCTTTTTATTTTCGGATTCATTGCCGCTGCTGGGATCAAAACAATGTTGCCACAGTTTGATCGAGTCTGGCACCCATTGAACAGCGTGGCAAAACAAAGTCTGGTTGTGACCCTGTTCCTGATCGGCAGTGGCCTGACCAAAGAGGTACTGGATAGGACAGGCATTAAACCACTGGCTCAAGGGATATCGCTTTGGCTGATTGTTTCGATTGCAAGCGGTACAGCTATCATGCTTGGCTGGGTTCCCTGAAGCTGTTTTGCATTGGAAGACACATATCCGTGTCAAACGCTTGGCCACCATCAGGTCTTTCCTGATGCAAAAATCAGGGTTCCCCCGCTTGTACCATTTTTAAATCCGTTTATTGTCAAATCATAGGTGTCAATTGGGACACTAACAACAACGACAATAAAGGGAGAGTGCCATGGAACATGCAAGCAGTGAGAAAATTTCAGAAGCTCTGAAACTCCTCGAGGAAGCCGCCAGAGAGAAGAAGGACGAACTAAAAAACGCTATATCCGATAAATACACACATCTTAAAAACGCCATCGTGGAGACCGAAAGCAGTTTCGCCAAATCTCTATCCGATGCCAGGAAACAGGCCGTCGAAGCTGCCGTTCATGCAAAGGACGTCAGCGTTGAGAAAGCCCGCGAGGTCGCCTGTAATGTAGATAAGAACGTACACCAGAATCCTTGGCCTTATATCGCGGGAACAGCCGCGGTCGGCTTGCTACTTGGTTACATTCTCGGACGGAATCGCAAGTAACACACCAGGTGAACTCATGCTCAAAAATCTGCTGAAGGGTATTTTGTCGACCATTGTAATCAAGCGGCTGGCTCACTACCGGCATCTGTCGATTCAATTGCTCAAAATCGAAGCCGCAAAATCCTATTTGCACGGCGTGCGATTGGTCAGGTTGTCGGCGCTCGGCTTGATGGGGATGGGACTGGTGATCAGCCTCATCTTCGTCGGGGTACTGCTCTTCCATGCGGGACTATTCATCCTGCTGCCCTGGCCCTTGGAAGCTAAAGCAGTTCTCGGAATATGCCTAGGCATGGTCTACATGGTCATCGGGGGGCTTGTGCTTTGTGCGGCCATGAAGGAAAAAACCTGGATGCAGAAGTCAGGGGCCTCCGAACTGCTGAAAGAAGCGACGGAACAAATCAAATTGACCGATTCATAAAAACATTGCGGTAGGGTTTCACCTAATAGGCAGACGTCACAAGGTCTCGTAGTTTTCTTCTTGAACGAGGAAGTCACAACGCAAATAGAAAGATAATATTATGCCTCTAATAACCATCATTATTGTACTGGTCGTAGTCGGTGCCTTGCTTTGGGCAATCAACACGTATATTCCGATGGCCAAACCGATAAAGACCATCCTGAATATTGTTGTAGTGGTTGTGCTTTGCCTGTGGCTACTGCAGATATTTGGCATCATCGGCAATATTACAAACATCCGAGTGCGATAGCTCGCACCACACACATGAGTTCACACCAAACACCAACAACAAAGAGGAAATAAACATGAATAACACAATAATTACATGGTTTTTCTGGGTTCTGGCAGTCGTCGCGATAGGCGGCCTCACCGGATGTCGCTTGCTCACCGTTAACTGACTATTTAGAGAGGCACACATGAAAAAGAGTATCGTTCTATTAATTACTGTATTGTTCGCGGGAAGCGCTTTGGCAGGAAATAAACCGCTTCAACTCAGCCTCACTCCCGATATTGCACTCGACGGCCGAACTGAAACCATCGAAGGATTGTCCCTCAGTATATGGGGCGAGAACCCCCAAAGAGCGCTGGCGATAGGATTCGTTAACGGATCCACAGGACAAAGCGCCGGACTGAGCCTCGGCTTTATCCTCAACTATGCGGACGACTATAAAGGTATCCAATGGGCACCCATCAACTACACGAAGGGTAACTTTTTGGGGTGGCAAGGCGGTCTCGTTAACTATACCGACGGTTCCATGAGAGGCCTACAAACAGGCACAGTTAACTACGCTGGCCGTTTGACTGGTTTACAACTCGGACTGGTCAACTATGCGGCAGCAGCGGAAACGGGTGTTCAAATCGGGTTGGTGGATTTTATGCCGCAGAACCAATGGTTTACCGGGCTGCCTGATGAACTGGCACCCGGAATGATTATCATCAACTGGCGCTTTTAGGAACAACCTCCAAGGAAGAATCGATTCGGCTTACATTCAAGGAACCCTAACATCGGCTTCAGAAATGGATACAACTACATTCCATATTGTGATCGGAGGAGAAGCAGGTCAGGGGGTCGCACTCATGACCGAAGGTCTTAGTCTGGCCGCCATGTCCATGGGCGGCATCCTCGCCAAAAAGGCACAGCGGCCACCACCAACACCGACGTCGACCGCGCCGGAAAAACCAATAAAGAAAAGTGCGGGGTGCTAATCATGACAACTGTAAATAACTCTCACAACGGGTGTAAACCCTACACAAACCCCTACCTGGCCGGGGTGCTGCTGGGGATGGTACTACTGGCTTCATTCGTATTTCTCGGCACCGGGCTGGGTGCCTCAGGCAGCATTGCGCGCATGGGCGCCTCACTTTCCATGTGCATCTCGGCACCCCACACTCTGGACAGTGAATACTTCGGGAAATGGGGCACGAATCCCTTGCACTACTACCTCGTATTCATGTTCATCGGCATTTTTGTAGGCGCCTGGTTCTCGGCTCTACTGGCAAACCGCGTGCACTTCAAGGTCGAACGGGGTTCGAATACATCCGTGCGTCTCCGCCTCTTCTACGCACTCATGGGCGGCGTGATCGTCGGTTTCGCCAGTCGCCTAGCCCAGGGATGCACATCCGGACAGGCCTTGAGCGGCGGCGCACTGCTTCTCACCGGTAGTCTTGTGTTTCTGGTATGCCTTTTTGCCAGCGGTTACGCCACCGCCTGGTTTGTAAGGAGGCAATGGCATGATTAACACCTTTTACAACCTCAATGCACTTGGCACCTCCCCTGCCCTTTTCCTTGCGATGCTAATCGGGTTCGGCTTCGGCATCGCGCTTGAGCGGGCCGGTTTCAGTAGTTCACGCCGCTTAGCCGGCGTGTTTTACTTCACCGACATGGCCGTTATCAAAGTAATGTTCTCCGCGCTTATTACCGCCATGCTGGGACTCTCCTATATGGTAGGGTTCGGCTGGATCAGCATGGATCAGGTTTTCCTGATGCCGACCATCTATGGAGCCCAGATCGTGGGCGGCCTGCTGTTCGGCGTCGGCTTTGTCATGGGGGCCTGGTGTCCCGACACGGCCATAGCGGGTCTCGCCGCCGGTCGTATCGATGCGCTCGTGTTCCTGCTTGGCGCCATCGGCGGCAGCATCCTGTTCAACGAGTTGTTCCCGCTAATTCAACCGCTGTATCAAGCCGGTAATCAGGGCACCCAGATGATCTATAACACCCTGGGTATGTCGCGCAACGGATTCATCCTTGCGTTCACACTCCTGGCAATGGCGACCTTCTGGCTTTCGGAATGGGCTGAAAAAGTGCGTACAGGACATTCGCCTTATTTGGGTTCACCATTTCTAAAAGCCTTCAGCCTGTTCTTCGTGGCACTGGCAGGCGGTTTGTTCGTACTGGATCCCACCCTATCAAGAGCTTCAACAGCATCCGCTGCTGTCACTACCACCACAACAGTTGAAACCAAGACGACGCTGATGGAGAAAGTGGAGCTGGCTTCGGATCACATCGAACCTGAAAAACTTGCTTACCGCCTGATGGCCAGCGAACCCGATATCCCCTACTCAAAATACACAATTTTAAGACAGGATTGGAGGTGCAGCAAACAAGAACATTCGATTCTAAAATGACAGATTAAAGTAACAGCGTAACTCATACGCGAAAGATCATGCAAAGCATGTAAGGAGCCAAAATGAAAAACGTATTAATATTCAGTATTATTGCAGCAGGAGCGATTGCGGTAGCAGGTTGTTGTTCCATGTGCAAACAGCACAGAAACGCCGAAGGAAAATGTCCTTCCTGCGGCATGACACACAAAATGATTTGCCCGCAATGCGGCATGGAGAAAGGGAAGTGCATGTGTACGGCAAAGACCACGCCTATGGCGGAGATTAACACCTCCGCCTTAAAGTCCTTGATCCAGTCGGGCGTTCCCCTCACATTGATTGACGCCAGAACCGGTAAATTCGACGACGGGCGCAGGATTGCGAACGCCATCAATCTGAGTCCGGGAGCAAAGGACAACGAGATCCAAAGCGTACTGACATCGAAAGATGCCTTGATTGTATCTTACTGCGCCAACCTGAAATGCCCCGCCAGTCGACAGCTCGCTACCAGACTCACCGCACTGGGATATACGCATGTCCTGGAATATCCCCAGGGTATTGAAGGCTGGGTTAGTGAAGGCAATCCCGTCAAGCCAGGTTCTAAATAATTCAGCAGGAGTTCAGGGTGCCCACCATGTCCCCGTAAAAGGGCTCTATGGTGGGCATCCACGCCAGGTGCATTAATGCGCACCATGGCGAACGCCTGCGACATAACGATAGAAAGGGAAAATCAAGATGAATTCAAAATTAGAGAAATCTGCCACGGATCCGATAACGCTAAAAGGAGCACCTGCATTCACCATGCCAGCTTTACCTTACGCCCAGGAAGCCTTAGAACCCTACATCACCGCCCGAACGATGGGATTTCACTACGGAAAGCATCATCAGGCCTATGTGGATAACCTTAACAAGCTGGTCGTTGGCTCTCCCTGGGCCATTGGGCAGCGGCTAGAGAAAGTGATCGTGGAGACCGCAGCCATGGCGGATAAGGCAACCGTTTTCAACAATGCCGCACAAGCCTGGAACCATACCTTCTTCTGGAAGAGTATGAAACCGGGAGGAGGAGCCCTGACCGACAAGCGGCTACTCGAACTCATAGAAAAATCTTTCGGCCATTTCGATGAGTTCAGAACGTTATTCCTGGCTGCCGCAGTCGCTCAGTTCGGCAGCGGCTGGGTCTGGCTAGTACAGGAGGGTGACGCGCTGAAGGTTGTCAAAACATCCAACGCAGACACTCCTATCGCACACGGGCAAACCCCGATCCTGACATGTGATGTCTGGGAACACGCCTACTACCTCGACTACCAAAACCGCCGCAAGGACTTCGTGGAAGCCTTTTTGGATCATCTCACAAATTGGGAGTTCGCAGCATCACAGTTGAAATGATGTAACGGGAGGACTATGAACATCCTTCTCATTTATCCGGAATTTCCAGATACATTCTGGAGCTTCAAGCACGCGCTGGAGTTCGTGGGTAAACGGTCAGCATTCCCTCCGTTGGGACTGCTGACGGTCGCCGCCTTGCTGCCACCGGAATGGTCCATGCGTCTCGTGGACACGAATGTGCGTAATCTCACGGACAAAGATTTGGCTTGGGCCGACTGTGTATTTCTCAGCGCCATGGTTGTCCAGCGCGCGTCGGCACAAAAGATCGTGACCCGGTGCAAGAAGGCCGGGCTCCGGATCGTTGCCGGTGGCCCCCTGTTCAACAGCGAACATGAACAGTTTGACGCCGTAAACCACTTTGTGCTGAACGAGGCTGAATTGACGCTTCCACCTTTTCTCGCCGATTGGGCGCAAGGCCACCCGAAGCGCCTCTATTCAACAACCGCCTTCGCGGATCTGCGGCAAACCCCCATTCCCCGCTGGGATCTACTAGACCTCAAGTGCTATGCCACCATGGGTATCCAGTTTTCGCGAGGTTGCCCATTTAATTGTGATTTCTGCACAGTTACCGCCATGCTCGGTCATCAGGTCCGTGTGAAAACCTCCTTGCAAATCATCGCGGAACTCGACGGCTTATATGCCTTAGGGTGGCGCAGCGATATTTTTTTCGTCGACGATAATTTCATTGGCAACAAGTCGTTCATCAAAACGGATTTACTGCCGGCCTTAATCGCATGGAAGAAAAATAAAACCAGTATTGTGTTCTTCACCGAATCCTCCATCAATCTGGCCGATGACCAGTCTCTGATGGACTTGATGGTCGAAGCCGGATTCAGCAAGGTATTCATCGGCATCGAAACACCGGATGAAAACTGTCTGGCCGAATGCAGCAAAATTCAGAACGTGCACCGGGATCTTGTCCAAGACGTGAAGCGCATCCAACGCGCCGGGCTTCAGGTTCAGGGCGGATTCATTATCGGCTTCGACCACGACCGCCCCTCTATTTTCCAGAAGCAGATTGATTTTATTCAAATAAGCGGAATCGTGACCGCCATGGTCGGCCTGCTGCAAGCTCCTGCCGGAACACGACTTTACGCCCGAATGAAAAAGCAAGGCCGTCTCTTAGCAGAATCTTCGGGAGACAATGTCGATGGAACGACCAACATCATTCCGGTAATGAGCGTAGCCACCTTGAAGGAGGGTTATAGGCGGATTCTGGACCACATCTACTCCCCGGCGCCCTACTACCAGCGCATCAGGATATTCCTCCGTGAGTACAAGCCGACATACGTACGGGGAAGGATCCATTTCTGCCATATCCTTGCACTGGTGCGTTCTATCTACCGGATCGGTCTTTTAGGTAGGGAACGTTTGCAGTACTGGAAGCTTTTGTTCTGGACCTTGTTTCGACATCCCCGACTCCTCCCTGATGCCATTATTCTCACCATTTACGGTTATCATTTTCGCAAGATCTGCCAAAGGCACGTGCTGTAAGGAAAATACATGAAAAATAATTCTTTGAAACAATTGGAAACATTTGGTCAATCCATCTGGCTTGACTACATTCGCCGCGATCTGATCGTCAGCGGGGAACTTCGGCGCTTGATCGAGGAAGATGGATTGCAGGGAATGACCTCCAATCCCTCCATTTTCGAGAAGGCGATCGTGGAGAGTCACCATTACGACAATGACATTCGGTCCATGGCCCTTGCAGGAAAGGATGCCAAAGCGATCTATGAAGCCCTCAGCCAACACGATGTGCAAAGTGCAGCTGACGAGTTTCGTCCCCTCTACGAAAGAACGGACGGCAGAAATGGGTATGTCAGCATGGAGGTCAATCCCCACCTGGCACACGACACTAAGGGCACGATTCAGGAAGCCCGTCGTTTGTGGAAAGCCTTGAATCGCCCCAACGTTTTCATCAAAGTCCCCGCCACAGTCGAAGGGGTCCCCGCCATCCAACAACTGATCAGCGAAGGGATCAACGTCAATGTGACTTTACTCTTCGGGTTGCCGCGTTACCGGCAGGTAGCGGAAGCTTACCTCAGCGGACTTGAAGTACGTGCGGCCCAGGGCAAACCTCTGAAACGCGTGGCCTCGGTTGCCAGCTTTTTCCTGAGCCGTATTGATACGCTAGTGGATTCGTTGCTGGACAGATCCCTCGCACAAGGGGGACAGGCCGCAGACCTCGCGCAAGGGGCACGTGGACAAACGGCCATCGCCAGCGCAAAAATGGCCTATCAGATTTACAAAGAGATCTTCGATAGTGACCGGTTTAAGAAGCTGGCAGTTCACGGCGCTTTAGTCCAGCGACTGCTCTGGGCCAGCACCAGCACCAAAAACCCGAACTACAGTGATGTAAAATATATCGAGGACCTCATCGGGCCGGACACGATCAATACATTTCCAGTCGAAACCCTCGACGCTTACCGTGAGCACGGCGAACCGACGGCAACCCTCGAAAAAGACGTTACCAAGGCGTTGCGAGTATTGAAGCATTTACCGATACTCGGAATTAACATTGACCACCTGACACAGCAACTCGAGGACGAAGGGGTCGAAAAGTTCAATCAACCGTTCGACAAACTGATGGAGACTCTGGCAAATACCCACCCCTAATTTCGAATGAATGCCATTGAAACACTGAAATCACGTACCTGGCTGACGTTTTTACTGGTATTCCTCACACTCGGCGCAGGCATCGTTGTGATCGGCTGGCTCTACTATCGGAACTACGAACAGCACTATCGGGCTGAGGTGGCAAGGCAGCTCTCTATCATTGCGGGTTTTAAAATCAACGAGTTGGCGCAATGGCGTAAGGAGCGGCTGGGAGATGCTGATATCATTTTCCAGAACCCCGCATTCTCGGACTTGGTGAAGTGCTTCCTTGAAAAGCCACAAGATCCCAATATCCAACGTATTCTCAAATCCTGGATGAACAAGTACACGCAATATCTCGGCTATCAACGCGTCATCCTGACGGATATCCAAGGCGCCATACGGATGTCGGTTCCCGAAGTGTCACCTATGGTGGTCACGCCACTTGGGCGGGATGCCGCCACCAGCCTCAGTTCCGAACAGATAGTCATCACCGATTTGCATCGCGATACACCAAACAGCCCCATCTCCATGGCCATTGTAATCCCCCTTTTCGACGAACAGAATGGCCACCAGCCGCTTGGCATCATTTCCTTGTGGATTGACCCGGCTAACTATCTTTATCCCCTCATCAAACGCTGGCCCACCAATAGCCGGACCGCCGAGACACTGCTCGTCCGCCGGGAAGGCAGCGAAGTCGTAGTCTTGAATGAACTCCGATTTCAAACCCATACCGCTCTCATCCTACACGTGCCTTTGGATCGCATTACATCACCGGCCGGTCAGGCCGCTTTGGGCCGGGAAGGCATCATGGAAGGTATTGACGACCGGGGCATACCGGTGGTGGCAGCCCTACGCACTATTCCAGACTCACCGTGGTCGTTGGTGGCCCGCATCGACGCGGCGGAGATTTTCGCGCCAACAACGGAAAAACTCTGGCAAATCGTCATCCTAATCGGTGCTTTGCTCCTCAGTGCAGGAGCCGGTATGGGACTGGTCTGGCGGCAGCAAGGCATTCGGCTCTACAAGGAAAAGGCGGATGCCTGGGAGGCGCTGCGGGAAGAACAAAAGTTTTCGAAATTAGTGATGGATAGCCTTCCGGGAATCTTCTACCTCTACACTTATCCGGAACACCGGTTGGTGTTATGGAACAAACTGTATGAAACGATTCTGGGTTATACGGCTGAAGAGATGAAAGACCATCATGTAACGGATTGGCAACTCCCGGAAGTCCATGCGAAAATCATGGAGGCCGTTGAAGAAGTGATGACCAAGGGCCAGAGTTCAATTGAAAGCTCCTTGATTGCAAAAAACGGTCGTTTGATTCCCTTCTTCCTTACAGGCGTCAGAGTGGAAACACACGGTCACCTCTACTATATGGGGATCGGAATGGATATTACCGAGCGTAAGCGGGCGGAGGAAGAAATTCGCAAGCTCAACGCGGAATTGGAACAACGCGTCAGCGAGCGTACCGCGCAACTGGAGGCAGCCAACAAAGAACTCGAATCCTTCAGCTATTCGGTCTCCCATGACCTACGCGCACCGTTACGACATGTATTGGGCTATGTGGACATGCTTACACGCGAGTGCGAAAGCCAGCTTTCAGGGAAAGGCCGGCACTATATGAAGACGATTGCGGATGCCAGCCGCGAGATGGGCGAACTGATTGACAACCTGCTGGCGTTTTCCCGTATGGGCCGTACGGAGATGTTTGCAACCAGCGTAAACTTCAATAAACTGGTACAAGATACACTACTCGATATCGAAACGTTAACCTACAAGCGGAACATTGTCTGGAAAATACCGCCCCTGCCAACGGTACAGGGTGACCCCGCGATGCTTAAACTGGTTTTGGCCAACCTGCTGGACAACGCCGTAAAATTCACACGCCTGCGCGACCCCGCACAAATCGAAATAGGATGCGCAGGAACGGAGAAAGGCCGCATTATTTTCTTCGTGCGTGACAATGGCGTCGGGTTCGATCCGCAGTATACCCACAAACTTTTTGGCGTCTTTCAACGCTTGCACAGGACGGACGAGTTTGAAGGCACCGGCATTGGTCTGGCCAACGTACGGCGCATCATCACCCGGCACGGCGGGCGCACCTGGGCGGAGGGATCTTTAGATCATGGCGCAACTTTCTACTTCACCTTGGAACCATCCTCATCAACAAACCCGGACAACTGAAAGGCATGTCATCATGAATACCCCATTGAAATGCATCCTGATGGTGGACGACAGTCCCCGCGACACCGAATTGACCATTTCCGCCCTGTCTCAAAACAATCTGGCCAATGAGGTCATCGCCCTCTCCGACGGCAGCGAGGCGCTCGACTACCTTTACCGACGCGGCCTCTTCGCCAACCGAGTCGCCGGCAATCCCGCCGTCGTACTGCTGGATCTAAAAATGCCCAAGATCAATGGCCTTGAGGTGTTGCGACAGCTCAAAAGCGACCCTCAACTCAAAATGACCCCCGTGGTGGTGATGACCTCCTCACGCGAAGAACAGGATCTGATCACAAGCTATCAACTCGGCGTCAACGCCTATATTGTCAAACCCGTTCAGTTCCAGGAATTCGTCGAAGCGGTGAAGCTGGTGGGCGCATTTTGGGCCGTGGTCAATGAACCACCGCCGGGCAGTATGCGTCCCTCGCAACATAAAACAGTATGATTTTAACGGAAGGGGCGCGATGAGTCATCCGGTTCAGATTCTATATCTTGAAGACAACGCACGTGACGCGGAACTGGTGCGTGACAAACTTCAGTCTGCCGGCAGCCTGGTCTGCGAACTGCGGATCGTACGGGATCGCACGGAATACGAAGCCGCACTGAACCAAGCCCATTTTGACCTGATTCTCTCGGATTACTGTCTACCTAATTACGATGGCATGGCCGCCCTGGCAGTGGCTCATATAAAACAGCCTGATGCTCCTTTCATTCTGATCTCCGGCACCTTGGGCGAGGAGCAGGCCATCGATTGCCTGCTTTGTGGCGCGACCGATTATGTACTTAAACAACGGCTTGACCGGTTGGTGCCCGCCGTGGTGAGAGCGCTGGCTGAAACTGATGAGCATCAAAAACGCCATAAGGCGGAAGCCTCCGTCACCCGGCTGGCAATGGCGGTGGAGCAGGCGGCCGAGACGATTATGGTTACCGACCCCTATGGCACCATCCTCTACGCCAATCCGGCCTTTGAGACGACAACCGGCTACACCCGCAGCGAGGCCCTTGGGCAAAACCCGCGGATTCTTAAGAGCGATCAACAGGATGCGAAGTTCTACCGGGATATGTGGGCCACACTGACCAAAGGCATGGTGTGGCGCGGCCACATCATCAACAAGCACAAAGATGGCACGCTTTACGAGGAAGAAGCGTCCATTGCGCCCGTCTACGACGCGGCCGGTAAGCTCGTTAATTACGTTGCCGTTAAACGTGATGTCACCCGCGAGGTCCAACTGGAAGACCAGCTCCGCCAGTCCCAGAAAATGGAAGCGGTAGGCCGCCTAGCGGGCGGGGTAGCACACGATTTCAACAACCTGATCATGGGCATCATGGGTTACACCGAGCTCTGCCGGGATCAAATCGCCATTGATCACCCCATCCGGCAGTGGCTCAACGAAATCACGAACATTTCCCAACGATCCGCCGAGATCACCCGGCAACTACTGGCCTTCGCCCGCAAACAGACCATCACGCCAAAAATTTTGGATCTCAACGATGCCGTGGCGAGCATGCTCAAACTTCTCCGGCGCTTGATAGGTGAGGATATCAATCTGGCCTGGCATCCTGGGGCCCTTCCGCGGCCAGTCAAACTTGACCCGGCACAGATTGACCAGATTCTCGCCAATCTTTGCGTCAACGCACGAGATGCTATCAGCGGCGTGGGCACGATCACTTTAGAAACAGGCCATAGAACTATTGACGCGGACTATTGCGCCCGCCATGCGGATGCCGTCCCCGGCGCATACGTGTTTCTCTCCGTCAGTGACAATGGTGGCGGCATGGAACCCGAGACGCTGGCACACATCTTTGAGCCCTTCTTCACCACCAAAGACATCGGTAAAGGTACCGGTCTGGGGCTTGCCACCGTGTATGGTATCGTCAGACAGAACAATGGGTTCATCGAAGTAAGTAGCGGATTGAACAAAGGCTCAACGTTCAAGATCTATCTACCTCAGGCTTCGGCCGAAGCCGAGGCAACCCTCATCTCCCTCAAAGAGGAAGAAGTACCTAAAGGCTGTGGCGAGACCATCATGCTGGTTGAGGATGAGCACTCGCTACGCGTGACGTGTGGTTTATTTCTAAATGCCCTCGGATATAAGATTCTCTCTGCAGAAAGCCCGAAGGAAGCTCTGAAATTATTCGGTCAACACCTCGGCGACATCCAGCTCCTACTTACCGACGTGGTCATGCCCGGTATGGATGGCTGGCAACTGGCGCAACAAATCTGTGCGGTTAAGCCGGAGATCAAGGTGTTATTCATGTCCGGCTACACGGCTGACGTCATCGCACAACGCGGTGTTCAGGAGCAGAATGCCTCCTTCATCGCCAAACCGTTCACACGCAACGAACTGGCCCGCAAAGTACACAGTATCCTGAAACCGCCTGACTGACAGTAGGGTCATATGCACCTCTGAAATCGCGAAATCTCCTGAGCGCTTCGTATCCGTAAGTATCGATGGTACGGATGCCGCAACCCATGAATGGGTGCGCGGTGTTCCGGGTTCTTTTGAAACCACCCGCCAAACGGTGCGTAATCTGGTGGCCGCAGGCATCCAGCCTCAGGTTATTTTCTCGGTTATGCGCATCCATGCCGCCCAGGTGGACGCCATGGTTCATGTGATGTGATTTTGCTCGACGTCATGATGCCGCGCATGTACCGTGTCTTTACTAATTTATTGGGGAACGCCATTAAGTTCTCTCCCGAAAACAGCTCTATTGCAATAGCGATTACCCCCATTGGCGAAACCGTGCGCGCCACAGTTTCGGATCAAGGCTGCGGTATTCCGCCAGAGTTCCACCATAAAATCTTTGAAAAATTCGAGCAAGTTGGCACTCACCAGGAGGAGCAGCACTCATCGGGTCTTGGTCTTACCTTCTGCAAGCTCGCAGTAGAGACTCACGGGGGATGCATAGGGATCGAAAGCCCTTCGCTCCCCCGCAAGGCACTACCTCCACCATCGCCCGAAGATTCTAATGCGATTGGCATGGGCAGCACATTCTGGTTTACCCTCCCGATCAAAGCAGCTCCACTCAACCCCTCGCCTAAAGACGTGCCGATCTTATAAGCGCAAGCCGCCATCTATTTCTAAAATCTTTCCATTAATGAAATTATTTTCGATGATGAATAACGCTGTCCGGGATATCTCACTCATCTCACCCAGTCGATGTAAGGGAACTTGAGCGGTAATTTTCTCCAGGACTTCCGGCTTAATCGCCGCCACCATCTCCGTGTTGATGTAACCAGGAGCAATCGCCGCACAACGAATTTTGTACTTAGCCAATTCTTTGCTCCACGTCACGGTCATGGCATCAACGCCGGCCTTCGCCGCAGAATAATTCGTCTGACCGAAATTCCCTGCGCGGGAGACGGATGAAATATTGATGATGACGCCTCCATTGCCTTGCGCCATCAAGGAGGCGGCCTCCCGGCCACACAGAAAAACCCCAACCAGATTGACATCCACGACGGCTTTGAAATCTTTCAATGACATAACCTTGACGTCACCGTCTTTGACTCTCACTAACAATCCGTCGCGAGTAATCCCGGCGTTGTTAATCAGGACATCCAATCCACCACTTACGGCAATACCCGCAAACATCGCCTTTACTGACGCTTCATCAGCAATATCACAGGTATGGAACGAAATTGGCTGCGCGGTCGTAGCTTCTTTCAACCTAAAAAGAGCAGTTCAATCGCGCGGTAGCGCGACCGAACTGTTCATTTCCATGCCGGACAAGCCGTCAAGAGAGCTGGAAAAGGACCTGATCGCCATGCATGACGGGCTGAAGCACCTTTCCCCGTAACCATTTGATAAACGCGGCTGATAAAATCATGGCCCAAACAGCTTCAGCGCTCAACTGCTCCGCAGTTCGGGTCAGGTTGTTGAGGAACTGTCCTATTCGATTGAGCGTCAAGCGGATCTGATCGGCCAAGGCATGCATGGAGGTAAGGCGGATAATCTTCCGCCGCCCTGTGGTCACGAGTCTGCCGACCGCCTGAAGCAACAGGGGGCGGGAAGTAATGGCCTCGAGATGCCGATCAGGTTGGGCCAGGCGGGTGAAAATACTCCACCAGTTGTAGAAGAGGGCGGTGAGCCGGGCGATGATGCGGCATCGGTTCAAGTCCCGGGTCATAAAGCCGGCCCAGCCCCACTGGTTCTTGATCTCATCAAACACATTCTCGCAGTCAGCCCGATCCCGGTACAGTTGAGCCAAGGCCACGATGGGGAGTGTCTCATTAGTCACCAGAACACCTCTGGGGCGCGCTCCAGATCTCGGATGTGTTTCTGGACTTTGGTGGTTTGCTTGAGCTTGAATAGATAAGGTTGGTGGCGTTCCTCTGCCTCCGTCATGCATGCTTCGCTTCCATAACTGATATCGCCGCGAATCAGTCGCGGACGACACGGCGGGGGTAAACTATCGATGAGGCGCCAAAGGCCCGGACGGCTGTGCTTTCCACTGTGTTGCTTGCCGGGCATCACGTCTACCCCCAGCACAACGCGTAGTGAGCCGATGAGATAGGTGTGGTAGTTGTGACTCGGGCGACCCGGCTTCATGGGGTTATAGCCAAGTTCCGCCAAACCTCCGGCTTTCACATACTGGGCGAAAAATACCAATGATCCCATCGGGGTGACTTTCGCCTCATTGTCCCATTGGATCTCGAAGCGTTCATCCAGGCCTTCAATCAACACCTTGCCGACATCGGCTTGATCAGTAACGTGTCCTGTGCCATTCTTCTTCTGCGTAACGGCGTCGCTCATCATATCCTCCTTGGGGTTTAGTCGTTCCAAGAAGTATAGGGCGCGCCGTTACGTCTTGCACCAAATAGGTGCAACCACATCACCCCGCATCCACTCATCTAACACGCTTATTTGCAGGATGTTACTAAAGAACAGTTCGACTGCAGAGCAGTTGAACTGCTCTCTATAGGTTCATGAACCTATAGGGTTAAATCCCTATCGGAAAACCTGCTCATCCGTCTATCTTTCCAACAGAAGAAAGACCATCGTAAGCAAATGGAGCATCATCTTACACCACAAAAGACTCTGGCTATATCTCACTTCTTTATGGCAGTCTTGGGGAAATCCTAGAGCTACCATGTATCTTGCATTCTACAAACTTAAGGAACCGCCGTTCAATATCACGCCGGATCCCCATTATCTGTTTATGTCCCGTCAACATCGTGAGGCCTATAACCACATCATGTACGGGATCCGTGGACGCAAGGGATTCATTCAACTCACCGGCGAGATCGGCTCCGGGAAAACCACCCTCTGCCGCGCCGTTCTCGAGGAACTGGGGCAAAATGTCCAGACGGCCCTCATTCTCAACCCTTGCCTCACCGAAGCCCAGCTCATCCGCGCGATCCTCCAGGATTTCGGCCTGAAAACAGCGGGTAAGGATATGCTAAAACTAATCGAAACCCTCAATACCTTCCTGCTGAAAAAACTGGAAGCCAAGGAGAATGTCGCACTTCTAATTGATGAGTCCCAGATTCTGTCTTCCAAACTGATGGAGCAGATCCGCCTGCTCTCCAACCTGGAAACTACCCAGCAAAAACTGATCCAAATTGTCCTCATCGGCCAACCTGAATTGGGCGATAAGTTGAACGACCCCGCCCTGCGTCAGCTCCGACAACGGATCACGGTCCGCTATCATCTCGGCCCTTTGGACGAAAACGAAATCGGAAGCTATATCGCCCACCGTCTGTCCACGGCTGGGGGCGACGGGCGTTTAACCTTCGACGCCAAGGCCCTTCAACTTGTTTTCCGTTACTCCGAAGGCATTCCCCGTCTCATCAATGCCGTCTGCGATAATGCCCTGCTCGCCGGCTATGTGGCAGGCACCTGGTGTATCGATAAGACCTGCCTCAAGCGGGCCATGGACCAGCTTGAGGGTTCTCACAAATAGTTTTGTGGCACCCGCCCTCCCTTTTGCTATCATTGCCCCTTAATTTATGAAGAAATTCGCTTCATTATTCCTGATCTGTCTGGCGGTGGCGTTGCCCTCCTTGGCAACCATCCCCGTCAAGGTGGGAATCTGCATACAACCTCCACTGGCCTTTCAAGAGGAAGCCGGTTCGCCGCCCCAGGGGTTCTTTATCGACATCCTCAATGACATCGCCCAGCGGAATGACTGGGACTTGTCCTACACGATCGATTCCCACGCCAATCTGATCGACAAACTCGCCCGCCAGGAAATTGATCTTTTAATGCCCGCCCCACTACTTTTCAACGGTTCTGAAATGCTTGATTATTCTGTCAGCTTTATTTCCTCGTATGCCTCGCTCTATGTTCCGCAAAACATCCTGATCCCCTCGTTCCAGGATTTACAGGGTAAAACCATTGCCCTCACCCAAGAAGATGTCTATTCCCAACCTTTTCTCGACTTTCTCAAAGCTTCCGGTATTCGTTTTGAACTAATTGAAATGCATTCCTATGCCGAGGTCTTTGCCGCCATCGCGGCAGGCCGGGTCGACGCAGGGCTCGCAGATCACCTTTTTGGAAATCTTAATGGGCGGCAATATAATCTTGCCACCACTCCCACCGCCACCTGCCCCACTGATTTTCGATGCGCTGTTTATCGTAACCGCAACTGGCCGCTTCGCCAAACCATCGATCAAGAACTTCTCACGCTCAAAAAAAACGCTGACTCTATTTACTACAAGTCCCTGGATCACTGGACTGGATATCACCGGTCCAGTTCATTTCTTTTGATCACCGGATGGATCATTTTCGACATTCTGATGGCAGGCGGGTTGGTGACCCTCATTGTCATCCTTACCAGAAAATCTATCAGGAATCAGACCGAAAAACTTGCTGCCGCCAACCGTCAACTGCTGAAAGGGACCGAAGACCTGATTAGCAGTGAGGCCGCCACCGATAACCTCAGAAAATGGTATCAAACCCTGCTCAATCACACGCCCGACATTATCCTTGTACACGGGGTTGATGAAAAGGGAGCCGCCGGCAAATTTATTGATGCCAATGCAACGGCTTGCCTGCGCCTCGGCTACTCCCGTCAAGAATTATTGGCCCTCACTCCGAAACAAATTGAAATCTCCCCCGACGCCGGCTCCACACCACGTTACGCAAAACTCCTTTCCATATGGCGTAACGCCCGCCTCCCGGACGCCTCTGAAGAAGATAAGAAACCGGCAACACTCACCGCAGAGTCATCCTTTCGCACAAAATCAGGATCAGAATTTCCGGCGGAAGCCTCCATCCGCATCCTCGAACACAATGGGCAACCGGTCATTTATTACGCCATTCACGACATTACCAGTCGCCAGAAAGCCCGGCAGGCCTTGCAGGAACGAGAACGCCGCTTCTCTGATTTCTTCGCCCGTGCCCCCATCGGGGTGGCTCTCTTTGATCCTGAACAGCATCTGACCGATGTGAATCAGGCGGCACTCGCCATGTTTGGTTTTAGCGAGCGCACCCATTTCGCTGAGGCCAACATGTTCAAGTTAAATGAACTCGAAGAAAATAACCGCAACACACTGATGAAAGGCGGAACCATCCGCTATGAAACGGCCATCGACTTTGACCTTGTTCACAAGGAGCAGCGCTTTGCGTCGGCTCGCACCGGGAAATGTAATTTTGATATTCTGATCACCAATCTCGGCCTGGATGACGATTTCAACCCCAAGGGGTTTATGTTTCAAATTCAGGATATCACCGACCGCCGCCGTGCCGAAGACGCCCTCCGCCAAAACGAAAAAATATTGCGCCAGGCGCAGAAAATGGAGGCCATCGGCACCCTTGCCGGCGGCATTGCGCATGACTTCAACAACATCCTCACCCCCATCATCGGCTATACCGAAATGACCATGATGACCCTTCCACCGGAAGAGCCAGTCCAGACAAACCTTGAAGAAGTCTTGAAGGCCAGCCACCGGGCTAAAGATCTGGTTAAACAAATCCTCACCTTCAGCCGGCAATCCGAGCATGAGGTAAAACCCATCCGATTGATCCCACTAATCAAGGAAGTCACGCAATTACTTCACGGCTCTGTTCTTCCATCTATTGAGCTCCGTCTCAATATTCAAACGGAACGGGACATCGTCAAGGCGGATCCCACCCAGATGCATCAAGTGATCATGAATCTATGCACCAATGCCCTCCACGCCATGAAAGATAAAGGCGGCATTCTGGAAATTGGGGCCAGGCAACTGACCGTGGACAACCGCACCCATGGTCCTTTGACCCGGCTGCATTTTGGCGCCTATATCGAGATCACCATCCGTGACAGCGGGCATGGCATGGAGCGCATCGTTTTGGAGCGCATCTTTGAGCCCTTCTTCACCACAAAACGTAGTGGCGAGGGGACCGGTATGGGTTTGGCGGTCGTTCACGGAATCATTACTTCACTTCATGGTGCCATCACAGTGGAGAGCGAAGTCGGCAAGGGCACCACTTTCCATGTCGTGCTCCCCCTTCTGGAACAAGCGGCGGAATCGTCTGATATCAAAGCGACTGTCATTCCCCGTGGCACAGAACGTATTCTTTTTGTTGACGATGAGATGGGCATTAACACGATGGCCAGCCAGATGCTTACCTCGCTGGGTTACAGGGTGGTGACCTGCATGCGACCTTTTGACGCGATCACCATTTTCCGTGAGGATCCCAGCCGCTTTGACCTCATCATCTCAGACCTCATCATGCCGGGACTAACCGGCATGGATTTAATTCACGAGATCCATACTCTTCGCCCAGAGATCCCTTCGCTGATCTGCACCGGCTTCAGCAAAAACGTCGATGAAAAGGATCTCCTTCAAGCAGGCGTTCAGGAAGTTTTGATGAAACCCCTGGTTCTGCGTCAGCTGGCCGAATCTATTCGCCGCGCACTGGATTCAGCAAAGTAGGGGCATAGGATAAATTCCATAATTCATCTTTCAACCTTTATACTTTCTTTTACAACCACACACCCGGGCGGGCGCCTGTCAGTTGACCGTCCGCCAAAACCGTTATCCCGTTCACCACAAGATGCGAAATCCCGTCAGAGAAACGATGCGGATCACTGAAGGTGGCACAATCCCGGAGTGAGCCGGGATCAAAAACCGTCACATCCGCCAAGTATCCTTCCCGCAGTTCCCCCCGTGCCGCCAAAGAGAATTGTGCAGCTGGTAATGCGGTCATTTTCCGTACCGCCTCAGGTAGTGAAACCGTCCTGCCATCCAGAGCGGCACGCAAGAATTTCGGAAAACTTCCATAAGCCCGAGGATGCGGATAATCACGACTCAAGGGCCCCCAAGGCGCTCGGAGGGAGGCATCCGATCCGATCATCACCCACGGTTGCCCCAGGATTCGCCAAAGATTTTCCTCATTCATTCCCTGGAAAAAGGCAGTGGTCATCAAACCATCCGTCTCAATCAAGTAAAGCGCCGTATCCACCGCTTCCATTTTCAAGAGCGCCGCCGCTTCAACGAGTGACAGACCGCGGTACTGACGATTCACCGCCGTAGTCGAGCCAACAGTGATGTTTTCCCAAGAACGTTCCGACCTACTTTCAAGAAGTTCCGCCCTCAGGCGCGCCTTCATCCCGGGGTCCTGCAAACGCGCCATCTCCACCTCTCGACCACCCTCCGTAACCCAATCCGGGAAAATAACATCCAGTTCGGTACAGGACGAAATATAGGGATAGCGATCTGCGGCCACCGCCACACCGGCTCGTCGGGCAGATTCGATGGTTTCCAACGCGGCATCAATCAAGTGCCAGTTGCCCCTGCCAGAGGTCTTGAGATGCGAAACCTGGACCCGCACCCCCGTCGCAAGCCCTACTCCTATTGTTTCATTCAGGGCTTCTATCAACTGATTGCTTTCGCTGCGCATGTGCGAAGTGTAGATTCCGCTCCTGCGCTGTACCACGCGGGCAAGCCGGATGATTTCCTCTCTCGTGGCATACATGCCCGGAGGATAAATCAACCCTGAACTGAGTCCGCGCGCCCCGTCATCGAGACTCTGTTCCAACAGCCGCTCCATCGCCTTGACTTCATCGTCTGTGGCCGCGCGGCCTTCATATCCCAGGACCGAGGCCCGCAGCACATTGTGCCCCACTAGGGGGACCACATTCACCACTGGTTTAACCTCTTCCAAAATCTGACGGTATTCGGCCATTGTCTTCCATGGACGGGGATAGGATTGAAGTTGCCAGTCGGATGCCAGATGAGCCACCCCCAGACAGGGTGCGGCGGAAGCCCCACAATTCCCAATCACCTCCGTAGTCACGCCCTGATACACCTTGCTGGGTGCCGTCGGCTCAATCAACAAGTAGGTATCCGAATGGGAATGGGCATCAATAAAGCCGGGACAGACGATCCGGCCTTCTGCCTGGATAATGCTCCGTGCTTCCGCCTCCGCCAGTTCGCCAATGGACGTAATGCGATCCCCGGTTATCCCGATATCGGCCCGGCGCGCCAGCGCGCCGGTTCCATCCAAAAGCATGCCATCAACTATTTTCAGGTCGAACATTGTGATCTGATCCGGTCAACAACACCATGATGTCTTTCTGAACGGCATCGAGGGCGGTGAGCTTCAACTGGGGATCCGTGATGGCAAACGTCTCGCCCGTCTTCTTATGTTCATAGACCACCATCCGAGTGCCATTCTCCAACGTCTTGATCTCACGCTCAATCAAAACCCGCTGACGTTCCAGCATAACAGCCAGAATATAGATGACGCTGGTTTGCGCCGGATCGCTCCCCTCTATCAAATTACGGAGCAGAGTCTCGGCCGTCTCTTTTTTGATCCGATGATCCGGCTCGGCCGGGGGCATCTTAAAAAAACCTTTCCAAGAACTGTAACGCGGCTGGGCGGACGCCTCCACTCCCCAACATTTCTCACAATAATCACCGCGACTGTAATCATGTTCCAGAAAAATGAGGCGGGTATGATACGGCTGGCCATCCACAAAACTTTCCTGACATGCTGAACAGGCGGTCGCACGTGATTTGATATTCCAGTCTTGCACCATTAGGTATGCTCCATATAAAAATCACGCCCATCCCAGAGGTAAATTACCCCTGAAATTGCCGTTAACGCAGCCACGGCATGTGACAGAAACATGGCCGTATTCGTGAAATAGATTCTGAACTCCGCCATAAACAGGGCATGGTCTCCTGCCCCGAAGCACAGCGGCAGGATTTCTTCCTGTAGGGCCAATCCCAGCATGATGACCACAATGGTGATGGTCTGCCAGATCATCTTATGCTTGCCCCACGTTCCGGCAGGAAGCACCCGGCCCCGTTGACTCGCCAGCAACCGCAACCCGGTCACCACAAATTCACGACTGATAATGGTTATGACAATCCACGCGGGTACGATTTGATGGATGGCCACAAAGCTGACAAAAGCCGCACATACCAGAATTTTGTCGGCAAGCGGATCCATCAACTGGCCAAAAATCGTGATCTTGTTGAGTCGGCGTGCCAACATCCCATCCAGCCAGTCCGAAAGCCCACCCAATCCGAAGGTGATCAAGGCCAGTGTCTTGCCAAAAGGAATACCCGAGGTCAAAAAGCCGGCCATCAGAAACGTGAGCCCTATCCGGCCCACGGTAATTTTATTTGGAAGGTTCATTTCAGCCATAAGATCTTTAATTTAGCAAAGAACACCTGCCGAGCAACCGGAAAGAATAAAACCTCATAGCGGTGTCGCCTTCAAATCGTAGCCTTCAGCCCCTGTATATCGAATCGGGCCCACCCTGCCGGGATGAACCTTATCGCCCGTCTGCCGCACCAGAGTGATCCCATCCACGTCGGGGGCCTGCCGTCGGGAACGCGTCTCCCATACCCCTTTGCGAAGCGGCTTCAAATATAAAACCTCATCCTTTTGGCCCCGATGGGCTTTGGCCTTCCGAAACGCTATTTCCTGCTGAATGGCCATTAATGCATGACGCCGCCGCTCCGCCGCCGCACGGGATACCTGGCTGGGCAGCACCGCCGCAGGGGTATTCTCCTCGGGGGAAAACGCAAACACCCCCAAATGGTCGAATTCGGACTCACGGACAAATCGTGCCAATTCATTGAAGTGCGTCCGGGTTTCTCCCGGGAAACCGACCAGACAGGTCGTCCGCAGAACCACCCCGGGGAGCCGCGCCCGGGCACGTTCAGGATACGCCCGCACCGCTTGGGCTCCTCCGGTTCGATGCATAGCGGCTAAAATTTCAGAATGGGCATGTTGCACCGGGACATCCAGATAACGACAGACTTGCGGGATTCCCGCCATCGTTTCCAACAATTCATCGCTCAAATAAGCCGGATGCCCGTACAAGAGCCGAATCCAGAAATGGCCGCCGATTTTCCCAAGCGCTTTCAGCAGTTGGGGTAGATCCGTTCCATCCCCCAACTCGCTCCCATAGCGTGTGGTATCCTGTGAAATCAGGTTCAACTCACGGATCCCCTGCGCCAGTAACCGTTCGGATTCCCGGACGATATCCGAAATGCTTCGGGAACGGTAACGCCCCCGAATGCCCGGAATGGCGCAAAAGGCACAGTGATGATTACATCCCTCGGCAATCTTCACATAGGCAAAAGGTCCACCCGTGAGCAGAATCCGTTCAGGAAGTGGACTGAACACTTTTCGCGAGACCGTAGAGACCTGATAGATATGGCTTTCGCCCCCCACCAGACGACGAACCACTTTGGCAATATCAGGCAACTGATCCAACCCGATAAAGGCATCCACTTCCGGCATCGCACGCTGGAGTTCCGCCTGATAACGCTGAATCAGACACCCAGCCACAATGACCGCACGGCATTCCCCGGTCTGCTTCCGGGCACAGGCACGCAAGATGGCATCAATGGATTCTTCCTTGGCATCACCAATAAAGCCACAGGTGTTGACCAATATGATATCCGCCTCCTCCGGTGACCTTGCCAACAGGACCCCTTCCGACCGCAACACCGCCGCCATATGTTCGGAATCCACCAGATTCTTAGCACATCCCAAACTGATGAAGCCAACCGATACCGAGGGCGCTTGCGATGCGGGATTGGAGACAGAGATCGTCATGACTTACTTTAGTTTTGCGTACGGTGCCGGGGGCGGTTCTGCCAGACGCAATGCTTGAGTGTAGACCGCACGCTTTGCCGGTGCGGTCACTGGAACCGCCGAGGAAGTGGAGGACACCGGAGTTTTGCGTTCTGAGTACATATAGTAGGCGCTGACCACCAGAATCGCCACGACGAGGAGCGCAAACACTAACGCCGCTGTTTTCCCCACCGGGAACGGATTCGTCTCCGTTATCCTGCGTCCAGAAGACGTGGGAAAGCGGCCTGAAGAAATCTTCCGCTTGGCCTTCAAACGGATCCAAGCCACCATCAGGGTATGAAGTAAATCCTGCAGGGTGGTCACGAGGTTATTTCCGATCTCCGTTAACACCGAACCACCGGATTCCTTGAAACGGGCGAGTGGCGAGGGTTGTGGAATCCCATCATTCATCGGCGAGGGAGGTGGCAACTCTGTTTTAAGGGTAGGATGCACCGCCCGTGCATAATTGCTGAGGTAATAGCGAATCAAGGGAGCAGGATCCAGTCCAACATATTCAGCATAAAGCTTGATAAACCCTTTACCATACAAAGGAGCCGCAATGACACTATAGTCATCATGCTCCAGAGCCTTCACAATATGCATTTTGATCCGTGTCGCCTCGGCGACCTCGTCTATACTCAAATGCCGCTTCTCGCGAGCGGCCCGCAATGCAGCACCGGGGGTTCTGGGGACTAGGAGTTCACTCATGTCTATTCATCCTCTTTGGGAACGGTATTAGTTGGAATTTCGCCATCCATATCAATCAGAATTTCACGCGGATCGGATCCACGCGCAGGACCGACAATCCCCCGCTGTTCCAATACATCCATGATGCGGGCGGCCCGGGTATATCCGATGCGCAGGCGGCGTTGAAGCGACGAGGTGGAGGCCCGCTGGGTTTCGCGGATGATCTGCACAGACATCTCCAAAAGCTGATCGTCCTCGGTCTCATCGCCCCCCTTGACAATCATGTCATCAAAACTCGGGGTGGCTTTATTCGAAGAAAGTCCGACCTCCGTCTCCGGCATGCCCGGAATCACAGCTTTTGGCGCCGGCACTTCCTCCGCCTGCTCCTCCACCACAGAAGGTCGCTGTTTCATGATAAAATCCACAATCCGCTTGATATCTTCGTCCGAAGTCAGCGCGCCTTGGGCACGGGTTAGTTTACTCGAACCCGGCGGCAGGAACAGCATGTCGCCACGCCCCAGCAGTTTGTCGGCACCATTGGCGTCCAAAATGGTGCGACTATCATTTTTCTGCGCCACTTGAAAGGCGATACGGGCGGGAAAGTTCGCCTTTATGGTTCCCGTAATCACATCCACCGAGGGCCGCTGGGTGGCAAGAATCATGTGAATGCCCACGGCCCGTGAAAGCTGGGCCAGTCGTGCGATATAGTTTTCAACTTCCGCCTGCGCGGTCATCATCAGATCCGCCAATTCATCCACAATGATTACGATATAACTGAGCCGGTCGGGAAGACGGGTGACCTCTTCTCCTCCCTCAAACAATGCCTGCTGTTTTTCAATCGGCCGTGCATTATAGCTCTTGATATTCCGGACTCCGGCCTTCGCCATGATTTTATAGCGCCGCTCCATCTCCGTAATGGCCCAACGCAAAGCCCCGGCCGCCTTCTTGGGATCCGTGATCACTTCCGTCTTGGCACCCAGCAGATGCGGCAGGTGGTTGTAAACAGAAAACTCCACAATCTTGGGATCTACCAATATCAGTTGCAACTGCTCCGGTGTTCGCGACATGAATAAGCCGGCCAGAATCGTGTTCATGCAAACCGTCTTACCCGACCCGGTGGCGCCCGCCACCAGAAGATGCGGCATGGTGGCCAAATCCGCCACGAGATCCTTCCCCCCGACATCTTTTCCCAACACAATCGGAATCTCATGCCGGTGGGGTTGCCAGGCGGGCCCTTCCAGAATTTCCCGCAAAAAAACCGGACTGGTACTGAGGTTCGGCACCTCAATACCAACCGTCCCACGCCCCGGAATAGGGGCCTGCACACGTACACTCGTGGCCTTCAGGGACAACGCCAGATTGTTGCTAAGGTTGGAAATCTTTTCCACTTTGACCCCCGGCGCAGGGATCAGTTCGTAACGGGCCACCGAGGGACCTTGCTCCACGTTCTTAAGCTCGGCTTTTATCCCGAACTCTTCAAGCGTCTGGATAATCAGCCGCCCGGTGGTATCCGTATCCGTCGTGATCGCCTGCCGGTTCACGGGAACTTCGGTCAACAAGGACAACGGGGGCAACTGATACGCTCCGGCCGGGGAGGTCACCCCAAGCGGGACCGGTTCGGGCTTGGGCTCCGGCTCCCGGATGGGGGGTTTTTCTCTCACCTTAGGGGGTGGTTTCACAGCCACCTTGGGCAGCTCTTTGACAGGAACGGTCTCAGGCACAACGATCAATTCCCCTTGCTCAGGCTCCTCTTCATTTTTTTCGAGGCGCGCCTCCTCACGAGCGGCCACACGTTCGATCCGCTCCCGCTTCCACCCCTTGACCGACGACTGCCGCTTCTGAACATCCATCATATCGCGGTCATCCCGGTACGCCCATTTTTCCGCTGTGGTATGTAACATGGCGGTCAATCGCAAAATGGCATCCCATCCGAAAAACAGCACGGAGGAGGCCAAGAAAATGGCCACCACCAGAATCTCGGCCCCGAGACTCCCGAACATTTTGACCGACAGCAAATACGCCACCGCCTGGGCGGGCACTCCACCCGCGGCACTGAGGTTCAAGGCGGCCAAGAAGGGATCAAACCAATCGGAATGCAGTTCCAGGAAACAGGCCAGCGAAAACATCATCAAAATTACCCAGATGAGCTTGGCCCGGATATGTTCAATACCGTGAAAAATCAGGACAATCCCGAAACCCAGAAACCACAACGGAATCAAATAGGCACCCACTCCCATCGCCTCAAAAAGCACAAATGACATCCAGGCACCACCGGGACCGATAAAGTTGGCCGGAGGAATGTTTGACGGCTCACACAAAAGAGGAATGTCGCGCCAGTCATACGAGACCAGGCTGAGAAACATGATCACACACACGGCCAGAAGCACAATGCTCAAAGCCTCACGAAAACTACTACCCGTATTGGGTTTTATTTCTGCCATACTGTCCCCATTCCCACTCAAGGCTGGGCGTTATCCTGATCCAGTGACGCCGCGCCCGCGGCCTTTCGGCAACGCACCATCAGCTCACGGCAGGGTGAATTGGTCATCCCCGCCAGTTGGCTCAGGCGCAATCCGCTTTGTGCGGCACTCAAGCCCTTCTCAAACTGACCCGTCGCGTAATACGCCTCCCCGAGGGTGTTCCAAATGGCATAATCCGAGGGCACATCCAGTAAAGCCCCCCGCGCCAATTTGACCGCTCGCACGGCATTCGTTGCCGACACATCCTTAACCTTCAGTAATGCCCAGGCAAGATTGTTTTTCACCATAGGATTATCGGGAACTTCGTGATTCAATTTCTCCAGCAACGGCAACGCCTGTTCATACCGTTTCAACTCAATATAGGCCGCACTCAACCCGAATGCCGCCTCGTTATTGGTCGGATCCAGGCTGCAGGCCTTCTCGAAGAGGGCTTGGGCTTCCGTCATTTTCCCATTCATCAAACAGTCACGTCCGCTGGATAATAAATCAGCCACATCTGCGGACACCACGGCAGGAGTCGACGTTCCTTCCGCCCCTGCCACGAAAATACCCGTCAACCAGATCATGATACACCAAGCGATCTTCATAATTTCTTATCTCCAGCCAAACGCACTGTCACCTTCACCACATCCGGGCGTGCCACGGCCATGGCATCACCAGTCACATTCACATGAACGGGCACCGTATAAACCCCCGGCACTGTTAACCCGATGCAATCCGCAAAAGCCCGTACCTGAAATTTATCCCCCGTGGCAGAGGTATCGATCCGGCCCGTGGCAATCACATCCACGTTCAGGGGATCCAGATCCACCACCAGGGAACTCCCGGACTCCACCACCGCACTGACGGGTACGTTCCGCCATAACTGCCCGGCACTTTTGCCAGCAATGGAGACTTTCACCTGAACATCCGAGGGCTCCATGTGCGCCACCCAGTTGTCACCGGGCGCCTGAACCGCCGTACGGCGGGCAAAGGATTCCACCCGGCCATCCACCTCTACCGGCTGGGTATATACACACTCGGTCGTCTTCAGTTTTTGTGCAGGCCCCAACAGCAGCACCGTCGAAGGTTCACACGTGACGGATTCAACTTGCCCGAAAAGCGGGGAACCCAACGTCCGCCCCTTGACGGGAACCCGTTTTTCCGCCTGCCGGTCCAACCTCACCATAATCCGCTCTGGATGAATCGCCACAGCCCGCACCCCTCGCACACCTTTGATCATCCCCGGTTTCAAAATTATTTCATGGGAAAGTTCACCCGACTCCCGCGTCAATTCCACCACCGCCTGAAGCCGGCGGGGATCCAACCGCTGAATATCATCCTGCGAACCACGGAACGTAACATCTACCGTAGAGGCCGACTGGTTCAGAATGGCCATGCCATCCTGAACCTGAATCTCCAGCCGGACATCCGGTATTTCGATCTCGAAACTGATGGTGTCCTGAATGAGGTACCACGTCAACGTCGCCAACACGAAGGAAAGCAACTTTAACCGCTTGTTGTTCACCAGGAGACCACGTATCAGGGAAAACTTATCCACCATGGGACCCTGCCTCTCTGTCAAAACTTTCCGCATTGGCCGGACCCGTGGTCGTCCAATCCAACTGCTGCCGGGCGCGGGACCACCGGGAATTGCTGGCCTGGCTTCCCATCAGAATACCGGACAGGAACTTCCTCAACCGCTCCTCATCAAAATCGCGGCTCAACCGCCCACGGGTACTGATGGAAATCGTACCGGTCTCTTCAGAAACGACAATGGCGATGGCATCCGTTTCCTCGGTCAACCCCATGGCGGCACGGTGCCGTGTCCCCAACCCGCGACTTAATTCCGGCTGCTGACAAAGCGGAAATAAACATCCGGCCGCCACAATCCGATTCCCCACAATCATCACCCCACCATCGTGAAGTGGGGTATGCGGGAAAAATAACGTGGCCAGCAAATCCGCATTCACTTTGGCATCCAGTTGGACACCTGTTTCCTGAATGGCTTTGGTGCTCTCGGTACGCTCAATCGCAATCAACGCGCCAATGCGGCGTTCCGCCAGAAGCATCACCGCTTCAATAATGCTGTCCACGTACCCTCGGGAATCCACCGGCGAGGAAAGGAATGGGGAACGCCCGATTTCCGCCAGGATCCGCCGGATTTCCGGCTGGAAAATGATGAGCAGGGCCACCGCCAGATAGACGGAAAACTGCCTCAACAGCCAGTTCAAGGCATAGATATGAAAAATACTGGTGATGGCAATGAGCGCCATGAGCAACAGGAGCAGCCCAAGGAAAACCTTGATGCTACGCGTCTCCCGGAAAAACAGGAGCAGGAAATAAAACCCGCACGTCAACACCAGGATTTCAAGCATCCCGCTGAAGGCAGGCCAGACCATTTGGTTCATCCATTCCACGCCGTTGTCTCCTCCCTAAATAAACCCACCATCCGGGCGGCTTCCACCGATTCAGCAACATCATGAACACGCCACACATGAACACCCTGCCCCGCCGCCCACACCGCACCGGCCAAACTCCCCACCAGTCGGTGCGCCGCATCACAACCGGTAATCCTGCTGATAAAGCCCTTGCGTGACAACCCCAGCACCACCGGATGCCCCAGCACCACCAACGGTCGTAATCCGGCAATCAACTTCACATTGTGTTCCACTGTTTTACCAAAACCAATTCCCGGATCGAGCGCCAAGGTGTTCGCCTTCAACCCGGCCACCTTCAAAGCCGCAACCCGGCCGGCCAGATAGGCGACCACCTCCGCCACCACATCCCCGTAATGCGGATCCTGTTGCATCGTGGCCGGTTCCCCCCGCATATGCATCAGAATCACACCGGCCCCATAGGCTCGCGCCAACGCAACCATCGCCGGATCGCCGTCCAACGCCGTGATATCATTAATGATGTCAGCCCCGACCTTCAGCGCTTCTTTAGCCACCCTCGCCTTGCACGTATCCACCGACAATACCGGAGCATCGGGCTTGCCCGCAAAAGACAGTGCCAGCGCACGGAGCACTGGAATCACACGGCGAACTTCCTCATCCACCGCCACCGCCTGGGCTCCCGGTCGAGTGGACTCTCCTCCAACATCAATCACATCCGCTCCGGCCGCCGCCATTTCCAACCCGTGTCGAATCGCCGCCGCGGAATCCTGAAAGCGTCCGCCATCCGAAAACGAATCCGGGGTGACATTCAGAATCCCCATGACCAGCGGGCGGGCGCCCAACAGGAGTGTTCGCTCACGGCAACGCCATGACAACTGTGATATCACCCGCGTTACCCTTCCGTTTTCTCAGAGACCACCGGCGCTGGTGGCGTCGCATCCGAAGCCGGAACGGCAGGCACCGGGGTCGGCGCCACCACCGGCTCCCGCTCCGTATCCGCCAAAACCCGTCCGAATTTCATCAATTCTTCAACATCGCGGGCATCCAGGGTTTCACGCTCCAATAAGGTCGTGGCGATCTGCTCCAGTTTGTCACGGTGGTTCCCCAGAATCTCCTGGGCGCGGGCATAGGCCTCGCGCAGAAGCAGACTGACATCGGCATCGATCTTTCTAGCCGTATCCTCACTGAAATCCTGGGAACTCGAAATTCCGCGCCCGAGGAACATCAGTTCTTCGTGGTTGCCGAAAGTTTGTGGCCCCATATTATCGCTCATACCCCAGTCACATACCATTAACCGCGCTAGGCGAGTGGCCTGTTTCAGATCACTGCGGGCACCGGAAGTAATGTCACCAAAGATTAATTCCTCCGCCACACGCCCACCCATCATCGTGGCGAGAATACCTTTCAGCTTGAGCTTGCCCTCCATATAACGATCTTTTTCAGGAAGCTGCATGGTGGCCCCGAGATAGGCATTCCCGCGCGGAATGATTGTAATCTTGTGAATCGGTTCACTCTCCTCCACTAGAAGCGTCACCAACGCATGGCCGGTTTCATGATAGGCGGTCACCCTTTTTTCCTTCTCGTCCAGCACGCGGCTACGCCGCTCACGCCCCCAGCGAACCTTGTCGCGAGCCTCTTCCAGGTCGGACAAGTCCACCGATTCCTTGCCACTACGGGCCGCCAGCAGAGCCGCCTCATTCATCAGGTTGGCCAAATCCGCACCGGAAAATCCCGGAGTGCCGCGGGCAACGCGCCGCAGGTCAACCGCTGTCGACAACTTGATACCACGGGCATGAATATTCAGAATGGCCTCCCGCCCGTCCAAAGTCGGCAGATCAATCACAATCTGACGATCAAAACGGCCCGGCCGTTGCAAAGCGGGATCTAGCACATCCGGTCGATTGGTGGCGGCAATAATAATCACTCCCTCTTGCGTATCAAATCCGTCCATCTCCACCAGCAAGGCATTCAAGGTCTGCTCACGCTCATCATGGCCTCCGCCTACCCCGGAAAAGCGACTGCGACCGACTGCATCAATTTCGTCGATGAAGATAATGCAAGGCGCATTGCGTTTGCCCTGCTCGAACATATCACGGACCCGAGAGGCACCGACCCCGACAAACATTTCAACAAAATCAGAACCGCTGATATTAAAAAACGGAACGCCCGCTTCACCGGCAATGGCCTTGGCCATCAGCGTTTTCCCAGTTCCCGGAGGCCCCATCAAGAGAACTCCCTTGGGAATACGCCCACCGAGTTTTTGGAATTTTTTGGGATCCTTGAGGAAATCAATAATCTCTTGAACTTCCTCCTTGGCCTCCTCCACCCCCGCCACATCCTTGAAGGTGACCTTATTTTTATCGCGCGCCAGCATCTTCGCGCGGCTCTTGCCAAAGCTCAACGCCCCCTGCCCCATCCCTTTCATCTGGCGCGAAAACATGAACCACAGAAGCCCGAGCAGCAATAAAATCGGCAGGGCGCTGGAGACGATCTGCCAGAAATACGGGCTCTCCCGCCGGAACTTGAACTTGACGTTATTTTGCTGCAACCAAGTTGGCAGATTATCGGTCACCATCACATCCACCTTGAACTGTTTGCGCTTCCCGGTTTTAGAATCGATGCTTTTCTGGGTTCCACGAATGTATTGATTCCCGGAAATTTCAGAGACCACTTCACATTCGGGAATTTGGCCCGATTCCACCAGTTTGATAAAGTCAGGGTTGTAGCTCAGTTCAGCCGTAGGCTGCTGATCCTCACGGTAGAATTGATAGGCCATCAACATGAGGCCAATGATGGCAAACCAAATAAACAATCCCCGCGGCGATAATTTGGCAGGGGGCATCATCTCCGGCTTTTTCTTCTGATCAGACGACGGCGCTGGCGGCGTTTGAGGCGCCTGATTTTCGTTCTTCAGTTCCATAACATTTTTACCTTTTACTAATACATCAATTGAACCGTGGATTGTAAAGGAAGTGGAAGAATTTCGCAAATAATATGGCCATCACAGAAATGGGGACGCTTCTTTTTATTTTCGCGAGTCCCTGAAGTGATGGTCTCCCAATCTTTCAGGAGCGTCCACGGCCGTGTCGAGCCAAATAACGAGGTAATTCCCAAGATATGGATGTGTACGGTAATGGATATTGGGTATGATCTCTAGCCGGGCCATTCCATTGGTAAATTTGAACACATTATTGTAGGGCGGGATGGTTTTATAAGTAAATGGTACTGGAGCCTTCCATTCTATTGTCCCCACTATATCCGCCGCCCGTTCCGCCATCACACAGACCGACGCTTTCGGCCCCAGTGTCCAGATATAGACACCATTGAACTGTGTTATGGACGCAAGCTCTTCCCCTACAATAGTTTCCACCAGAATCTCCGCATCATCATTATAATGGAGAAAAGAGTACAGTGCCGCGACTTCCGGAACCCCACGCCGTGCCACAGCCATATGTCGAATATCTTTTCGTAGTAGTCGCTCATATTTGAATATCGTAATGACGGCGATGTTGCAGGCAATCAAGACGCATAGGACGACGATCCCCCACCCTTTCCTCGCACCTTGTCGCGGAAATTTTCCGCTAAGCAGAAAATACCAAAGCGGGGCAAGGATCCATACCGCATACCGGAGGGACCCCACTTGGCCGGCATTGAAATTCCTCGTGGCAGATGCCAAGTAGGTCATGCCAATGACCGTTAGTACGGCCACAAGGATCATCGTTATATCCCGTCTGCGAAGCATCCATGGCAGAAACAAAAACAAGGTGGGATACAGCCAGACCGCCCCCACGGCAGGACTAAAAAAGAAATCACACACACGTCCCACACTGGCATACTCCAAGTCGGCCAACCCAAGACCGGCGATGACATTGAAGCAACCAAAGTACCAGACCGAATAGAGCGAGCTGCTGGTAGCGAGCAATAATGAGACTCCATACACTCCTGCCAGCCGGATGAAGGAGGTGCGGATCACGCGCTTCTGCTCGCGGTGCAAATAGGCTAGATGCAATGGGAAAATGAGTGCAATGGGAATATTCTGCGCCGCAGCAATTCCCAGCAACAGCGGCGACCACCAGAACCACCTGGGTGACACCGCCAGCCAAAAGGAAAAAAACACGAGGCTGAAACAGAAGAGTTCCGGATGTTGCCAGTCCGTATAAGGCACCAAGGGTGAAAATAGGGCCAACACACCTATCGCCAGCAACCCTAAACTACGCCGCCGGGTCCAAGCGGCGACAAACGGACCCAGAAGAAAAATCCAGTTGCAGATCCTGAAAGCCAAATATTCGCCAGAGCTCCCAGAAAGATGATGTAACACAAAGTAGAGTGGGGCAATCGCAAGAGAATATGCCCAGTAATGATAGTACCGGTAGTCCCCCCTGATATCTGGATAGAGTCCGCCCCAACGTCCACCAGCCTGAGCGGATTCTTCCAATGCGGACTTAGGCGCTTGCGACGGGTCTAGCGTGATCCCATAGGGATTGGTTCGATTCCAGTAGTTACGTGCCTCTTCGCATTTGATGCATACCTGCCCGCGTAGCGCAATAGCCTGGGTCTGAAGCACGTATTCAACTCCGTCACCGTAAATGATGTGCTCTCCACGCAAAATAAACCACGAGGCCAAAAGGAAAACAAACCCAAAGGCTACATTCATCCCAACATTGGTGATGTTTCTATTCATTTGACGCATCAACTCAATTCTTTATAACCTGAAATTTCACCACAAATTATCAAAAAATCTCTTTTACACCACCCTGTCTTCCATTGCTTTCACTATCTAAATACTTGCAATACATGTACTCACTCCCAGTGCAAAAGATAATTATGGTTAAACGACCGGGTTTTTGAATAATCATCAAACGAATGACAACCCCCTATAAAGACACCATTGCGGCATTAGCAACCGCTCCTGGCGAGGGCGCCATCGCCATTGTGCGCCTCTCCGGCCCGGCGAGCCTCGTAATTGCCGACCAGATATTCCGGGGTAAAGGGGTTCCACCCTCTCAACGGGTGGCCCAATCTTTCGTACACGGAACCATCATCAGCGCCAACGGGGTGGCTGATGAAGTGATTCTCCTGATCTATCGCGCCCCACACAGCTATACCCGCGAAGATGCCGTCGAAATCCAAGGACACGGCGGTTCTGCCGCCGCCAAGCGTATCCTTCGCACCGTACTCGAGGCAGGCGCAAGAATGGCGGAACCCGGCGAATTTACAAAACGCGCCTTTTTGAGCGGTCGCATTGATCTCCTTCAGGCAGAAGCCGTCCTTGACCTCATCCGTGCCCGCTCCGACCGGGCCGCTGAGGCAGCACTCGAACAAATGAGTGGAACCCTCAGCAAGGCTTTTGACCAACTATACGATCAAACCTTGGATCTAGCCGCCAATTTGGAAACCACACTGGATTTCTCCGATGACGAACTTCCTGAATCGGTTATGCTGGACGTCATCACGCGGCGTCATCACGTCGAAACCGAATTTAAACGCCTCCTTGCTTCCTGGGACGAAGGACACTTATTGCGCGAAGGCGCTCTGGTCGTGATTTCTGGAAAGCCTAATGTCGGCAAATCAACCCTACTCAATGCACTCCTCGGTAAAGAGCGTGCTATTGTAACACCTATCGCCGGCACCACACGCGACACCATAGAGGAACAAATGGTCATTAATGGATTTCAAGTCAGAATTGTTGATACAGCGGGACTGAGAAAGACCCCCTGCAAGATTGAGCAAGAAGGGGTAAACCGGGCAATAAACGCTATAAATCACTCTGATTGCAATATTTATGTTGTTGACGGAATATTGGGAATGGATGATGAAGATAAAATTAACATAGAATTATTGCAAGACAGCAAGACTATCATTGCATTTAATAAATGTGACTCTAATGAATTTTTGACTAACTCGACTCTTGCGACCAACAGGTCCGGATTATTGATAAGCGCTAAAAATAATATTGGCATGGAGATATTAAAGCAAACCATCACCAATATTTTGGGAGTCAAAGGAAGTGGTCCACCACATGCGGTCATATCAGAACGGCACCGGCATTTATTAGTCTCTGCTCACAAAGAAGTCGTTGAAGCCGGAATATTACTTACACGCCCCACCCCTGACCCGGCCCTGGCCGCATCCAGGTTGCGTGGCGCACTGGAAGCACTGGGCGAAGTCACTGGACGCACCTATCATACAGAATTACTCAACAATATTTTCTCCCGCTTCTGCATCGGGAAATAGATGGAATTCAGGAGTCAATCTCAGACAGAATGTATCTGGCATTGTTTAAGATGCACATTTTGGTTATTCGGTTAATTCTGGCAGAACGCTTTTTGTAGTATGAAAGAATACGACGTTATAGTTGTCGGAGCTGGCCATGCAGGCTGCGAAGCGGCACTTGCGGCCGCAAGAATGGGAGCCACCACCATGCTCCTGACCATGGATAGACGGGCGATCGCCAGAATGTCATGCAACCCCTCGATCGGCGGCATCGCTAAGTCACATATCGTGTGTGAACTCGATGCCCTTGGGGGAGAAATGGGCATAAACAGTGATTACACTGGCATCCAATTCCGTACCCTCAATACCAAAAAAGGGGCGGCCGTTCAGGCTTTCAGAGCACAATGTGATAAATATGCCTACGCCGATAGGATGCGGCGGGTCGTGGAGACAACCCCCAACCTGACCGTTGTGGAGGGACAGGCGAATGATTTTTGGCTTATAAACGGGCGCCTTTCCGGGATAATCTTATCTGGTGGCAGCCAATTGGCAGGCAAATCTGTCATTCTGACCACCGGTACCTTCCTGCGAGGTGTTATCCATATCGGTAAAACCTCATTTCCAGGCGGACGCAAGGGCGAAGACGCCGCACCGCAACTCAGTCGCGCCTTGGAACATTTGGGATTCAGACTCGGTCGCTTGAAAACCGGGACCCCTCCACGCTTGCACCAAAAAAGCATCAATTGGGACAAAACTACGATACAACCCGGAGAAATCCCACCACCCTTTTTCTCTTATAAAGTTCGCGAAGAATCGCATTTGTTCCACGTGGAACAACAGTCAGTGAGCAGTAACCAAGGGTCAATAGATAGCAAAAAGATAATTAGCTCTGATATTGGATTATCAACGGACTTACCCCATCCCATTTCTCCGCCTTTTTCCACCGGGCCATTGTTCCACGTAGAACATTCATCCCTACGTCATTGGATTCCTGGTGAAAACCAGCTTCCTTGTTATCTTACCCATACCAATCCTGAAACCCATGACATTATCCGCGCCAATTTAGATAAGAGCGCAATGTATGGCGGAGTTATCACAGCAACTGGTGCCAGATATTGTCCGTCGATCGAAGATAAGATCGTCAAGTTTGCAGACAAAGACAGCCATCACGTCTTTCTTGAACCTGAGGGACGGTCCACCCCGGAGATCTATCCGAACGGTACTTCCAATAGTCTTCCTGAGGATATTCAGGTCGCCATGATCCATTCCATCCCCGGATTGGAGCGGGCCGTGTTTACAAATCTGGCATATGCCATCGAATATGATTTTTCGGATCCGACTCAACTTTCACATACACTAGAGTCGAAGTTGGTCGAACATCTCTATTTCGCCGGACAGGTTAATGGCACCACCGGCTATGAGGAGGCGGCAGGGCAGGGGTTTGTGGCAGGGGTAAATGCCGTTAGAAAATTGCGGGGCGAGTTTCCTTTTGTGCTTGGGCGAGGGGATGCCTATATCGGGGTCTTAATTGATGATCTTGTCACGAAAGGGACTGACGAACCTTATCGTATGTTTACGTCTCGCGCCGAACATCGTCTTATTTTGCGCCAAGATAATTCCATCTTCAGAATGTTACCCTTTGCCAAGGAATTGAGAATCGTTACGCCACAAAATATACAGCGTTTCGAGCAGTACCAAACGCAAATAGAAAAAGAGCTTAAACGTCTGGAAGCCACTTTTCACCACGGGCAGTCTCTTGCGCAAATGCTTCGTAGAACGGAAGTTACGTACAGCGATTTGCCGTCCAAAGAAATAACGGACCGTTTGGTCATTTCGCAAATTGAAGTTCTAGTGAAATATGCAGGATATATTGAACGGGAACAATTGCAAATTGAACGGGCACGCGCTCTTGAGGGTCAGCGGATTCCTAACTGGATCGATTATGACAAACTGGATGTTCTGCGCTTTGAATGTCGCGAGAAATTGAAGCGGATTCGCCCGGAATCGCTGGGACAGGCGTCCCGGATCTCTGGTGTTAATCCCGCCGATATTTCCATTCTTGCCGTCATCATCAAGAGAGGACCAAAGAACGGTAAATAGACTCTGAATGGAAGACAGGTTTAACAGGATAAATTGCCAACCTTCTTTCGTTTCCCGTAAACACATCACATCCTGTCCGTCTTTGTATAATTATTAAGGCGGACAGAATCAGGAACCAACAGGAGGTGGAATCGGGAGGACCTATTCTTGTCCGGGATCCATACTGAGCCGGATAGTCTGAACCACATCACGGCCAAAAACGCTTTGCACCTTACTCAGCAGCTCTTTTTTAGCACAACGCTGAAGTTCGCTCAGCCAAGGGGAACTGTCGACAAAAATGGTCAGCTCCTTGTTGATCAAGCGGCCTGGACGGGTGTGAGCCGCAATCCCGCTACCTACTGCAGCGGACCATTTTTCAATCAAAATCCCCATCCGGCCTTGTTCATCCAATTTTAAGGAACTGACAAGGGAACCAACCATCGAAGAAATCGCCATACCACCATCCGCCATAGCGGCGGGGGGTTTCCTAGCATACCGCATGTATTTCAATACAGCCATGATCTGAATTCAAACTGAAAAGGGCAGGGTTGCCCCTGCCCTTGCATTTTTCTAAACACGACGTTACTCACCCAACTGCCATCGCACAAACCGGCGGACCGTCAAGGTATCACCCGCTTCTTTACCCTTGGCCGCAAGGAGCTTGGTAACCGACGTGTCTGGATCCTTGACGAAACCCTGATCCATCAGGCAAACCTGAGAATAGAACTTGGCCATTTTCCCATCCACAATCTTATCCACGATGTTGGCCGGCTTACCCACCACCTGCTTGGCGTAGATTTCCCGCTCTGCCACAACAATATCCGCAGGCACTTCCTGGCTCACCAGGTACCGGGGACTGCAGGCGGCGACATGAAGTGTAAGATCCTTAGCCAATTCCTGAACCACCGGACTGCCGGCGGTTGTCTCCTTGCCACAGCCAAGTTCAATCATCACACCCAGTTTACCATTCAAATGGATATAGGTAGCCACCATACCCGGGCCCTGAAGCGTGTAACCGATGTTGCGCTTGGCAATCAGATTTTCACCAATTTCAGCAACTTTAGCCGCCATTTCGGCCTTCGTCACTTCCGTGATCTTGCCATCAGGGATCGAAAGCGCTTTCGTCGCAATGGATTTGACGAACTTCTGGAAGTTCTCATTTTTGGCCACAAAATCGGTCTCACAGTTGATTTCAATCAGTACACCCGCTTTGCAGTCACCGGCGGCGGCAATCAACCCCTGATTGGCGACCCGCGTCGCCTTCTTGGCGGCAATCGCCATACCACGCTCACGAAGCAGACGAATCGCCTGATTCTTATCACCACCCGCCTCCACCAAGGCACGCTTACATTCCATCATCCCGACATTGGTGGCTTCACGTAATTCTTGAACCATTGCTGCTGTAATATCAGCCATTGTAAATTTCTCCTAATTTGAAGGTCTCTGGAAATCCCGCCCCCCCTCTATCCTGAAGGAAGAAAGGCCGGGGCGGGACGGGGAAATCAAGCCTGAGGCGCAGGGGCTTCCGTTTCAGTCTTTGGGGCCTCACTGGGGGCAGCAGTACTGGTACGACGCCGAGGACTACGGCTCTCGCCACGCGGCTTACGCGGACCGGAAGGACGTTTTTCGCCTTCTGACTGGCCCTGCCCCTGTGCCGCTTCCCGCTTCTTGTTCTCCTCAATGGCAATCTTGGAGTATTCCGAAACACCCTTACTGATCACAGCCGCAAGAACACCGGCAATCAGCTTGATCCCGCGAATAGCGTCATCATTCCCGGGAATCGGGTAATCGACGGGATCCGGATTGGTATTCGTATCCACGATGGCAATCACAGGAATGTGCAAACGATTCGCCTCGGCAATCGCAATGGCCTCACGGTTGACGTCGACCACAAACATGGCCCCGGGCTTGTCATCCATTTTGGACAAACCGGAAAGGTTCTTGCGCAGCTTCTCAAGCTCATTACGCAACACGGCCACTTCCTTCTTAGGCATCTTGTCGAATTCGCCATCCTTCTCCATCTTCTCCACCTGATGCATATATTTGATCCGTTTACGGATGGTCAGGCTGTTGGTTAAGGTGCCGCCAAGCCAGCGGGTACTGACATAAGGCTGACCACAAGAGGTGGCGATTTCCTTGGTCACCTGCTGGGCTTGCTTCTTGGTTCCCACGAAGAGGATTGGACGTCCACGGGCGGCTGTTTCATAAACGAACTGCTTGGCTTTCTCGAGTTGCTCAAGAGTTTTGGTAAGGTCAATGATATGAATCCCATTCCGTTTGTCGAAAACAAACGGTTTCATTTTGGGATTCCAACGCTTGGTCTGATGACCGAAATGCAACCCTGCATCCAGCAGGTCCTTGACGGTAAGATCCGCCGTTTCTTGAACAACATCCATACTAACCTCCATGTTTATTAAGCCCGTCTAAGACAGGCAATCCGCTTTGGTTGTGCCGGAGAGACACAACACTCGCTTCCGTCCGGACACTTGCCGAACTACAAGGAGGGCAATCATACGGATTAAGTGGGAAGAGGCAAGATTTTTTTACGATATGCGCATGGGCATCAGCACATAAATAAACGGCACATCGCACTTGATCACGCCGGGACTGAGTTCATCGGTCAACTCCACGTAGATCTCATCGTTGGCGATGTTGCGCAACGGCTCCATGATATAGTCGGGATTAAAGGCCACCTGAATGTCCCTGGCATTATATTTAATGGCAACATTCTCGTGGGCTTCACCAACATCCGGAGAAGAGGCACTGATTTTGAGTTTATTTTTACCAAAGTTCAGCTTGATCGAACTTGATTTGTCGCTGGTCAGCAAAGCCACACGCTTGAGCGCTGTCAAAAACACTTCACGATCCACAGCAATCCGCTGTTCGCACTGCCCAGGAATCACTTGTCGGAAATTTGGATATGTACCCTCAATCAACTTGGTGGTCAAGGTCACATCATCAAACTCAAAGCTGGCCTGATTTTTACCAATAAAAATTTTCACCAGTCCCTCATCCTTTAAAATACGAATGAGTTCATTGACGGCTTTGGTGGGGACGATGGCTTCACATTCAGCCTCTTTCGGGAATTCAATCTCATTTTCCGTCAAGGCTAACCGCCGCCCGTCTGTAGCCACTAACGTAAGCTTATTACCTTTGAAACTCATTAAAGTCCCGTTCAAAATAAACCGTGTTTCGTCCGTGGAGGCGGCATAAAAAGTCTTCTGCAACATTTGCTTCAGAACCTTCTGATCGACCGAAAAAGTGTGTCCCCCTTCGCTGGGAGGAATGGCGGGGAATTCATCCTCCGGTAACCCATTGATCTTAAAAAAGGAAGAACCACAGGTAATCGAGGCCGCATTTTTGTCATCCACTTCAATCTCAATATTATCGGCGGGAAGTTCACGGATAATGCTGAACAAGCGGCGTGCCGGAATGGTGGTAGCACCGGATTTTACAATTTTGGCATCCACCGCACAACGCATGGTGACATCCATGTCGGTGGTGGTAAGCCATAACCTGTCATTTTTGGCTTCCAGCAAAACATTGGAGAGCACGGGAAGGGTAGGGCGTACATTCACCACACCATGCACCATTTGAAGTCCTGACATGACGGCATCTTTGGCAATAACAAGTTTCATTTATCCTCCGAGTTCAAGCTATCCACAATTGAAGAATATTATTCTTTATATAATCTATTAAATATCAGCCGTATTATACCCTGTTCACAACATCAACAACCTCAAAAGCACCGCAAACCGCCACAAAAACCGGGCTAAACCGGACCCTCTCACTTGTTAATGACACCCCTTGTTTGGGTGTGAGTAAAAGGTGATAACATGCTTTGAGCAAGTTACCAACAATATTTGTTCCTATTATGAACAAAGTTGTCAACTCTTCTTCTCCAGCAACCGGCTGAGATGGGAAACATTCTGGCGGAGGTCTGAATCGGTTTCCATTTTTCTGGCGACTTCCCGATACGCATGAAGAATGGTGGCATGGGTTTTACCAAATGCCATGGCGATTTCAGGCAGGGAGGAAGGGGTCAGTGACCGGCAAAGGTACATGGCGATCTGGCGGGGCATGGTAATGGCCGCTGGGCGCCTTTTACTCGTCATATCCACCAGCCGGATATCATAATGATCTGCCACAGCCTTCATAATGTGCTCAAAAGTGAGATCGGCCTGCTTTTCTTGATCAATCGTATCACGCAGGAGCGTTTCAAGATCCTGAATGGTAAGTGCGCGGTTCATCAACGAAGCATAAGAGGTGGCACGGATGAGAGCCCCTTCGAGCCGTCGGATATTAGAGCGAATGGTTTTGGCGATAAACAGAATGATCTCATCGGAATGCTGATAACCACATTGCGCCTGTTTGTTGCGGAGAATGGCAATACGCGTTTCAAGGTCTGGGGGCTGCAGTTCCGTGACCAACCCCCACTCAAAACGGGTGACCAAGCGTTGTTCGAGTCCCTGAATTTCACTGGCGGGGCGATCGCTGGTCAGGACAATCTGTTTGTGAGCATCAAAAAGTGCGTTAAAGGTGTGAAAAAACTCCTCCTGCATGCGTTCCTTGCCTGCCAGAAAATGAATGTCATCAATCAGCAGGAGATCCATACTGCGGTACTTCTTGCGGAATTGGACCAGAGTTTTATTTTGAAGGCCTTCAATATATTCGTTGGTAAAACTCTCAGAGGACAGATAAGCAATTCTCGCATTGGAATTTTTTAAGACGTGATGGCCGATGGCCTGCATGAGATGGGTTTTCCCCAGTCCGGAACCCCCATAAATAAAGAGTGGATTGTAAGCCCTTGCCGGCGACTGAGCCACTGCCAGTGCGGCTGCATGTCCAAAATTATTCGAGGGGCCCACGACAAACGCATCAAAAGTAAAGTTGGCATTGAAAACCGGTCCACCGGATTGGCGTACAGCCGTGGAGCGCCGAGCGGCCACAGGTTCCGCGACAGGAGCGACCGTGGGCACCGGTTCCAGTGTGCGTTTGGCCACTTGAAAGACAATATCATAAGATTCGCCAGATACCGAGGAAACCGCGGATTTGATCAAAGGTAGATAATTTTCCTCAAGCCATGTCTGATAAAAATTATTCCCTACGTGCAAAGTCAGTGTTTGCCCTTCAATTGTTCCCGGCTCAATCACTGCAATCCAACGTGAGTAAATATCCGGATGCAATAGTTTGATGAGATGATCGCATGCCTCACTCCATACAGCCGACGCATTATTTCCTGACACGGTAAATCTCCCTCTGGCAATTTCCTCTTACGAAGTGCTGCCAATATTCCGTCGTACACATAAAAAATTAAAAATTAACAATCGCCTAATAAATCGAGGGTAAATGCGACTTATTAACAGGTTATTAACAGATCGCTTATGGTCTTATCTTGTACCCGCTTACGCAGGACAATAGGTGAGAAAATATAAGCAGGCAAGGTGTTTTATCGATTTTATGCAAAGTATTTTTAACCTACGACAGATTGATTTTTTCTAATTAGATGCCACAACAGGTGGTGTAGTTGGCGTAATTCTAAATATTGACAAAGAGGCGAAAGTGGATGGTTCCAGTCGTGGAAAAACAAGTCAAAATATCATCGCAATGTGTAACCTATTTATTTTGAATGATATACGGATGTGAAGAAGTTAACAACCTCATGAATAAACGCAAAAACTCCAAATATTTTGCATTTTCGTGTAAAATATTACAGAAAAAAGGGACTCATGGCGGAAAGAATACAATAAATGGATAGCGTCGCCCGTTCTGTAGAGGGTACTCATTAGACATAACGATAGAAAGGATAGTGATCATGAAAACTCTCGGATTAATGATGGGGTGCGTAGTAGGGATGACGGTCATGGCCGTGGCGAACGAGCCTGCTGAACAGGGAGCGCGGCCAACGCCTCCGAAAACGTGGCAGGGTAAAAGTGCTATGATGGAGGGGGGCGAGATGATGATGTGGATGCGCCCGATGATGTTTAAGCAGCTTGAATTATCCCAGGAGCAGCAGAATCAAATTGCGGCAGTGATGGGGTCTGTCTCCAATGAAATGAATACGTTACGTATCCAGGCGCAGACATTGGCTAAAAAGCAGGCGGAATTAATGGGGGCCGAACCCATTGATGAACAGGCTATTCTGCAACTTGCTGATGAGATAGGCGGCGTACGGTCCGCCATTGCCAAAGCGCAGATCAAGCAGATGCTGGCGGCCCGCAAAATCCTGACGGCGGAACAGCGTCTCAAGATGCGGGAACTGATGAAGCAGTATCTAGAGAACCGGGATGGTAAGCGGCCTGGTAAAATGGGGAAGGGCGAAAACAAGCTAGGGAGCACCCCTAAGGGCGAGTCGGCTCTCGGTGCCTCTGTGACGCCCCCCGTGCCATCAGTGCCGGCCGCGAAGTAAGTACTCAGGTAAACTCAAAATAAAAACGCCCCGGATTTGACTCCGGGGCGTTGTCTTTTCAGACTTACTCAATCAGGCGTGTTCAGCCCTTGATCGCCGCGTGAGCGGCGGCCAAGCGGGCAATCGGTACGCGATACGGACTGCAGCTCACATAGTTCAAGCCGGTCTTGAAACAGAACCGTACGGACTCCGGATCACCACCCTGCTCGCCGCAGATACCAACCTTCAGATGCTTCTTGGTCTGACGGCCTTTCTC
>Ga0118677_10001143_pt1 | contig 56888 bp, 45 predicted proteins | sample AliMusrvi5mmetaG_FD_86154 | JGI IMG/M metagenome (GOLD analysis project Ga0118677, IMG submission 86154)
GTGGTATCCATGATGGCCAGGATCGTTTTCGATGCCCCAGCGCATCGAAAAGTCGTACGACTTCCATGCATACCTTTTGCCACCAATTTCTACCGGCGCGGACGGGTCGATGGTCTGCATGGCGGCGAGCCGCTGCTCCAACTTCGCCGTATCCGCTGCCGCAGGTATGGGGCCTAGCTTCCAAAACCGCGGACCATAGCCGTAGGTGGTCTGAGTCCACGCGGAATCGTCAAAGTCCGGACGGCTTGCGGCAGCGGTTGTGGAGCTCTCATCGGCATAGCGGAACCTGCGGGCCTCCGCGCCGATCAACGCCATCGTTGCCGGGAGACGGTAATCCCCAAAACGGTTATCGAGAGCAGGCTTGAGTTCAAATTCCCACTGGCTGTCGAGGGGGATAACGGCCGTTTCAACCTGCGCCTGTCTTACCGGAGTCAAAGGCAGTCCCGGATTGAACACAATCAACTGCGCCTCCGTGCGTTCGAGCGGCATGGCCAGGGTTGTCGCCTCCGCCGACCGCTTCAAGACGGGCAGAGCTGAAGTCCCGCCCGTCCATGGATCCCAAAGTTCGACCCGGCCACTGGCGCGGAAGGTGCACTCGGTGGCCTTGGCTGCGCCGTAGACGAAGTACACATCCCGAGAGCCGGCCTTGCGGTGCAGCACCGAGGGCTGCGTTTCCGCCTTGCACGCGAAATCGCGTGGAAACGCCGCATCGATGATCGTCGCGACTTGCTCTTTCGTCCCCGGGGCCGAGCCTGAAAGCTCTTCGACCAAAGCCGCCACTTGCGGATCCCCGCCGCCCAGGCGTTCGCTCGCCTGCGGCGCCGCGCCCTCGATCAGCACGGTTCCGCCGGCCCGGTGAAACTCAACCGCCTGCTCCAAAGTCGAATGGCGTACAGCACGCATGGCGGGCAGCACCAGCACGCGGTACTCCTCGCCCGCGACCTTCAGTTTGTGGTCCTCGACGGTGGCCCGCGCCAGCGACTCGAAGTCCATGAAGTCGAAGTCGATGCCTTGCGCGTACAAATACCGTCCCAAAGTGAAGGCCGTGTCCACGGACTCCTGGCCGCCCAATCCCGCTTCCATAGCCGCTACCGGATAGACAATCGCCACATCGGCCCGGTGGCGCCCCTGACTCAGCAGGTAGGACATGCGTTCCACCGCGTGCAGGAACTGGCCCATATGCGCCCAGTACGGCATACGGAAGTGGTTGTCGGGCGGCGCCCACTCCCACCAGCCTCCGTGCGTCGAGTAGTACAGCCCGTGGAGTGTGAGCAGGTTCTGGCCTTGCGCGAAGTTGCGCCAGGTCGCGTCTACGATGTCCGCACTGGTCGTGTTCCAGCCGCTGCCGTAATAGCCCTCCAGCCAGGTCCGCTCGCGCTCGTAAAGGTGCGTGATGGAACTCGACACTTTGTTCTTGACCACGTCGGACGCCAACCCGGGCTGATCGTTTCCCGGACCCGTCATCCAGCGCTGCGTGCGGAAATAGTCCCCGAACTCGGTCACGTCCTGGCCGCGGCCGCCGTGGTCGCAGCCGTACAACATGCCGCGGCTGTGATGCCACTCATACAGGGGCCGGAAGTAGTTCTGCTCGGAGAGTGCGACCATCACGTCGGAGTAGTCCAGCCGCACCTTCACGGCGCGCGGGCCGGTGTCTTCGAAGAGCGACGCCAGTTCGGGTTCCACATCGTACCCCTTGCGCTTGCGGAACTCGGAGGCGAAGTAGCTGTTCCACAGCCAGCCGCGAATGCCGAAGGTCAGCTCATCGGAGAAGAAGTAGTTGAGGCCCTTGCCGCTCTCCCCAGGATTGCGATCCTCGAAGCGTTGGAAGAACTTCTCGATCATCTGCTTGCCGCTGAGCGGGTGCATGGGGTCGAGCGAGACCGGGACGTCCTGTGCATAAACGGCGAGTATGCGCCACTGTCCCGCAGGCGCAACCCAGTGCAGCGACTGACCGCGAACCTGGGCCCGCAGGTCCACACCCGATCCCGCCACGATGTGGCGGTCCTCAAGCCGCAGCGCCGTGATGCCAAGGGGAACCTTCGTGATCTCCCACGAACACTCGCCGGAACAATCGTGCGACATGCTGGCGAGCGCCGCTCCGTGGACTTCCGGGTGGTCCTTGAGGATCTCGTCGATATACCAGCCGTTCCCGGCCCAACCCAGGGTGTAATCGCTGAGGCTCGCAGCCATTCCTCGCTGCTTCGCCTGTTTGAGAAACCAACCGAACAGGTCCCACCATTGGCTGGAGAACAGCGGCGGCTCGCTGGCGAAAGTGAGCCCCCAGGACAGGCCGCCTGTGTCGCTATGCGCGTAGTTCACCTGCAGCGCCGTGACGCCCTTGTCTTTCAACTGGTCCAACTGCCAGCTCAGCCGTTCCCTGGTCAGTGGATCGCCCAGCCACCAATAGAACGCAACTTCGCCGTAGCCCGGCGGCGGATTTTGAAACCCCGGCAACACGTCCAAATCGGCGGCACGGCTGGGATAGCCGGGAGGCAGGTCTCCGGCGCGTGCCATGGTGCACGCGGCCAGTGTCAGCAACATCGCCGCGAGGAGCGAGGGGCCCGGACGCAGGCGTGTTTGGGTCGTGTCAGTCATGTGGCCTCCGCAGTCTCAACCGGCTCTAGGCGTCTTGTGGTTCCTGGCTGCTGGAATCCTGCCCGTTCAGGCTTCGGCCCACTGCTGCTTGAGGTAGCGTAAGGCCCTGCGAAGCGCGGCTTGGGGATTGTCCGTCGCGCCCGATTCCACAGTCAGCCAGCCCCGGTAGTTCCACTTCTTGAGAGCGTGAAATCCCGGGCGGTAGTCGAACGGAAGCGATCCGGGTTCGGTGCGTTTCGCTCCATCGGCCAAATGGACATAGCGCGTGTACTTCCCGTACCGGTCCAGCGTCGCGGCAATGTCCTGCTCTTCCATTTGCATGTGGTAGAAATCGCTCAGCAACCCCATGCGCGGCGAGCCGGTCCGCTCGATGATGCTCGCCCCGTGCTGCTGCAGGTTCATGTAGTGAGTCTCTTTGCGAGTCAACGGCTCCAGCAGGAGTGTGATCCCGTTTTCTGCAGCAGCTGCGGCAAGCTGCTTCAAGCCCGAGGCCAGCAGTTCATCCTCGACCTGCTTCGGGCTCATCACGGGACTGATGTCGGTGAAGCGATCCGGCCCGAATACCGGCACCTCGATGACACAATCGGCACCCAGATCTTTCGCCATGCGCAACCGGAGCCGGTCCAGTTCAATCGCTTCGGCGCGCAATTTGGGATCGGGGTTCAGAAGTTGAAGTGAACCCACAATCGCACTGACCGCTACCCCAGTCCCGTCGAGCGCCTTGCGGAGCGAGTCGATGGGCTGATCCAGCCATTCGGGACCGAGCTCGATGCCGTCGTAGCCCAGGTTCTTGACCAATTGCGCCCGCTCGCGAAGGGCGGTCTTGGCGAACGGGGAGCGGACGCCGAAGCGCACTCCGCCGCCGCCGTCCCCGCTTTCACCCAGCAGCGGAAGCGCCGCCAACGAAGCGAGCAGAGTTCTTCGTGAGAGTGTACCGGTGGAGTGCATGGCTAGTGAGATTGAAACAAAGCGGGCGGCTTCCAGTCCACTTTATACCTGCGCCGAGTTTCCGGGAGGCCGCCCCATCACCGGCCACTCAGCCGCCGTAGACCTGAAATGCGTCGATAGCCACCGGCGCTGCAGTCTTGTTCACAACCCGCAGGCGGTGTGCGCCCTGACTCAATGCAGCCGAGCGGAACACGGTGACTCCACACAGCCGCGGGAGGTTCTCGGCCGCGAGGTTCGCGGTGTGTACGAGGGCGCCATCCAAGAAGATGTCCAGCGACCCGAAGCCGGCCTTTTTGTCGGCAATGAGATCGACTCCAATCCCGCGGAAGGAAAGCTCGGCCGACGCGCCGGGTGAAGCCGTCTGGCGCACCGAGCCTAGCAAGCGAGCTTCGCTCGAGGCCGTCCACTCGCCGTTGTACACGATGCGGGGATCGCCGGAGGGAACGAGGGCCGAAGGGACAATCGGGTTTGTCTTCACGATGACGGGAATGGACCAGGCCTTGTACAGCCCGGCCGGCACGTCATCGAAGGGGCAGCCCGAGGTGAACAAGGTGAGGTGTACGTTCGTGCCCTCGGTCCGCTGAAACCTGGCACACAGGCTGGGGCCGTACATGTGCCCGGGCGAGAGGAAGCGGTCACTGTAGGAATGGACTTCGGCCCACGGTCCCCAGGGATGCGGGGCCTGGTAGAAGTCGTACCGCATCTCGTTTGGCTCGAACCACTTGACCATCTTCTCGGTGTTGTACCAGACGACCATGAGGTACAGCCCCAGCGCGGGAATGTAGCATGGCCCACTTTGCCCGTAGTGTGTGCGCTGGTCGATGATGGGCTTGGCATCGTGGATCGAGGCCGACCAATTCCTGGCGTCATTGCCGTCGCCCGCGGTGAAATACTCCCAATCCACCGCGTTCAACGCGGGCAGTTTCTTGCGCAGTATGCGGCCCAAGATGTAGCTGTCGCCGTCGTTCCAGAAGCCGTTTGTGGAGGCGGCGTAGACGTAGCGGTCCGCGCCGTCCTGCTTCACGCTGCCGCCATTCCTCCCGTAGTGGATGAAAAAGGGTGCGCCGAACGAAGGTCCGGGCCACATGGGCTGGGCGTAGTTCTCCGCCGCGCTGCGGCTCCAGGTGCGGCCCTTGTCGATGGACTTGATCAAGCTGCTGTTGAATGCGGTCTGCCGCAGCCAGTAGTCGCCGCTGTCGGAGCCATACGCGTTGCGCGACACGAAGGCGTAGAACACCGAGTCTATGCACTCCTGCCCGCAGGCTTTCCAGGTGGCGTTGTCGGCTTCCTTCCTGTTGCTGATGCCGTACTCGTCCATGGTGTTGACCATCTGGCCCGAAAGCGCTTGCGGGCTATCTCCGGTCAGACGGTTGAAGGCCAAGTTCCGGCCCTCCTTGCCGAATCCCCGCCCGTCGCAGTTGAAGGCGTAGAGATTGTCGTCGTCGGCCCAGAACGGATCCCACGTGTCGCCGTTCGAGTCGTCCCATTTGTGAAGTTCGTTGAGGTCCAGGACGACGTCCGAAATGCGCCTGGGCTGCGTTGCGGTGCTTTCGGGCGGGGCGCTCCGTGCGCCGACGGGCACCGATGGGAGCAGGATTGCGGCGGTCTTGAGCAGGCTTCTACGTGTATGGGAGTGCATCACACGCGATGCTATCCCAGTTTGGCCAGCCAGGGCCGACGGGTTCATGGCCGATCCTGCGGGTGTCAATGCCGCTGAACTGCATGTGATTGAAAAGACGGAAGCTCTTTACCAGAAACTCGAAGTATTGCCGATCGATCCAGCGGAACCGCTGGAACCGGCAGGTGCCGAAGTCGAAACGGGCTGGGACTCGCATGACGTGGCGTGCCGAGCAGAAGGAAGCCCGGGAATTGGCCTTCGCACTCCCGGCGCGAAAGCGCCGACGTGGATTAGCCGCAAAGCCCTCCAAGCGGTACGATTGCGTTTGGGCCCCATGTACTTGAATTACTTCAACCGAATCCTCCTCTTCGCGGTTATCGCGAGTCCTGTTTACTGTCAAGCCGAGTTGCCTTTGATGCCGGTGCCCGCGAAAGTGTCGCAAACCGCCGGCGGCTCTCCGCTGACGATTCAGCCCGATTTCAGCGCGTCCATCCAGGGCGCCGGCGCGGCAGACACCAGAGTCCGGGCGGGCGTGCAACGGGCGCTGGCCCGCCTGACGGCGCAAACGGGCATCCCCGTCTCCACGAAACTGGCTCCCGCGCCGGCGACTCCGACGCTGCTGGTTACGGTGGCCAGCGTGGATCATCCGGCCCCGCAGAAGCTCGGAGATCCGGAGGACTACCGGCTGACCATTACTTCAACGCAAGCTCGGCTCGACGCCAAGACTCCGCTCGGCGCGGTGCGCGGGCTGGAGACGCTGCTCCAACTGGTTCAACCGGGCAAGAGCGGGTTTGAACTGCCGGCCGTGGGAATCGGAGATTCGCCCCGCTTCCCGTGGCGCGGACTCTCGTTCGACGTGTCCAGGCACTTCATGCCACTGAGCCTGGTGAAGCGGACGCTCGACGGAATGGCGGCAGTGAAATTGAACGTGTTGCACTGGCACCTCTCCGACGATGAGGGGTTTCGCGTGGAGAGCCTGCGGTTTCCCAAACTGCAACAACTTTCGTCCGATGGCATGTACTACACGCAGGCGGAAATTCGGGAGTTGATCGGGTACGCGCGCGAGCGCGGCATCCGCGTGATTCCCGAGTTCGACATCCCGGGCCACTCCACGTCCTGGACAGTCGCTTATCCGGAACTGGCGAGCCGCAAGGGGACCCACGCGCTGGTTCGCGTGCCGACCGACCGCTACGAAACGATGGACCCGACCAAGGAAAGCACCTACGTCTTCCTCGATGGGTTCATCGGCGAAATGGCGGCTTTGTTCCCCGACGAGTATTTCCACGTCGGCGGCGACGAAGTGAACCCGAAGGATTGGAAGGAAAGTCCCCAGATCCAAGCTTTCATGAAGCTGCACAAGTTCGCCGACGAGGACGCGCTTCAGGCGCATTTCACGCGGCGCTTGCAGCAGATCGTCACGAAGCACGGCAAGCGCATGGCGGGTTGGGACGAGATCCTGCGGCCGGATATCCCCAAGAGCATCCTGATCCAGTCGTGGCGCGGTCAGAAGTCCCTGGCCGATGCAGCTAAACAAGGCTACGACGGCATCCTCTCCAACGGCTGGTACCTGGACCTGATTCAGCCGGCCTCGCAGCACTATGCCGTCGATCCGCTGAAGGGCGAGACGGCGGGCCTGACAGCCGGGGAGCGCAGGCACATCTTCGGCGGCGAGGCCACCATGTGGGAGGAGATTGCCAGCGCCGAGAACATCGACGCCAAACTATGGCCGAGACTGGCCGCGATCGCCGAACGGCTGTGGTCTCCGGAGAGCGTCACCGACGTCGATTCCATGTACGCCCGCATGGAGATCGCCAGCCGGTGGCTGGAGTCCCTCGATCTGCGGCACCGCTCCATCCTGTTGCGAATGCGCCAACGCCTGGTCGGGAGCGCATCCCCCGCGCCGCTCGAGGCCTTCGCGTCCGTGCTCGAACCCGTGAAGGAGTACACGCGCCACGAAGACAAGACGCACTCCTACGGCATCAATACCCCGCTCAATCGACTGGTCGATTCCATTGCGCCCGAGAGCGACGCTGCGCGTGAGTTCAATAATGCCGTGGATCGCTACCTCTACACCGGGAGGGCGCAGGAGGCCGGCGCTGCACTCCAGGCGCAACTCCAACATTGGGCCGCCGGAGTGTCGCAACTACTTCCAGCGCTGCCGGGCAATGGAATCCTTCGGGAGACGATCCCGGTGGCGCAGAGCGTGGACCAGACCTGCCAGACGGGCCTTTTGGCGCTGGCTATGTTGCGCACGGGCGGGAAGCCGGGCGCCGAATGGGCAAAGGCTAAGTTCGCAGAACTCGACGAAGCCGCCAAGCCGAAGGCGGAGATGCTGATCCAAATCGTGCCAGGTGTGAAGAAGCTGGTCGAAGCCGCCGGCCACTAGAGCGGCGGATCGTAAGCGATCAATTGCAGCCCGAGCAATCGTGGCGGTTGAGGAGCAGCCCTCTATTCGACCGGCCCCTGGGCCGCAATCGGGGGCCGGAAAACCCGGATCGCACGGATCGTTGGCGGATTCAAACCGCGGGCGGTCAATTCCAGTTTGTGCTTCGTATTGGCGAGCCCGAGCGCCAGTGAAGTGGCCTGCTCCCGCGTACGGTCTTCGACTCGCGGCTCGCGATAGACATCGACGAACATGGGCAGCACACTCCACGTCAGCTCGAAACCGGGGGGCGTGGCCACATGGCGCAGGTCGAAGGAGCGCGCGAAGGTCCAATCCTGCGGCTCGATCACGACCCGGCCGGAATTGGACACAAAGCGCTCCGTGCTGACGCCTCCGCCGTCCGGTCCCGTGCGTGAGCCGGTTACTTCGAAGCGCAGGCGCGACTCGTCCGCGTTCACGTCCTGTATCCGCAACGTCCAGTCTTCAACGAGCAGCGGCTTTTCTGCCTCGATCCGGTTCACGCCCGGCCAGTCAACGCTGAACGTATCGCTGACCCGTGTGATGCGATGAAGCTCGGGCCGTTCCGAGGGGCGCCGGCCGTCGATCCGGACTTCCGCCTCCGCACCATAATACGGATCTGCCCAACCCGCGATCGCATCGACGCGGTTACCCTCGAATTCCAATTCCAGCTTCCCGTTGACCCATTTGACGTCGCGCCCTATTTCGTAAGTGCGAGCCAGGTCCTGCCGGCCCTTTCGAGGCAGCGCGGGGTCGTAGCGTAAGTGACGCCGTGTCAATTCGGCGACAACGTAATCTCCCAGATAGTTAAAGTGAGTTCCATCACTGAGGACGTCCGCCGGCTTCAAGCCGTGTCTACTCAAGTACTCGACGAACGGACCGCGCAAGTCGGCAATTTCGCAGCCGTAGCGGGCAGCGAGATCGGGCAGCCACTCGGCGTTGTGCCGGTTCATCCAGTCGTAGCCCCGCAGCTTCTTCGCGTCGGTAGGCGGTGGTTCGACCGTCAGGGCGTCAGGGCGGTCGTTTTGGATCAGAATCTCGGCGGTGGTGTGCTCGAGGATCTCCCTGACAATTTGCTCGTAGTCAGGCTCCCCTCCGAAATCGTGAAAGACGATCAGGTCGGGGTAGAACGCAAAGACGTCGTGCGGCAGCGTGCGCTTGAGGAAGCTGGAGGCGTACCCCCCGATGGCGCGGTTCGCGAAGGCGATGTCAGCATTCGGGAAACGCGCGCGTAAGTCGTCGGCCACGGTGCGCGTCCATTCCTGTTTTGTGAGGGATTGGCCGTAAAACATGATGCGGACGGCGTTGCGCCGCTCCGGGGTGCTCGTGGCCAGCAGTGTCATTGTGCGCTGTACACCCGCCCCGAACGTCGAGGCGTTTGGATGGACCTGCGGAGCGGGATAGGCGGACTTAGCAACGCGCAGCGGAAAGTTGACCGTGGCCGCGTTGCCATGGCCGTCGCGCACGTAGGCGAACAACCGGTAGAATCCCTCTTGTTCCGGCAGGCGGAACGTCGCGTGATCGCCTCTGGCGGCCAGCACCAGGCCTTCGATGGGCGGAGTGGGCTCCTCGCTATCGCCGCCCACCTTGGGGTCGCCGCTCACGTCCAGCCGCAAGTCCCAACCGTATTGAAGCGCATCGCCGTCCGGATCGGAGGCGTCCAGCCGGCAGTGCAGTACGGCTCCAGGCGGCAGCACCACAGGGCCTTGCGCGGCACCATTCTCTGTATCGACGTGAAGCGGGGACTGGCCCAGCCGCGGGCTGCGGTTGGACGGCCATCGTCCACTCCATAGATACGCCATGACATCAACCGTTTCGGTGCGACTGCCATCTTCAAGAAACATCCCGTACCAGGTATGGGTCTTCTCGTGGTGCTGCGCCCAGTGGAAAACGTACGAACCCAGACACTGGGGGCGGCCCTGAACCGCATGTTCATACGCCGTACGGTAGAAGTCAGCCTTCTCCGTGCTCGTGTTTTCGATGGGTAACTTCCAAGGCGTGCGCGGCGACTGCCAGTGGCCACGCGGGCCGAATTCAGTAACCCAATACGGTCGCGTCCAGCCTTCCCGCCGGATGTCCTCCGGCAGGGTGAGCATGTCGGCATACGAGTTCAGGCCGACCGCGTCCAGATGCGGACAGTACTGATTCAGCTCATGCAACATGTCCTTGTATTGACCGCCCACGACCGTGATTACGGGGTGGTTCGGGTCTAACGTGTGGATCATAAGGGCAACTTCGTCGATCTCCTTCCACAAGACGGCCCGCTGTTCCGAGGTGGTGGAGATCTCCAGTTCGTTCCCGAGCGCCCACGCCAGGAGTGCGGGATGGTCCTTGTGCCGTTCGACCAGCGCCCGCAACTGCTCGCGCTGCCGTTTCACCGCGGCCAGATCGGAGTAGTTGAAGCCCCAGCGTTGTTTACCGAACGGCAGGTCGGCTAGTACGCTTAAGCCCACGGCCTGCGCCCGGTCGAGCGCATCGACACCCGCTCGAATCGAGTTTCCGCCGGCTGCGGCCAACTCGCTCAAATGCACGTCGCCGACGGCGCCTTTCGCGAAATACGGCTCGCCATTCCGAAGCAGCGTGTAGCCGTCTCGCTGTTGAACGAGCTTCACTTGCGAAGGCTGGGCCAACGCGGTCGCAGCCGCTAAGACGAACACGAGCAGAATCGGTGTGCGGAGCATGGCGTACCCATTCTATGCGCGAGGCGGCGGCACAGCATTTCCAGGATTTACTGCCATGGAATCGGGGATGCCCAATTCCATGGTGCGCCAGCGTCAAGTACTCAGATGGAGCGCTTGCTTCATACGGCCGATCGCCATCAGTATGCCCTGCAGCAGCGCTTGCGGCCGAGGAGGGCATCCGGGGATGTACACGTCCACCGGGACGACTTGATCCGCACCGCCGAGCGATGCGTAGTTGCGGCCAAAAATCCCGCCGCTGATGCCGCACGCGCCGACGGCCACGACAAGCCGCGGCTCCGGTGTCGCAAGGTATGTCTTCTTCAATGCGACTTCCATGTTGCGGGTTACCGGTCCAGTCACCAGCAGCATGTCGGCGTGACGTGGGGAAGCCACGAAGTGCACGCCGAATCTCTCGATATCGTAGATCGGGTTGTTGAGTGCGTGAATCTCGAGTTCACAACCATTGCAGCTTCCGGCGTCGACTTCGCGGATCGCAAGGGAACGTCCGAGAGTCGCCGAGATTTGCTCCTTCAACTTCCGCCCTGCGCGCTCAGCCGCAGGCTCGACGGCGGCGGCACCCGGCCTGACCGAAATCAGATCGCGGTGCGAGCCGTCTTCGTTGAGGCCGTAATGGGCAGACAGGATCAACTCCTGCCGGTGCTCCACGGCAAGTTCAAACTCCGGTGTGATCTGAATGGCTCCCTCAGGCGTGGCCTCCGCGCACAGGCCGCAGAATACGCACAGGCCATAATCGACGGTCACATCGCGCACGCCGCCAAGATCCACCGCTGAGATCGCGTCCGTAGGGCAGACTTCGGCGGCGGGCCGTGCGTCGCGCCAGGCGGGGAAATCGATTCTTGGCAACCCGCGGAATCCCGCTGCGATGTCGGCCGCGGCCGCCGGATACCCGGTGGTTACGATCCCAGTCCTGAATGTCTCATTGAGGATCTTGAACATGTCAGCGGTCCGTTCCTGAATACGAGAGGTTGAAGCTTTTGTTGATGACCGGAAAATCGGGGATGATGTTGCCCTGCACCGCCTCGACAAGCGCCGGCCAGTTGTTGAGCGACGGGTCTTTGATCTTGCAGCGCTCCAGCCGGTTGTCAGCGCCCACCCGAATCCAGTGCATGATCTCGCCTCGCCAGCCTTCGACTGAACTCAATGCGCAACTGTCTGGCGCGATCCGATCGAAAGGCGTGCAAGGCTCACCGTGCAGGTCCGAGTCCAGCAGTGCCGAGATGATATTCAGTGAGGCGGGCACTTCGTCGATTCGAACCTGCATGCGATGCCAGACATCGCCTCCGTCGTAGACGGGAGGATGAATCTCGAAATCGCCGTAGGCGGCGTAGGGGTGGTCCCGGCGAACATCCAGATCGATGCCCGAAGCACGCCCGGCCACGCCAACGATGCCCAGATCCCGCGCTTTCTCCAGCCGCAGAACCCCCGTCCGTTCGAGTCTGTCGCGGGTTGAATCGGAGGAGACGATCAGGTCCACCAGATGCCGGAACTCCGATTCGAATCCATGCACCGTCAGTCTGAGTGCGGAGAGCTGAGATTCGTTCCACGCACGGCGCACCCCTCCGACGCGCACCATGCCGCGCAGCAGGCGGTTGCCGGTCAGCACCTCATTCAGGCCGAATATCATCTCCCGCAAACGGCTGGCATGCGCATTGGCGATTCCGAAGCCGACATCCGTGGCGATTGCACCGATGTCCGCCACGTGATTGTAGACACGCTCCAACTCCAGCAGGATGGTGCGCATTCTTGCCGCGAGGAGCGGAAGTTCGATTGCTCCAGCCCGTTCAACAGCCTGGCAAAAAGCTGTGCCGTGGGAGAAACTCGAGTCCCCCGAAATGCTCTCGGCCAGGAATACGGCGCGCTCGACGGGCATTCCTTCGAAGAGCTTCTCCGTTCCCTTGTGCGTGTAGAACATGCGCAATTGAAGGTAGAGAATCGGTTCGCCGGCCACCGCAAAGCTGAAATGGCCGGGCTCGATGATGCCAGCGTGAACAGGTCCGACGGGAATCTGAAAGACGCCTTCGCCTAACGCGGGCCGGTAGATGTGCCGTTCACCCTCGAACTCGGGAAGCACTGTGGTGAGGCTGAATTCCTTCCTCAACGGATGAACATCGGGCCAGTTGTCGTGCAATGCGACCCGGCGCGGGTTGGGATGGTCGTCCGACTGGATCCCAAACATGTCCTGGATTTCCCGTTCCTGCCAGTTCAACGCCGGTATATCGACCGAGTGCGAGGGAAAGTGGGGATCAGTATGATCTATGCGCGTCGAAAGCAGGAGGTAGGCCGGATCGCCCGGAAACTCAATGACGTGGTAGACGAAGAAGCAGGCGTCCGCGGAGCGGCGGTCCTCCGCGAATACGGAAGCCACGCGCCCTTGATACTCGGAACGCAGAATCGAGATGGCCGGACGACTGTCTGCATCGCGCAACTGGAGATAGACCTCGTGCTCATTGCGCGCTGCCACCCGCTCTACCTGGCCTCCGAGGCGATGGGCGAGACTCTCAATGAAGGAAAGCATAGAGGCCCCTATCTGACATCGTTCACGATGTGGGCTGCGCCCTGGATCAACGCATACAAAGGCGCTGGCAGCCAGAATCCCATTAGCACGACGAAGCAAGCCAGACCAACCAGCGAGTACTTCTTCCACACGCAGGTCTCTGAATCTGGAACGCCTGGGTCCGGCCCCAGAACCAACCGCGCGATGTGGATCAGGAAGCCCGCAAAAATCGCCACCAGGAATGTAACGAACAGGACGGCTGGCACGAAGTGACTCCCATCGAAGGCCGCGCGCAGAATCGTGAATTCGCTTTGAAACAAGCTGAACGGCGGCGATCCGGTCACGGCCAATGTAGTCATTAGGAGCACCGCCGAACTGACGGGCATGGCGTGAATCAAACCATCCTTGGCCTTGCGAAACTGATCTGTCTTCAGGTGCTGCTGGATGTTGCCGACGCAGAAAAACAGCAGCGGCTTCGTGACTGAGTGGAAGGTCATATGCAGTAGCATGCCGAGCACGCCCAGTGGGCCGCCGAAGCCCAGTCCGAGTACCATGATGCCGCAGTGGTCGATGCTCGAATAGGCCAGAATGCGGCGGAAACTGTGCTGGACGAGCACGAACGGCGTGGCAATGCCCATCGACAAGAGGCCGAAGATGATGAGCAAGTGAGAGGCGAATTCGGGTCCGAGGCAGCGTGAAGTCAGGATCAGAAAGCGCAGCAGTCCGTACAATGCGCAATTGAGCATCGCCGCGGCAAGCATGGCGGCTACTGGTACCGGAGCCTCGCTGTAGGCGTCAGGCTTCCAGGTGTGCATCGGAGCGATTCCAGCCTTAGTTCCATAGCCCAAAAGAATCAGAATGAACGCCAGGCGCATCGTGGTTCGATCGAATTGAGATGCCTTTGTCACAAGCACGGACCAGTTCAAGCCGGCCAGCGTCTCAGTTCCTAGAACCGTATGCGCGGAGTAATAAGTCAGAATCGTTCCGAATAGCGCCATCGACAGTCCGACACCGCCGATGATCGCGTACTTCCAAGCTGCTTCAAGTGAGTTAGGCCGCCCGTAATAAGTGACGAGAAACACCGAGGCCAACGTGGTGCCCTCAATGGCGACCCACATAATGCCCAGGTTGTTGGAGAGAGCCACAAGCAGCATTGAAGAGACAAACAGCGGGGTCAAAGCGTAATACTCCCGCAGTTTGCCTATTGAGACGGTCCCCACGATGCCGTCCTCGAAAATGCCGCTCTTTTCGTCATCCCGGAAATAGCCCACCGCGTAGACCGCGCAGGCCAGGTAGACGAAAGCAACAAGCAGAACAACCAGCGAACTGAGGGCATCGGCGTAAAGCAGGTCGCTCATCGCCGAGACAGTTCCTGAACTGAGAATCGAGCCGGCCAATGTTAGAGCCAGCAGGAAAGTCAGCGCCGCCGCGCAAATGTTGACCGCCTCCATAACGCTGCGGCGGCGCGCGGCGAACGCAATGGCTGCGGCGATCAGCGGGACGATCAGCAGAAGGAAGAGCACCATGGTCAGCCTCTCAACCTCCGCAACTTGCTTACATCCACCGAGTCGAAAGTCTCACGGATGCGGTAGACCAGGATGCCCAGCACCATGCTGGCAACCAGAAGGTCGAAGAAGACTCCGAGTTCAACCACGAGCGGCATACCGTAAGTGAGCGAGATGGCAGCCAGGAACAGCCCATTCTCAAGCGACAGTAGGGCGATGACTTGTGTCAGCGCTTTGCGCCGGTTGAGCATCATGAAGAAGCCAATTAGAAACAGGGCGATTGCAACCGCGAGCGTGTTGTGACCAAGCGTGGCTGGGGTCGTGCCGGCCTCAGGGTGGTAAAAAGACTCGGCTACCACGTAGCCCAGGATTGTTAGTGCTCCGGAGATCAGGACCGACAGCGGGACATTAATCAGCGGTTTGATCTCCTGGCGCAGTTCGATCTTCACTACCAGTCGTTCCATGAGCACCGGCAGAAAGATCACCTTCACTACAATGGTCAACACCGCGACAAAGTAAATGTGTGGAGCGTTATTAAAGTAGGCAATTGTCGTGGCAATCCCCGCGAGGAGAAACGACTGGGCGGCAAAGACTCTAATGTTTGTTACCAGCCAACGCTGAGCGACCATCGCGATCTGCAGCACCAGCACCAGCGCCGCCATCAGAGTAATCATCCTCTCGCCGAATTGTGGGTCCTGATAGAAGTGCATGAGATTGCTCAAAACAGGAATGTCGAAATCAAGGCGAGAGCACCGAGAACGAACGCGACCGCGAGTAGTTCCGGCACCCTGAAGAGGCGGATTTTGGCATTCGTGGTCTCGACCAGGACCACGAGGGCAGACAGGAATAGCAGCTTCAGCAGGTATGAGGCGCAGCCCGTGGCCAAGTTGAGCAGGCCCATATCCGTGCTCAGTCCGAAGGGGTAGAACGTGTTGATCAGGAGCGTCATCAAAATCAATTGCTTGATCCAGGCCCCCCATTCGATCAATGCCAGGTAAGGGCCGGAGTACTCCAGAATCATCGCCTCGTGAATCATCGTGAGTTCCAGGTGGGTAGCGGGGTTGTCTACCGGGATCCGTCCGGTCTCCGCGATCAATACGATGAACAATGCGGCGAAGGCGAGCACTTGCGATGGGGCCAGGAAGCGCCAACTCTGGCCGATGGCCGAGTGTGCCACTTCGCTGAGATTGGTGGAGTTGGCGCTGAGTGCGACAGTAAAAATGGCGAGCATCATCGCCGGTTCAGCGAGCGCGGAGATGGTCATCTCGCGACTACTGCCGAGGCCTCCGAATGGAGTGCCGGTATCAAGCCCACCGAGCGCCAGGAAGAAGCGGCCGAGCCCCAGCAGGTAGACCACTGCCAGCACTCCGCCGAACAGACTGAGCGGCGCCGCGGCGGAGATCATCGGGATCATCAGGCTGACCAGCGCGGCCGTCGAGAAGACGACGATGGGTGCGGCACTGAAGATCCAAGATGCACTTTCAGGGATGACCATCCCTTTCCGAAGCAGCTTGTGGAGTTCACGATAAGGCTGCAGAATCCCGGGGCCACGACGAGTTTGGAGCCGTGCCTTGAGTGTCTTGATGATGCCGCTGACGAGTGGCGAGAGCAGCAGAACCAGGCTCAATTGGAGCGCGATCGACACGACGGTTGCTATCACGGCCGCACCCCGAACAAGAGCAGGATGACGAGCGTGACAAAGATGTAAGCCAGGTAAGCGTGGATGCTACCGGCCTGAATGGCGCGCATTCGAAGCGAGATCCAGTAGACCATCGCTTGCACAGGCTTGTAGATCCTGTTCTCGAAAGTCGGTTCGATCTCGCTCTCAAAATGAATGGACTTGGGGAAATAGGGTGACACGTCGAACACGGTTTGGATTTCGCGCCGCGGCTTGTAGAGGGCGGCGAACACCATCCGCAGCGGCTTCGAGAACGCCGTCGCCGTGTATTCATTCTCCGGTCCCAGGCCTGGCAGACCGCAGTCCCAGGTGGGGCCCACCCGGCGCACTGCGAAACGCCTGGCTAAGAACCAGGCCGGAATGGCGCCCAGTGCGAGCAACATCAGGGCGATAACGGCGGTTGAAACGCTCCCGCCGTGCGGAGTCCCGGATGAAATCACGAAGCCGTGCGCCAGTGTCAGATCGCCTCTGGCACTCACTCCTACGAGTTCGCGGGTGATCCCTTCAAACACCGGCAGAAACCAGGAGGCGCCGATACCCAGAGCAAAACAAGCGAAAGCGAGAATTCCCATTCCCGCGAGCATCGTGGTCGGAGCTTCTTGAGCATTCTCAGCCTCGGGACTCCGGGGCAGTGCCAGGAAAGTGATGCCGAAAGCCTTCACGAAACACGCCGCGGCCAGTGCGCCGGTTAATGCCAGCAGAGAGCCTGCTATCGGGAACATCAATCCGACGAGACCCTTCTCCGCGCCGAAACCGGCCAGGAGGCTCTGGTATGTGAGCCATTCGCTGACGAAGCCATTGAGCGGGGGCAACCCGGAAATTGCGATTGCCCCTACCAGGAAGAACAGCGAGGTCCACGGCATCCTGCGGTTCAGGCCTCCGAGCTCCTCCATGTTCTTCGTGTGCGTGGAGTGCAGCACCGATCCCGCGCCCAGGAAGAGCAGGCATTTAAACACCGCGTGATTGAGAGTGTGGAACAGGCAGGCGATAACCGCGAAGGCCGCAAGCCGCGGATATCCGGCGGTCTGAAACATCATGGCAGCGCCGAGGCCCAGCAGAATAATGCCGATGTTCTCGATGCTGTGATAGGCCAGCAAGCGCTTCAGGTCGTGCTCCATCAGCGCGTAAAGCACGCCCAGGATCGCTGAGGTCACCGCCACAACGATCACCGCGATACCCATCCAGTTCGGCACCACGCCCAGGAACTCGAGGAACACGCGGACCATCCCGTAGATGCCGGCCTTGATCACGATTCCGGAAAGCAACGCGGACACGTTCGACGGTGCAACGGGATGAGCCGCCGGGAGCCAAATGTGAACAGGGATTACGCCCGCCTTGATTCCGAACCCAAGGAAGAAGAGCAGGAAGGCGCAAGCCTGCTGGGGTGGCGAGAGTAGGCCACCGGCCTGGCGGAGCGCATGGAAGTCGAGGCTCCCCGCGTGTTGACCGATCAAGGCGAATCCCAGCAGCAGGCAGCCCGCCTCGACATGCGACATGATCAGGTACAGTAACCCGGCGCTTCTGCTTTCCTCCGACTTGTGATCGAACGTGACGAGCGCGTATCCGGCCAGGGAAGTCATCTCCCAGGCGATCAGAAAAAGGAACGCGTTCGACGCGGTGAACACTACGGAAAGGCTCAGCAGGAGTGCGTTGTAGAAGAACGTGAGCAAGCCGAGCTTCCTGCCCGATTCCACGCCTTTCTCCATGCCGGCCAAATACCCGAAGGAGTAGATCGAGACCGAGGCTGCAAGCAGGGAAAGCGCGACCGTGAAGTAGGCCGACACCGCACCCAGGGAAAAGCTGTAGGCGAAAAGTGGGACCGCACACGGGATCGACCACTCGACGCTGGAGCCAAGCAGCGCCGCCAGTCCGGAGATTCCCTGGAGCACGGCACCCAGCAGTCCAAAGCCGCAACCGGCACGCCGGGCAGTTGCCGGGCTGATTCTGAAAAGGAACCCGGATATCGATCCGAGTGCGTAGGCAGCGAGTCCACCGACGAACAGCCCGGTTGTGGGGAATGAGTTCATCTACTATTGGGCTCGTTCAAAAAACAACAAGCCAGCGAGCTTAGCTACCAGGATACCGGAAGGGACTCAATTCCTGAAGCTGCCGCGCTGCGTCATGTGATATGCAGCCTGATAGCTGGCCCGATTCGAATGCGGCCGCGCAATGGGGTGGCCGCCGCTTCCGTGAAAACTTTCGTGCGATTGGTTCTGGCTCGCGACCAGCCCTTAAGGCTCAGCGAGATGGCGCGGAGAGCGCCAGGCACCAACCTCCTGGCGGCATACGAATTCCTTGACCGCCCCTATCTGCGGGCTGATACTATCGCTAAAACTTCGCTTCGTAGTTTGCGGGGAATCATGACAGACCTAGTCCGGCGCGTTTTCCTGAAAAGCACGGTGGCGGCAGCATCCGCCGGTGTATCCATACTTGGCGCCAACGATCGCATCAATCTGGCGGTGATTGGCCTTCGCGGCCGCGGCCGCGACCATATGGCGACCTTTTCGAAAATTCCCGGTTGCCGTGTGGCGGCAATCTGCGATATCGACGCCGGGCAGATTGGTCCTGCTCAGAAGCTGTTGGATGAGTTGCACAACCCGCCGCCCGTGGTCTACCGTGATCTGCGCCGCGTGTTTGAAAGCAAGGACATCGATGCGGTGACGATCGCTACGCCCAATCACTGGCATGCGCTCGCCACAATCTGGGCGTGCCAGGCAGGCAAGGACGTCTACGTCGAAAAGCCGGCAAGTCACAGCATCTGGGAAGGGCGTCGAGCCGTTGAAGCCGCGCGCAAGTACAGCCGCATTGTGCAATGCGGGATGCAGGCGCGCAGCCTTGAGCATTACCGCCGTGCTATCGAACTTGTGCGCAATGGCGGCATCGGCAAGGTCTACATGGCGAAGGGTCTCTGCTTCAAGCGGCGTCTCTCGATCGGCCGGAAACCGGATGGCCCGGTTCCTGCCGGCGTGGACTACGACCTGTGGACGGGACCAGCCGCCAAGCTACCTTTCAACCCCAATCGCTTCCATTACAACTGGCATTGGTTTTGGAACACCGGCAATGGCGACATCGCGAATCAGGGTGTGCACGAGATGGACATCGCGCGTTGGGGGCTGAACAAGAGCACCGCCCCCGCGAAGGTGACTTCAATGGGTGGCAAGTTTGTCTACGACGACGACCAGGAGACGCCCAACACCCAACTCGCGGCATTCAACTACGGCGACGCCGAACAAGTGTTCGAAGTTCGCGGCCTGATCACCGGCAGCGAAGGCAACATGGTGCTCGAAGAGGAGAAGCACTACATCGGCGTGATTTTCCTCGGCAGCGAAGGCTACCTCACTGTCGATTGCAACGGCTTCCAGGTATTCATGGGCGAGAAACGCGAGCGTACCCAGCAAGTTCAGCACGTCGAGGAGGAGATCTGGAGCACGCGCCCGCACGCCGAAAACTTCTTGAAAGCCGTGCGCAGCCGGAATCGCGGCGACCTGAATTGCGACATCCTGGAGGGGCACATCTCGGCCACTCTGTGCCATATGGCGAACACGTCCTACCGCGTTGGAAGAACCCTCGCATTCGACGCGAAAGGTGAGACATTCGGCGCCGATTCTGAGGCGAACCGGTATCTCTCCAGAGAGTACAGAGCGCCGTTTAGAGTCCCCTCCGAGGTGTGAGGCGCCAAGTCATGTCTCAACCACTCGTTCTGCACTCAGTCAGCTATTCAGGTTCGTGGGGACAACACGCGCTGTCAGTAGAGCAGTTCGCGGACAAAGCCGCTGAGCTGGGGTTTGACGGCGTGATGCTGATGGCGAAGCGGCCGCACTTCTCGGTGCTCGATTGGCCCCAACCAGCGCGCATGCGACTTCGCTCGCAACTGGAGAAACTCGGACTACACGCCTCGTGTATAGCCGGATACACAAACTTCACCGCCGACCTGGAGCATGGCGACATCCCGCATAGGGAGTTTCAAATCCGGCACGTTGTCGAGCTTGCCGAGATGGCGCGGGACCTGGGCAGCAGCCTGGTCAGGGTTTTCACGGGATACGAACAGGCGTCCCCGGCGCCCTCGGCACAAATGAAGATCGTAGTGGACGCTCTGCGCGAGTGCGCTCAGCGTGCGGCCGAGTTCGGCGTTACCGTCGGTGTGCAAAACCATCACGACCTTGCCTGCGGTTATAGAAGCCAGCTCGAGCTGATTCGACAGATCAACGAACCTAATTGCAGAGCAATGTTCGATGCGTGGGCTCCGGCCCTGCACGGCGATGATATTGCAGCCGCTGCTGGCGTGATGGCAAGCAGGACGGTCTACACCACGACAGCGAACTATGAACTGCTGCCCCGGTACCGCTACCATCCCGCCCAGGTGAACTACGAGAAGTTGCTCCCGGAGCTGCAGGCGGTTCCGATCGACGCGGGCTTCATCGACTACCGCGCGTTCCTGGCGGCCCTCGTGCAGGGCGGCTTTTCGGGACCGGTGGCATACGAAATGTGCTCGCCGCTGCAAGGCGGTGGAGGCATCGAGAATCTCGACGCCTACGCTCGCCGGTTTGTTGAGTTCATGCGGGGTTTGCCGGAGTTGACCCCTCCCGTGGCCGATGCTGCGCGCTGAAGGATGGTACCCATGCCGAGATCTGTGCTTGTCTTGCTCCTCTGTTTTTGCGGAGGCGTGCGCGCGGACGATTGGAAGCAACTCATGAATGGACGGAATCTCGATGGCTGGGAAGTCATCGGGACGGGCGTCTGGTCCGTGTTGAAGGACGGCACGCTGGTTGGGCAGGCAGATCCCCAGGCACCCTTCGCGCAGCAGTCGTGGCTCTACACGAAAGCCGAATTCAACGAGTTCGATTTGCGTCTCGAATACTGGATGCGGCTCGGCTCGAACAGCGGCGTCTCGATCGGCGACAAGTCACGAGCGCGCTACGCAGTGGCGGGGCCGGAGTCGGATGGACATCGCACCCCGGCCCGCATCGCCTACGAGATCAACATGGACAATGGACAACCGGTGGATTACGACATCACCGGCAGCGTCTACCTGCTGGCCAAGGCGGTGGCTGGGGTCCAGAACAGAACGGATTGGAATACGCTGGAGATCCAGGCGCGCAAAGACTCGATTCGCGTCCTGGTGAATGGCCAGGTTGTGGCCGAACACCCTGGCTTGCCGGAGCGGCCCAAGGCTGGACCGATCGGTCTGCAATTGCACGACAGCCGCGACGTGATCATGTTCAGGAACATCCGGCTGAGAGAGCGCTAATCGGTCGATTAAGAGGGCCCATGCAGAACGTACGAAGACGAAGCTTCCTGGCGTCCCTGGCCGCGGGCGGAATCAGCGCCATTCCCGCAATATCCAGCCCGGAGCCTGCACCGGATGGCTTCAAACTCGGGGTTGCGAGTTACTCGCTGCGGAAATTCAGCCGGACTGCCGCCATCGCGATGATCAGGCAGTTGCGCACGACTTACGTCAACGTCAAGGAGTTCCACCTTCCCATCCGGAGCACGCCGGACGAAGTGACTGCCGGCCGGAGGGAGTTTGAAGCCGCGGGCCTGAAGATCCTGGGCGGGGGCAATATCTCCTTCCAGAAAGACGACGAGGACGACTTCCGCCGCAAGTTTGAATACGCGAAACTGGCCGGGATGCCGGTGATCGTGTGTGCGCCCACGGCCCGAACCCTGCCGAAGCTCGAGAAGTACGTCAAGGAATACAACATCAAAATCGCAGTCCACAACCACGGCAAGACGGACCAGCATTTCCCATCGCCGCAGAGCGTGCTGAAAGCCGTGGATGGAATGGACATGCGCTGCGGACTTTGTATCGATGTCGGGCATACCGCCGAATACGGCGTGGACGTGGTGGAGTCGATCCGCGAATCCAAGGCGAGGCTGCACGACCTCCACATCAAGGACTTGCGGGACATGTCCGATGCCGAGACGCAAGTTCCCGTTGGAGACGGGGAGATGCCGGTTACGGCGATCTTCCGCGAACTCGCGCGGATGAAATACACCGGCGGCGTGATGCTGGAGTATGAGGCCGAGGAGAACGATCCGCTTCCCGGGATGTCGAAGAGTTTCGCTTATATGCGGGGCGTGCTGGCGGGCATGCGGGCCTGACCTGGTCAGGTGCCTTGGACAACGGTCTCTGATCCCGCCGCCAAAGCGAGGCACGAATCACGCTTGATCAGGCGGGCTGGAATCATCACCGACTGAAGCGCTGGCAACTTGCCTTCCACCTGCCTCAGTACCAGTTCAGCGAGTTGCCGGCCGATCTGCTCTGAGTGGACTCTGACGGTAGTAAGCGTCGGATGCAGGACCACGGCTTCCAGCGTGTCGTTGAAGCCCGCGACGCTGATCTGTTCTCCCACCTTCACACCGCGGTCGCGCAACGCGTCGTAGACGCCTTGGGCTATGTGATCGTTGCCTGCGAAGATCGCCGTCACCGGGTCGCCCTTGTCCAAAATCGACTTCGCGGCGAGATATCCAACCTGCCGCTCGTCATCCGAGTCGAACTCGCCTAGCAGCGGTTGCAGACCGGCGGCTTCCATCGCGGCGCTATAGGCCTCGAAGCGCCGCCTGAACCAAGGCAGGCGAGTATTCGCGACGAATGAAATCGCCGAATGGCCCAGGCCCTGCAAGTAGCGCGTGACATCGCTCACCCCGCCGGCTTCATCCGCCCGAACGGTGGCGTACCCGTCCACGACGTCCTCCATCACTGTGTCGCCATAGACCACAAACGGGCGGCGAGTCTGCGCCAGCAAGTCGAGGAAACTGGTTGAATTCACGCCGGCGACGATGAAGCCATCCACGATTCCGGGCCGTTCCAGAATGCTGGGGATCGGCAGGTGCGAAAGCCTGAGGTGCAAGGGATAGCGCAGTGTCGAGAACAGCATCTGGTAATCGTGCTCGCCGCAGTAAGCCTCGGCGCCCGACATCACTTCGGAATGAAACGGGTGCGTGATCGGCCGGTTGCTGAGCAGAAAAGCAATCACCCGCCGCTGTTCACGGCCGCTTACGTCCCAGCCCAATCGCTTGGCCGCGTCGCGAACTCGTTTTTCAATCTCCGGATTCACGCGGGCCGAACGCCTGAGCACGCGCGACACAGTGGGAATGCTCACGTTGGCGACGCGCGCGATTTGCCGCAAAGTGACTTTTTTCGGCATGTCTGAGAACCGTCGTCTAACAGACTAACCGTTATCAGCGGAATTCGGGAAGATTTCAGAAGTATCTGAAAATTTTCATGCATCAAGCCGTTTCGTGCCCATGTGCCACTGGAATCAAGCGCTTTAATCTGGACAGTTGATTCTCTAAGAAAAGTTTCACAAGTTTTTTCTTGACCACCCCTGCCAACTTTCGCATACTACCTCTCAATTGGCTCCTCGATGCTCTCCTTGCCGAAGCTAGAGGTATGCCTCAGACCTCTCGATTAGTCCGGAGCATGGCTCCGGGGAAGTGTGCACAGCATGTCCCAACGAAACTACTTCAAACTTCATGGGCTTCTGTTCGTCCCGGCCCTTTTCGCGCTATTCGCCACTACCTCCTTCGCCCAGATTGGAACGGGCAGCATAACCGGAGTTGTAACGGACTCGACTGGGGCGGTGGTGCCGGACGCTGAGGTCAGTATCACCAACGTTGATCGAAACACCCACCACCTGACGCGTACCGCCAACACCGGCGACTACACGGTGACGGCATTGGACCCGGGCCGCTACTCGGTCACAGTGAAGCGCGCCAGTTTCCGTACCGCCAGCGTGGCGGCATTTCGGCTTGAGGTGGACCAGAAGGCGCGCGTGGACGTCTCGCTGGAACTGGGAACCCTGACCGAGTCCATGACAGTGTCGAACCAGACTCCTGTACTTGAAACCGAATCGAGCACGGTCGGGCAAGTAATCGACAACCGGCGAATCATCGATTTGCCCTTGAACGGGCGCAACTTCCTGGACCTGGCGTCCCTGGGACCTGGCGTCGCCGCGACGAAAGACGGCAACACGGCCTTTCAGGATGCGCGCAATATCGGCCGCCGTTCCAACGAGCAATTCTCCATGGGGGGCGCTCGCTCGCAGGACACCAATTACCTGCTTGACGGAGCGACCAATACCTCGCCGGATTCGAACACGATCGCTGCGATTCCTTCGATCGACGAGATCCAGGAATTCAAGGTTCAATCCAACTCCTACACCGCAGAATTCGGCCGCGGCGCCGCACAGGTGAATGCGGTCACCAAGGGTGGCACAAACTCGTTCCACGGATCCGCCTACGATTTCTTGCGCAATGATGCGTTGGACGCCAAAGACTACTTCAACGACATCAACAGTTATCCCGGCGCACCTAAACCGCCGTTCCGCCGCAACCAGTTCGGTGCGACCGGCGGCGGACGAATCGTCAAAGACAAGCTGTTCTTCTTCTCCAGCTACGAAGGCCTGAGAGACCGAACGAATGCTGCCCAAACCACAACCGTGCCGCTCGCGAACGCGAAGTCGGGCAACTTCGCCGATTACGGAATTCCCATCTACATGCCGCACGTGACGAACGCGGATGGTTCGTCGAAGTTCCGCGCGGGGAATACGCTTTCCGGCGGCTGTTTCAACCCGGATCCAACCACGAACGTGCCGTGGCCCAACATGGCCATTCCTCAGACCTGTTGGAATTCCTCGATTGCCAAGTTCCTGGCCTCCGAGTATGTTCCCGCGCCCAACCGGCCGGGACTGCGAAACAACTACGTCGGGGTGCTGGGACACCCGACGGATTGGGACCAGGGCGCGGGACGAATGGACTATATCCTGACTCCCAACATGAACCTGTTCGGGCGTTACTCCAGATCGCGCGAAGACGAAATCATCCCCGGGTTGCGGCCGTCCACGGGCGTCACGAATTCCGTGAAGACCGATACCGGAATGCTGCATTACGCCTGGACGATTGGCCCGCGCATGGTGAACGAAGCGCGTGCGAGCTTTATCAGCGCCAATGCCAGCAGTCTGGGTGACCTGCAGGGTAAGCAGAATTTCGCCGGCAGCGTACTGGGAATCCCCGGCGTGTCGGGTGCGGCGATCGACTTCGGTCAGCCCTCGTTCGGTGGGGCCGGTGACAACTTCCTGAGCTTGGGCGAAGGAGCGTTTGGCCACCCGCTGCAGAAGATCCAGAACACCTTCGAGGTTGGCGACGACTGGACGCTGATCAAAGGCCATCACGTGATGAAGGTCGGCGTGGACTTCCGCCACGAGTACCTGAACATCCTGTCCCACAACCTGTCGCGCGGCTCGTTCTCTTTCCCGGTAGCCGCCACGGCCGCATTGGACGGAACCGGCGGGCTCTCGCTGGCATCGTTCCTCCTCGGCGTTTCAAACGACGCCGAAGTAGCCACCGGCGACGCGCACGATCACTTGTTCCGCTGGACGCAGGCCTACTTCATCCAGGACGACTACAAGGTGTCCCGGAACTTCACGCTGAACCTCGGCTTGCGCTACGAGATATCTCCTTACTGGTATGACAACCGGAATCAGATCACGAATCTCGACATCATCAATGGCGTCCCCACCATCATTCGCGCCGGCAGCGGCGATCCCTATGCCGGCTTCTCGCCGGCACGCTTTGTTTCCGACCAGAACTCGCCGTACTACCTGCCGTTCATCCGCAGCAACGCGCTGGGGCGCAGCCTCGTACTCACGGACTTCAGCAATTGGTCGCCCCGCCTGGGATTCGCCTGGTCGCCAACCTGGGGCCACGGCAACACGGTAATCCGCGGCGGAGCCGGTATCTTCTATTCGCCCATGAACGCCGACCCCTGGTTCGACTTCGCGCGCAGCGCGCCGGTCTCGGCCAAGCTGATTCGCAAGGGCGCGTACACCGTCGTGAATCAGGTGTTCAACGATACCGCGCAGACCATCAAGGCTCCCTCTCAATTCACCGTTGATCCGCATTTGAAGACACCGCGCATTCAGCAGTGGAGCCTCGGCCTGCAGCAGCAACTTACGCCTTCCCTGGTCCTGGAGCTCTCGTACGTGGCATCCGCCTCAACGCATCTCCCTCACCTGACCGACCAGAACCAGACGCTGCCGGTTTTCAATGGTTTGAATGTTGCCCAGCCCGTGGTTTACAACACACAGCAGTACCTCTCGCTCTCGTCTTACTACAACCAGATTCAGAGCGTGACTTCGGCGAACTACAATTCACTTCAAACGAAAATCGAGAAGCGATTTTCCCACGGCGTCGCTTTCTTGAGTTCGCTTACCTGGGGTAAGGCCCTCGATACGGCATCGGCCACGCGCGATGGTGGGAATGGCCCGTCCACGCCACACGTTTGGAATGCTCGCCTGGACTATGGGCCATCGGCATTCGACGTGCGCTTGAACTGGGTCAACAGCGCGATCTATGAACTGCCCTTCGGCAAAGGCCGCCGCTGGGGCAGCAACTGGGCTGGTCCCGTGGACAAACTGCTGGGCGGATGGCAGATTGGCGGCATCAGCATGGTCCGTACTGGCTTCTCCGCATCCTGCCTCAACGGCAGCGACGCCGGGGTGAATAACGCCAACTTCGAGCAGGACAACTGCGACATCATCGGCAACCCGAACAGCGGCCCGAAGAGTCTCCTGAACTGGTGGAACCTGAGCGCCTTCGGCACTCCGACCGCTTCGGAAGTGTTTGGGAACGGCGGGAGGGGAATCCTCCGCGGACCTAAACAAGTCAGCCTCGACTTCACAGTGCAGAAGACGGCCAACATCACGGAGCGAATGAAACTGCAGTTCCGCTTTGAGGCCTTCAACCTGCTCAATCACCCGATGTTCTCCATGCCCAACCAGTATGAGGATTCGTATCCGCAATACGATGCGGCAGGCCATCCGGCAGGCCCTGCGACCATCGATCAAATCGGCTCCTTCAACACGATCAGCAACACCGCCGCTGCGAACCGGCAATTGCAGTTCGCGCTAAAGCTGTTGTTCTAGGAGTCCCGATCAAGGCTCAGGCGGGACGGGTTCCGCACCTGTCCCGCACAAACCAGGACAAACTAAGGCATGACGCAAAATCACACAGGGTTGAGGGCCGTCCTGTCATTCTGTTTCGCGAGCGCGGTGCTCTCCGCGGGATCCGTGAAGTTGGAGCGCCATCAGGACCAGATCGCCGTCTTGATCGACGGCCGTCTATTTACCACGTATTACCTCGCCGCCGAGACGGCCAAGCCCTATTTGATGCCCTTGCAGACAGCCTCCGGAGTCGTCGTCAGCCGGAGCTTTCCGGCCGGGAACGACGTGCTTGGGGCTAATCCGCGCAACCCTTCCTTTGAACCCCACCAGCGTCCCCTGTATTTCGCCCACGGGAACCTGGACGGATTGGACTACTGGGGCGAACAGGCCTTCGACCGCTTCTACGACGACCACGCCCACCAGGCCTACGGACACGCGCGCCTCAAGGCTGTTGACGAACAAGCGGAGAGCGCCGATCGGGCCACGGTTCAGGCCCGCTACCAACTGCTCGATCCCAACGAGCGGGAGATCGCCGAGGAGACACAGTCCTACACGTTCTCCGGGGACGAGCGCACGCGCATCATCGACTGCGAATTCGTGCTGCATGCCACGGCCGGCCCGCTGGTTGCCGGCGACACGAAAGAGGGCACCTTCGGCATTCGGCTGAACGCGGAATTAAGCGCTCCGCACGACCACATGCTTAATTCGCTTGGCAGCCGCGGTGAGAAAGCGATCTGGGGAAAGCCCGCCGAGTGGGTCAATTACTCCGGACTCGTCTCCGGCAAACCCGTGGGAATCGCCGTCTTCGACTCGCCGTCGAGCTTCCGCCATCCAACCCCCTGGCATGCGCGCGCCTATGGCCTGCTGGCTGCCAACCCTTTCGCCCAGCGTGAATTCTCAAAGGACCCAAAACAGGACGGAAGCTGGACCATCCCGGAAGGGCAGTCGCTGGCGTTCCGCTATCGGGTCGTGATTTATGACGGTGAACTCTCCGCCGGGCAACTGGCGGACATGTACCGCCAATACGCGTCCGTGAAATAGGGCGCAGGCCTCATCCGCTCATATATGCTCCGAGGAAGAAACTCATATGGAACGTAGACATTTCCTGTTATCCACTGCCGCTGCCGCGCTGCCGGCCCGCACCACCCTGGCTAGCCCCAGCGACACCGTTCGAGTTGCCTGCGTCGGTGTGCGCAACCAGGGCCGCGAACATCTCAGACACTACGGCAAGAACCCGAACGTCGAGATCGCCGCGATCTGCGACATCGATGAGTCCGTTCTCAATACGCGTCTCAGCGACGTCGAGAAGATGGGGCGCAAACGGCCCGCCGCCTACACCGATATCCGCAAGCTGCTCGAAGATAAATCGATTGACGCCATCTCGATTGCCACGCCCAATCACAATCACACCCTCCAGACCGTCTGGGCCTGCCAGGCCGGCAAGCACGTGTACGTCGAGAAGCCCTGCTCGCACGACATGTTTGAGGCGCGCCAGATCGTGGCGGCGGCGAAGAAGTACGACCGGTTGGTGCAGCACGGTACGAACAGCCGTTCCTCGGGCGCTGCTCAGGATGCGGTCCGGCAGATGAAAGAGGGGCTGATCGGCGACGTGTACATGGCGCGCGGCCTGTGCTTCAAGTGGCGCGATACCATCGGGCACAAACCGGTGGAGCCGGTGCCCGCCGGCGTGCACTACGATTTGTGGCTCGGCCCCGCACCGCTGCACGAATTCACTCAAAATCGGTTCCATTACAACTGGCATTGGTTCTGGGAATACGGCAACGGGGATTTTGGCAATCAGGGCATCCACCAGGTGGATGTCTGCCGCTGGGGCCTTGGAGTGAAGTACCCGACCAAGGTGAGCGCCATCGGCGGCCACTTCATGTTCGACGACGACCAGGAAACACCCAACACGCTACTTGCCTCATACGAGTTCGATAAGAACGGCAAGAAGGTGATGATGGAGTTCGAAGTGCGCCATTGGATCTCGAATAAAGAGGCTGGGCTGGGTGCGGGAGATTCCGGCTGCGTGGGCGCGACCTTTTACGGATCGAAGGGCTATGTGTCGATCGACTCCGAGGATTTTGGCAAGTACCGTTCGTTTCTTGGCAAGGCGCAGGAGCCCGGCCCCTCAGGCACCAACATGGGCGACAACTGGGCCAACTTCATCAGCGCCGTCCGCAGTGGCAAGCATTCCGACCTGAACGCGCCGATTGAAGAAGGGGCGATCTCAACGACCCTGGTTCATCTCGCGAACATCTCCTACCGCGTGGGCCGGACCTTGAACTTCGACGCCGAATCGTATTCCTGCGTGGGCGACCCGGAGGCCAACGCGATGTTCCGGCGGCAGTATCGCGAGCCCTTCGTGGTTCCGGAGAAAGTGTAGCCATGCCGGCCATTCCTGAACTGCACTACGGCAAGGCGCGCGTGCGAATCTTTGCGTCGGCGGCTGACCTGGGGGCGGCTGCAGCGGCGGATACTGCAGACATCATTCGGGACGCCGTCGCCGCTCGCGGGCGGGCGCGCCTCATCCTGGCCACCGGCAACTCGCAGCTCGATATGATCGGCGCGCTCGTCCAGCTCCCCGACGTGCCTTGGGCCTCCGTCGAGGTGTTTCATATGGACGAGTACGCCGGCATGCCCGCGACGCACTTGTCGAGTTTTCGGTACTGGATCAGAACGCGGGTCGAGGAACGCGTGCACCCGGGAATGGTGCAGTATCTCGCCGGGGATGCCCCCGATCCTGAAGCGGAAATGGAGCGCTACTCCGCTCTGCTGAACGCCGCTCCCATCGACCTGGCGTTCGTGGGCTTTGGCGAGAACGGCCATGTCGCCTTCAACGATCCGCACGTCGCGGATTTCAGCGATCCGAAGACAGTCAAGCGCGTTCTAATCGACGACGCATCGCAGCGCCAGCAAGCCGGCGAGGGCCACTTCGACCGGCCCGAGTCCGTTCCCAGGGACGCTTTCACCATCACCTGCCCCGGCCTGTTCAGAGCCGGTGCGTGGATCTGTTGCGTGCCCGATCTGCGCAAGGCCGAGGCCGTTCGCGGCGCCCTGGAGGGGCCCATTGCAACGGCCTGCCCTGCCTCGCTCGTGCGCATACACCCGAACGCACACGTTTATCTCGACACTGCGTCAGCCTCGCGCCTCGCCTTGAGCGCCAGCTAGCGGCTGGCCCGCCTCAGTGGGAGTCCGCTGCGAAGCTGCGGTGCGGCGGTAGCTCGTTCAGCCAGCGCTGCGCGGAGGGCCGCTCACCGGCCGTACAGACTTTGATGTACTCGCCCAGCTCCCGGCGCGCGCCGTCGACGTCGCCGTCCTGGGCGCGCAAGCGTGCGGACATCAGCCACGCCTTCGGAACCCGGCCAGCGGCTTTCGCGAAATGCGACAACGCCTCGACGCGCGCCTTCGCCTGCAGCACCAGCGAGCACGCCAGCAGGTAGTGCGCCGGGGCGTTGGACGGGTCTTTCGAGAGCGCCTGGCGGGCCGCCGCTTCCGCTTCCGCCCGCCGGTTGAGTTGCAGCAGGCTCAGGGCGAGCCCCGCGTAGAGGTCAGGCGACTCAACGCCCAGGCGGTGTGCCGTCTCCCACTCGGCGGCCGCCTCGGCCGGGCGGTTCAATTTCTCCATTGCGCGGGCCAGGCCCTGGTGGGCGTCGGCATATTCCGGAAAGAGTTCGATGGCGCGCGAGTAGCCGCTTGCGGCCGCTTCCACCTGCCCCCTGGAGTCACTTCGCCCAGCCTGCTCATATGCCTTGCGCGCCTTCCCCGGCGGTGGTTTGAGCAACTGACGCAGCGACACGAACCCGGAGTTTGGCCGCTCGACTGCCTCGGTTTGCACGTCGATGACGATTTCGCCCGAGTTTCGATCCACGTTCAACACCTCGCGGTGGACCAACTCGTGGTGCTCCAGCGTGAGGACGCGAAGCTGGTGGCATCCCGCCTCAACGCCTTCAAACACAAATTCACCGTCGGAGCCGAGCGCGCTCTGCAGCCCCCGGCCCGACTGCTGGCAACTCACAAGTTCCACAATGAACGAACGAGAAACGTCCACCCCTTTTGCAATCACCTGCCCGCGCAGGACGCTCGGCGTCGAAGGACGATCGAACGGGCTCGCGGAGAAGTTCCGCATCTGGGCCGACAAGTCCGCGCGAACACACGCGACAAGCAGCAGTAACAGGAATCTGTACCTCATCGAAACACACTCCTCCCCAGGACTTTGAATGAACAGACGCAATCGGCGCGTTGGAATGACCCCGGCAAACGAGGGGGGACGGAGAGCTGACGAGTGGTTGAATCGCGGCGCTAGCTGCCGGACTCTCTGCGACTCAAACCGGGAGGGTACTGCGGTAGGTCAACCGGGACAGGCACTCAGAGCAAAGCGGGTGGTTCGGGACAGTTTCCCCGCTTTCGCTGGAGTCTTGAGGTTACTACGAAACCGAGGCTCCGCTCCATTCAAGTTGTTGATGACCTCAATCATGACAAGTTTGTTAATGATCGGTGAACTCGACTGGCATTGGCCTCCCGCCGTCCAACTTGAGCCGGGAAAGAAGCGATGCTGCGAAGGTCGTCATGAACTCGGTCGTTGGCCACCACCACCGCGTGCAGTTCTCAGCTTCAGGCGGAACATCTTCGAGCGCAGAGACGTAATTCAGACGGATAAGCTCGCCCGTGCGGTCCGTCGCTGAGGCGCGGACCGGTAATTAAAGGAAGGATTTCATGCAACTCCCGACATGTGTCGCGCTGGCGCTGTTGACGCTGGCGCAGGTCGCGCCCGCCGCGCCCCAGGATAAGCCCGCCGAAAAGCCCGCGGAAAAGAAGGCCGAGCCGCGAACGCTGAAAGTGAAGTTGAATTACACCGGGACCGGCACAGTGGACAGCAAGCACCCCATCATCCTGTTCCTGTTCGATACGCCCGACTTCGTCCAGGGAAACGTTATGCCGATCGCATCCATGTCCGGCACGGCTAAGGACGCGACAGTCGTGTTCCCGGGCCTGTCGCAATCTCCCGTTTACGTTGTCGCGACTTACGATCCCGCTGGCAACTACGACGGCCAGTCCGGCCCCCCGCCGTCGGGGTCTTCGATGGGCATGTATTGTAAGACTCCGCCCGCCGCCGAGCCAGTGAAGATTGAACCGGGAGCGACGGCAAGCATCGAGTTGGCTTTCGACGACTCCTTTAAAATGCCGTAACTGCGGGGCTGGAATTGGAAGACCAGGCGAGCCGTCGCAACCGGCGTTCGGCCGAGGCGTGACGAGGGGTTGCACCAGGGTTCGGGCGGGCTGGAATCGGCGCGATTCAGTCGCACGTGGAGACCGGGGGACCACTGTCCGAAAGGCCGAACCGCTAATTTTAGCGGTTCGGCTTTTCAAGTTACTGAAAACACAGGGTGCGTTTTCGAAAACCGCTAATTTGAGCGGTTTGGCATTCCAGTGCAGCGGGCAGACTGCCCAAAAGGCGCAGGAAAAACTACAGCGTCGCCGCGGCGTGGCAACGCTTCGGTCGATGCCCCGGGAGCAGGCCTCAATCCGCAGTCGTCGGATCGATGATCGATCGGACTTGCGAAATGCGGTTGGCCGGGAACCCGCCTTGCTCGGCATGTTGGCGAACCGAAGCTTCATCCGGGGCGATGTAAACGCAGTAGATCCTGTCGTCCGTGACGTAGCTGTGGACCCATTGAATCTGAGGTCCCATCCGGCTGAGGACGCCGCACGAGGTCTGGGATATCGCCTGCAATTGCTCAGGCGACAGATTGCCGGCTTGCGGAATGTCCCGTTCGATCACGAATTTCGGCATTGTAGTTACCTCGAAGTCTCTGACAGAAGCGTACGTAGCGCGGATCAAGGCATCGTACTGCTGCGGCGCTGCCCGGAAATCCAAGCCATGTAATACTGTATCTCAAGCTAAACCAAATTCCCAAAACCGCGTCATAACTTCCAGAATCACCAATTGACGATTGAAATACCGCCGAACGCCCGCCGCCGAGCGGGAACCTGTCACAGGCCGGGATCCGGTCTCTAAAATTCATCAGCGGGTGTAGCGTCCATACGAGACAGAACCGGCGTCCCAATGCTGGTTTGGGAGGATCTTCGCGTGCGCACAATTTCATCCCGGTTCGTCGCCTTGCTGGCGATCCCACTGCTCAGTCCGGTTTTCGGTGCAGTCGCAGAGGCCGCGACTGCTCAGCTCCCCTCCGAACGCGCCTCTGTTCGGTTCCTTCAACAGTGCACCTTTGGCCCGACGCCCGACCTCATCCAGCGCGTGCAACAGCTTGGGTTTGAAGGCTTCCTGGATGAGCAGTTCGCGCTTGCCGCCTCAACCTACCCGGACCCGGTTCCGGACAGCAACGGCAAGACGCATTGGCTGCCCACCCAGCAACGTTTCTTTGTGAACGCCATCACCGGCCCGGATCAGGTGCGCCAGCGGATGGCCTGGGCGCTGCTGCAGATCTGGGTCGTCTCCGGTGTGAAGTTGACACGTCCGGAGCAGATGCTGCCGTACGTCCGGATGCTGCAGAACGACGCTTTCGGCCATTTCCGCACGCTGATGGAAGACATCACGCTAAGCCCGGCCATGGGCCACTACCTCGACATGGTGAACAACAACAAACCTACGGCCGGGAAGGGGGCGAACGAGAACTACGCGCGGGAGTTGCTCCAGTTGTTCAGCATCGGCCTGCAGAAACTGAACGCCGACGGGTCGCCGCAACTCGATGCCAGCGGCAAGCCGGTTGCGACTTACGACCAGGAGGCGATCGAGGAACTGGCCCGCGTCTTTACCGGCTGGACCTACGCTCCGCTTTCCGGCGCGACCTCCAAATGGACGAATCCGGGGAATTGGAATGCCCCGCTGGTCGCCTTCGACGCGCACCACGATCAATTGGCGAAGAACCTCTTCAACGGCATTGCGATCCCGGCCGGTCAAAGTGCGAAAGCCGACCTCGACCAGGCTCTGGACGCCATCTCTCATCATCCGAACGTGGCCCCGTTCATCAGCCGCAACCTGATCCAGCACTTTGTGACAGGCGAGCCATCGCCACAGTATGTACAGGACGTTGCGGCAACCTTCGTTTCCAGCAACGGCGACCTGAAGCAGGTGCTGCGGGCGATCCTGCTGAATCCGGAGGCTCGCGCCGGCGACGACTCCGCGACGCCCGCCGCCTTTGATGGGCAATTGCGCGAGCCGGCGCTGTTCATCACCGGGCTGGTTCGGGCGCTGGGCGCAACGGTAGCCGAGGTCAACGGGCTCCCGGGCTGGTCGAACACGTTGAGCCAGAACATCTTTTTCCCGCCGACCGTGTTCAACTACTACGCCCCTTCCTACGAGATTCCGAAGACGCCACTCAACGCGCCTGAGTTCCAGATCGATAGCGGCTCGCTGGCGATGGCGCGCGCCGACTTCGTAAATAGCCTGGTATATGGCAAAATCGCGGGCGTAACCGTGAATCTTGCCCCCTTTGCCTCACTCGCAGCCGCACCGGGCGCGCTGCTCGGCCATGTAAACCAATTGTTTCTGCACGGCTCGATGGACACCCGGATGCGCGATGCGCTGGCTACGGCAATGAGCGCGCAACCCAACGCGAAAAGCGCCGCGCAAACGGCGCTGTATCTCGTCGGCAGTTCGCAGCAGTATCAGGTGACGCGCTAGGACCAGGAGGACTTGACCATGCTTTCCAGACGACAACTTCTGCGCGCTCTTCCCGGTTTCGGGGCGTTAGGCTCCGCCGGATGCTTCGCCCGGCTGGGCCTGGTGAACGCCTATGCCGCACCGGTCGCCACCGGCTACAAGGCGCTGGTGTGCGTTTTCCTTTTCGGTGGCAACGACAGCAACAACGCCGTCATTCCGTATGACGCGGCCCGCTTCGACGAGTACACCGGCTTGCGCAAGAACCTTGCCCTGCCCATGAACGACGCTCTGACGGCGAACGTGTTCCAGGTATCGTCCACGGAACAATACGCGCTTCACCCTTCGCTCGCCGAACTGGCCGCGCTGATGAACCAGGAAAAGAGCCTCGCCATACTCGCGAACGTGGGCAGCCTGGTGCAACCCACGACCCGCGCACAGTACATAGCGCGTTCCGCGCCGACGCCGAACAACCTGTTTTCGCACCTGGATCAACAGACCGAGTGGCAGACTTCCAACGTCGCCGGGCAGGCTTCCACGGGCTGGGCCGGGCGGCTGGCGGACGCCGTGGAGCTTATGAACCAGCCCTCCACGTTTCCCACCGTGGTGTCGGTGGCGGGCAATGCCGTCTTCGGCGTGGGCGCTTCCACGCTGCCGGCGACGGTGATCCCGAACCGCGCTCTCGGGTTACGGGGTTTCGGCAACGACACGGCCTCCGAGGCCCGGTACGGCGCGCTCCAGGCACTCCTTCAGCTGGACTCGGGAGCCACGCTGGTCCAGGACGCCCAGCAGATGATGGAAAGCGGGATCGCCAATGCCGACGCTCTCGGCAAGGCGACGACGGGCGCTCCCGCTCTGACCGTCACTTTCCCCACCAGCAATCTGGGGCAGCAGCTGGCGGAAGTGGCCAGGATCATCCAAGTGCGCGGCAGCCTCGCCATGAACCGTCAGGTCTTCTTCGCGTCCCAAGGCGGCTACGACACCCACACCGCCCAACTCTCCACGCAGGACACGCTGTTCAAGGACCTGTCGCTCGCCATTAAAGCGTTCTACGACCAACTGAAGGATTGGGGTATCGCGGATCGGGTGGCGCTGTTTACGGAATCCGATTTCACGCGCACGCTGCTGCCAAACTCGAACGGCGGCACCGACCACGCCTGGGGCGGCCACCACTTCATCGTGAGCGGCGCGTTGAAGTCCGGCCAGGCGATCTACGGTACTTTCCCCGCGATCGCTGTCGGCGGCAACGATGATGCGGGCACGGAGGGACGCTGGATCCCGACCACTTCCATCGACCAGTACGGGGCCACTCTCGCCACCTGGTTCGGAGTGGATTCCTCGAAACTCGCCTCAATCTTCCCGAATCTCGCGAACTTCCCGCAGAAGTCGCTCGGCTTCTTCGGCTAGGCAGGTAGCCGCACGAGGCTGGGTGATCGCGCACCACCCCACTCGGCGGCACCCATTTCCGGAGTCCCGCATCTCTTAGGGTGTCCGCAGATGCAGTCGTAAGGAGGCCCAATGCCACTTCCATCGGACGAGCACATCATCCAACTGGCTAACGACTTAATCGAGCAATTGCAGGCCATGTTCGGCGTGCATCCCGGCTACCGTCCAGCTCATGCGAAAGGACTTCTGCTGACGGGCACTTTCAGCCCTTCGCCCGATGCCGCGGCGCTGACGCGAGCGCCGCATATCGCGCGCCAATCCACCCCCGTGACCGTGCGCTATTCAAATGGTACCGGGCTGCCCACGATTCCGGACAACTTCCCGAACGCGAATCCGCGCGGCATGGCGCTCCGCTTCCACCTCGCCGAGCGCGTTCACACCGACATCATCGGGCAGTCGGCGAACGTCTTCCCCGTGCACACCGGCCAGGAATTCCTGGAATTCCTGCGGGCCGCTGCGGCGACCGGTCCGGCGAAGCCGTCGCCGATTGAGGCATTCCTCGGCACGCACCCGGCGGCCCTGGCCTACGTGCAGACTCCCAAGCCCAGCCCGGCCAGCTTTGCCAAGGAAGCGTTCTTTGCCATGCACGCGTTCCGCTTCATCAACAGAGATGGGGTGGCCCGGTATGGCCGCTATCGAATTTCGCCGCACGCGGGCATCGAACATCTGGACGAGACGGCCGCTCAGGACAAGGATGCGGACTACCTGTTCGACGAACTCAGGAAGCGCGTAGCTGCAGGTTCGATCCGTTATGACATCCTGGTGCAAGTGGCCAGCGAGGGCGATATCGTGGACGACGTGACCGTGCACTGGCCCGACTCCCGGCCGCTGGTCCGCTTTGGCACGGTGGTGCTCAACGCTTTGGCTGCGGATAACGAGGCGCTGCAGCAGCACCTCATATTCGACCCGATTCCGCGCGTGGACGGCATCGAAGCGTCCGCCGATCCGCTGCTGGAATTGCGCGCCGCGATCTACTTGCTGAGCGGCCGCAAACGGCGCGAACCGGAAGACGCGAAGGCCAAGGTCTCCACCGCGAGTTGACCCGCCTCCTGCGACGCGCAGTGCACAATGGAGAGACGGGGGTCCGGTGCGCCGGCCGCCCCAAAACTCCCCATGCTGCTCTGCCCAGTCCGCGACTGCCACATGGCGCTTGGGCGCGAGCAGCGGCGACTATTCTGCCCGCGCGGACACTCGTTCGACGTCGCCCGCAGCGGGTACGTCAACCTGCTGCAACCGCAGGAGCGCCGTTCGAAGCAGCCCGGCGACACTCTGGCCGCCGTCGGTGCCCGGCGGCGCTTGCACGATCGCGGGGCGACCGCGCCGCTGCTGCACGCTATCGCGGAGCTCCTCGCGCCTGCGCCGGGCGACACCGTGCTCGATGCGGGCTGCGGCGACGGTTACTATCTCGGCACGCTGGCGGGTGAAACCGGTTTCGCCGCGCACGGTGTCGATATCTCGATTCCGGCCATCGACGCCGCCGCGCGGCGCTACCCGCAGTGCCGCTGGATCGTGGCCAACGCCGACCGCTTCGTACCGTACGCCGACCGTGCGTTCACCGTGGTAATGTCCATCACGGCCCGCATGAACCCCGGTGAATTCCGGCGAATTCTGCGGGACGACGGCCGGTTGCTGGTCGCTCTGCCCGCGCCGGAGGATTTCATTGAATTGCGGGGCGCGGGCCGCGACCGGGTGGACCGGACCGTCGAGACGTTTGCGCCCGGCTTCAGCCTCGCGGAACGGCGGCGCGTCACCACCACCGCCGAACTCGACGCCGACAGCGTGCACGACGTGCTGGTGTCGATTTACCGGCCGATGCAAGCGAAGCCGGCCGAAGCCATGCGGGTGACCTTCAGTCTGGACCTGCTGCTGTTTCGAGCCGGGCGGTGAGCAGGCGAGTCACGGCTCTCCCGAGCTCGCCGGCCGATTAGTTTCGGAGCAGGGTCTGGGGACCCCGCGCGGCGCTGGAGCGCCGCGCCACACGGGCTTATGCGCTTCGAGTCGCCGCCCCCCGGGCGGCCAGCAAGTCCGGCAGCAGGTGGTTGCCTGCGCCCGTGGATAACAGCGTCACGCGCGCATTGGTATTGAGCAGACGCTGCGTTTCCAGGATGTTGAACAGCGCGTCCGATACCGCGGGCTCCCTGGCGATCTCCCGCAGGGCTTGCCCCAGCAGGTTGGGCCGGATCGCGGCCGCCTTGCCGAACTCGATCGACGCTGTGCGCTCCGCCGAGCTGGTGATCACGTTCACCTGGTTGGCGCCCGCCTGCTTGATGGCGGAGGTCACCTGGCGCAGCCGGTTGACGACCTTGGCCTCGATCTGGCGGATCATTCCGTCGTCGCGGAAGTGCACCTTGCGAATGTACACCGAACCGAGCTGATAGCCCCACGCCTGCGACTGGCCGGAGACCTCCGCACGCACGGTCTGGCTCATGGTGTGGCGCGTCTCCAGCATGTCCGCGAGGGGCATGTTGCTGAGGCAGCGGACCGTCGCGTTGCTCACGTTCGCCCGCAGCGAGCCGCGCGGGTCGGTGTTCTTGAACAGATAGGCATAGGGATCGCTGATCCACATCTCGTACCAGATGCCGATGCCCATCGGGGCGCCCTCTTCGGAGTTCACCTGCTCACTCCGCCGGTACTCCTGGTCGAGCCTCAGGTCGAGCACGTAGCACGTCCCGAAGATGTTGACGATGAACGCCGCGGCTCCCAGTTTAGAGGGGAGGAAATGGAAGCCCGGCTCGTCGATGGTGGCCAGGACTTTGCCGAACAGCACGTACACACGGCAGGTGCGCTCTTCCACGGTGGTGTAGATGCCGAAGACGCGCGCGGCGATCAGCAGGGCGGGCAGGCCGAACATGAGCAGCAGAAAGGTGACCAGGGCGGAAAACATGAAGCCGCTGAGAGTCAGTAACGCATTCATCGCTGCACCTCCGTCTGGCTGGAAAGGTAAATGTCCTGGACCTTCTCGAAGAGCTTCAAGCGCACGTTCCGCAGGTAGGCCTGGAGCGCGCCGGCTCCGGCCGCGTGGAGCTGCGACAACTCAGCGGCGAGCAGTTTGATCGGCTCCACCTCGGCCTGCGCCTTAAGCGATTCGATCTCGACCGCGCGCTTCGACTGTTCGATCTTCTGGTCGGCGGAGGCCTGCGCCAGGCTGATGTCGCTCGAGACCTGGTTGTGCGCCGTGTTGATGGCCGCCAGCGCCGATTCCACGTCGGGCGGCGGGTCGATGCCGGTGATCAGCGAGGCTTCCAGCAGGACGCCGTAGCGGGCCAGCGTCGAGCGGCATTCCAGGTCCATGTACTCGTTCAAGTCGCGCAGGTTCTTGCGCAGGTCGTTGATGGAAACGCCGATCATCTCGCTGACGGGCGCCGAGCCGAGATCGGCGGGCACTGCCGCCACGGCACCGGACGGTTGGGTGCGCTTGGCTTCAAAATTGGCAATCTTCTGCCGCAACACCGAAACGAAGTAGGCGGTCACGTGCACGAACGGGCGTTTGATGCCGAAGAGAAAGGCGTACAGGTTGGACTCGCTGACGCGGTAGCGGATCTGTCCGGTCATCCCGGTGTTCAGCTGGTCCTTGGTGACGGCGTCGAGCTTGGTGCCGCCACTGTTGGCGGACGAATCCTCCAGATCTTTGGCCATGTTGACGGTCATCGTGGCGATGGAGATTTTGCGGATGTCCTGCCACGGCATCTTCAGGTAAGGGCCGCCCGGTTGGATCACCCGCACCTGCGGATAGGAATAGCGGGCGCGCTCCTCAGGCTTCAGGAACTCGGCGCTGGGATCGTCGAGCGTGGTCTTGTTGCCGGGCAGGCGCTCGGCCCGCCCGAAGGTTGTTTTTACCGCGCGCTCGTTCTGGTCTACCGTGTAGATCCCCAGGACGATGACGCGCAGAACGAACCAGACTAGAAAACCTACGACAACACCGAAGAAGATGGTCATAGCTGAGAGGGCTCCTCTTCCCTTTTCCGCTCTTCGACTCGCGCTGCCCGCGCAGTCCCAGATTATCAAGACCGGCGGCCGGCCATTTCGCCCGCCCTCGCCCGCATCGGCGTGTGGGACAATCTGGCTCTGAGGAAAGACCCAATGACCGAGAGTTTCGCCGACGATCTCAAACGCAGGTACATGGCTTGCCGCGTGCGCGGTAGAGCGAATTACTGCGCGGCTTACTTCGTTCTCGTGCTGGCTGTCGCCAGCAGCGGGCTGGCAGCGCTGTCGGTTGCCGCCGAGATCTGGCCGAAGGCTGTGAACGCGGTTCTGGCGGCTCTGCCCGGCGCGATTTACCTGGTCAACCGGCAGTTCCGGTTTGAGGAGCGCTCCCGGTGGTGGTTCGAGAAGTTTTACGTCATCGAGGGGCTCTATCGCGGGATCGTGCGCGAAGGACGCAGCGAGTCGGAAATCAGCAGGGAACTGACGCATCAATCGAAGCTGCTGACCGCACGCTGGCCTGGATTCGGGGAAGCGCCGAGCCAATAAGCCCGACTGCCGGACAGCGCGGGCCCTAGGGACGGGTCTCCCGCGGCGCCTCAATCCGCGGTAGAATCGTCCAGCCATGGCAGATAACAACCGCAGACGATTCATCAAGGGCGCGGCGGCCGTCGCCGCCATTCCCGTGGCCGCAGCCGCAAAACCCGCGGAGGCCGCCAAACCCGCAAAGAAGGTCCATTACCAAGGTCCGAAACCGGAGAAGACTCCGTTGTTCTCGGGCGCGGTCTCGTACGGCAACCTGCTCTTCATCGCCGGCAAGGGCGCGCATTTCGCGGGCGACATCAAGAGCCACACAAAGCACGTTCTGGATGAGGTGGAGAAGGAACTCGTCAATGCCGGATCATCCATGGAGAAAGTCCTGAAGGTGAACGTCTACCTGAACGACCTGAAGGACTACGCTGGCATGAACGAAGTCTTCCTGGGCCGCTTCGGCGCGGAGCCGCCGGTGCGCACGACCATCGCTCCGGCGGGCGGCGTACCCGGCAACTCGCTGGTCGAGATCGACTGTATCGCTTTTATCTGACGGGCGTTCCGCTCAGCCGATCACCAGTCCGAGCAGGCGTGCCAGATCCATGGCCTGCGGTGGCGTCACCAGTGCGCCCCGCAGGTCTTCCGCGCGCACTACCAGGCCGTCGATTTCCGCGCCCCGGAGGTTTGTGGTGTTCAGCCTCGCGCCGCTCAAGTCCGCGCGGCGCAAAGAGGCGTCGTTGAAAGTAGTGCCTTCGAGGTTCACGCCGCGCAGGTCAGCCTCGTCCAGACGCGTGCCTTTGAACTCGCAGGACTTCACCACACCATTGAATTGCGCGTAGCGCGCGTCGCAGTTCTCCACCAGCACGTCCTGCCAGCGGCAAGCGATCAGCTTCATGCCGAGCAGCCGGCAGTCGATGAACTCGACGCGACGTGCCTCGAATCCGCTCAGGACGGCATTCGACAGATCGCATTTCACCAGCCGTACGTCCCGCACCAGAGCCGACTGAACCTTGGACTGGGCCAGGGTCACCCGCTCCAGGACGCAGCCAACCAGCGACAGCGCGGCGATTTCAGTTCCGGAGGCATCGGCGGATTCAACGCGGGCGTCTTCGAGGGGCAACGCCGTCAGGAAGTCGTTTGCGTCGATACGGGTCAGATATTCCAGGTCGAGCGGAAGATCCGCAGGGATGCGGCCGGCCGACTTCTTACCCTCGTGCTTGCCTTCATGCGCCATGCTCTGCAGGATACAACTCGCGGGTCTCAGCGCTAAGCCACTCGCAGGGGACGCACGTCACGCTCGATGTCGGCCAGGTCCACACGCGCCAGTTCCAAGGCGTGATCGGTCTGCAGATTCATCCAATACTCGGCCGTCGTTCCCAGGTAGCGGGCCAGGCGCAGGGCCATATCGGGCGTAACCGCACGGCATTCGTTGACGATTTCGGCCACCCGCGTAACGGGCACCCGCAAGTCACGGGCGATGCGATTGATGTTGAGCCCAAACTCCACCATGTAGCGTTCGCGCAGGACCGCCCCAGGATGAACCGCTTTTTTCGCCGTCTGTTTGAGCATGAATCGGCCCCTCTTAACTCAATGGTCGCCGATTCCGTCAAATCGCGCTTGAGAACCCTGCAGGGCTCCGCGCCCGGTTACTCGTCCCGCAGCACCTCAAGGGGCTTCTGCGAGAGGATTCTGAGGCTCGCGATCCAGCCCGCCGCGACCGCCAGCAAAGCCGTCATGGCGGTGGTGAGGAGCAGCGGGGCCCACTCCACGTGGAACTCGGCGTCGAGTAGCCTTGTCATCAGGACGCGGGTGAATGCCGTTGCCAGCGCGCTGCCCATCGCGCCCGCGACGAGCCCCAGTATGAGAAACTCCACGGAGAAGATGCCGGCCAGGGTAAATCGCTTCGCTCCCAGTGTCTTCAGCACGGCCGTCTCCCGAATGCGCCGGAAGCGCGTGCCGGCCACCGTCGAGGCCAGGATCACGGCCCCGGCTAGAATTGCGAAGCCCGCGATGAAGCGCACGACCAACGACACCTGATCCACCACCTGCTGCACCAACAGCATGACGTCGGCCGTGTTGATCACCGTGACAGTCGGGTAAGCCTGGTACACCTGGCGTTGGAACTGGCCGATCTGCTTGCCGCTCAGACGGATCAGACCGAGATACTGCACCGGCAGTCCTGCGAGTGCTACCTGATTGAAAAGCACGTCCATCTGCGGACCCGTGCGCACCGCGCGCTGGCGGAAGACGGCCGACAGCGGCGTTTCGAACTCGCGTCCGATCGCGCTCCACTTGAGCTTCATTCCCGGCTTCAACTTCAGAGTGGCGGCCATGTCTTCCGCCACCGCGACTTGCGGCTCCGCGGCGCCCGGCTTCCACCACCCGCCCTGCCGTGCCAGCAGGTCCTCCGGCGGCTTCTCCGCCCACGTCACCTGCCGCGTGGACTGGTAGCGGCGCTCAAAGCCCTTCAAGTCGAGGTCCTTCACCGGGCGCCCGTTGATGGTCTCCAAACGCACAGCGACCAGCGGCTCAACCACTGGTTTGGTTTTCAACCCGTGCAAGCCTTCGAGCAGCTTTTGCACGCCATCGCGCTCGCGATCCGTGATGTTGATTAGAATGACGTTCGGCGCACCGGGCGGCGCCGCGCTGGCCACCTCCTGCAATAGTGATTTCTGAAGCAGGTAAACGCTCAGGGTGAACGTCACGCCAATGCCGAGCGCTACCAGCACGGAAGGCGCGTGGTTGCCAGGCCGATACAGGTTCGCCATGCCCTGCCGCCACTCCACGCTCCAGCGCACCGGCGTCTTCTGCACCAGCCAGCGCAAGCCTCGCAGCAGAGCCCAGGCCACGGCGGCCAGCAGCAGCAGGCTCACCGCAATGCCGCCCACGAAATACGCGCCCATCTTCAACGACTCGGCCAACCAGCCTGCGATCAGCCCGACGCATCCCAGAATCACCAACCCCGCTGCGAGTGCCGGCAATGACCGTTGGATGCGGACCCGCAGCGGAGCGCGCACCTCCGCCATCTCGCGCCGGAAGATCGCGGCCGGTTTGATCTGGCGAATCGAGAGCAGCGGCGGAATCGTGAACAACAGCGACACGAGCAAACCCACGCCGACGCCCTGAACCGCAAACGCCGGGCTCCACGACAAGGCGTGATCGAACAGGAAGAACTTGGCGAGCAGCCGCGGCATCGCGCGCTGCACCGCGAAGCCTACTCCCATGCCCGCAACGCCGCCGGTCAGCCCGAGCAATGCGGCCTGCAGCGAGTAGATGGTCACGATCTGCGAGCTGCGCGCACCCAGGCACTTCATGATGGCGATGGAGTCTAGCCGCTGCTGCATGTGCGCGTGGATCGCCGTCGCGACGCCCAAAGCGCCGACCACCAGCGCGATCAGGCTTACCAGGCTCAGGAACGTTGTCGAGCGCTCCAAAGCGCGCCGGATGATGGGATGCGACTCGCGGTAATCGGCGACCATCGCTTCCGGGAATACGCGCTTCAACTCGCTTCGCATCGTGTCCAGGTCGATGACCCGTGGAGTGCCAGCGGGCGGGAGCTTGAAGAGGATACGGTGCGACGCCCGGCTGCCGAAAGTCATCAGCCCGGTGCGCTCCAACCCTTCGCGGCTGATCAACAGGCGCGGGCCCAGGTTCAAGCTGCCCGTCATGCGATCGGGCTCGCTCGCCACCGTGCCAACGATTCGAAACTCGGCCACGCCCAACTTCACCATGGAGCCTGTCTGCACGTTGAGCCGGATCGGGAGATCGTCCGAGACGGCCACGCTCCGGGCGTCCAACGCGTCTTTCAACCTGCGATCGGGATCGAGCGTGACGCGGCCGTAGAAGGGGTAGGCGGCCGGGTCCACCGCCTTCACCGAGACCAGCGTGGGGACGCCGTCCGGCTGTCCGCTGCCCAGCATGGAAACCGTCTCGGAGATGCGCGTGACCTGCGCGCCGCGCCTGACGTAGCCGTCGATGCACTTTTGCTGATCGGGCGATAGATCGGTGAACTGGCGTATGCTCACGTCGGCCGCCATCAGCGTGCGCGCCTGACGCCGCAGCTCTTCTTGGAACGCATCCGCAAAACCACGCACACCGGTCAGCGCGCCCACGCCCGTGGCTACGCCGAGCACCGCAAAAAGGAATTTCGGCGCAGAGGCGCGCGCTTCTCGCCGTGCCACGCGCCAGGCAAGTTTCCAGCTCGCGACGAATCTCATACTGCCTGCTTCTGGTCGCTCTCGATCAGCCCGTCGCGCATGGTCAGGATACGCGTGGCGCAGCGCGCCAGGTCGTGGTCGTGGGTCACCAGCACCAGCGTTGCGCCCTCCTGCCTGTTCAAACTCAGGAGCAGTTCCAGCACCTGCTGACCGTTCTTCGAATCCAGGTTGCCGGTCGGTTCGTCCGCCAGCAGCAGCGGGGGACGGCGCATGAAGGCACGTGCCAGAGCGACCCGCTGCTGCTCGCCGCCAGAGAGTTGCACGGGGTAATGGTCGCGGCGGTCGCTTAGCCCGACGGTGTCCAGCAGACTGCGCGCCCGCTCGTACGCGTCACCTCCGAGTTCGCCCGCCAGTTCCGCGGGCAAAAGCACATTCTCCTCCGCCGTGAGCGTCGGGATCAGTTGGTAACTTTGAAAAACGAACCCGATCTTGCGTCCGCGAACCTCGGAGAGACGGTCTTCGCCGAGACCTGAGATCTCCTCTCCATCCAGTTGAATGCTGCCCGCGCTGGGGCTGTCGAGCCCCGCCAGCAAGCCCAGCAGCGTGCTCTTGCCACTACCCGAAGCACCCATAATCGCCACGTATTCCCCGCGCTGGACCGCTAGATCGATGCCTCGCAGGATGTCAACACGGTGCGTGCCGGTGTCGATCCACTTTGTCACACCCTTCAATTCGAGGATTGGACGATCGTGCGTGTCATTTCCGTTCATACCCGGGAGGCCCTCGCCTCTTATGATGGCAGTGGAGGCCCATGCGACGTTTCATCGCGCCAACTTTGTTTGTAATGTTTTGTTGCGTTCTCTGGCCCGCACGGCTTCAGGCAGCCGATGCGCGGCCTGTGATCGTCGCCTTTGGGGACAGCTTGACAGCTGGATACGGTCTCGCCAACGGGGAGAGCTTTCCCGACGCCCTGCAGAAACTGCTCGACCGGCGCGGGCTGCATTATCGGGTTGTGAACCAGGGGATCAGCGGGGACACCACCAGCGGCGGCGCGGCCCGCGTGAGACAGGTAATCGAGTTGAAGCCCGCAGTCGTAATCCTGGAATTGGGCGCCAACGACGGCTTGCGCGGGTTGCCGTTGACCGCGACGCGCGCGAATCTCGCCGGCATGATCGATCAGTTCCGCAAAAACGGGGCACAGGTCCTGCTGGCGGGAATCACGCTCCCGCGCAACTACGGGCCGGACTATATTCAGGGCTTCGACAAGATCTATCGCGATCTGGCGCGCGAGAAGCGTCTGGCTCTGATTCCCTTCCTTCTGGAGGGCGTGGCGACGAATCCATCACTGATGCAGGAAGACTCGCTGCACCCCACTGCCGAGGGCGCGCGGCGGGTGGCTGCGACGGTCCTGCGCTATCTGCTGCCGTTACTGAAATAGCTCGAACTTGGGAAGCCGCACGGCGCTGGAACGCCGCTCCAGCCAGGGCGACTAATTGGCGCGCGGATGCGCGGCGTCGTAAACCCTCATCAGGTCGAGCAGCGTGAGTTGGGTGTACTTCTGCGTGGTCGAAAGGCTGGCGTGGCCCAACAATTCCTGAATCGCACGCAGGTCCGCTCCAGCGCGCAGCAGGTGCGTCGCATAGGCGTGGCGCAGGCTGTGCGGGTGCATTGCGGAGTCGCCCAGCAGAGCCACAGAGTACATCTTCACGATCAGGCTTGCGCCGCGGTCCGTCAGCCGTTTGCCGCGGTGATTCAGGAAGATCGCCGGTTCTTCCGGCAGCTCGCCGCGTGCCTCAATCCAGGACTTCAAAACCGACAGCGCCTGCTCGGGGATGGGTACCTGCCGTTCCTTTTTGCGTTTCCCCCGGACTCGCACCCAGCCTGCGCTGAAATCCACGTCGCCAACGTTCATTCCTACAAGCTCGCTGATGCGCACTCCGCAGCCGTACAGCATCTCAAGCAGCGCCCGGTCGCGCTCCGGGTAAGGCCGCGGAAACTGCCCCGATTCCGCGCCGTCCAGCAGAGCCATGGCCTGGTCTTCGCTGGGCACATCGGGCAGTTTCTTGGGGATCTTCGGTGTCTGGACCAGCGTCGCCGGGTTCACCGCGATCAGGGCTTCACGCACGCAGTATTCGAAGAAGCCGCGCAAGGCCGAGAGCTTGCGCCGGATGGTCACGCGCGCCAGATCCGCCGCATACAGCGACGCCATCCACTCGCGTATCAGCAGCAGGTCGATGGCGGCCGGACCCGGCGGTTCTCCCGCTCGCGCCAGGTAGTCGTGAAACTGCTCCAGGTCGGAGGCATAGTTGCGCACCGTGTGCACGCTCGCACTCTCGCGCCGCAGGGTGTCGAGGTAGGCGCGGATCAGCCTCGCGAGTTCCGTCTCAGACTGCAGCGGCATGGGCGCCCAGGTACTCGTCCATCGCGGCTACGGCGCGGCGGCACACCTCGACGTGGCGCGCCTTCCGGTCGTGCCGGAGTTTTCGTTTCAACTCAGGTTCGAGTTGGGGCAAAAGGTCGAAGGCGATGTTGGCCGGCTGATAGCGCTTAGGGTCGGCGTGCGTCAGGTAGTGAATCAGGGAGCCGCAGGCGGTCTCGCGCGGCAGGTCTGCCAACCTCTCGCCACGCGCATAAGCCGCCGCGAAGCGCCCGGCGAGCAGGCCGGTCGCAATCGACTCCACGTAGCCCTCCACCCCGGAGATCTGGCCCGCGAAGAAGACCCGCTCGTCGGCCTTCAGCTGCAGTTCCGCCGTCAACAGTTCAGGCGCGTTGATGTAGGTGTTGCGGTGCATCTGGCCGAAGCGCAGGAACTCGGCGTTCTCAAGCCCGGGGATCAGGCGCAGCACGCGCTGCTGCTCGCCAAACTTCATGTGGTTTTGAAAGCCGACCAGGTTGTAGCTATCGGCCCGCTGGGTCTCCTGCCTGAGTTGCACGATGGCGTACGCCCAGCGTCCGGTGCGCGGGTCGTCGAGACCCACCGGCTTCATCGGACCAAAGCGCAGCGTGTCGCGCCCGCGCCGGGCGATCTCCTCCACCGGCAGACAGGCCTCGAAGAACGGGACTTTGCCCGCGCGGATCGCCATGTCGTCCTCGATATGAGCGTCCGCGCTCTCCGCCGCGAGCAGGGCGTCGAGGAAGGTTTCGTACTCTGGCTTCGTCATGGGGCAATTGAGGTAGTCCTCGCCGCCGTCAAGCGACTTGCCGTAACGCGATGCCGCGAAGACCTTCGAATGATCGATCGTGGACGCATCGACAATCGGACTGATCGAGTCGTAGAAATAAAGCCGCTCGCTGCCCGTGCGGCGCGCGATGTCAGCGGCCAAAGTGCCGGAGGTCAGGGGACCCGTAGCCACCACTACGATCCCGTTCGCGGGGACTTCGCGCACTTCCTCGCGCCGGATCTCGACTAGCGGCTCAGCTTCGAGCGCCGCCGTGATTGCTTTCGAGAATAGCTCGCGATCGACCGTTAAGGCGTGGCCACCCGGCACGCGCGTCTGCTCCGCCGCACGCAGAGCCAGCGAGCCCATGCGCCGCAACTCCACTTTCAGCAGCCAGGAGGCCGTGTTCGGACTGTCGCTTTTCAGTGAATTGGAGCAAACCAATTCGGCGCAATCGCCCGTCTTGTGCGCCTTGGTCTGCCGGTTCGGGCGCATCTCGTGGAGGACGCACGCCAGGCCCGAGCGCGCGATCTGCCACGCTGCTTCGCTGCCCGCCAGGCCCGCGCCGAGAATGTGGATTTCTTTGTCGTTATGCAATCCATTACCATTGTAAGTTCCCCATGCGAAAACCTAAGAAAAGTGTTACTATTACCGTCTTTTTGACCTGTTTTTGCGGGTTTTTTGCATCTTCCGCCGAAGGACCCGAGCCGCTGCGCTACACTCTCCGGTTCCCCCGGCCTCAAACGCACTACGTGGAAGTCACCGCTCAGATCCCCGCCGGCAAGCCGCAAATCGAGCTTTACATGGCGGTGTGGACGCCCGGTTCCTACATGGTGCGGGAATACTCGCGCAACGTCGAAGCCTTCACGGCCGCCGACGAAACCGGACGCCCTCTGGCCGTGACGAAGACCCGCAAGAATCGCTGGCTGGTCGCAGCGGGCAGCGCCAAGGCGCTCACCGTCGGCTACAAAGTCTACGCCAACGAGCCGAGCGTCCAGGGCAACTACGTGGATGCGGGCTTCGCCATGCTGAACGGAGCGGCGAACTTCGTCAGCGTTGTTGGCGACGGCAAACGACCCTACGAAGTGAAACTCGAATTGGCCGCCGGATGGCAGGAGAGTATCAGCGGACTGAAGCGAACCGGCCAACACACCTACGCCGCGCCGGATTTCGACCAGTTGCTCGACTCCCCGATTTACGCCGGCAATGCACCGATCCACGAGTTTGAAGTAGACGGGAAGAAACACTACCTGGTGAACGAAGGTGAAGGTCCGATGTGGGATGGTCCCGCCTCGGCGAAGGACGTCCAGAAAATCGTCGCCGAATACAGCCGCATGTGGGGCGGGCTGCCTTACGACCAGTACGTGTTCTTCAACATGCTGATCGAACACGGCGGCGGCCTGGAGCACAAGAACTCGACCTGGATGGGCGGCAGCAAATGGGCCTACGGGAATACCGTTGTCCCGCCCCCGGCTGACGATGCCGCGCCACGCGCTCCGTCGCGACCGAACCGCCTGGGCTGGCTCGGCCTGGTGAGTCACGAGTACTTCCACCTGTGGAACGTGAAGCGGTTGCGCCCGGTCGAACTGGGGCCGTTCGATTACGAAAACGAGAACTACACCCGCAGCTTGTGGCTAGCCGAGGGGGTCACGTCCTACTACGGCGAACTCGCACTGGGCCGCACGAAGCAGGCGACGCGGGACCAATTGCTGCAGTCCTTCGGTGGTGCGATCGCTGCGCTGCAGAACACGCCCGGGAGGCTGGTGACGCCGCTCGAACAGAACTCCTTCGACGCCTGGATCAAGCTCTACCACTCGGACGAAAACACGCCGAACACGGCCATCAGCTACTACACCAAAGGTGAGGTGGTCGGCCTGCTACTCGACGCCAAGATCCGGAAGTTGACGCACGGCGCCAAGTCGCTAGACGACGCGATGACGCTGGCCTACCAACGCTACAGCGGCGAGCAGGGCTACACGCCGGAACAGTTTCGCGCGACGGTCAGTGAAGTCGCCGGCTCGGACTTGAGCGAGTGGTTCGGTGCCGCGCTGGAATCTACCAGGGAACTCGACTACTCCGAGTTACTCGATTGGTTGGGCCTGCGTTTCAAGAAGCCTGTCGAGCGGCCGGGCGCTCCGCCGCGCATCAAGACGGGACTGCGCACGCGGGTAGACGCGGGACGCCTCTTAATCGAAGGCGTGGTCCGGGACACTCCCGGCGAGGCTGCCGGGCTGAACGCCGGCGACGAGATCCTGGCCATCAACAGCTACCGGCTGCGGGCAGAACAGTGGCCTGCCCGGCTCGACTCCTACAAGCCGGGCGAGACGGTGAAACTGCTGATCGCGCATCGCGACCTGCTGCAGGAAGTGCCCTTCGTCGTTACCGCGGATAACCCGGCGTCGTGGCAACTCGAAGTGCGCCCGGATGCCACGCACGCGCAACAGTCGCACCTGAAAGCGTGGCTGCGCGAATAGCGCTTCCAGGTCCACCGTTCAAGCGGCTTGGCTCGAGCAGGAATGCAATTCCTACGCGAGGCTCTTATGGGCACCGTCGCAGAAGGGTGGATTCTTCGTATGCTTGCACTGGCACAGCCAGACGTCCTTGGATTCCTCGGCCTTCCACGCTAAAGGCACGAATTCCGAGCCCCTGTGGGCACCGTCACAGAACGGTTGTCCAGCGGATAGCCCGCAACGGCACCAATGGTAGGTTTTGCCAGCCTCAACGCTCACGCAGACCGGATTCTTCGCGGCAACGGTCGGTTCCGACATAAAACAACTCTCCTTAACCCTCGGCCTCGCCCGGAGTTGCCTCCCTGGCGCGCATCATCTACACCGGGCCGTCTCGCCGGCTCGATTCGTCTAATAGCCAGTGAACCCTTCGGTGGTCACCTGACTCTCGCTGCATTGCAGTTCGTTGCGCAGTACCTCCGTCAACGCCGAGACCATCTGAGGCGGCCCGCACAGGTAGAATTGGCGTTCGCGGTAGTCGGGCACTTCCTCCCTAATCAATGCGGCGTCGAGGTGCCCTCGCCTTCCAGTCCAGTGCTCGTCCGCCCGGCTCAGGCAATACACTACCTTAAGGTGTGTATTCATCTGCGACAACGCGTCAAACTCGGATTTAAAAGCGACTTCTTCCAAACTCCGATTCCCGTAGAGCAAACAGATGTCCGTATTCAATTTCTTGTCGACGGCGTACCTGCAAATGCTGCGCAGCGGCGTGATGCCGATTCCGCCGGACAGCAACGCGATCTTCGGGAACTCGCCCTCAAAAGTGAATTTCCCCATCGGATAGGCAATCGAAACCCGCTGGCCGGGCTCAATCCAATTCAACAACCGGGAAAACCGGCTCTGGGTAATCCGCTTGGTCACCTCCAGATAGCCCGCCTCGCTGGGGGAACTCGAGATGGTCAGACACCGCGTCAGGCCGGCTTCCGGATTCAGGCTGAGCGAGAGGTACTGGCCGGGTTTGAACCCGACCTGATGGGCCGTCGTCAACCGGAAGCTTTTTATACTCGGCGTGCGAGCGATGACCTGCTGGACGACGGCTTCGACCTGCGCCGGCTGATCCGATTCGCTCGAACCCGACCCCGCGAGGGGCGAGAAATTGCTCTTGGCGGCGCCGCATAGCGGGCAGCAGAAGTCGGGAGGAAGGTCGTCAAACGGTGTGCCAGGCGGAATGCCCTGGTCTGGCAATCCCTTCTCCGGGTCGTACACGAACCCGCACACGGCGCATTCAAACTTCTTCATTGCGCCCATTCCTCCACTCGTACCTACCGAACAAGTCAAGATTCCGGACTGCAGCCAAGGAACTCACGCGAGCCACAGCGGGCAGCGGGAGTCAGTCAACCTGGACGAATCTCGCACCGGCGGTATTACAGATCGGGCAGGCTCCCGGCGCGGCGCCAAATTCGATGTGGCCGCAGACCGGGCACAGGTAGAAATGCCCTTCCTGCAAGTCTTTGCCTTGTTCAATCGCTTCCAACGCGCATTTGTACAAGGCCGCATGGACGGCTTCCGCCTTGACAGCGTAGCCGAACATGAGCTTTGCGCGATGCCCTTCCGCCTGGGCCTCCGCCAGCATAGGCGGGTACATCGTGGTGTACTCGAAGGTCTCACCGTCGATCGCAGCTTGGAGGTTCGCGCGTGTCGAGGCGATTCCGTCGTTTGCCCTCAAGTGCCCTTCGGCGTGGATGCGCTCCGCCTCCGCGGTGGTTCGAAACAGGCGAGCGACGTTGGGGAAGCCTTCCTGGTCTGCTTTCTTCGCGAAGGCGCGATACTTCTGGTTCGCCTGGCTCTCCCCTGCGAATGCTTCATTCAGGTTATTGACTGTGCTCATCGTGACACTCCTGGTCTATGGCGGTGCGTCAGCCGCCGGATTCTGCTGTTCGCAGACGTCAGGCGGACTCCGCAATTTAACACTATCCGGCCTGATGGTATTCTACATCGCATCCCGTGCGGCTGATGCGGCTCGAACAAACTGGTCTGCCTGGGTTACCAACCTGCCCCACATGGCGGAGAGCCTGAGTGCAGATTGCAAAACTCAGCCGGTCTGCGAGGGAACTCCCAAACGTGACGGCCTGAAGGCTTGACGGCAGCTTGCGATAAGGGCGGCATGGACCGGGAGACGTGGAGCGGAGCAGTCTGCTTCAGTGCGCTTCCAATCCAGATAAGACCGCCCGAAGCAGGATTCGTGCCTGCTCCAGCGCGGCAGGGAGCGCCGCATCCACTTCGGGAGTCAGCCCGATGCCGGTTTTGACTTCGCGCGGCTCCACGCCAACCACGATTACCTGTTCCGGCAGTTGTCCGAGCAGGCTGGCGAGCAGGAGCAACTCGACGGCATTGCCTTCGTGCGCGGTGGTCGAGCGTCGCGCTTGCGAGAGGGGAAGTTCGTTTCCCTGCAGTACATGCACCGTGCCTGGAGCCGCCCCAAGCCCCACGGCGTCGAGCAGCAACAGGGTGCGCCGATCTTCCAGCAGCGGGAGCAGCGCGATGCCTTGCGTTCCGCCATCGGCGAACTCCACGCCGGTCCAGCCGCTTTCGGCGGCCAGGGTTGCGACCATGCGCAACCCGACACCATCGTCGGTCAATAGGAGATTGCCCAGTCCGAGCGCCAGAACGGACGCGCGGACCGGGCTTTGGTTGGCTGCGGAGGCGCTAGCTGAGCCATCGGTCATGGTCGAGATCGCCTTCCTCATAGAACTTGTAGCCCGAAATGATCGAGCCGATCAGCCCATTCTTGAACTGATGCGAGTCGAACATCACGATATACAAGTGCAGGATAGCGAAGACCACGAAGCCCCAGGCGCAGGTGTGATGCCACATATGGACACGCCACGAGCCGCCCAGCAGCGGGATGATCCAGCCAACGGCGGTATCCCAGAATCCGCCGGGATTGCTCTCCGAATAGAGCGCCAATCCGGTGAAGATCTGAATCCATCCGAGGCCCACTACGAAGACCGTATAGGCCAGCCCGGCAAGCGCGTTGTGTCCCAGGTGAACGTGACCGCGCTCCAGTTTGAGGTACTGCCAGGCCTGCGCCCGCAGGTCGTTCCACCAGGCCGCTTTCCAGACGAAGGGGAAGCCCGAACGGGAGTAGTTGTTGCCGGCGTAGAACCAGTAGACGCGGATCAGGAAGCCGAACAACAGGGCGTAACCAGCCACGAAATGGATCTCGCGAATGCGCCCCATCACAAAGTGGTTGAAGGGTTCGCCATTGGGCGCGAGCACCGGATTTGAAATGTAGAGTCCGCTGAGAAAGAGCGTCAGCACGCTGGCGGCGTTGATCCAATGCGCCAGGCGCACCGGCCATTGCCAGACGTACTTCCGGCCGAACGTGGGCTCGCCGGAGTGGATGCCTAAAGGGCGATAGGAGGTCGCTGCCATGGCATCCTCCTTAGCTCACCACAACCTCGGAGAGTTGCTCGCCGTCCGGCCCGAAGACGTGCGACGCGCAGGCGAGGCACGGATCGAAGGAGTGGATGGTGCGCAACAACTCGATGGGCCGTTTCGCGTCGGCCATGGGCGTGCCGATCAGAGCCGATTCGTAGGCGCCGTGTTGGCCTTGGGCATCTCGCGGTGAGGCGTTCCAGGTGCTCGGTACCACGATCTGATAGTTGGCGATCTTGGCGTCCTTGATGTGGACCCAGTGCCCTAGCGCGCCGCGCGGGGCCTCGGTGAAGCCGTAGCCCTTGCTCTCGACGGGCCAGGTGGAGGGTTCCCAGTGGCGGGTGTCGGCGACCGATGAGTCGCCGTTCTTCAGGTTGGCGACCAGGTGCTCGTACTCTTCGAGCAGCCAGTGCACACAGAGGCGGGTTTCGAGACCGCGCGCCGCAGTGCGGCCAAGCGTGGAGAAGAGGGCCTCCGGACCCACCTTGAGTTTGCCGAGTGCTTCGGTGACGACTTCCTTGAAATCCGCCCGGCCGCTGGCGAAGCCGACCAGCATGCGCGAGAGCGGGCCGACCTCGACGGCATGGCCCTTCCAGCGCGGCGACTTGAGCCACGAGTAGGCGCCCTTCTCGTCCAGTTGCTTGTAGGGCGGCTTGGGCCCGGTGTAGTGCGGTTCGGTGACGCCATCCCAGGGATGGAGCGCGGTCTGGTTGTTGGGGTATTGATACCAGGAGTGTGCGATGCTCTCCTGAATCTGGCCGGGATCGGCCGGGTCGAGCGGCAGCACTTCGGCGAGATTCTTGTTGAGAATCACGCCGCGCGGGAAGCGGAACTTGGACACGTCGGCGATGCCGTTCTGCGGCAGGTCGCCATAGACCATGTAGTTGCCGAGGCCGCCGCCGATCTTGGTCCACTCGGGATAGAACGACGCGACGGCGAGCAGGTCGGGGATGTAGAGGTGCTCGACGACATCGATTGCCTCGACGATCTTGTCGCGCACCAGGTTGAGCCGCTCCATGTTGATGGCGTTGTCGCCCTGCAGGTTGAAGGCGCAGGCCATGCCGCCGACCAGGTAGTTCGGGTGCGGGTTCTTGCCGCCGAACACGGTGTGGATCTTGACCAGTTCCTTCTGCCACTTCAGGGCTTCGAGGTAGTGCGCCACCGCCATCAGGTTCGCTTCGGGCGGCAGTTTGTAGGCGGGATGGCCCCAGTATGCGTTCTGGAAGATGCCGAGCTGGCCGGACTCGACGAATTTCTTAAGCGTCGCGGCGACGTCGGAGAAGTAACCCGGCGTCGAGGTGGGCCAGGAGGGCGAAACGGACTGGGCCAGCGCGGCGGTCTTGGCCGGATCGGCCTTGAGCGCCGAGACAACATCGACCCAATCGAGCGCGTGCAGATGGTAGAAGTGGACCACATGGTCCTGCACCATCTGTGTCAGGAACATGATGTTGCGGATGATGTCGGCGTTGCGCGGCACCTGGATGCCGAGCGAGTTCTCGACCGAGCGAACGCTGGCCAGGGCGTGCACGGTGGTGCAAACGCCGCAGATGCGCTCGCAGAACGCCCAGGCATCGCGCGGATCGCGCCCCTGCAGAATGACCTCGAGGCCGCGCCACATGGTGCCCGAACTCATCGCGTCCTGGATGCGGTTGTTGTCGTCGAGCATTGCCTCCACGCGGAGGTGGCCCTCAATGCGCGTAATCGGATCGACCACGATTCGTTTCGACATGGCTCAGCTCCTCAATCCTTCTTTTCGCTGGCTTCGGGCGCGGGCGCCTCGGGCGTGCGCGTGCCGGTCAGCGGGACCCCGGCCCGCTGGACCAGGTGCGACACGAGATGCGCTCCGACGCCGACGCCGGTCAGGACGGTCAAGGTCTTGCCAACCGTGTCGGGCGTGGACTGGATGCCCGGCACCGGGACGCTGGAGAGGCGCTCATAAAATGGGCCGTTGTCCCAGAAGCCTGCCTCGCTGCAGCCGATGCAGCCGTGGCCCGAGCCGATCGGGTAGGAGACGCCGTTGTTCCACTTAATGGTCGAGCAGGAGTTGTAGGTCGAAGGGCCGCGGCAGCCCATCTTATATAGACACCAGCCCTTGCGCGCGCCGTCGTCGTCCCAACTCTCAACAAATTGCCCGGCGTCGAAGTAGGACCGGCGGTAGCATTTGTCGTGGATGCGCTGGCCGTAGAACATCTTCGGCCGACCCTGGCGATCGAGATCCGGCAACTGGCCGAAAGTCAGGATATAGGTCAGCACGCCCGTCATCACCTCGGCGATGGGCGGGCAGCCGGGTACGTTGATGATCGGCTTGCCGGTGAGAATCTCCTTGACTGGCTTGGCGCCGGTCGGGTTGGGGTGCGCATTCTGCACGCAGCCGTGCGATGCACAGGAGCCCCAGGCGACCACTGCCTTGGCGTCGGCGGCGGTCTCCTTCAGGATGTCAACAAACGCCTCGCCGCCGATTGTGCAGTATACGCCGCCGTCCTTGGTCGGGGCGTTGCCCTCCACCGCCAGCAGATAGCCGCCCTTGTAATCCTTCATGATCCTGCGGCGGACCTCTTCGGCCTGGTCGCCGGCGGCCGCCTGCAGCGTGTCGTCGTAGTCCAGCGAGATCATGTTCAGGATCACGTCCTGCGCGAGCGGATGCGAACTCCGGATGAAACTCTCGCTGCAGCACGTGCATTCCAGACCGTGCAGCCAGATCACCGGGATTCTAGGTTTGGTTTCCATGGCCCGCACCACTTGCGGCACCAAGGCGGCGTCGAGCCCCATGGCGGCCGCAAGGCCGGTACAGTACTTGAGAAAGGAGCGGCGGTCTACTCCGTGTTTGCGGAGTAGATCGTAAGTTGTCTGCGGCCTCTGGGACGTCACCGGACCTCCTTGCGCTGACACCACCGATGCGCTTGTTTGAAGCGCAAATGCTTGCGGCGACAGAGCAATTCACTAACCAGCCAGCTTCTGTGGAGGATTTCCACAAGCAATGCTGAAACGCCCGTGCACGCAGACGCGGACAGGCTGATCTCACGCATACGCCTGCGTAGAGTGGGGCATTTTACTCAACCCCGACGAGCGTATGCACCCGAATCCCGACCGTGTTCGGCTCGAAGCTGACGCCGCAGCAGCGCGTAGCGCCGCCCTCACGATCGGTGTTGACCGATCCGGTCACGCTTCGATTGGCTTCGAACGTTCAAAACTGGCCCTCGCTTCCGCGCCCACTCGGTTCAACGTTTAGCGACGCGAGCAGGCGGCCCGGAAACGCGGGGCTGAAAAGCCCGTGCTGCTCTGGAG